>Ga0187892_10004913_pt1 | contig 21751 bp, 17 predicted proteins | sample MA1701073metaG_FD_139345 | JGI IMG/M metagenome (GOLD analysis project Ga0187892, IMG submission 139345) | Bio-ooze microbial communities from a basaltic lava cave in the Kipuka Kanohina Cave System on the Island of Hawaii, USA - MA170107-3 metaG ... | reverse complement strand
TCCCAGGTAGGCCTCGATGACGGCCGGGTGCGACTGCACCTCGGTCGGCGTGCCCAGTGCCAGCACCTGGCCCTGGCTCATCGCCAGGACGCGGTCGGACACCCTGGACACCAGGCCCATGTCGTGCTCGACCATCAGCACCGTGATGCCCAGATCGTTCTTGATGTCCTCGATCCAGAAGGCCATGTCGGCCGTCTCCTCCACGTTGAGTCCAGACGAGGGCTCGTCCAGCAGCAGCAACCTGGGTTCGGTGGCCAGCGCGCGCGCCAGCTCCACCACCTTGCGCACACCGTAAGGCAATCCGGCCACCACCGAGTCGCGGTAATGCTGCAGGTCGAGGAACTCGATCACCTCCTCCACTTTGCGCCGCGTCTCGCGTTCGGCGCTGCGCACGGAAGGCAGGAACATCAGCTGGCTCCAGAAGCCGCTGGCACTGTGCGCATGGCGCCCGATCAGCAGGTTCTGCAGCACCGAGGCGTGCTCGAACAACTCGATGTTCTGGAAGGTGCGCGCGATGCCCAGCCCTGCCACGGCATGCGGCGCCACCCGATCGAGCGCCTGGCCGTCGAAGACGAGACTGCCGGCCGTGGCCGTGTAGATGCGGCTGATCAGGTTGAACACCGTGGTCTTGCCGGCGCCGTTGGGGCCGATCAGGGTGAACACCTCGCCGCGCTGCACGTCGAAGCTCACGCCGTTGACAGCCAGCACGCCGCCAAAGCGCACCTGCAAGTCGCGTGCCGCGAGCAGCGCGTTGTTGAGGGAGGTCGTGTGCTTTGTCACTTGAGCCGCTCCGATTTCTGGAAGGAACGCTGGCGCTTGAACATCCCGCGCCGGTAGAACGGGAACAGCTCGAACCAGGTGCGCAGCTTGAGCCAGCGGCCATACAGGCCCATAGGCTCCAGCAGCACGAACGCGACCAGCACCAGGCCGTACACCATGGCCTGCAGGCCGGGCGCCTGCCCCACGGCCGCGGGCAGCAGATCCTTGCCCGCGGCGATGAGCTGAGGCATGGCGATCAGGAATGCGGCGCCGAGGAAGGCCCCATGCACCGAGCCGAGCCCGCCGATCACCACGAGCAGCAACAGGTCCACCGACTGAACAAACCCGAACTGGTCGGGCGACAGGAAGCGGATCTTGTGCGCATACAGGGCGCCGGCAATGCCGGCCAGCGCCGCCGACAGGGCAAAAGCCAGCGTCTTGTAATGGGCCAGGCGGATGCCCATGCTCTGCGCCGAGATCTCCGAGTCGCGGATGGCAATGAAGGCTCGGCCGATCGGCGAACGCAGCAGGTTCAGCACGCCCAAGGTGGCCAGCACGGAGCAGGCCAGGCAAATGAAGTAGAACGACATGTCGGTGTCAGCCTTCCAGCCGAACACATCGGCGCTGCCCACCGACATGCCGGCGTTGCCGCCGGTGACCGATTCCCAGCGCGCCAGAACCTCCTCGACGATGAAACCAAAGGCCAGCGTCGCGATGCCCAGGTACACGCCCTTGATGCGCAGTGCCGGCAGCCCAACGACCACACCTACCGCGGCCGACAACGCCGCAGCCACGGCCATCGACGCAGGCAGCGGCCAGCCCTGCGCCGCAAACACGGCCTGGGTGTAGGCGCCCACGCCCAGGAAAGCGGCGTGGCCGATGGAGATCTGTCCGGTAAAGCCGGCCAGCAGCATCAGCCCCAACCCCGCGATCGCATAGATGAGGATGAAGCTCAGCTGGGCGAGACCGTAGTCACCGAGCCACCATGGCGCGAGCAGGAGTGCCGTGAGCAGCAGTCCGTACCAGAAGCGGTGACCGTCGTGTTTGGCCAGATCGATGTCCTGGCCGTAGTCCGTCTTGAAGAGGTATCGCATGGTTCACACCTTCTTGTGCAACTTCTCGCCGAACAGACCGTTCGGCTTGACCATCAGCATCGCGAGCACAACGACATATGCCGCGACATCCTTGAAGCCTTCGGGCAGGTAGAAGCCCGCCAGCGCTTCCACCACGCCGAGCAGGACGCCGCCGACGATGGCCCCGGGCAGGCTGCCGAAGCCGCCCACCACCGCCGCCGGAAACGCCTTTAACCCGATGAAGCCCATGTTGGCGTGCACGAAGGTGATGGGCGCGAGCAGCAGGCCCGCGACGGCGGCCATGGCCGCGGCGAGACCCCAGACCAGACCGTTCAGGCGCTGCACCGGGATCCCCATGTAATAGGCGGCCAGCTGGTTCTGCGATGCGGCCTGCATGGCGATGCCGATCCGGCTGAAGCGGAACATCAGGTACAGCAGCGCGCAGAGCACCGCCGTCACGCCGATCACCACCACCTGCGCCAGCCCGAGCACGAGGCCGCCCACTTGCATGACACCCGCAGCGTAGGGCACCGGCAGCGTGTGCGTCTCGGTGCCGACGGCCGGAATCATGGTGATCGCGCCGCGGGCGATGTAACCGATGCCGATGGTCAGCATCACGATCGAGAAAGCCGGCTGCCCCAGCACCGGGCGGATGGCCAGGCGCTCGAGACCCATGCCGAGAACAAGCATTGCGGCAACGGCCCCTGCCACCGCCAGCCAGAACGGAAAGCCGAGTACCGTCATCAGCACCAGCCCGGCAAAGGCTCCCAGCATCATCAGCTCGCCCTGGGCAAAGCTGACGGTCTCGGTCGCCTTGTAGATCAGCACGAAGCCGAGCGCAATCAGGCCGTAGATGCAGCCCTGCGCCGCACCGCCTATCAGAATCTGCAGAACCCCCAAACCAGTCTCCTCATCGTCATGGGCCAAAAAGCCTCTGTGTGTGCGGGCAGATTACGGGCTGCACGGGCCGTTGTCTTGCGCGAAGTGGCTGGGCTGCGCGCCAGACCTCGCGCCGGAGATTCATCATGAATCTCGCCGGTGCGAGACGAAGCAAGGGCTGATCAGTCCTTGAACGCCGGTACGCGCGATGCCTTGGCGGCCAGTGCCGCCTCGGCCAGATCGTCGGAATAGAGCATGGCCGCGTTCCAGGTGGCAACGTAGTTCAGGCTTTCGGCCACAGGGCGGTCGCGCACGTAGCTGATCATCTCCTTGGTGCCGCGTAGACACAGCGGCGATTTGGCGGCGAGCGTGCGGGCCAGCTCGGCCACGCCGTCCGCCAGCGCTTCACGCGATGCATAGCAGCGGTTGACCAGCCGCATTTGCGCGGCCTCCTCGCCGCCGACGCGCCGCGCCGTGTAGGCGAGTTCACGCGCCATTCCCTCGCCGATCAGCCTGGGCAGCCGTTGCAGGGTGCCGAGGTCGGCGACCAGGCCCACGTCGATTTCCTTGACCGAGAACCAAGCCTCGGCGCTGCAGTAACGCAGGTCGCAGGCCGTGATGATGTCGACGCCGCCGCCCACGCAGGCCGCATGTACCTCGGCAATGATGGGTTTTCGGCAACGTTCTATCGAGCTGACGGTGTCCTGCAGATCCAGGATAGACCGCCTCGTTTTCTCTCGCGCCCGCGCGTTGCAGGCATCTGCGTTCGCGGCCTTCAGTCCGGCCAGCATGGCAAGGTCGATGCCTGCCGAGAAATGCGCTCCGGCCGCGCACAAGATACCCACACGCGCTGGCGCCGTGGTGTCCAGCCACTGCATCGCCTCGCGCAGTTCGCGCCACATTACAGCATTGATGGCATTGGCCTTGTGCGGGCGACTGAGCTCGATGCGGGCGACGCCGGCCTCGAGCGACAGCCTGAGGGTCTCGAACGCCGGTAGGGACCGTGCATTCGTTCCGGCATCCCCGTTCAGCATGTCGCTCATGAGGAGCCCCCTGCCTGACCAGCGATCTCGAGCGTGGACTTCACGCTTTCGAGCGCGCCTCCGCCATCGCAGGGGATCAGGGCGCCCGAGATATAGCTCGCGTAGGGCGAAGCCAGGAACAGCGCCAGGTTCGCGATGTCCTCCGGAACGCCGAAGCGCTGCAGCGGTACCCTGGCGGCTGCCCGGACTTGGTCCGCCTCCGTCGGCGCCATCAGGCGCTTCGCGCCTTCGGTGCCTTCGATCGGCCCCGGCGAAATGGAGTTGATACGGATGCCCTCGCCTCCCCACTCCAGCGCGAGCACGCGCGTGAGCTGATCGACGCCGGCCTTGGCCGCGCACGCATGCGCCTGGTAGCGCATCGGGATGTAAGACTGGGGCGCCGTGATGTTGATCACCGCTGCGCCCGGCCGGCGCAGATGCGCATAGGCTTGGCGCATCACGTGGAATGTGCCAATCAGGTCGATGTCGACCACGACTTTGAAGCCGTTGGCCGACATGTCCTTGGCTTCGCAGAGGAAATTGCCGGCCGCGCCGGACACCAGCACGTCGATGGGGCCGAAGCGCTCGACCGCTGCCGCGAAAGCCCGGCCCACTGCGTCGAAGTCGCGCACATCGGCGCAAACGCCGAACACCTCACCGCCATGGGTGGCGAGCCGGACCCGCGCCGCCTCGACGTTCTCGGCCTTGCGGCTGGCGACCGTGACGCGCGCGCCGCGCTGCGCAAAGGCATCGGCAATGCCGAGGTTGATGCCGGTGGTGCCGCCGAACACGAATACGTGGCGGCCTTTGAAATCGATGTCGATTAACACAAACGCTCCTGATGGGTATAGAGGGCCAGACGGCGCGAGCCGGCGAAGATGTCGCGCGGCTTGAGCCCGTAGAACTGGCGAATCGAGTGGCTGAAATGGGTGGAGTCGGGATAGCCCGCGTCCAGGGCAACGTCGGTCAGGCTGGATTGCCGGGTCACGTACTGAAGCAGGCTGCGCGCGCGCTTCCAGGTGCGCAGGGCGCGGAACGAGCTCCCTGTTTCCTGCTTAAACAGGTGCAGGAAGCGCGAGAACGACAGGTCAACCGAGGCGGCCGCTTCCTCCGCCGTGAGCTGGCTGGCAGGATCGCGCTTGATCTGCGCCAGCACGGCCGCGATGCGGGGATCAATGCGGCGCGGCACCAACGCCTGTCCAAACAGCGCCTGATCGAAGTCGAGCGCAGCGAGGTCGACGTCGCGACCTGCCTGAAGCAAATGGGCGTAGACCTCGCGCACGCGCCGGGCCGCCAACGGCGCCTCGACCACCCCTGCGCGCGCCGTCAAGAATGCGGGCAACGCCGCCGTATCGACCGACTCGGCCTCCACGGTCACATTGCAGACCAAGCGGCTTCCCGCAATGAGGCGATGGGGTACGAACGGCGGGACCACGATCAACTCTCCGCATTCCCAGGGACCGCCGTCGATGCTGACGCTGTGCGGCTGGTCCAGCGACACATACATGGCCCACCCGCCCAGCGTGCGCGCCGATGTCTCGCCCAGCAGCCCTGCGTACAGCACCCGGTCGGCGCCAAGCCACATCAGCCGATCGGATCTCCTTGCCTGTTCCGCTTGCATGGTCCCAGTCTCCTTTTATCTTTGCTGGAGGGTTGTTAAACGTGGTGGTAGGGGGCTGTGGGGTTGTGGGCGAAGGCGGACGCGGTGGGGAACTCGCTAGAGCGGATGTTGCAGGGGTTCAGCACGCCGCCGCCCCAGGGCACGGCCATCTGGTATTCGAGGTAACGGTCGGAGTTCAGCGAAAGCATCGCGACACGGTCGCCGGGCTGCATGCCGAGTGTTTGCAGAGCGCTGGCCAGGCGCGCCACGCGGTCGGCCAGTTCGCGGAAGGTGCGCTGACGGTTGCCGAAGCGCACCGCGATGCGCTCGGGATGTTGTTGCACCGCGCGGTGCAAGGCTTGGGTCAAGTACATGCTTGTCTCCATCCTGCCCGTGAATTCACGGGTCTGTTGTCGGTGTTGCGCATGGTAGAAACGAGCAACCGAGCCCACAATGGCACATTGCCTCGATCACATGGCAAAAGACCTCAATCCACGACCCCTTCCTTCCTGATGCTCCGTCCCCCGGTCACGATTTCGATCGCCTTGGTGCACGGCATGCTGTCCGGCGTACGCGAGCGCGGCCAGGCGGTCGAGGCCTTTCTGGTCGACGCGGGCATCGCCCCGGAACTGCTCGATCAGGCCAGCGCTCTCGTGACCGCGGCCCAGTACGTGGCGCTGTTTCGGACGCTGACCGATCGCCTGGACGACGAGGGCCTGGGGGTTTCTGTCGCGGCCGCTCAGGCGCGGCAGCTTTGCATTGATGGCGCGTTCGGCGATCGGGGCCGGGACGCTGGAGGTGGCGATGCGCCGCATCGCGATGCTTGCTCGCCTGGAGCAGGAGATGCACGCCTTCATCGGCGAGCACCATGCCGAGCTCATGACGCTCCTTGGCGAAGTCAAGGGCGTGGGCAGGGCCACCATCAGCACGCTGCTGGCGGAGGTGCCCGAGCCGGGGGAGTTGAGCGGCCGCGAGGTCAGCGCGCTGGTGGGAGTGGCACCGATCAATCGTGATTCGGGCACCCTGCGAGGCTCACGGCTTGCGCGCGCAAGCTGCTGACCATCCTCAACGCGATGGCCAGAACACGCAAGCCGTTCAGTGCGGAGCTTCATTTGGCTTGACATTCAATACAGTTGCTTGTGTCGCATGTGAGCAAGGTAGCCGCGCGAGAGGGTCGCGTCTTGTGTCAGCTGGCTATCAAAGGGAAAACCCCAGCCAGTCACCAGCGGTCCCAGCCAGTTTGCGCAAGCGCGCTGGGCGGGCTCGACGCTACGCTGCAAGCTCCAACTGGAGATGAACATGGCAACGGACACAAAGGCGGATTCCAAACTGGTCCGCATCGGCGGCGCATCCGGGTTCTGGGGCGACAGCATGGTGGGTGCGCCGCAGCTCGTGCGTTCCGGGCAGATCGACTACCTGGTGTTTGATTACCTCGCCGAGACGACCATGGCCATCCTCGCTGCCGCGCGGCGCAAGAATGCCGAGGCCGGCTACGCGACCGACTTCATCGACGTCGTGATGAAGGCCGTGCTGCCCGACGTGGTGCGGCAGGGCATCAAGGTGATTGCCAATGCAGGCGGCATCAATCCCCAGGGCTGCGCCGACGCGCTGCGCCGCGTCGCGCAAGCCCAGGGCCTGTCGCCGCGCATCGCCGTGGTCGAAGGCGACGATGTCGGCCCGCTGCTGCCCGAGTTGCGCGCAGCCGGGCAGCGCGATATGTTCTCCGGCCAAGCGCTGCCCGAGCGCGTGCTGAGCGCCAACGCGTACCTGGGCGCCCTGCCGATCGCCAGGGCGCTCGACGCCGGTGCCGACATCGTGATCACGGGCCGCTGCGTCGACAGCGCCGTCACGCTGGGACCCCTGGTGCACGAGTTCGGCTGGGGTGTCGACGAATACGACAAGCTGGCCGGTGGCAGCCTCGCCGGCCACATCATCGAATGCGGCTGCCAGGGGACCGGCGGCCTCTTCACCGACTGGGAGCAGGTGCCCGACTGGGCCGGCATAGGCTATCCGATCGTCGAATGCGAAGCCGACGGCAGCTTCATGGTGACCAAGGCCCCGGGAACCGGCGGCCTGATCGCTCGCGCTGCGGTCGCTGAGCAATTGCTTTACGAGATCGGCGACCCAGGCGCCTACCTGCTACCCGACGTGATCTGCGATTTCCGCCAGGTTCGCATCGAGCAGGTCGATGCCGAGCATGTGCGCGTCAGCGGCGCCCGGGGCCTGGCGCCGACCGACCAATGCAAGGTCAGCACGACGGTGCTGGATGGCTTTCGCTGCGCCGGAACCATGGTCGTCATCGGCATCGATGCAGCCGCCAAGGCCCGGCGCACCGGCGAGGCCATCTTGACCCGCACGCGCACGATCTTCCGCGAGCGGGGCCTGCCCGACTACAGCGCCACCCACATCGAGGTCATCGGCGCCGAAACGATGTACGGCCCGCACGCGCGCACCGCAGCGACGCGCGAGGTGATGATGCGCGTCGTGGTCGACCACGTGAGCAAGGAGGCGCTGGAGATTTTTGCGCGCGAAATCGCGCCGTCGGGAACCTCATGGTCGCCCGGCACGACCAGCCCGGGCGGCGGGCGGCCGCCGGTGTCACCGTTGGTCAAGCAAATCGCCTTCCTGATCGACAAGCGCCGGCTGAAGCCCGCCTACCTGCTCGACGGTGAGCGCTCTACGGTAGACCTGCCGCTGCCAGGCGGCGCGGTGCCGGCCGACGAGGGGCTTGAGCCGCCTCCCTGGCCGGCCAGCGACGAAGCGGGCGTCAAGGTGCCGCTAGTCAAGCTGGCCTGGGCGCGCAGCGGCGACAAGGGCAACCTGTCGAACATCGGGCTCATCGCGCGGCGGCCCGAGTGGCTGCCGCTGCTGTGGCGAGAAGTCACCCCCGAAGCCGTCAAGGCCTATTTCGCGCATCTCGTCAAGGGCTCGGTGCGGCGCCACTACCTGCCGGGCATCGCCGCAATGAACCTCTTGCTGGAGGATGCACTGGATGGCGGCGGGCCCGCCTCGATGCGCATGGACCCGCTCGGCAAGGGCATGGCGCAGATGCTGCTCGATCTGCCGGTGCGGGTGCCACCCTCGGTCGCTGCAGCGCTCTAGCCAATATTCGCAAGACGCAACGCTTCCCAAGGCCTAGGCTTTCACCATTTCTCGAACTGGAGACAATCACCGTGCCCGCTCTTTCCGAACTCTCGCCACAACGCATCCGCCGCATCGCATTAGGCGACGTGATCCACCGCTCGGCGCGCCGCTTCGGCGAGCGCGCCGCGCTGATCGACGGCGACCTGCGCGTGTCGTACCGCGAACTGAACGAGGCGTCGAATCGCTTCGCGCACCATCTGCTCGCCAAGGGCCTCGACCCCGGCGCGCGCATCGGCATGCTGTGCAGCAACTCGATCGACATGGTCGTTGCGTTGCTCGGCGTGCAAAAGGCTGGGTTGGTCTGGGTGCCGATCAACACCGCGCTGGCGCCGGATGCCATCGGCTACATCCTCGACCATGCCGAGGTTGGTCACATGGTGATCGACGCCGCCTTCCACGCAAAGCCGGAATTGCGCGAGCTCCTCGAATCCAGGGGCATCTCGCCCATCCTCGCCTGCCCTCCGGGCAGCGAGGCAGCTGAGGGCATACCGACGGTGGCAGGTGCCTGCGCCAGCGGCCCGACAACATTGCCCGAGGTGGCGATCGAGGACGATCAGCTCGTCCTGATCATGTACACCAGCGGCACCACCGGCAAGCAAAAGGGGGTAATGCACTCGCACGCCTCGGTGCACTCGGCGCTGATGAGCGCCGCGATCGAATATGAAGCCCGCGCCGAGGGCGATGTCTGGACCGGTGTGCTGCCGCTGTTTCACGTCGGCCAGTTCTCGATCCTGATGTCCGCCCTGAGCGTCGGCGGCACCATGCTGGTCCAGCGCGGCTTCGATCCCGCTGCGGTGCTCGAAGCGATCGAGCGCCACAGGGTGACAGCGGTGGTCGGCCTGCCGATGATGTACGCGGCGATGCTCGCGCATCCGACCAAGGCCTCGCGCGACCTGTCGAGCCTGCGTCTATGCGTGTACGCGATGGCGCCGATGTCCCAGACGCTGTTGCTCGGGCTGCTCGACGAGCTCTGCCCCCAGTTCGTCCTGGTCTCAGGGCAGACCGAGGTGTTTCCGCCGGCGACGATCTTCGAGACCCACCAGCAGCGACAGCGCTTCGGCAGCTACTGGGGCGTGGGCACGCTGGTCAACGAGGTCGCGGTGATGGATGACGACGGCCGCCTGCTCGGCCCGGGCCAGACTGGCGAGATCGTGTTTCGCGGCCCCAATGTGATGCTGGGCTACTACAAGGACCCAGAGGCCACGGCCCATGTGTCGCGCCATGGCTGGCACCACACCGGCGACCTGGGTCGGCTCGACGCCGACGGCCAACTGTTGTTCCTGGACCGTCTCAAGGACATGATCAAATCCGGCGGCGAGAACGTGCCGTCGATCAAGGTCGAGGAGGTGCTGCTGCGCCACCCGGCGGTGCTCAATGCGGCAGTCGTGGGCCTGCCGCATGAGCGCTGGGGGGAGGCCATCACCGCTTTCGTGGCGCTCAAGCCTGGCATGCAGGCCTCAGCCGACGAGGTGATCGCCCATTGCAAGCAGCATCTTGGCGGTTTCGAGGTGCCGAAGGACGTCGTCTTTGTCGCCGCGCTGCCGATGACCTCGACCGGCAAGGTCCAGAAACTCGAGCTGCGGCGCGCGAACCTGGAGCATTACGAGAGGGGCTGAGGCCCGCGCCGGCCTTCAAGGCCGGCGCGCGGGCTTACTTCCCTTCTCTTGAAGACGCTGCGACGAATCGTGCAACGGCTGCGCGAAAGAAATCCGACCCCAGGAACTCGACCTGCCAGAGGCGTTCCTGCTCGAGCTGTGCAGGCAAGGTGGTGCGCGGCGCAGCATCGATCAGCGTGCGCGTTGCCCGCACCGCGGCTGAAGGCAGCCGCGCAAGCTGCCGCGCCATGGCCGTCGCCTCGTCCATCAGCGCTGCATCATCGACGCATTTCCAGACCAGGCCCCAGGCTTCGGCACGTTCGGCGGCAATGCGCTCGCCGAGCAGCGCTGCGCCGAGCGCGCGGGCGCGTCCGATCCTGCGCGGCAGCTCCCAGGTCGCCCCGAGGTCGGGCACGATGCCCAGTTGCGCGACCTGCGGTATGAGGAAGTAGGCCGAGCGCGCAGCGAGCACAACGTCGGCCGCGAGCGCGATGCCGACGCCCCCGCCCACGCAGGGTCCGTTGACCGCGCTGATGACCGGAATCGGCGAATCGGCGATCGCCTCGGTCAGCGGGTTCAGGGCCTCCTGCATGTCACGCCCGACGCCTTGCGCAAGCGCTTCGCCACCCTGCGCGGCGAGATCGGAAAAGCCCACGAGATCGGCCCCGGCCGAGAACGCGCGTCCGCTGCCAGTCAGCACGACCGCTTTCGCGCCGCTGGCCGCGGCATCGCGCAGTGCGCCCAGCGCGCGCTCTCCCAATTCCCGGGTCAGCGCGTTCAGGGTCTCGGGCCGGTCCAATGTGATGGTGGTGATGCCGTCATGCGTGCTGGTCTTAATCATGCGGGCTCCTTCTGCTTCAGCGTCCTGTCCATACCGGCTTGCGCTTTTCGTTGAACGCTGCCAAGCCTTCCTTCGCGTCCTCGGTCATCGCCAGCAGGGCGATCTGGCTTTCGGTATAGGCAATGGCTTCGTCGAAGGACATCGCCGCGATGGCGCGCATGGCGTATTTGCCGCGCCGGATGGCCGTGGGCGACTTGTCGGCGATGCGCTGGATCAGCCAGTCGGTCCTGGCGTCGAGCTCGCTGAAAGGCACGATGTGGTTGACCAGTCCGGCCTCTCGCGCCTCGCTGGCGCTGAACGGCTCGCCGCTGAGGCACCATTCATGCACCAGCCGGCGCGGAACGAGGTTCTGCAGCAGGCTCAGCACCTGCATCGGGAACACGCCAAGCTTCACCTCAGGCAGGCCGAACAGCACGTTGTCGGCAGCGACCGCCAGGTCGACCATCGCCAGCAGCCCCATGCCGCCGGCCATGCACACGCCGTTGACGCGGGCGATGCACGGCAGCGTGGCGTTCTGCGCATCGCGCATCATGTCGGCATAGGCCAGGTTGGGCCTGGACAGGTCGAATGCAAAGCCCTTGCCCGGCTGCAGATCGCCGCCGGCGCAGAAGGCCTTGTCGCCGGCGCCGGTGAGCACGATGACGCGCAGCTCGGGATCGGCATGGGCTTCGGCATAACCGGTGCGGATGCCTTCGACCACCTCGGCGTTGATCGCATTGCGCTTGTCCGGTCGGTTGATCGTGATCCAGTAGGCTTGGCCGCGCTTTTCGCGCAGGACTGCAGAAGTGTCGTTCATGAGTCTTGGTTCTGGGGAGTGAACGGCTCGATTTCGGCGACAACGCGGCTGGCCGCGACCTGGTCGCCGGTCGCAACGTGCAGCGCCGTGACCTTGCCGGCCACCGGCGCCGCATGGATATGCTCCATCTTCATCGCTTCGAGGGTGACCATCGGCTGACCCGCTTCGACCTGATCGCCCACCGCGACCAGCACGGCAACCACGCGGCCGTTCATCGATGCACGCAGCTTGCCGTCGCCGCCCGCTTCGCCCTGCCGCGCAGTGGCGGCACGCGACTGGTCATCGACCACGAAGGGATGGCCGCGGAAATGCAGCAATAGCCGGGTTCCGTCGCGGTGGAACGCGGCGCTGTCCATCACGCCTTCGCAGATCAGGCGTACGCGGTCGCGCGCCAGCTCCACCAGCTCGATCGCGACATCGCGGCCCCCCAGGGCCACCGCGAAACATGAATAGTTCTTCAGGCTCAGCGTCCCTTCCTGTCGACGGCCAGCGACCTCCAAGCGCAGCGGAATCAGCAGCGAATGGGTCAACGCGCGGCCGGGCGCGCGCTGCGGCCGGCGCGCTCCGTCGCCTGCGGTTTCATGCAGCAGCACCGCCGCCACCGCGGCGGCGCGCAGGCGCAGTTCGTCGTCCGGCGCGAGCAGTGCGTCGCCATGCTGGCCGATGAAGGCCGTGGTCGCCCCGCCTTCGGCGAACACCGGGTGTGCCAGGCAGCGGCCGAGAAAAACCTGGTTCGTCGTGACGCCCAGCGCCACCGTATCTTCGAGGCCGCGCGCCAGCTTGCGGCACGCCTCGTCGCGCGTGCGGCCATGGCCGATGAGCTTGGCGACCATCGAGTCGTAATAGGGCGGGATGTCCGAGCCGGGACGCAATGCATGCTCGACCCGCAGGGCTGCATTCGGTTGCCACAGCGCCATCGTGCCGCTTTGGGGCATGAAGCCCTTGTCGGCATCTTCAGCGCACAGCCGCACCTCGATGGCATGACCCGAGAACTTCACATCCTGCTGCGCCAACGGCAGGGGCTCGCCGGCGGCAACACGCAGCTGGAGCTCCACCAGGTCGAGGCCGGTAATGGCTTCGGTGACCGGGTGCTCCACCTGCAGCCGCGTGTTCATTTCCATGAAGTAGTAGTTGCCTTCGCGGTCGAGCAGGAACTCCAGCGTGCCCGCGCCCTCGTAGCGAATGGCCTTGACGGCGGCCACCGCGGTGGCACCCATGCGTTCGCGCAGTTCGGGCGTAACCGCTGGTGACGGTGCTTCCTCGATCAACTTTTGGTGGCGGCGCTGCACCGAGCAGTCGCGCTCGCCCAGGTGGATGGCATTGCCGTGGCGGTCGGCAAAGATCTGGATCTCGATATGGCGCGGCTCGACGATGGCGCGCTCGAGGATCACCGTATCGTCGCCGAACGCTCCCTTCGCCTCGGACTTGGCGCTCTTGAGCAGTTCGGAGAACTCCTTGGCCGAAGGCACCAGGCGCATGCCGCGCCCGCCGCCGCCCGCGGTGGCCTTGATCATGACCGGGAAGCCGATGCGCTCTGCCTCCTGGCTCAAGCGCGGCTCGCTCTGGTCATCGCCCTGGTAGCCGGGAACGCAGGGCACGCCGGCCTCGATCATCAGGCGCTTGGCGCCGGCCTTGTCGCCCATCGCGACGATGGCCTCGGGGGACGGCCCTATGAACACCAACCCGGCGTCGCGGCAGGCCTGTGCGAACTCCTCGTTCTCGGCCAGGAAGCCGTAGCCGGGATGCACCGCGTCGGCGCCGCTTTGCCTGGCAGCATCAATGATCGCGCCGATGCGCAGGTAGGACTGGACGGGCAAGGGCTCGCCGATGCACACGGCCTGGTCGGCCTTTGCGACATGCAGCGACCTGGCGTCGGCGCTGGAGTACACCGCCACCGTGCGGTAGCCCAGTGCCCGCGCGCTGCGCATCACGCGCAAGGCGATCTCGCCGCGGTTGGCAATCAGGATCTTGTGGAAGGGGGTGGGGTGCGTCATGTCAGTTGCCGGCCGGAAAGGTGCCCATGAATTTGCAGAGAATTTGCAGCATGACTTCGTCGGCCCCCCCGCCGATCGAGGTCAGACGGGTGTCGCGGTAGATGCGCGAAATGGCGCTCTCGTGCGCATAGCCCATGCCACCCCAGAACTGCAGGCAGCCGTCGGACACCTCGCGTGCGAGCCGCCCGGCCTTGAGCTTGGCAGCCGTCGCGAGATACGTGGCGTCGCCCCCATGCTCCATGGTCTCGACCACTTTCCAGCACAGCGCATGCAGGGCCTCGACCTCGGTCTGCAGTTCGGCCAGCTTGTAGTGCACCCACTGGTTGTCGAGGATGGCTCGGCCGAAGGCCTTGCGTTCGCGCGTGTAGTCGATGGTGACGGCGATCGCCCTGCGCAGCACGGCGCAGTTGTGCAATGCGCCCCAGAGCCGCTCGTGCTGGAACTGCTCCATCTGGTAGATGAAGCCCATGCCTTCCTCGCCGATGCGGTGGCGCTGCGGCACGCGCACCTCGTTGAAGTACAGCTGCGCCGTATCCGATGCGTGCATGCCGATCTTGCGGATTTTCTTCGCCACCTCGACGCCAGGCGTCTTCATCGGCACGACGATCAGCGATTTGTTCTTGTGCACCGGTCCGTCGGAGGTGTTCGCCAGCACCACACAGAAGTCGGCCTGGGTGCCGTTGGTGGTCCACATCTTGCCGCCGCTGATGACATAGTCATCGCCTTCCTTGCGTGCCGTGGTCCTGATCGAAGCCACGTCGGAGCCGCTGCCGGTTTCCGATACGCCCAGGCAGGCGACGTATTCGCCACGGATGGCCGGTGCCAGGAACTGCTCGCGCAGCCACTCGCTGCCCCGGTGCGCCAGCGCCGGCGTGGCCATGTCGGTCTGCACGCCAATGGCCATGGGAACGCCGCCGCACTGGATGTCGCCCAGCGCCTCGACCAGCACGGCGCCGAAAGAGGCGCTCAAGCCCATGCCGCTGTTCTCGACCGGCTTGGTCACGCCGAGCAGGCCGAGCTCGCCCATTTTTCGGAACAGCTCGTGTGCCGGGAAGATCTCGGCCTCCTCCCATTCATCGACATGGGGGTTGATCTGTTCGGCGATGAAGCGGCGCGCGGTGTCGCGCAGCGCCTCGTGTTCTGGAGTCAGTTGCATCTCAGGGCCTCGCGACGGAAAACTGCATGGGTTGCGGCGTCTTGGCTTCGGCATCGCGGCAGATCGACATCACCTTGGCCAGCACGGCGCGGGTGTCGCGCGGGTCGATCACGCCGTCGTCGAGCAGCAGTGCGCTGGTGGTGAACACGCTCATCTGGCGGTCGAAGCGGTCGATGATCTTGCGCTGAAGTTCGTCGAGCTTATCCTGGTCGACCGCGCCCTTGCGCTTCATCGCCGCCTCGGTGACGATGGCCATGGTCCTGGCCGCCTGCTCGCTGCCCATCACCGCCGTCTTGGCGTTCGGCCACGAGAAGCAAAAGCGCGGATGGAAGCCGCGGCCGCACATGCCGTAGTTGCCCGCACCGAAAGAGGCGCCGCAGTAGATCGTGAACTGCGGCACCGTGGCGCTGGCCACGGCCTGGATCATCTTGGAGCCGTGCTTGATCATGCCGGCCTCTTCGGTCGCGCGGCCGACCATGAAGCCGGTCGTGTTGTTCAGGTACACGATGGGCGTGCGCGCCTGGCAGCAGGCCTGAATGAAGTGCGTCGCCTTGTTGGCGCCGGCCACGTCGATCGGCCCGTTGTTGGTGACGACGCCCAGCGGCCAGCCTTCGATCTTGATGGTGCCGCAGACGGTGGCGGATCCATAGTTCGCGCCGAATTCGAGAAAGTCGGAGTCGTCGGCGATGCGCGCGATCACCTGCTTCATGTCGACCGGACGTTTGTGGTCCATCGGCATGATGCCCAGCAACTCCTCGGCGTCGTAGCGCGGCGGTTTGAAGCTGTGCGGCTCGTGCGGCAATTCGCGGTTCCATTCGATCGTGGCCATGATCTCGCGGGCGATGCGCAGCGCATCGCGGTCGTCCTCAGCCAGGTAGTCGCCCAGGCCGGAGATCGAGGTGTGCATCACGGCCCCGCCCAGGTCTTCTTCCGTGGCGACCTCGCCGGTGGCGGCCTTCAGCAGCGGCGGGCCGGCCAGAAAGGCTCGCGAGCGATCGCGCACCATCACGATGTGATCCGACAGGCCGGTCTGATAGGCGCCGCCCGCCGTCGACGAGCCATGTGTCACCGTCACGACCGGCAGGCCGGCGGCCGACAGGCGCGCCAGGTTGCGGAACAGGTTGCCACCGCGGACGAACTCTTCGACGCGGTAGGCCATCAGGTTGGCGCCCGCGCTTTCGACCAATTGCATATAGGGCAGACGATTCTCCAGCGCCAGCTCCTGAACACGCAGTTGCTTGTCCAGTCCCATCGGCTGCAGCGCGCCCGCATCGATGCCGGCATCGGAGGCCGTGATCATGCAGCGGATGCCGGAGACATAGCCGATGCCCGAAATGACCCCGCCGCCGGCGACGCTCTTCTCGGGGTCGGGGCTGTCGTACCCGACGCCCGCCAGGGTCGACAACTCAAGGAAGGGTGCTCCCGGGTCGAGCAGCAGCGCCAGCCGCTCGCGCGGCAGAAGTTGCCCGCGCTTTTCGAAGCGCTCGCGCGAGGCCTCGGAGGCCTTGACCGTGCGCGCCTCGATGGAACGGAGGCGATCGATGAGCGCCAGCATGCCGCTGCGATTGGACTGGAAGGCCGCGGCGCTGGGGGAGATGGTGGATTCGATCAGTGCCATAGTGATGCCAGCGTAGCGGCACGGCGCCCGTTCGTCTTGCGCCTACTGGCTAAGCCGTGACGTTCATCGTATCGGGCGCACCCGAAACTTTCTCAGCAGTGCGGCCGGCTGGTAGGAGAGCTTGGTGCGCCGGAAATTGGCCAGCCCGAGGTCCTGCTCGAAATTGAGCCAGTGCACCGGCCTGTCGAAGCTGGCGCAAAAGTGCTGAAACATGTACTGGTAGATGCCCTTGAAGGCATCCAGGCCCTTCGCAAAGCGCATGACGAAGACGCCGGCCTGCACTTCCTCGGCGAGCAGGAAGCCAGCCGGCTGCCCATCGAGGTGATAGACGAAGCCTTCCAGGCCCAGCTGATCGGCCTGCGTCAGGGCTTCGATGCCGGCCAGCTGGTCGGCCTCGCCTGGCTGCTTGCCTTTGTCGATCATCCACCCCTGCAGAACGGCCAGCGCGTCGGCCTGCCAGGCCTGCGAATAGCGGCTCGCGCGCACGCCGCCGCTGGCCAGCAACTGCTTCATCAGGTTGCGCTTCTTGGCCAGCACGCTGCCGCGGTAGTGGCGAAAGCTGTCGGCGCGGTACAGGTAATCGGCGTCGTCCCGGGACGCACTGGCGGCGAAGCATTCTGGATCGAGCCGCGCAACCTGTGAACGCGTCAGCGGATAGAAGCAATCGTGTTGGCCCAGCAGTCTGCAGAGCGCAGCTGGCGAAGCCTCATGCAGCGGGAACAGCGGCAGCAGGTGTCTGGCGCCGTCGTAGGTGCGCCCCGAGATGCACGGGTGCTCTCCGGCCAGGTAGCGGTAATCATGCTCCCGTCGAAACAGATACAGGTTTGTGAAAGAGAACTCCGACAGGCAGGCTTCGGCCATGCCCTCGCGCAGGCGGCGCAGCGCCGCTTCGATCTCCGGCTGCAGGTCCGGGTTCAGTGGCCGCGCTGCATCCATGCCCTGAGATCAGTCGCGCACCACGCGCACCCCGGGCGGGGGGCCGTCGGCCGGCGGCCCGGCAAAACATTGCGCCATGGAAAGCCATTGCTGGATCGCGCCCGCGCTGTACTCCAATCCGGTGTCGTCGAGGTGGCGGCGCTGCGTGACCAGCAGGCAGAAGTCCTCGGCTGGGCCGCGCACGAAGTCGGCGCTGGCGGGGTCGCCCCAGGCCCATACGCCATCGCCGGGCGCAGCCAGCTCCACGTAAGGCTGCACCGCCGGTACCGGCAGCTTTCGGTTGGCGAAAGTCCAGGCGAAGGTGGTGACGCCGATATGGGCAATGTGTTTCAGGCGCGCCGTGGCCGGGCGCTTGCGGCGCAGCAAGTCCCAGATGTCCTGGCCGTGCGCCCAGGTTTCCATCAGGCGCGCGCTGGCAAAGGACCGCGCACTCATCGGCGGCCCGTACCACGGCAGCCGTGCCTTGGCGTCCAGCCGCGACAAAACGGCAATCAGGTCCTCGAACGTATCGCGCCAGCGAATCACCAGTGCGGGGCCGTCCAGCTTGGCATATCTGGCACGTGCGACGGCGCTGATGGCCTCGCCACGCGCCAAGCTGGCGCCCAGCGCCAAAGCGTCTCGCGCGAAGGCATCGGCGTTGGTGGCGGACTGCAGCGCAGTCTCGTCAAAGTAGCACAGGTGCGCGATCTCGTCCCAAGGCGTCCAGCCATGGAAGGCCGTGCTTGCCTGCCACTGCTCGGGCGTCAGCGCCTGGGCGAGTTCGGCCAGCTCGCGGTATTCGGCCAGCAGGTCGGTGCAGGTCTCTTTCATCGTCATGCGCTCCCTAGATGCCCAGTTGGCGTGCAGCCAAATCTTTCATGATTTCCTCGGCGCCGCCGCCGATCATCATGACCTTGACCTCGCGGTAAATGCGTTCGCTCTTCGTTCCGCGCATGAAGCCCATGCCGCCGAGAATCTGCACCGCCTGGTCGGCGCAGAACTGCATCGCCCGTGTCGCCACGACCTTGAGCATGCAGATGCGCGCCACCAGCTGCGGCGAGTCGGCCGCCCTGTGCTCGATGCGGTAGGCGAGGTCGTACAGCAGGCTGCGCGCCGCATCGATGCGCGCCATCATGTCGACCAGCTTGTGGCGAATGACCTGGCGCTCCGACAACGGCGCACCGAAGGTCTTGCGCTGTCGCGCCCATTCGAGCGCCTCCATCAAGCACACTTGGGCAAAGCTGCAGGCCAGGGCCGACATGAACAAGCGCTCGCTATTGAAGTTGTTCATGATGATAGGGAAACCCTGCCCCTCGGCACCCAGCAGGTTTGCCACCGGAACTCGGACATGGTCGAAGTGCAGGTGCGCGGTGTCCGAGGCCCACCAGCCCATCTTCTTGAGCTCGGTGCGCGTCAGACCCGGCGCGGTGCCGTCAACGAGCAGCAGGGAAACGCCGCCGGCCCCCTTGCTGGCCGGATCGGTGCGCACCGCGGTGGTGATGAAGTCGGCGCGCATCCCCGAGGTGATGAAGGTCTTTTCGCCATTGACGATGTAGTGATCGCCGTCACGCACAGCGGTCGCCTTCAGGTTGGCAACGTCCGATCCTCCACCAGGCTCGGTGATGGCCAGCGCGATGATGGCTTCGCCCGAGACGACGCCAGGCACCACGCGCTGCTTGAGTGCTTCGGTACCGGCCGTGACCACCGGCGGCAGGCCGATGGTGTGCGAGCCCAGCGAGGCCTGCAGCCCACCGCTGCCGCAGCGCGCCAGCTCCTCGGCAATGACGATCTGGAAGAAGGTGTCGCCCGGCGTGCCGCCATAGGCTTCGGGGACGCCAACGCCCTGCAGGCCGAGCTCAGCCGCGCGGCGGTAGAGCCCCCGCGGGAAGGTGCCGGCCTCGTCCCAGTCGTTGACATGCGGCGTGATTTCGCGCGCGACGAAATCCCGGAGCGCGGCACGAAACTGTTCGTGTTCGGAACCGAAGTAGTGACCGAGCGGAGGCGCATCGAGCATGGCGTCTTTTCCAGGTGGACGTGGGCGGGAAACCCGATAATGCCCAGACGCCTGCCCGCTGGCTTGCGAAAACTGGCTATGCCGCTTCAAGTCAGCTCATCAAGCAGCAGCTTCGCCTCCCGCAGGTCCGCGGTGTCGAAGCCTTCGGTGAACCTGCCGTAGCTCTCGGCCAACATCTGGCGGGCGTCTGCCGGCTTGCCCTGCTGCCGCCACAGCCGGCTCAAGGCCATCACCGCGCGCAACTCCAGCGATCGGGCGCCCTGGCTGCTTGCGATCGCGATTGCCCGCAGGAAGCAGGCTTGTGCTTCGCCTCGGCCGCCGGCCTCCTCGCCCTCGCGGCTCGGCTGCTGCAGCGTCAGTTCTCCCTTGAGCCGGTACAGCTCGGCCTCGTACAAGCGCTCCTGCGTGTGCTCCACCACGGTCAGCGCCTCGGCCAGCGTCTTCAGGCCTGCCTCGGCTTGCCCCGCTCTGGCGTAGGCTTCGGCCAGCAGCGCCAGGAAATGCGTCCGATAAAACTCCGCGCCGGTGGCCCGGTAGGCGCTCAAGCCCTGTCGCATCTTCTCGATGCCCTCTGCCGCGCGTCCCTGCTCGGCCAGCGCCCAGCCCGAGAGGATGGTTCCGTAAGCCAACCAGAACGGGAGGCCGTGCTCGGTCGCGAGCGCGACGATTGCCTCCGCGAGCTCACGCGTCGGCTGCGCCTCGCGGCGGTACAGATGAAGCTCGGCGGCGAAGATCAGGGCATCGGCCGAGGCAGCAGGATGGGACAGGGACTGGGCCAGATCGAGCGCCGCCTGGCTGCGCGCCAGGGCTTGATCCGGATAGCCCAGCAGCCACAGATCCAGGGCGATGAAGGCCAGCCCCAGCACGCCAGGATCCAGTCCGTGGAAGATGGCGGGCGAGTCGTGCTGCCGAGGGTCATAGAGGGCCAAGGCCTGCTCCAGATGCCTGCGGGCAGCGTCCAACTCGCCGAGACTGAGCAAGCTGGCGCCCAATGCCCGATGGGCTTGTACGAGCAACGCAGGGTCTTGTGCCTTTTGCGCCAGCGCAAGGAGCTGCTCGCCCAGCTTGCGTGCGGTCGGAAATTCCGCACGGACCATGTAAAACGTGCGCAGCCCCAGGAGGGCGGGGAACAGCTGGATCGTTTCCCCGAGCTGCCGGCACAGCATCAGCGCGCGGGTATAGGTCGCCTCCACTTCCGGGGCAGCGAACCCCTTGGTGGCCATCCAGGCCGGTCCGAGGGTGATCTGCAGCGCGAGTTCCTGCTTGGCGCGCTCGGGACCATCGGGCTGGGTTTCGAGCAAGGCCAGGGCCTTGGTCAGGTGGGCGACCGCTTCGGCATCGGCGGAGCGCTGCACCGCCTGGCGCCCGGCGCAATGCAGGTATTCCACCGCCTTGGCCGCGTTGCCGCTGCGGCTGAAATGGTGCGCCAGCTCGCTGCAGTGCGCCTCGAGCTGGGCGCCGTACAGGGCCTCGATCGCCTGGCCCGTGCGCTCGTGCAGCGCGCGGCGCCGCTCGAGCAGCAGCGAGCCGTAGCTCACTTCCTGGGTCAGCGCGTGCTTGAAGCTGTACTCGACCTCGGGAAATGCCGGCTGCTCGTAGATGAACTCCCCGGCCTGCAGCCGCGCGAGCAGGCTCTTGAGCTTGTCCTCGGGCTGGTCGACCACGCGCGCGACCAGGCTCCACGAGAAGGCCTTGCCGATCACCGCCATGGTCTGCAGCAGCGCCTTCTCCGCCGCCCCCAGGCGGTCGACGCGGGCGGCGAGCACACCCTGCACGGTGGCCGGGATGTGCAGCGCCGCCGGCAGCTGCTCGAGACGGTAATGCCCGCGCTCGCCGCGCAGCGCGCCTTCCTCGATCAGGGTCTGCACCAGCTCCTCGATGAAGAAGGGGTTGCCCTCGGTCTGTTGCAGGATCAGGCGCTCGAGCGGGGCCAGCCCGGGGCCCTCGCCGAGCAGGTCGTGGAGCAGCTCGCGCGCTTCGGCCTCGCCCAGCGGGGACAGGCGCAGCTGGGTGTAGTAGCTCCTGCTGCTCCAGTCGTGGCGGTACTCGGGCCGGTAGTTGACCAGCAGCAGGATGCGGGCGTTGGCCACGCTCTCGCCGAGAAAGCCGAGGAAGGCCTCGGTCTCGCTGTCGAGCCACTGCAGGTCCTCGACGATCAGCTCCAGCGGCTGGGCCAGGCTCTCGCGCACCAGCAGCCGCTTGATCGCCTCGAAGGTGCGCTGGCGGCGGATCTGGGGGTTCATCTGCGTCAGCGCCGGGTTCGGCTCGGCGACCCCCAGCAGGTGGAACAGATAGGGCAGGCTGTCTTCGAGCGCGCGGTCCAGGGTCAGCAGCTTGCCGGTGAG
>Ga0187892_10004912_pt1 | contig 21758 bp, 18 predicted proteins | sample MA1701073metaG_FD_139345 | JGI IMG/M metagenome (GOLD analysis project Ga0187892, IMG submission 139345) | Bio-ooze microbial communities from a basaltic lava cave in the Kipuka Kanohina Cave System on the Island of Hawaii, USA - MA170107-3 metaG ... | reverse complement strand
GAAGGGCAGCGTGGCGCCGTTGGGAGTCACGACCGGCGTGTAGGGAAGGCGGCCTCCGCCCCGGGCCAGGACCGCGGCCTGCGGCGATCCGGATCCGGGCGATGGCGTCGGGGCCGGCGCAGCGGCGTGGTGCGCGTGCGGATCCTGGGGGCGGGCGAAGCCGAGGCGGCTCAGGAGAGCCGCGACGCCCGTCAGGACACCGGTCTTCACGTAGTCGCGTCGCGTCAGCATCGGGGCTTCACTCCTGTTTCGGGGCGCCGCTCGCGCCTTCACTTGTCTTCGCCGGCGGGGCCGGCGCGCCGGTGCCGGTCTGGCCTTCGGGCGCCAAGGGCAGCCGGCCCCCGACCGCTCGCTCCAGCTCGGTGCGCGCGATCCAGTAGTCGCGCCACGCCTCGACGTAGGCGCGTTCGGTCGCCACCTCGGCCTGCTTCGCAAGGAGCAGGTCGTATGCCCCCTTCAGCATCATGTTGTAGTGCCGGAGCGTCAGGTCGAGGATCTGCACGCGCTGGGGAAGGAGCACGCTCCGGTAGTACCCCGCCATGTCTTTCCAGGCCACCACGAGGTCGCGGGCCTCGCGCACCTCGGAGCGAGCGTCGACGGCCAGCGCTTCCAGCAGCCGCTGGGACTGCTGGTACTGGGCCTCGAGACGGGCGATCGAGGCCCGGCCCGTGTCGAAGATCGGGAGCTGGAGCGCGAGCGTCGGTCCTGTGGTCCGGACGCTGGGCGCCTTCTCGGGCTCCCGCTCCGTGCGGACTCCGATGTTGATCCCCACGGGGAAGTACCGGGTGCCCTTCTTGAGGGCCAGCGCCCGGCCGACGAGGTCGACACCCCACCGGGCCGCCTCGACGTCGAGCCGCTGGCCGATGGCCAGCGACTCCAGGTGCTCCAGAGCGACCACCTGTTCGGGGATTTCGGGGAGCCGATCGGCAAGGGTCCAGCCGGTGTCCATACCCCAGAGGCCCATGAGGCGGTTCAGGCGCTCGCGGTCCTGGCGCACCTGCGCCCGTGCCATCGCCACGTCCAGCTTCGTCTGGTTGTAGACGGCCTGCTGGTTCACCAAGTCGAGGTCCCCGATGTTGCCGGCGTCGTGCTGGCGCTGGGCGAACTCCGCCGCGGTGCGGTTGATGTCGAGGATCAGCTCGAGCCGCCCGACGAGTTGCTGGCGCGCCTGCAAGGTGTAGAACGCGGCCTTGGTCTCGGCGGCCATGCGCAGCATCTGGTCGCCGACCCTGAGCTTCGTCTGCTCCAGTTGCGCTGCGCCGATCTTCTTCCGCAGCGGTCTGACGAGCACGCTGAGGAAGTCCTGCACCAGGCCGAAGTCCTGCAGGACACCCGCGTCCGGACGGTTGGGGAAGCCGAGGAACCCGTCGAACTCGGGGTTGCTCACCAGCGCCGCCTGGGCCAGGTCCGCCTGCGAGATCCCGATCTCCTCGTACGCGGCCTGCAGGTTGCGGTTGCTGAGGAGGGCGACGTGCGCGGCCTTCTGCGCCGTCAGCTCGTCCTTCAGCAACGCGCGGACGGCGCTCTGGACCTCCTCGGCCTCGCCCACCGTGCGGATCCACTGGGAGCGCTGCCCCGTCCGGTCCGAGACCGTCTTGTCGACGTCGACGAAGGCTGGCCTGGGGTTGACGCTCGCGCAACCGGCCAGCAGGCCCGACGAGAGGGTAATCACAATCTGACGGATCACTTCGAGCCCTTTCGGATCAGCTTCATGCCGCAGATCGGACACGCACCCGGTTTGTCCGCCTTGACCTGTGGATGCATGGGACACGTGTACACGGCTGAGGTGTCCGGCGTCGGAGAGGGAGATGCCGAGGGCATCGCGTGGCCTCTGTGCATCGGCATCTCGGCTTCGGGCGCGGTCGAGAGCGGCGGCGCGGAGTCATCGTCGCCGCCCAAGAGGACCGGCGCCGCGGGCGGAGTCACCGCCTCGGGCGCCTCGGGATGGGCGGGGCTCTTCGGGGAGCGCGTGGCCGGCGTCGGCACGCTCGCGCAGGCGCCGAGCAGCAACGCGGCCATCGGCAAGGCCAGTCCCCACCTCCTCACGAAGTCACCTCCATCATTGCGCGTCGTGCGCGGCTCCCGCGCGCCGTGGCTCGCCGAGGAGCCACCTGAGCGCGTCGAGGCGGTGGGAGTCGGAGCGCATCTTCGAGGACCACGATTCGCCGGAGTTGTACGTTGACAGTCGCGGCGCTCCGATCCCCACCGTTGAGAGGCTAGCCTCCGCAGATTAGAAGCGCATTAGACGGCGCGTGGCCGGTCACACTAATGCTCTCCTAACCCATTCCGGCTACATTGGAGGGCGGGACATGAGGCTCCTCGTCATCGAAGACGACGCGAAGCTCGTGGCGGTGCTCCGGCAGGGCTTGAAGGAGCAGGGCTACGCCGTGGACGTCTGCCGAGAGGGAGACGCCGGCCTGGAGATGGCGCTCGGGACGGAGTACGACGCGGTCATCCTCGACGTCATGCTCCCGCGAAAGGACGGCCTGCAAGTGCTCCGGGCGCTCCGCCAGCGCGGGCGGCGCGTCGCGGTGCTGATGCTGACGGCCCGCTCGTCCGTCGAGGATCGGATCCGTGGCCTCGACTTGGGGGCGGACGACTACCTGCCGAAGCCCTTCGAGTTCGCCGAGTTGCTCGCGCGCCTCCGGGCGATCACCCGCCGGCCGCCGGTGGAGCCAGCGACGGTGTTGAAGGAAGCCGACCTGGAGCTCGACGCGGCCCGGCGCGAGGTGAGGAGGGGAGGCAGGAGGATCGAGCTCACGGCCAAGGAGTTCGCGCTGCTCGAGTACCTCCTGCGAAAGAGGGAGGTCGTCGTCACCCGGAGCATGATCCTCGACCACGTCTGGGACATGGACTACGACGGAGGCTCTAACCTCGTCGAGGTCTACATCAACTATCTGCGCCGGAAGGTCGATCAGGACTTCGAGCCGAAGCTCATCCACACGGTCCGTGGCGTGGGCTACGTGCTGCGGGTGCCGGAGTGAGAGGCGTGTTCCATGCCCTGCGCTTCCGCCTGACGCTCTGGTACGCCCTGGTCCTCGCGGCCGTGCTCGCCGTCTTCGGGGTGTCGCTCTACGGCCTCGTGCGCTACCAGCTCGTCCGCCACCACGACGCGGCGCTCACCGAAGCCGCAGCGGCCGTCGCCCGCGTGCTCTCCGAGCAGGAAGACTGCGAGCACCTCACGGACTCGCAGCGCGCCGAGCTGGACGGAATCGGCCACCTCGTCCTGTTCCACGAGGTCGAGGGCGAGGGCCGCGTTTTCTACCGCTCTCCCGACTCCGCCGCCGTGGAGATCCCCCTGGACTCCCGTGCCGCGACGGCGCCGGCCGGGGCGGGCTCGTTCGATACGCTCTCCGGGAAGCCGGAGCTCTTACGGATGTACTCGGTGCCCTACCGTTCGCGCGCGGGCCGGCGGGGCTTGATCCACGTCGTCCACGGCCTGGGCGACGTGCCCGCGCCGCTCGCGAGCCTCCGGCTCGCGCTCCTGCTGATGGCCCCTCTTGCTGTCCTGCTCTCGGCCGCCGGCGGGTACTGGCTGGCTGGCCGGGCCCTCGCTCCCGTGGACGACGTGACGCGGCTGGCGCGGGAGATCGGCGCGAGCAGCCTGGGCCGCCGGCTCCCGCCCCCCAAGGCCCAGGACGAGATCGGCCGCCTCGTGGACACGCTCAACCAGATGATCGCCCGCCTGGAATCGTCCTTCGAGGCGATGAAGCGCTTCACCGCGGACGCGTCCCACGAGCTCCGCGGGCCCCTGGCGACGATGCGGAGCGCGATCGACGTCGCCCTCTCCCGTCCGCGAGAGCACTCGGAGTATCGCGACGCGCTGGCCAGCGTCGGCGAGGACGTCGATCGCCTGCGCGACATCGCGGAAGAGCTCCTGGTGCTCGCCCGGGCCGACGCGGGCCGGATCGCGATCGAGAGGCATCCGGTGCGGCTGGACGTCGTGACCACGGAAGTGGTCGAGTCCTTCGAAGCCCTCGCCGCGGAGCGCGGCGTCTCGCTGTGCGCTCGATGCGTGGAGGCGGTGACGGTGGCGGGGGACGAGCGCTGGCTCCGCCAGCTCGTCTTCAACCTGCTGGACAACGCGGTCAAGTTCTCGGCCCCGGCGAAGGCGGGCGAGCGCCCCTCGGTCTCGATCGAAGTGGCCGAGGACGACGGCGCGGGGCTACTGCGCGTCGCGGACACCGGCCCCGGAATCCCGGAACAGGCCCTGCTCCGGATCTTCGAGCGCTTCTACCGCGCCGACGATGCGCGCAGCTACCAGGGCGAGGGCGTCGGGCTCGGCCTCTCGATCGCCGCGTGGGTGGTCGAAGCGCACGGGGGGCGGATCTGGGCGGCGAACCGGCCCGACGGCGGAAGCCTGTTCACCGTGAGCCTCCCCGTGGCGCGGCTCTGAGGGGCCGCGAGCGGACGCATGGCGCGCGCACCAGTCAGTGGTGCCCGCCGTGACCAGCGTGTCCATCGCGGTGGCCGCCGTGCGAAACGCCGTGATCGAGGCCGTGGCCAACCGTCAGGTGTCCGGCACCCTCGTGCCCCCCGCTGTGCCCCAGGCCATGAGCGCCGAAACCACCAGGCGCGTCGTGACCGCCGGAGTGGCCAGCGAGCGGCACAGCATGGCCGTCGTGCCCGAAGCCATGGACAGCGAGGTGACCGCCATGAGGACTGAAGTGGTGTTGGCCAAGAACGTGATGGCCGACGTGGGCGTGATGATGGTCGTACCACCAGTGGGGGAAGGTCGAGACGCCGATGTAGGCGGCGCCATAGCCGTAGGGCGAGTACCCGAAGGAGCCGTATGCGAGCGGCGGCGGCGCGACGTAGGCGCGGCGCGGCGCCGGACGACCCCCTGCGATCCTGTTGACGAGGTAGCGGATCACCTCCTCGCTGACGCCCGCGTCCCGGAGCGTCACCATCTCCTCGGGCCCGAGGCCGAAGCCGATTTCGCGCGCGTCCAGGAAGCTGAGGATCGTCTCGTCGGAGAGCCCCTCTTGCGCGAGGAGGATGACGTCGTCCAGCCGGACGACTTGGTGCGACGAATGGGCGTTGGCCGCCAGGGCCAGGACTGCTGCGAATGCGACGATCGTGCGTTTCATGGCTCGCTCTTTTGCTCGTGGCCTCCGCTTGCGCGGAACTCTACCGGGACGACGGCGGCCAGACGTTCCAGATGTTGCAGCGCCGCACGCGGGAGCTGCTGCACCGCCGACTCGACTGCCTTCGCCCCCTCGGCCGCTTGCTTGACGGCCTGATAGAGGCTCTCCAGCGCTTCCCCTTCGTGCAGCCCGACCAGGCGGCGTGGCGGTCGCGCGAGGACATAGATGGACCAGTAGTCGTTCAGCAGGGCCGCCCAGTACTCCGCGAGGAGGTCGGGGGTCACGCGCCGGCCGCTCCGCCGCTGGTAAGCGTCTGCGTCCCTTCCCGTCACCGAGGCGATCACGAGGGCCCGACTCCCAGCGACACTTCGGTAGACGACGGCGTCGGTCCCGACGGCGAGCTCCGCACGGAACTCGCCCCCATCGAGGGCGCGCGCCTCGTCGAGACGCCGCGCGACTTGGTCGGCCCTGACCTGGATCGAGGCGAGTCCCGCCTCGTCGCGGAGGATGAGGAGCGGTGCCCCGCCCAGCTCCACCGCCACGTGGGTGTGCCGACCGGCTCCCTCCTCGGTGACGGGATGAGAGGACAGAAACGCCGCCGCGCCCGATGCGAAGGGCTTTCCCTCCTGTGGCAGTTTCTCGGCGGGTGGCGTGCGATCGTCGCCGGCGTCATGGCGATGACGCTCCACGGACTCCTGCGCCGCTCGCGCCGGCGTGTCGGCCTGCCCGGGCTGCGCCTCGGGAGCAGGCCTCTCGAGCATCTTGCGGATGACCCTTTCGCTGACGCCGACACGCTTCAGCTTTGGGAGGTCTTCGGCTGTCAGCTCGAAGACAGAGTCCGAGACGTCGATGAGCGCGATGATCTGCTCGGCGGTATAGCCCTTCTGGCTGAGCTTCACGACGTCGTAGACGCTGATGGCGAGCGCCCGCGGCGGAGACGCCAGGAGCGCGACCACCAGGAGGAAGCCACTGAGCCGGGAGCCGGGCCGCCATCCGGCCGTCCCTGGCCGCGCGAGCATGCGCAGACGATGTTCTTCGCCTTTCGGCACCGGCGGGTCCCTCTCGCGGAGGGTCGCTGCGACCCCCATCCACCTGCCCTCTCTACGGAATATAGCCTCCGGGCCTTAGAGGGACATTAGCCCGCAAATGGGGTGGCCGGGCGTGAGGTCGCCCCGTTCGCGCGGCCGCTCGGGCTCGGCGCCGTGTCATCGATCGTCCAGGAAACGATGGCCCGTCATCACCCAGCCCCCTGGACCACGGACGAAGCGGATCTCCCCGCGCGACGGGACCCGCTCCCCGCGTCCTTGGGGCTCGCCCCGGATGCTGTAGCGAACCCGGGCGGCGTCGCCGGACACCTCGATCTGGACGTCTCGCATCTCGAAGCCGTCGAGGTGGGACAGCCGTTCGAAGTCCAAGAGCATGGCCCGATGGATCGCATCGTGTTCCGCGTCCCTGGCGTGCGCGTCCGTTTCGACGTGCAACCAGATCCGGGCGTCGTGCGCTCGGATCATCCTCTCCATCTCGGCGGCGTGACGCAGGAGGGCGCGCCGGTCGCGGGCGGGTTGACCGATTTCCCGGACCGCGAACAAGGCAGCCAAGGCCGCGAACAGCAGCCCCGCCGCCACGACCCATCGCGGGGCCTTGCGCGCAGTCATCGACGGATCCTCACCGCCCATGGCCATGGGCGAATCGGCAAGCACACGCCGAAGTGCGATGGGTTTGGTCGCATCCTCGGACCGTCTCCCTTCACATGGTATTCCCCCAGTCTTAACGGCGCATCAGCCGGGACGTGGCACTGGGTCGGACCCGCTCCGCGGACTCCGCATGCTTCGCTGAGATCGGACCTCCGCCGCCGGATGACGACGCTTGGAGACCCGCGCCGGGCTGTCCCCTCTAACACTCCTCTAACGCGGGGGCCTACATTTCTCAAGTGAAAGCGGCCGGGCCGTGCTACGAGCGGACCGCTGAGCGTGCCGCCCGGCGTTTGGCGGCGAGGTGCGCGTGACGCTGCGACCGCGGGCGTATGATCGAGTGACAGCCTTCCACCGCTCGCTCCCGGAAGCTGGAGCGGGGCGCGGAAGTCGGATCGCCATGTGCCGCTCTCAAGCCGTCCTCGCGGCCCGCGGTCGGGGACCGACTGCACTCCTGGTGACGATCGTCGCAATCGTTCCTCCCTTACTCACGCGGCCGCTCCTCGCCCACGAGCCCGAAGGGCGAGGCACAGTAGAGTGGAAGGTCGAGGCCAGCCGCCTGACCCTCGGCCCGGACGGGAGCGAACTCTACCTGCGCATGCGGCTAAAGGCGGCGGGCCCCGCAGCGGAAGGGCGTCCGCCCCTCACCCTCGCCCTCGTCCTGGACCGCTCCGGCTCGATGGGGGACGAGGCCAAGATCGGCTACCTTCGCGAGGCCGCGCACCTGGTGGTGGACAACCTGACGCCGCAGGACCATTTGTCCTTGGTCGCTTACAACGACCAGGTGGAGGTGAGTGTCCCGATGCAGCGGGCAGTGAACCGCGAGTACCTCCACCATCGGATCGAGGAGCTGCACGCCGACGGCTACACCAACATGAGCGGCGGCCTTCTCGAAGGCTGCGCCGAGGTCGAGAAGCGCAAAGCTGCGGCGGGGCGGCACCACGTGATCCTGTTGACCGACGGCCTCACGAACCGGGGCGTCACCGACGTCGAGAAGCTGGCCAAGCTGGTCCAGCGGTGCTCCGGCGGCGGCACCACGGTCACCGCGATCGGCGTCGGCGTGGACTACGACGAGCGACTCCTGCGCCGGGTCGCGCAGGCGGGCGCCGGCCGGTTCGTCCACGTGGGCAAGCCCGAGCAGATCCCGGCGGCGTTCCAGGAGGAGCTGGGCGCCTTGCTGGCCGTTGTCGCGCAGAACGTGAAGCTCACAGTGGAGCTCCCGGTGGGGATCGAGGTCGAGCGGCTCTACGGCTGGGAAGAGCCGTCGAAGCCGGGCCCGCTCGAGATCCGGCTGGGCGACCTCGCGAGCGGCGACGAGCAGGTTCTGCTCGCGAAGCTCCGGGCGGCGCGGGGCGCCGACGCCGCGGGACCGATCCAGCTCCGAGCGTCGCTCACCTACGACGACATCGCCGAAGCTCGCCGCGTCCAGGCCGAGCAGACGCTCTCGGTCGAGCGGGGCGACGCAGGGAAGGCAGGCGGACCCGTGGCGGAGCCGCTGCTCGCGTACGCGCGCCTCGTGGAGGCGCTCGATACGCTCTCGCTCGCCGTGACGAGCATGGACCGCCGCCTCGCGGCCGAGGTCGCGCAGATCCGCAAACAGGATTACCCCTCCTGGAAGCAAACGGCGGTGGCGAGCAACGACCAGGACTTCGTGAACAAGGCCTTCCTCTTCGAGCACTTCGCCCGCGAGCTCGACCAACTGATGGCGGAGGGGGCGCTGCACGAACACAGCGAAGAGCGCGCCCTCTTGCAGAAGGAGATCCAGTACCGGCGCTACCTCAGGGACCACCACAAGCCCCATCGATGAGGATCGACGGCAACGGCCTCAGCCGCCCGCCGGGTTCCGCCGCTCGACACGCCATGCTCACACCGCACGAAGAGCCGAAGGGCCGACGCTTCGCGCGTGGTGGCGTCTGGCTCCGCTTGGGGCTGCTCGTATCCTGGGCGCTCCTGGCCGCGGCGCTCGCGGGGGTCGGTGCGGCGGAGGAACCCGTGTCGGTCGACGACGTCGTCCTGCTCCTCCGGTCCGGGATCTCCGAGGCGACGATCGTGGCCGAGGTCCGCGCCCGAGGCGTCGTTGGCCCGCTCGCCACCGAGGACGAGCGGCGTCTCCGGAGATGGGGGGCGACGGAGGGGCTTCTGCAGGTCATCCGGGAGCGTGTGGCGCCGGAGCCCGGCTCCCGGCCTTCTGCCAAGGCGACGCCTCCAGCCGCCGAACCCGCGGCCGCTCCGCCGGCTCCGACGCCCAGCTTCACACCCGCCGAGATATCCGCCGGCGAGCCGGGTGTCGTCCCCATGTTCGGAGCCAGCGCCGAGCTGGTGAGGGTGCCCGTGTCCGTGACGGACGCACGCGGCCGTCCGGTGACCCACCTCGAGCGCGACGACTTCCGGGTGTGGGAGCAGGACGAGCCCCAGGCTGTCACCCTGTTCAGCGCCGAGAGGAAGCGGCTCCGGATCGCGATCCTGGCGGACGTGAGCGGGAGCATGGAGCTCAAGCTCGACGAGGTCGCCGATGCCCTCAAACACTTCATCGAGGTCCTCGAGGGCCAGGACGAGGTGCTCGTCTTGGCTTTCAGCGATACTCCCCGGGTCCTTCAGGACTTCACCTCGGACCGCAGGCGGCTCGGCCGCGTGCTCGAGAGCCTGAGGGCGGGAGGTGGCACCGCTCTCCACGACGCGCTCATCGAAGGACTCGCCCGTCTCAAAGGCACGCCCCGAGAGGCGAGCGCGCTCGTGTTCGTGACCGACGGGATGGACACGGCCAGCGAGTCGTCCTTCGGCGAGGCGAAGGAGGCGGCGCGGCGCGCGGAGGCGCCCGTCTTCTCCATCGGCCTGGGCCATCGGAGCGCGTCCTTCCACTCGGGGCGCCCGGCCGGCTCCGGGGCCGACTTCGACGCGGCGCCGCTCATCGAGCTGGCTGAGCTGACCGGCGGCCGTGCCGAGATCCTGCCCGACGCGGAGCACCACCACAGCGGCAACGTCGATCGCCTGAGGGAGGCCGCCGACGCCATCGCTCTCAGCCTGAGATACCGATACTTGCTCGGTTACACGCCTCCCGAGCACGGGCCGCGGCCGGGTTGGAGAGCGATTCGCGTCGAGGTGGAGCGCCGTGGGCTTGTCGTACACACTCGGAAGGGCTACTACCCGCGGTAGCGCAAAAACCGGGTGAGCGGGCTATTCGACGACATGCGGATCCCTCCCGTCGTTCGAGCCGCGGGCGCGGCGGAACAGGCTATAGACCGTGGGCAACACGAAGAGCGTCAGGAGCGTCGACGTGACCAGGCCGCCGATCACGACGGTGGCGAGCGGACGCTGCACCTCGGCGCCCGACCCGGTGCCCAGCGCCATCGGCACGAACCCGAGCGAGGCCACGAGGGCCGTCATCAGCACCGGCCGCATCCGCAGGCCGCACGAGCGCCGGAGCACCCCGGGGAGCGGCTCGTCGGTGCGCTGCTCCAGCTCGCGGATCTGCGTCATGAGCACCACGCCGTTGAGCGCCGCGACCCCGAAGAGGGCGATGAAGCCGACGCCCGCCGAGATGGAAAAGGGCATGCCTCGCAGCGCCAGCGCGAAGACGCCGCCGACCGCGGCGAAGGGCACGTTCAGGTAGATCAACGCGGCGGGGCGCGCGGAGCCGAAGGTGAAGAAGAGCATGGCGAAGATCAGCGAGAGCGCGAGCGGGACGACGACGGCCAGACGTTGGCTGGCGGCCTGAAGGTTCTCGAACTGGCCGCCCCAGCGGATGTAGTAGCCGCTCGGGAGCGGCACGTCGCGCTCGATCCGCCCCGCCGCCTCGGCCACGAACGAGGCGACGTCGCGGCCGCGCACGTTCAGCTCGACGACGATGCGGCGGCGCACGGCCTCCCGGCTGATCTGCGAAGGGCCCGTGTCCAGCCCGACGTCTGCGAGCTGGGCGAGCGGGATGCTGGCGCCGGCCGGAGTCGCGACCGGGATGCTCCGGAACGCGTCGATCGTCCGCGTGGACTCGTCGTTCAGGCGCACGGCGAGGCCGAAGCGGCGCTGGCCCTCGAAAACGGTTCCCACGACCTTGCCGGCGCGAGTCGCCTCCACCGTGTCCAGGACGTCGCCCACGGGGATCCCGTAGCGCGCGCACTTCTCCCGGTCCACCTTGACCCGGATGACCGGCAGGCCCGTCGTCTGCTCGAGCCGGACGTCGGCCGCGCCCTGCACCGTGGACAGCACGCGCGCGATCTCGGCGGCCTTGGCAGCCAGCGTTCCCAGGTCGTCACCGAAGAGCTTGACCGCCACGTCGGACCGGACACCGGCGATCAGCTCGTTGAAGCGCATCTCGATCGGCTGCGTGAACGAGAGCCCCGTGCCGGGCACCGCCTCGCTCAGCGACTGCTCCATCTTCTCGATCAGCTCGGCCTTGCTCGCGGCCGTCGTCCACTCGGACTTGGGCTTGAGGATGACGAAGACGTCACCTAGCTCGATCCCCATCACGTCGGTGGCCACCTCGGGGCTGCCGCTGCGCGTCACGACGGTCTTCACCTCCGGGAAGCGCTTCAGGACCCGCTCGATGCGTCCCGTGCCCGCCGACGCCTCGGAGAGCGCCACCGAGGGCAGGCGGACGGCCTGGAGCGCGATGTCTCCTTCGTCAAGCCTGGGGATGAACTCGCCGCCCAGGCGAGTCGCGACCAGGAGCGCTCCGACGAGGAGCACCAGCGCGCCCACAATGACGCCAGCGCGCCGCGCCAGGCAGGCGTCGAGGGCGCGGAGGTAGAGGCGGCGCAAGACCTCCACGAAGCGCGGCTCCTGGTGACCCTGCGTCCTGCCGAGGAAGAGCGAGGCGAGAACGGGGATGAGTGTCAGGCTGAGGAGTAGCGAGCCCAACAAGGCGAAAACGACCGTCCATGCCATCGGTTTGAACATCTTGCCCTCGATGCCGCCGAGGGTCAGGATGGGCAGGTAGACGATGATGATGATGCCAATGCCGAACGCGATCGGGCGCAGCACCTCGTGGGCGGCCTCCGCCGTGAGCTGGCGCGCCGTCTTGCCGCGAGCATCCGGCTCTGCGAGCCGCCTCACCACGTTCTCCACCAGGACGACGGCTCCGTCCACGATCAGGCCGAAGTCGATGGCTCCCAGGCTCATCAGGTTGGCCGAGATGCGTGCCTGCACCATGCCCGTGAACGCGAACACCATCGAGAGCGGGATGGCCGACGCGACGATCAGCCCGGCACGGAGGTTTCCGAGGAAGGCGAACAGCACGGCGGCGACCAGCAGCCCGCCCTCGAGCAGGTTCGTCTCGACCGTGCGGATGACGCGCCGGACGAGGTCTTCGCGGTCGTAGTAGGTGACGATCTTCACGCCCTTCGGCAGCGACGGCTGCAGCGCCTCGATCGCCTCGCGGACGCGGGTAGCGACCTGGAGGGCGTTCTCGCCCGCCAGCATCTGGGCCATGCCGATCACGGTCTCGCCCTCGCCGTCGCGGGTGGCGGCGCCGATCCGCAGCATGGCGCCCTCGCGGACCTGCGCCACGTGGCGCACCATGATCGGCGTGCCTTCCTTTCCGGCCTTCAACACGAGCGTCTCGATATCGGCGGTCGAGCCGACCAAGCCCTCGCCACGGATGACGTACTGCTCGCGGTTGTGCTCGATGTAGCCGCCGCCCGAGTTCCCCGTGCCTCGCTCCACGGCCTCGAAGACGTCCTTCAGCGAGAGGCCGTAGGCCACGAGCCGCGCCGGGTCGACGACGACCTGGTACTGCTTGGGGAGGCCGCCCCAGACGTTGACCTCGGTCACCCCCGGCACGGCTCGCAGCCGCACCGCGATGTCCCAATCGAGGATCGTCCGGCGCTCCATCGCCGACAGGCCTTCGCCCTCGACCGTGAACATGTAGACCTCGCCGAGCCCCGTGGAGACCGGCCCCATCCCGGGGTTGCCGAAGCCAGGCGGGATCGACTCGCGCGCCGGCGAAAGGCGCTCGTTCACGAGCTGGCGCGCGAAGTAGACGTCGACGCCGTCCTCGAACACGACCGTGACGGCCGACAGGCCGTAGCGCGACACCGACCGTATCTCGACGAGGTCCGGCAGGCCGTTCATGGCCGCCTCGATGGGGTAAGTCACGAACTGCTCCATCTCCACGGGCCCGAGGGCGGGCGCCTTGGTCAGCACCTGCACCTGGACGTTGGTGACGTCCGGCACGGCGTCGATCGGAAGGCGCGTGAGCGCGTACCCCCCCGCGAGGACGAGCAGCACGGTGCCGATCAGGACGACCGCGCGGTTCTCGAGGCTCCAGTCGACCAGGCCGCGCAGCATCTCAGTGCTCCTCCGCCAGCGAGGCCTTGGCGAACTCGGACTTGAGGACGAAGCTGCCCTCGGTCACCACGACGTCCCCTCGCTTCACGCCCGCGAGCACCTCGGTGAAGCCCTCGAAGCTGTGGCCGGTCTCCACGAAGCGCCGGGCGAAGACGCCGGGCTCGAGCTGGACGAAGAGGACGCTCCTGCCCTCGAGCGTCTGCAGGGCGGACTGGGGAACGGCGAGGATGGCCTTCGCCTCGGCATCGGGCTTGGGCACGTCGACCTGGGCCTTGACGAACATGCCGGGCCGCAGCCTCTCGTCGTGGTTTCTGACGGTCGCGCGGAGCTTGACGGTGCGCGTCGCCTCGTCCACCACGCTGCCCAGAAAGTCCACGCGACCCCCGAACGTGTCCTGCGGGTAAGCCTCGCTGCGGATCGTGACGGGCAAGCCCTTCGAGAGGAGTGCCAGATCCTTCTCGTAGGCCTGCAGGAAGACCCAGACGGTCGAGAGGTCGGCGAGCGTCATCAAGGGTTGGAGCGCCTCGAAGAGGGCTCCGGGCGTCACCTTCCGGTCGATCACACGGCCGCCGAAGGGAGCTCGCAGCGTGAGCCGGGGGGGATCGCCCGAAGGGAGCGACACGTCGGACTCGGCCGCCTTCCTGAGCCGCGCGATCTCGTCGTCGTCCTCGCCGTAGAGGTGCAGGGTCCGCTCCGCGGTCTGCGCCGCCGCCTTCTTGGCGAGGTACTGGCCCTCCCGCGCCTGGAACTCGCCCTCGCTGATGGCCTTGCCCGCCACGAGCGCCTTCGCCCGCTCGTAGGCCCGCGAGGCGACCCGCATCGCCGAGGCCTCGCGGAGGAACTCCTCGCGCGCCCGGCCCATGTCCACGCTCTCCAGGACGAGGACCGGATCACCGCGCTTCACGGTCTCGCCCAGGTCCACCGGAATCGCGGTGACACGGCCACGTACGTTCGCGGCCACCTGAAGCAGCCGGTTCTCGTTGTGCTCGACCGAGCCGTTCAGGACGAGCAGGTGCTCGAGGTCCACGGGCTGGACCGTCCAGGTCTGGATGCCGGCCTCGGCGATGGCGGCGGAGCTCAGCTTGACCGTCTCGGGCATCCCCTCGCGGTGCTCGCTCGCTTCGGCCTTCGCCTCCGAGGCTTCGGGCTTGCGTTGGGAGCCTGTATCGGACGCCTTGCGGCCGCATCCCGCCAGAGTGGCTACGACGAGAACAGCGGTGGGAAAGGTCGGATTCAGTCTCAAGCGCATGACGGGCTCATCTCCCGGGATTGAAGTCGGGACCGACCAGCCGCTGGACTTCGGCCAGAGCGAGGGCCAGGGCCAGGCGAGACCCAGCGGCTTCGCGCTGGGTTTCGCGGAAGGTGCGCTGGGCGTCGAGGAGGTCGAGGAGCGATGTCTCTCCCTCCTGGTAGCTGAAGCGGGCCAGATCGAGGCTGCGCGTCGCGGCAGGGAGGATCTCGCGCTCCAGGATCTCCGCCTGAGCGGACGCGACGTCCAGCTCCTGCCGGACCCGCTCGAGCGCGTTCGTCAGGTCGAGGAGTGCCCGCTGCGCGCCGGCTGCGGCCAGGAGAGATGCGGCTTGGGCGCGCGCGATCTCGCCGCGGTTTGCGTTCCAGAGCGGAACGCGAAGGCCGACCGAGAAGCCGTTGGCCTCCTTGTCGACTTCGGTGTTGCGGAACCAGGTGGCGTCGAGGTCCGGGATCCGCGCGCGGCGGGCGACCGAGAGGAGGGCGGCGTCCCGCTCGGCGGCCGCGCGGCTGGCCGCAAGGCGGGGGTTCGACCGCGCGAGGCGCGCGCGCAGTTCCACGGCGTCAGTCGGGGGGATCGGGCCGGGCAGCTCCCCTTCGACCGCGAGGGGCCGCGGCAGCGGCTCGACCGCGAGCGTCCGCAGCACGGCCTCCACGGCCTCTGCCTCGCGCTCGGCCGCGCGCCGAATACGTTGCTGGCGCAGCCACTCCACCTCCGCCTTGATGCGGTCGACCTCGCGCGACTCGCCCAGCTCGGCGCGTGTCGTCGTCAGGTCGCGAAGGGTGAGGGCGTCGGCCTCGGCGGCGCGGGCGATCTCGAGCGCCGCGCGGGTGTAAAGGAGCCGCGCAAACGCCGCGCGCGCCTCGATCTCCAGTTCCCAGCGCGCGTCGGCGCCCTTGGCGCGCAACGCGTCCGCGGCGAGGTCCCCAGCTCGCACGTTCGCCGAGAACGTGCCTGGCCAAGGGATGGCCTGCGAGACCGAAAAAGCCGTCTCTGTTGCGAGCAGGCCCGCCCCTTCGGTCAGGCGCCCACGGTCACGGGAATACTCGAGGGACGGATCAGGAAGCAGCCGGACGGCTTTGCGTTCGGCCGCGGCGGCGTCCTCGAAGGCCGCCGCCTGGCGGGCCCCGGGATGAGCTCGAAGGACGATGCCGACGTAGCTGTCGGCGTCGAGTGCTGCCTGGGCGTGGGCGACGGCGGCCAGGCCAACGGCGAGAATGGCGGACGTCAGCGCGGCACAGCGGCGAAACGAGAGCAAGACACTTCCTCCTCCTTGGTTGCGGACTCGTTGAGAGACGGAGCACGCGGAGAGGCGTGCTCCATCCCGTCACGAAGCGGCGGAGCTAGGCGCGGGAGAGAGGAGGATGGTAGACGAGCGGAACGACGCCTTCCGAGGGAAGGTGGACGAGGGGCGTGTCGAGAACGACCAGCGGACCGAGATCGGCGGGAAAGACGGCGGCACTCGCAGCCGTGGAGCGAGAGCAGCAGAAGCAGTCCGGCACGCAGACCGGCGCACAGGCATCGCCGGACGTGCGTGGATCCCGCTCCTCGGTGCGTACGCTGAGCGAACCGGCGAGCGGAGTCGTCGCGTCACAGCGGGCGTCTGCGGCGAGGTCCGCACCGATCGCCACGAGCAGCAGACAGGCGGTAAGTCGAATCGCCACGCGCCCCCAGGTTCGCGCCGCCGCGCACGCGGTCATTCCAACAAAGGTATCACGGACCGGCGTGGAGGAAACGCGGCTGGCGCTGCGGGAGAGGCTCGAGGAGATGGGCCGGACGCCGTCTTCGAAGGACTGAGATAGCCGCGCCTTCGGCGAAGGGGATGAACGTCTTCGAGCGCAAACTGCGCATCTGGGTGGCGGAATGCGTCGCGATCGGCAAGCTTTCCCCCGGCGTGGTCGGACTGGTTGCGCGGTCTCGCGTTCGGCCGGGGCAGCCACATCAATCGCCCGATTACGGTGCTCATCTGGCTGATGACCTACCCGATGATGCTGAGGATCGACTTCGTTGAATTGCTTGTGGCAGCCGCTGTCATCGGGGCCACGTCGCGCCTGGATCCAGGTTCATGATCTTGACCTCCGGCTGCGAGGGGATCTGCGGCCGAAGGAATGGCTTCTCCGACGCCTTGTGGCAGGAGTAGCAGCCCTCGAGCGCGAACCTGTATTCCTTGGCGAAACGGGCCGCGTCCTTGGCTTCGATGGCCTGCTCGATGCTCACGAGGGACGAGGTGTCGAACGCCTCGCGGATCCCGTCCGAATCCACGTCCCCGGCTTGTGTCGTGCGCACGGGGATGATGCGAACAGCCCACTTCAGATGGGAACGGGTCTCCGCCAGCAGGAGCCTGCGATCGCGCACACCCCAGGCCGGCTCCCAGCCATACGCAGGTCAGGACGACAATCCGCGCCTTCTCGATACTGCGGCCGCGAACTCGATACTCATGTGAAATCTGCCCGTGTGCTCGACATCCAGTTATCGGAGCCAGCCGGCCAGCAGCCCGATGGCGGCCCCCGCCGCGACGAGCCAGCTCGAGTTCACCCGGTAGCGGAGTAGGAGGACGGCGCTGGCGGCCGCGAGCAAAGCCGTCGGCACGTCGCGGACGGCGCTCCCGCCGAGCTGACAGGTCACAACCGCCATGAGCCCGAGCGACGCCACGTTGACGCCGTCGAGAAAGGCCGCCGCCGTGGCCGACCGCCGCAGCCGCGGGACCAGAGGGCCGCTCGCGGCGACGAAGAAGAAGGCCGGAAGGAAGATGCCGGCGGTCGCCGCCGCCGCCCCGGTGTGGCCGCCCAGCACGAACCCCACGAACGTCGCCGTCGTGAAGACCGGCCCCGGCGTGACCTGTCCCACCGCCATGGCGTCGAGCAACTGCCCTTCGCTGAGCCAGCCCAGCCGCACGACGAGTTCCGCGCGCAGGAACGCGAGGAGCACGTACCCGCTGCCGAACAAGACGGCTCCAACCTTCAGGAACACGAGGAACAGTGTGGAGAGCTGGAACGGCTGCGTGGTCGCGACGGCGGCGAGTCCCAGGGCCGGCAGCGGCGGCAGCAGCGCCGCGGCTGGCGCCCGGGCGCCGGCAATGCGGCCGAGGGCCACGACGAGACCGGTCCCGAAGAGGACGGCCAGCTCGTTGACGCCGAGCGCGCTGAGCGTGATCGAGGCGAGGCCCGCCAGGACCAAGCCTCGGCTCTTGAGAGCGGAGCCCCCGAGGCCCCACAACGCCTGCACGACGACCGCGATGATCACGGGTTTCACGCCGTACAGCAGACCCGCGGCCTGCGGCAGCCGTCCGTAGCGCACGTAGGCCCAGGCGAGGACCCACACGATGGCCATCGCCGGCAGGATGAAGCACACGCCGGCCACCAGAAGCCCGGGCCATCCCGCGCGGCGGTGGCCGAGGTGGATGGCCATCTCGGTCGAGTTGGGCCCGGGGATCAGGTTCGTGGCGCCCAGGAGATCCAGGAACTCGTCCCGGCTGAGCCACGCTCGCCGCCGCACGACCTCGTCCTCCATCATCGCGATGTGCGCGGCAGGCCCGCCGAAGGCGGTGGCCCCGAGCTTCAGGAAGAGCTTCGCCAGTTCGAGCAGTGTGGACGGCTCGGGTCGAGGAGATCGATGAGCTGAGTCGATGGAGGCCTCCCGCGGGCGGCCGTCCTGGACCGTTTCGGTCAAGTTGAGACCGGCGGCGCGAGGACCAGACCGAGACGACGGACGGGAGTGCGGCTGGCGTCACTCATCGGCGGCCCGTCTCCGCCCGAGCACGGCGTCGAGCGACCACCGGCCGGCGCCCACGACGAGCAGGTAGGTGGACCCGAGGAGCATCGACCAGTCCGTTCGCGCCTCGTGGGCCGTCGCCCAGAAGCCCTTGCTCATCAACATGGGGACCTTGGTGGTCGAGATGGCAACGAGCATGATCGCGATCAGGGGCAACGCCGCGAGCCTCGTGAACAGTCCGAGGAGGACGAGAGCTCCGCACGTGATCTCGAAGCTGCCCACGAACGGGGCCAGGAACCCTGGCGCCGGCAGTCCGATCTTGGCGAAGCGCCCCACTCCGAGATCCGCGGGGAACAGGAGCTTCTGGATCCCTTCGGAGAGGAACACCGCGCCGACGATCAGCCGCACCAGGATCACGGCGCGCGGGGCCTGCGTCGCGAGAAGCCGCCTCATTCCGCGCACGTCGTCCTCAGCCTCCCGGCGTGAACTGGGCCAGGTCGTCGATGCCGAGCTGCCGCTCGAGCCGCGCCACTTCGTCCACGACTTTCTCGAAGCCGTCCTCTCCGAAGAGGCGGTGCTCCTGCTCCTCGAACTGCTCGCCGAGGGCGTCGTACTCGTGCCCCGAAACGATGCGGTGCAGGGCAGGGAAGAGCACCGTGTCCTCGCGCGCGGCGTGGGGCCGGTACATGCGGATGAACTGCCGCAGCCCCTCTGTAAGCTGCCCGCGGGCAGCGGCGGCCTTGAGCGTCGCCGGCGTGGCGAGGTGTTGGATCCGCTCGGTGAGGCGGCGTCCCGCCTGGTGTTGCGTCCGGAGGGTGCCGACGAGGTCGACCAGGGTGTGGGCCTTCTCGAAGCGCGGGAAGAGCTCGTTCTCTTCGAGCCTCTCGTGATAGTCCTCGATGAAGCGGCGGACGATCCCGGCGGCGGCGGTGAGCACGGCGGGGTCGATGTCGTTCCTGCCCTCCAACCGCCGGATCCCCTCTTCGTAGATCAGGAGGACTCGGTCCAGGACGCCATGTTCGCGCATGAGATCCTCGGCCGGGGAAACCTCCTCCTCTTGCTTCCCGGCCTCCGGCTCCGGCTTGCCCTCCCTCGCGCTCAGGTGCGGCGCCACGGACAAGAGCACGGCGACGTCGCCTGCCCGCCGCAGAAAGCCACGGCGCGATTCGTCCCTTTCGCCAGCCATCGCGTCCCTCCCTTCGGTCCGCTGCCCCCGCCGCCGCCTGCTACGGCCCGCAACTGACGGCGCTTCCGACGTAGCCGAGGGCCTTGAGCTTCTCGCAGGCCTCGTGACTCATGGCCGGCTCTCCCGAGGGCGTGCCGTCGAGGGGGCGCCAGGCCGCGGCCGATTCGTCCTCCGCTCGTTCGATGAACAGCGAGGATCGCCCGGAAGCGCTTGGCCGGCGCGAAGAGGCTGTGCGAGACCGCGGCCTCGACCCCGGTGCGCGACCTGGGACGTGGAGCTGACCTCAGAGCCTCCTCGATCTGGAAACGCTCTCTGTTCCAAGACCGCCGCGCGGCCGTGGGTGGGAGTGTCGGCCTCCGTCGCGGCCTCAGGCACGGACCCTCCTCCGTCGAGCCCGGGCTGGGACTGGCAGGTCTTCTTCCTCGCCCAGGATGACCTCACGGTAGAGCTCCTCCAGCTGGCGGCGCAGCAGGGCAAGGACGGATCCCCCGTGACGAGTGAGGGTGTACTCCTTGCGCGCGCGCAACCCGCCGCTCGGATCCACTTTCGAGCGAAGCCAGCCCCGTCCCTCCATGCGGGCGAGAAGCGGGTAGAGCGTCCCCGGGCTCACCTCGTAGCCGTGGCGCCGAAGCTCGCGCATCACCCACTGGCCCACCACGGGCTCCTCGCCCGCGTGGTGCAGGATGTGGAGCTTCCAGAAGGCGAGCAGGAATTCGCGCTCGACCTGCCGGCTCGGACCTCGCGCCATATCGGTTAACGTACTCGGATTCCGATATACGATCAAGGACCGGCCCCGCGACCCGCAGCGTCCCAGCGCGCCGAGACCGCATCGCCGTTCCCATCAGGATCACTCTCGTCCGTCACACACCTCCTGTCACGACGCAACCGCGGCCTCGCGCCGTACCTCGCGCGCCTTCCAGATCTCGTAGATGACGGGGTACACCAGCAGCTCCATCAGGAACGACGTGAAGATCCCGCCGATCATGGGCGCCGCGATCCGCCGCATGACGTCCGAGCCCGTGCCGGCCGACCACATGATCGGGACCAGCCCCATGAACATGACGGCCACGGTCATGACCTTGGGCCGCAGGCGTTTCACCGCCCCCTCGACGATCGCCTCCTTCAGGTCTTCGAGGCTCCGCATCCGGCCCTCGCGCCTGGCCTGCTCGTAGGCGAGGTCCAGGTAGAGGAGCATGAAGACGCCCGTCTCGGCGTCCACGCCCAGGAGCGCGATCAGCCCCACCCAGACCGCGATCGACACGTTGTAGTCGAGCCACCAGATGAAGAAGATCGCCCCCACGGCCGAGAAGGGGACGGCCAGCAGGACGATGAGCGTCTTCACCATGGAGCCGGTATTGAAGTAGAGGAGCAGGAAGATGATCACGAGCGTGAACGGGACGACCACGAGCAGGCGCTGCTCGACCCTCAGCATGTACTCGTACTGGCCGCTCCAGACGAGCTGGTAGCCCGCGGGGATCTCCACGCTCGCCGCGGCCTTCTTGGCGTCCTCGACGTAGCCGCCGAGGTCCCTGCCCGTCACGTCCACGTACAGCCGCCCGGCCTTGAAGCCTTCCTCGTTGTTGATCATGGGTGGTCCGGTGCGCAGCTCGAGGGTCGCGAGCTGTTCGAGGGGCACCTGGGCGCCGGACGGCGTCGGCACCAGCACCCGCCGCAGCTTGGGCAGGTCGTCGCGCAGCTCGCGGGCATAGCGGACGTTCACCGGGTAGCGCTCGCGGCCTTCGACGGTCGTGGTGATGTTGTTGCCTCCCACGGCCGACTCGATGATGTCGTTGACGTCGCCCACCGAGAGGCCGTAGCGCGCGGCTTCCTTGCGGTTCACCTCGAAGTCCAGGTAGTAGCCGCCGGTGACGCGCTCGAAGAAGGCGCTGCGCGTGCCGGGGACAGCCTGCAGCACCTTCTCCAGCTCGAGCCCGATCTTCTCGATCGTCTGGAGGTTCGGGCCGAGGACCTTGATGCCCACGGGCGTCCGGACGCCGGTCGTGATCATGTCGATGCGCGTTCGCACCGGGAACAGCCAGGCGTTGGCGAAAGACGGGATCTGGACCGCCCGATCCATCGCGTCGATCAGCTCCTCCCACGTGACCTTCCGCGTCTCGGGCCAGATCCACCGCAGCGGAGGCTTGAGGAAGTCCGGCAGCCACTTCGAGTACCAGCGATCGACTGTCCGTGTGCGCCACTCCTTCTCGGGCTTCAAGACCACGGTGGTCTCGACCATGCTCATGGGCGCCGGGTCGGTCGAGGTCTCGGCCTTTCCCACCTTCCCGAAGACGCTCTGGACCTCGGGGAACGTGCGCAGCAGCTTGTCCTGGATCTGGAGGTACTTCGCCGCCTCCGTCACCGAGATCCCGGGAAGCGTGATGGGCATGTATAGGATCGATCCCTCGTTGAGCGGAGGCATGAACTCCGAGCCCAGCGACAGGAAGACCGGCGCCGTCAGCGCCATCACGAGCACCGCGACGAGGAGCGTCGCGTAGCGGCGGCGCAGCACAAAGAGGAGAGCCGGATGATAGAGCGACATTAGGAAGCGGCTG
>Ga0187892_10004910_pt1 | contig 21762 bp, 19 predicted proteins | sample MA1701073metaG_FD_139345 | JGI IMG/M metagenome (GOLD analysis project Ga0187892, IMG submission 139345) | Bio-ooze microbial communities from a basaltic lava cave in the Kipuka Kanohina Cave System on the Island of Hawaii, USA - MA170107-3 metaG ... | reverse complement strand
CTCAACGCTCAACGCTCAACGCTCAACGCTCAACGCTCAACGCTCAACGCTCAACGCTCAACGCTCAACGCTCAACGCTCAACGCTCAACGCTCAACGCTCAACGCTCAACGCTCATTCCGGCTCGGCAATGCCGCCCACGACGTGGCTGAAGCCGCCGTCCACGTAGGTGATCTCGGCGCTGACGCCGGCCGCCAGGTCGCTCATCAGGAAGGCGGCGACGTTGCCGACATCCTCGATCGTCACGTTGCGCCGGATCGGTGAGGCCTCGGCTACCACCGAGAGGATCTTGCCGAAGCCCTTGATGCCGCTGGCCGCCAGCGTCTTGATCGGGCCGGCGCTGATGCCGTTGACGCGCATGCCCTTGGGGCCGAGCGACTCGGCCAGGTAGCGCACCGAGGCTTCGAGGCTGGCCTTGGCCAGGCCCATGGTGTTGTAGTTGGGCACCGTGCGCACCGCACCCAGGTAGGTCAGGGTCAGCAGGGCCGACTTGTCGTTGAGGTAGGGCAGGGCGGCCTTGGCCATGGCCGGGAAGCTGTAGGCGCTGATGTCGTGCGCCACCTTGAAGGCCTCGCGCGAGAGGCCGTCGAGGAAGTCGCCGGCAATCGCCTCGCGCGGCGCGTAGCCTATGCTGTGGACGAAGCCGTCGAACCTGGGCCAGTGGGCCGACAGGTCCTTGAACAGCTGGTCGATCTGCTCGTCGCTGCCCACGTCGCAGTCGAACACCAGCTTGGAGCCGAAGTCGGCGGCGAATTCGGTGATGCGGTCCTTGAAGCGCTCGCCCACATAGCTGAAGGCCAGTTCCGCGCCCTGCTCATGGCAGGCCTTGGCAATGCCGTAGGCGATCGAGCGGTTGGACAGCACGCCCGTGATCAACAGTTTCTTGCCTGTGAGGAATCCCATTTTGTTCTCCTGATGCTCCAAGAAAGCGCCGGGCCGCTCCCGCTTTCCTGGCAATTCGAATTCGGCCGAAGTGGCGCGGGAGCGCAGCGACCTAAACCCTTGCCGACTGAGTGGTGCAGAATTGTCGCATGCGGGGTTTGTTTGTCTTCCTGGCTTTCATGTGGGCTGTTCCGTCCTGGGCCGCGCATGCCTATGCGCAGTTCGGCGACATCAAATACCCGCCCGGGTTTGCGCAGTTTGACTATGTGAACCCGAACGCGCCCAAAGGCGGCGAAATCTCGCTGGTGCCGCCGACGCGCCTGTCCAATTTCGACAAATACAACCCCTTCACGCTCAAGGGCAGCGCGCCGCCCAACCTCATCGGCCTGGTGTTTGAAACGCTGCTGACCGGCACGCTGGACGAGCCGACCACGGCCTACGGCCTGCTCGCCGAAGACGTGGCCGTGGCGCCCGACAAGCTGTCGGCGGTTTTCCGCCTGAACCCCAGGGCCCGGTTCCACAATGGCGAGCCGGTGCTGGCCGCCGATGTCAAGCATTCGTTCGACAAGCTCACGAGCAAGGAAGCCGCGCCGCAATATCGCACGATTTTCGGCGAGGTCAAGGGCGTGACGGTGCTCGACGAGCGCAGCGTGCGTTTTGAGTTCAAGCGGGTCAATGCCGAACTGCCGCTGATCGCCGGCAGCCTGCCGGTGTTCAGCCGCAAGTGGGGGCTCGAAAACGGCCCCAATGGCCTGGTCGGCAAGCCGCTGGACAAAATCATCACCGACACGCCCTTGGGCTCAGGCCCGTACCGCATCGGCAAGGTCAACTTCGGCAAGGACATCACCTACGAGCGCGACCCGAACTACTGGGCCCGCGATCTCAACGTGCGCCGCGGCATGTTCAACTTCGATCGCATCACCTTCAAGATCTACAAGGACAACACCGCCCAGCTCGAAGCCTTCAAGGCCGGCGAGTTCGACTACATCCAGGCCTTCATCGCGCGCGAATGGGCGCGCGCCTACACCGGCAAGCAATTCGATTCGGGCCAACTGGTCAAGAAAGAGCTCAGGCATGGCAACGCCGGCGATTTTCAGGGCTTTCAGTTCAACACCCGGCTCGCCAAGTTCAAGGACGTGCGCGTGCGCCAGGCGATTGAGCTGGCGATGGATTTCGAATGGCTGAACCGCCAGCTGTTCTACAACGCCTACACCCGGGTGCGCGGGTTTTTCGTGGCCAGCGATTTCGAGGCCAAGGGCAAGCCAGGCCACGAGGAACTCGCCCTGCTGCAGCCTCTGCGTGACAAGCTGCCGCCCGGGGTATTCACCGAGGACGTGCCGCAGCCGCCCGCCACCAGCCTCGACCCGAACTCGGGCATCACTCTGCGCGACAACCTGCGCCGGGCCAAGACCCTGCTGGCCGAGGCCGGCTGGACCTACCGCGATGGGGCGCTGCGCAATGCCAAGGGCGAGGCCTTCACGATCGAGTTTCTCGACAACTCCGGCTCCATGGGCCGCGTGGTCACGCCGATGGCCAAGAACCTGGAGAAGCTGGGCATCGCGGTCAACTACAAGGTGATCGACTTTGCCATCCTGCAAAAGCGGCTGGATGTGTTCGACTTCGAGGTCATCAGCAGCCGGACGGTGGGCAGCGAGGCGCCGGGCACCGAACTGCTGGAGCGCTTCGGCTCCAAGGCGGCCGACATCGAAGGCTCCAGCAATGTCATCGGGATCAAGGATCCCGCGGTCGACGCCTTGCTCGACAAGGTGATCTCGGCCCAGACCCGCCCCGAGCTGGTGACCAGTGTGCGCGCGCTGGACCGGGTGTTGCGCCACGGCCACTACGTGGTGCCGCACTGGTACGGCGGCGTGCACCGTGTCGCTTACCGGGCCGGGCGCTTCGAGCCGCCTACCGTGATGCCGCGCTACTACCAGCCGGAGAACTGGATCATCGCCACCTGGTGGGGCTCCCCTGCGAATCTGTCCGCCAGTCTCGCGGCCAACAACCTGCAAGGCAAGCCCTGAGCCATGTTCAGCTACATCCTCAAACGGCTGCTGCTGATGGTTCCGACGCTGCTGGGCGTGCTGCTCGTCACGTTCGTGGTGATCCAGTTCGTGCCCGGCGGGCCGGTCGAGCAGATGGTCGCGCAGCTGCAGGGGCGTGACACGGGCGGGGAAGGGGCTGCGGTCGGTGGCGCCGGCTACCGCGGCCGCCAGGGCGTGGACGCGGCCCGCATCGCCGAGATCAAGCAGCTCTACGGCTTCGACAAGCCCGCGCCCGAGCGCTTCGTGCAGATGCTGGGCCAGTTCGCGCGCTTCGATCTGGGCAAGAGCTTTTTCTACCCCAAGGACGTGTGGACCCTGGTCAAGGAAAAGCTGCCCGTGTCGATCAGCATCGGGCTCTGGACTTTTTTCCTGAGCTACATGATTTCGGTGCCGCTGGGCATTGCCAAGGCGGTGCGCGCCGGCACCCGCTTCGACACCCTGACCAGCCTGATCGTGCTGGTCGGCTATGCGATCCCCGGCTTTGTGCTGGGCGTGGCGCTGCTGGTGATCTTCGGCGGCCAGCTGCAGTGGTTTCCGCTGCGCGGGCTGACCTCGAGCAACTGGGACAGCCTGAGCTGGGGCGCCAGGATCGTGGACTACCTCTGGCACATCGCGCTGCCGGTCACGGCCAGCGTGCTCGGCGCCTTTGCCGTGACCACCATGCTGACCAAGAACGCGTTTCTCGAGGAAATCCGCAAGCAGTACGTGTTGACGGCGCGCGCCAAGGGCCTGGAGGAGCGGCGCGTGCTCTGGAAGCATGTGTTCCGCAATGCGCTGATTCCCATCGTCACCGGTTTTCCGGCGGCCTTCATCGGTGCCTTCTTTGCCGGTTCGCTGCTGATCGAGACCCTGTTTTCGCTCGACGGCCTGGGCCTGCTGAGCTATGAAAGCGTGATCCGGCGCGACTATCCGGTCGTGCTGGGCACGCTGTACCTGTTCACGCTGATTGGCCTGGTAACCAAGCTGATCAGCGACCTTTGCTATGTTTGGGTGGACCCGCGTGTCAGGTTTGACTAACCCCCCCGAAGCGGCCTCCGGCCGCCTCCCCCCCGAGGGGGCGCCACCAGCGGACCGGCAAAGCCGGATCCGCGGCGTCCCCGAGAAAGAAACACAAGCACCAGTCTCTCCGGCCAGGCGCGCCTGGCTGCGCTTCAAGCGCAGCCGGCTCGGTTTCTGGAGCCTGGTGCTGTTTTGCGCGCTGACCCTGCTGAGCCTGCAGGCCGAGCTGATCTCCAACGACAAGCCGCTGCTGGCGCGCTACGACGGCCAGTGGTACCTGCCCATCATTCGCAACGTGCCCGAGACCACCTTCGGCGGCGACTTCCAGACGCCGACCGACTTTCTCGACCCCTTCATCCAGAAGCAGTTTGAAAAGCCCGGCAACTTCGCGCTCTACCCCCTCAACCCCTACCACCACAGCACCATCAACTACTTTGCGAAGGAGCCCAACCCCTCGGCGCCATCGGCCGAGAACTGGCTGGGCACCGACGACCGCGGACGGGATGTGGCGGCGCGCCTGCTCTACGGCTTTCGCATCTCGGTGCTGTTCGCGCTCGCGCTGACCGTGATCGGCGTGGCGCTGGGCGTGATCACGGGCGCGATCCAGGGTTTTTTTGGCGGCAAGACCGACCTGGCCTTCCAGCGCTTCATCGAAATCTGGGGTTCGATGCCGGAGCTGTACCTGCTGATCATTTTTGCCGCCGTGTTCGACCCCAGCATCGCCTTGCTGCTGGTGCTGCTCAGCCTGTTCGGCTGGATGGGCCTGTCCGACTATGTGCGCGCCGAATTCCTGCGCAACCGCCAGCTCGACTATGTGCGCGCCGCGCGCGCCCTGGGCTTGTCGAACTGGCAGATCATCTGGCGCCATGTGCTGCCCAACAGCCTGACGCCGGTGGTGACCTTTCTGCCGTTTCGCATGAGCGCGGCCATCCTGGCGCTGACCTCGCTGGACTTTCTGGGGCTGGGCGTGCCGCCGGGCACGCCGTCCCTGGGCGAGCTGCTGGCCCAGGGCAAGAACAACATCGACGCCTGGTGGATTTCGCTGTCGACCTTCGGCGTGCTGGTCGTCACCTTGCTGCTGCTGACCTTCATGGGCGACGCGCTGCGCGATGCGCTCGACCCCAGAAAGGCGGAGCAATGAGCGCGCTGCTGGATGTCAAAAACCTGCGCGTGAGCTTCGACGGCAAGCCCGTCGTCCATGGCATCGACTTTTCGATCGGGCCCGGTGAAAAACTGGCCCTGGTCGGCGAATCCGGCTCGGGCAAGACGGTCACCGCGTTGAGCCTGCTGCGGCTCGTTCCGAACGCAGAAATCAGCGGAAAGTCCACGTTCCTGGGGCGGGACCTTCTGTCAATTCAGGAGCGCGAACTGCGCGGCATCCGCGGCCGGGACATCGCCATGATCTTCCAGGAGCCGATGACGGCGCTGAACCCGCTGTTCACCGTGGGCGATCAGATCGCCGAGGTGCTTCAGCTCAAACGGGGGATGGCCCGCGCCGAGTCGGCGCAAGCTGCTATTCAATTGATAGCAGATACCGGCATTCCGGAGCCGCAGCGCCGGGCCCGCTCCTTCCCCCACCAGCTTTCGGGCGGCCAGCGCCAGCGCGCCATGATCGCCATGGCCCTGGCCTGCGCCCCGAAGCTGCTGCTGGCCGACGAGCCGACCACGGCGCTGGACGTCACGCTGCGCGGCCAGATCCTGGACCTGCTGTCCGATCTGCAGCGCAGGAACGGCATGGCCGTGCTAATGATCACGCACGATCTGAACCTGGTGCGCCGTTTTGCCGACCGTGTCGCCGTCATGGAAAACGGCCATCTGGTGGAGCAGGGCGCGGTCGCCGAAGTCTTTGCCCGGCCGCAGCACGCCTACACGCGCAAGCTCATCGAGAGCAAGCCGGTGCGCGATGTGGTCGAGGGCGTCGCGGACGCGGCAGCCGAGCCCGTGATGCAGGCCGGCAACCTGCGTGTGAGCTATCCCGTGTCCCTGCCGGGGATCCGGGGCTGGTTCAAAAAGGGCAGCTTCGTCGCGGTCCGGGGGGCTGATTTCAGTATTCCCCCTGGCCAGACCCTGGGGGTGGTGGGCGAGTCCGGGTCGGGCAAGTCCACGTTGGCGCTGGCCGCCTTGGGCCTGTTGCCGCACCAGGGCCGGTTGGGAGTGGGAGGGCGGACCTGGAGCCGCAGCACGGCGGCCAACCAGGCGCTTCGCCGGGTCGTGCAGGTCGTGTTTCAGGACCCGTTTTCGTCGCTGTCGCCGCGCATGACGGTGGAAGACATCGTCGGCGAGGGCCTGCGCGTGCATGAGAGCGGCCTGCCGGCCGAGGCACGCCGCCAGCGCGTGGTGCAGGCCCTGAGCGAGGTGGGCATGACCGAGGCCCAGTTTCCGCGGCTGCTGACGCGCTATCCCCATGAATTCTCGGGCGGCCAGCGCCAGCGCCTGGCCATCGCCCGGGCGCTGATCGTGCAGCCGCGCTTGCTGGTGCTCGACGAGCCCACCAGCGCGCTGGACGTGACCATCCAGAAGCAGGTGCTGGGCCTGCTGCAGCGCCTGCAGCGCGAGCGGGGCCTGAGTTTTCTGCTGATCACGCACGACGTGGACGTGATCCGGGCCATGGCCCACCAGGTCATCGTCATGAAAGACGGCGAGATCGTCGAATCCGGCCAGGTCGGCCAGGTGCTGGATGAGCCCCGGCACGCGTACACCCGCACGCTGGTGGCCGCTGCCGCCTGAGCGGCGCGCCAGCCTGGTCTAAACCCCTTACAAATCAACGCACTTTTACTGATTTTTGCGCTACAATTGCAATCTCACGACCAAACGGGCGGGTACCAACCGCCCGTTTTTTTTGGTCGATTGCTTTTGCCCGGCCAGTGGGCGATCAATGGGCGATCAATGGGCGATCAATGGGCGATTTTTGGGCTGCAACAGAATTTCAGTGGCACTACAGGACATTGTTGAACAAACCGTCACCGGTCTGGGTTACGACCTGGTGGAGATCGAGCGCTCCGCCGGGGGCTTGCTGCGCATCACCATCGACTTGCCTTGGGTGCCCGGTGCCGAGCAGTTTGTCAACGTGGAAGACTGCGAGAAGGTCACGCGCCAGCTGCAGTTCGCGCTGGAAGTCGATGGCGTCGAATACCGGCGGCTGGAGGTGTCCTCCCCCGGCATCGATCGGCCCTTGCGCAGCGAGAAGGACTTTGAGCGCTTCGCCGGCGAGGTGATCGACATCACGCTCAAGGCTCCCATGGGGGCCGCGGCCGGCGGGCAGGTCAACGCCAACCGCAAGAAGTTTCGTGGCACGCTGGAACGGGTGTCGGGTGAGGGTGCGACGGGCTGGCAAATCGTCTGGAGTGACGAGCCCGCCGTGAAGCCCGGGCAGAAGGTGAGCAAGAAGCGGGCGCCGGCACCCCTACAGGTGTTGGGTTTTACGCTGGACGAGTTGCGCGAGGCGCGCCTGGCGCCCATGATTGATTTCAAAGGTCGCCGGCCCAAGGGCGAATCTTCAGCGAGTTGATTTTTTTGAGTAGCTTTGGATGGTGCGGGGCGCGGCGTGCTGCCTCGGGCTCGGTCCCCAGCCGATTTAGTAGGAGAGTCGTGGCATGAATCGCGAATTGTTGATGTTGGTGGAAGCCATTTCGCGCGAAAAAAACGTCGAGCGTGATGTGGTGTTTGGGGCGGTGGAGTCGGCCCTGGCACAGGCCACCAAGAAGCTGTACGAAGGCGAAGTGGACATCCGCGTGGCCATCGACCGCGACAGTGGCAACTACGAAACCTTCCGCCGCTGGCATGTGGTGCCCGACGAGGCCGGCCTGCAACTGCCCGACCAGGAAATCCTGCTGTTCGAAGCCAAGGAGCAGATCCCCGACATCGAGGTCGACGAGTACATCGAGGAAGCGGTGGATTCCGTGCCGATTGGCCGCATCGGCGCGATGGCGGCCAAGCAGGTCATCCTGCAGAAAATCCGCGATGCCGAGCGCGAAATGCTGCTCAACGACTTCATGTCGCGTGGCGACAAGATCTTCGTGGGCACGGTCAAGCGCATGGACAAGGGCGACATCATCGTCGAGTCCGGCCGGGTCGAAGGGCGGCTGCGTCGCAGCGAGATGATTCCGAAGGAGAACCTGCGCAACGGCGACCGGGTCCGCGCCATGATCATGGAGGTGGACCTCACGCTGCGCGGCGCGCCCATCGTCCTGTCCCGCAGCGCACCCGAGTTCATGATCGAGCTGTTCCGTCAGGAGGTGCCCGAGATCGAGCAGGGCCTGCTGGAGATCAAGTCCTGCGCGCGCGACTCTGGCTCGCGCGCCAAGATCGCCGTTCTCTCGCACGACAAGCGCGTCGACCCGATCGGCACCTGCGTCGGCGTGCGCGGCACCCGCGTGAACGCCGTGACGAACGAGCTGGCCGGCGAGCGCGTCGACATCGTGCTGTGGAGCGAAGACCCGGCGCAGTTCGTGATCGGCGCGCTGGCCCCGGCCAACGTCTCGTCCATCGTGGTGGACGAGGAAAAGCACGCGATGGACGTGGTGGTCGACGAGGAAAACCTGGCGATCGCGATCGGCCGTGGCGGGCAGAACGTGCGCCTGGCGTCGGACCTGACTGGCTGGAAGATCAACATCATGGATGCGGCCGAGTCGGCCCAGAAGCAGGCCAACGAGACCGATACCAGCCGCAAGCTGTTCATGGAAAAGCTCGATGTGGACGAGGAAATCGCCGACATCCTCATTTCCGAGGGCTTCACCAGCCTCGAGGAAGTGGCCTACGTGCCGCTGCAGGAAATGCTTGAAATCGAGAGCTTTGACGAAGACACGGTCAACGAGCTGCGCGCCCGCGCCAAGGACGCGCTGCTGACCATGGAAATCGCCAGGGAAGAAAGTGTCGAGGAAGTCTCGCAGGATTTGCGCGATCTCGAAGGCCTGACGCCGGATCTGGTGGCCAAGCTGGCCGAGGCCGGCGTCCATACCCGCGACGAGCTGGCCGACCTGGCTGTCGACGAACTCACTGATATCACCGGCCAGTCTGCGGATGAAGCCAGGGCTTTGATCATGAAGGCGCGCGAGCATTGGTTCGCGGGCCAAGAGTAATGGTCATGGAGGCAAGAAGCGAATATGTCCAGTACCACCGTAGCCGAGTTCGCAACCGAGCTCAAAAAATCAACTGAAACCCTGCTTGACCAGCTCAGGTCGGCCGGCGTGGCCAAGTCGGCCTCGTCCGATGCACTGACCGAGAGCGACAAGCAGAAGCTTCTGGGTTATCTGCAGGCCAGCCACGGCACGGCCACGGGCGACCGCAAGAAGATCACGCTGGTGAAGAAGTCCACCAGCGAGATCAAGCAGGCCGACGCCACCGGCAAGGCGCGCACCATCCAGGTAGAGGTGCGCAAGAAGCGTACCTTCATCAAGCGCGAAGACGGCACGGATCTGCCGTCCGAGGCGGCCGAGCCCGTGGCGCAGGCCCCGGCCCTGTCGGTCGTCGACGCGGCCGAGCTCGCTCGCCGCGAGGAAGAGGCGCGCCGACAGGCCGAGCTGATTCGCCGCCAGGAAGAAGAGCTGGCCGAAAAGCGTCGCCAGCGGGAAGACCAGGAAAGGCGCGAGCGCGAGGCTGCCGAAAGGGCGGCTGCCTACATCGCTGCCGAAGAGCAGAAGAAGCAGGCCAAAGCGGTTGAAGCCCAGGCCGATAGCTCGGCCAGGGAGTCGGCCGCCGCCGAGGCTGCTGCGCGCGCCGAGGCGCAAGCCCGAGCCCAGACCGAGGCACGCGAGAAAGCCGCCGCCGAGTCCAAGGCGCGCGCCACCGAGGATGCTGCAAGGGCGGCCGATCTGGAAGCGCGACGGCGCAAGGCCGAGGCCGAAGCTGCCGCCATCCGTTCGATGATGTCCGCCCCGAAGCGCGTGCTGGTGGCCAAGAAGCCCGAGGAAGCCAAACCGGTGGCCAAGGCCGGTGCCGCCGAGGCGGGCAAGGCCGGCATGAAGGGCACCCTGCACAAGCCCGCGGGCGCGCCTGGCGCGGCCGCCAACAAGCCGGCGGCACCGGCTGCCGCGGCGGGCGGCGCGGCTGGCAAGGAAGTCAAGTCGGCCAAGCTGTCGTCGAGCTGGGCTGGGGATCCGACCAAGAAGAAGGAAATCAAGACCCGTGGCGACAGCAGTGGCGGCGTGGGCCGCAACAGCTGGCGTGGCGGGCCGCGCGGGCGTCGCGGTAGTGACCGCGAGCGCGAGGAGTTCATGTCGGCCGCGCCGGTCGAAGCCCGCGTGATCGAAGTTCACGTGCCTGAAACCATCACCGTGGCCGAACTGGCCCACAAGATGGCGGTCAAGGCCTCCGAGGTCATCAAGCACCTGATGAAGCTGGGTCAGATGGTCACGATCAACCAGCCGCTGGACCAGGACACCGCCATGATCGTGGTGGAGGAAATGGGCCACAAGGCCATCGTGGCCGCGCTGGACGATCCGGAAGCCTTCACCGCCGAGGAAGTCTCGCAGCAGCAGGCTGAAGCGCTGCCGCGCGCACCGGTGGTCACCGTCATGGGCCACGTGGACCATGGCAAGACCTCTTTGCTGGACTACATCCGCCGTGCCAAGGTGGCGGCCGGTGAAGCCGGCGGCATTACCCAGCACATCGGCGCCTACCATGTGGACACACCACGTGGCGTCGTGTCCTTCCTCGACACGCCGGGCCACGAGGCGTTCACCGCCATGCGGGCCCGAGGCGCTCAGGCGACCGACATCGTGATCCTGGTGGTGGCGGCCGACGACGGCGTGATGCCGCAAACCAAGGAGGCCATCAAGCACGCGAAGGCTGCAGGGGTGCCCATCGTGGTGGCGGTCAACAAGATCGACAAGCCCGAAGCCAACCCCGAGCGCGTGAAGCAGGAGCTGGTGGTCGAAGAGGTGGTGCCCGAGGAATACGGTGGCGAGTCCCCGTTTGTTTCGGTCTCGGCCAAGACCGGACACGGCATCGACGAGTTGCTCGAGCAGGTGCTGCTGCAGGCCGAAGTGCTGGAACTCAAGGCGCCGGTGGATGCCATGGCCAAGGGCCTGGTGATTGAAGCCCAGCTCGACAAGGGCCGCGGCCCGGTCGCCACCGTGCTGGTGCAGTCGGGCACGCTCAAGACCGGCAACGTGGTGCTGGCCGGCCAGACCTATGGCCGCGTGCGTGCCATGCTCGACGAGAACGCCAAGGGCATCAAGGCCGCTGGCCCTTCGATTCCCGTGGAAATCCAGGGCCTGACCGAGGTGCCGCAGGCCGGTGACGAGTTCATGGTGCTGGCCGATGAGCGCCGCGCCCGCGAAATCGCCACCTACCGCGCCGGCAAGTTCCGCAACACCAAGCTGGCCAAGCAGCAGGCTGCCAAGCTGGAGAACATGTTTGCCGACATGACGGCCGGCGAAGTGAAGATGCTGCCCATCATCGTCAAGGCCGATGTGCAGGGTTCGCAGGAAGCGCTGGCGCAGTCGCTGCTCAAGCTCTCGACCGACGAGGTCAAGGTGCAGCTGGTGTACGCCGCGGTCGGTGGCATCAGCGAGTCCGACGTGAACCTGGCGATTGCGTCCAAGGCCGTGGTCATCGGTTTCAATACACGCGCCGACGCGGGCGCGCGCAAGCTTGCCGAGAGCAACGGAATCGACCTGCGCTACTACAACATCATCTACGACGCCGTCGATGATTTGAAGGCCGCGATGTCGGGCATGCTCACGCCCGAGAAGAAGGAAGAGATGCTCGGCACCGCCGAAATCCGCCAGGTGTTCAAGGTCAGCAAGATCGGCTCGATCGCCGGCTGCATGGTCACCTCGGGTCTGGTCAAGCGCACGGCCAAACTGCGCCTGCTGCGCGACCATGTGGTCATCTTCACCGGCGAACTCGACTCGCTCAAGCGCTTCAAGGACGACGTCAAGGAAGTCAAGGAAGGCTTCGAGTGCGGCTTGAATATCAGGAACTACAACGACATCCAGGAGGGTGACGTGCTGGAGTTCTTCGAGATCAAGGAAGTGGCGAGAACGCTGTAAGAAGTTCAGCGTTCGGTGTTGAGCGTTCAGCGTGAATACCCGCTCAACGCCCAACGCTGAACACTCAACCCCCAAACCATGCGCAAACCCTCAAGCATCCCCAACCGCGGCTTCAAAGTGGCCGATCAGATCCAGCGTGATCTGACGGAGCTGATCGCGCGCGAGATCAAGGACCCGCGGGTCGGCATGGTGACGCTGCAGGCGGTGGAGGTCACGCCTGACTATGCCCACGCCAAGGTGTTCTTCAGCGTGCTGGTGGGTGACCCCAAGGAGTGCGAGACGGCGCTGAACCAGGCCGCCGGCTTCCTGCGCAACGGACTGTTCAAGCGGCTTCACATCCATACGGTGCCGACGCTGCATTTCCAGTTCGACCGCACGACCGAGCGGGCCGCCGACATGAACGCCCTGATCGCGCAGGCGGTCGCTTCGCGTTCCAAAAACGAGGACTGAACTTCAAATAATTGGGGTCAGATTCCAATTTCTTGGGGTTTGGCCTCGCAAGCCAAAGTCATGTCGAAGAAATTGGAATCTGACCCCAATTGTTTGAGGCGCCCCGTGCATGGGGTGCTGCTGCTCGACAAGCCATTGGGCCTGTCGAGCAACGACGCGCTGCAAAAAGCCAAATGGCTGCTGCGGGCCGAAAAGGCCGGCCACACCGGCACGCTGGACCCCTTGGCCACTGGCGTCTTGCCGCTGTGCTTTGGCGCGGCCACCAAGTTCAGCCAGCTGCACCTGGATGCCGACAAGACTTACGAAGCCGTCGCCCGGCTCGGGCTCAAGACCAGCACCGGCGATGCCGAGGGCGAGGTGATTGCCGAGCGTGCAGTCGAGGTCAGCGAGACGCAGATCCGCGAGGTGACGCAGCGCTTTACCGGCCGCATCCGCCAGGTGCCGCCCATGTACAGCGCCCTGAAGAAGGACGGCAAGGCCTTGTACGAATACGCGCGTGCCGGCGTGGAAGTGGAGCGGGCCGCGCGAGAAGTCGAGATTATTAAGCTGAAAGTCGATTGGGCCCCCGAAGTAACCACGTATGACGCTATCAAATTGGTAGCAAAGTGCAGCAAGGGCACCTACATCCGCACGTTGGGTGAGGACATCGGCGAAGCCCTGGGTTGCGGCGCTCATCTGACAGCTTTGCGCCGCACGGCCACCGGCGGCTTCGATGTCTCGCAGTGCGTGACGCTGGCCGCGCTCGAGGCCATGAGCGAGGCCGAGCGCCTGGCCTGCCTGCTGCCGGTTGAAGCCTTGCTGGCCGATCACACGCGCGTCACGCTGGACAGCGAGAATGCCGGGCGTTTCCTGAGCGGCCTGCGCCGCCCCGGCAATTGGCCGGACTGCGAACAGGTGGCTGTGTTTGCTCCCTCCCCCGCTGGGGAAGGGCAGGGGTGGGGGCGTGCCGGTGTGCCCCCATCCCCGCCTTCCCCAAAGGGGGGAAGGAGTGAACTCTGCCTGCTCGGCACGGCCCACATCAAAGCCGGCGAACTGATCCCGGGGCGGCTGCTGAGCCCCGTTGAAATACAGCAAATCCTGCTGGCTTGTCATCCTGAGCGGCGCGAAGGATCTCAGACACCAGCCCACCCTGAGCAGACGGAAGAATCTTCGCTGCGCCCAGAATGACAAAGGCACCATCATGAGCAAACAAATCCGCAACATCGCCATCATTGCCCACGTGGACCATGGCAAGACCACCATGGTCGACCAGTTGCTGCGCCAGTCCGGCACCTTTGCCGAGCACGAAAAAGTGGTCGACACCGTCATGGACAACAACGCCATCGAGCGCGAGCGCGGCATCACCATCCTGGCCAAGAACTGCGCCGTCAGCTGGAAGGGCACGCACATCAACATCGTGGACACCCCCGGCCACGCCGACTTCGGCGGGGAGGTGGAGCGCGCCCTGTCCATGGTGGACGGCGTGGTGCTGCTGATCGACGCGCAGGAAGGTCCCATGCCCCAGACGCGCTTTGTGACCAAGAAGGCGCTGGCCCTGGGCCTGCGGCCCATTCTCGTGGTGAACAAGGTCGACAAGCCCGGTTCGCGTCCCGACTATGTGGTCAACGCGGCATTCGACCTGTTCGACAAGCTCGGCGCGACCGACGAACAACTCGACTTCCCCGTGGTCTACGCCTCGGGCATCAACGGCTGGTCCTCGATGGAGCAGGGCGGTCAGGGCGAACAGTGGGGTCCTGACATGTCGGCCCTGTTCGACACGGTGCTCAAGCATGTGCCAGCCCACGAGGGTGACCCGGCAGCGCCGCTGCAGCTGCAGATTTCCGCGCTCGACTTTTCCACTTTCGTGGGGCGCATCGGCGTCGGCCGCGTCAACTCCGGCACCATCAGGCCGGGCATGGACGTGGTGGTGATGGAAGGCCCGCAGGGCCAGTCCGTCAAGGGCCGGGTCAACCAGGTGCTCACGTTCCAGGGACTGGACCGCGTGCAGGTGACCGAGGCCGGTCCGGGCGATATCGTGCTGATCAACGGCATCGCCGACATCGGCATCGGCGTGACCGTCACCGATCCGGCGAATCCGTCGCCCCTGCCCATGCTCAAGGTGGACGAGCCGACGCTGACCATGAACTTCTGCGTCAACACCAGCCCGTTGGCCGGCCGCGAGGGCAAGTATGTCACCAGCCGCCAGATCTGGGACCGCCTGCAAAAGGAACTGCAGCACAACGTGGCCTTGCGTGTCTCGGAGACCGATGAAGAAGGCATCTTCGAAGTCATGGGGCGCGGCGAACTGCACCTGACCATCCTTCTGGAAAACATGCGCCGAGAGGGCTATGAGCTGGCCGTGTCCAAGCCGCGCGTGGTGTTCAGGAACGTGGACGGCGTGCGGCACGAGCCCATCGAGATGGTCACCGTCGACATCGAGGAGCAGCACCAGGGCGGCGTGATGCAGGCCCTGGGCGAGCGCAAGGGCGATCTGCTCAACATGGAGCCGGACGGCCGCGGCCGTGTGCGGCTGGAATACCGCATTCCGGCGCGTGGCCTGATCGGGTTCACCAACGAATTCCTGAACCTGACGCGTGGCTCGGGCCTGATCTCCAACATCTTCGACGGCTACGAGCCGCACAGGGGCGACATCGGCGGCCGCAAGAACGGCGTGCTGATTTCCATGGACGAGGGCGAGATCTTCAACTACGCGCTGGGCAAGCTCGATGACCGCGGCCGCATGTTCGTCAGGGCCAACGACCCCGTGTACGAAGGCATGATCGTGGGCATCCACAACCGCGACAACGACCTGGTGGTCAACGCGACGCGCACCAAGCAACTGACCAACTTCCGCGTCAGCGGCAAGGAAGACGCGATCAAGATCACGCCGCCGATCCAGCTCACGCTGGAATACGGCGTGGAGTTCATCGAGGACGACGAGCTGGTAGAGATCACGCCCAAGAGCATCCGCCTGCGCAAGCGTTACCTGAAGGAACACGAGCGCAAGAAGGCATTACGCGAAACCGCATGAAGCTCAGCCACACAAAAGCCGTCTGGCTGATGGTGGCAGTAACGCTGATGTGGTCCACCGCGGGCGTGGTCACGCGCCAGCTCGAGCACGCACGCAGCTTTGAAGTGACTTTCTGGCGCAGCTTCTTCACCTTGCTGTCGCTGCTGGTGATCCTGCCGGTGGCGCAGGGTCGCCAGGTGTTCACGAAGATCCGCCAAGGCGGCGCGATCCTGTGGGTGTCCGGCCTGTGCTGGAGCGTGATGTTCACCGCCTTCATGGTGGCGATCACCTTGACCACGGTGGCCAACGTGCTGGTCACCATGTCGGTCGGGCCGCTGTTCACCGCCCTGGTGGCCCGCATCTTCATTGGCCACCGCCTGCCCCCGCGCACCTGGGGCGCGATCGTGGCGGCCGGCCTGGGCATGGGCTATATGTACGGCACGCAGGTGTCGGGCGGCCCGATTGCCGGCACGCTGGTTGCCCTGTGTGTGCCCATGGCTGGCGCCGTCAACTGGACGGTGGTGCAGCGCAGCCACGCCCAGCGGCATGGCGTGGACCTGGTGCCCGCCGTGCTGCTCGGGGCGCTGATATCCTCGCTGGTCACGCTGCCGCTGGCCCTGCCGTTCCAGGCGACGGCGCACGACATGGGCTGGCTGGCCCTGCTCGGACTGGTGCAGCTGGCCATCCCCTGCGCGCTCTCGGTGATGTGCGCGCGCGTGCTCAAGGCGCCCGAAGTGTCCCTGCTGGCCCTGCTCGAAGTGATTTTTGGCATCGCACTGGCCTGGCTGGGTGCCAACGAAGCGCCCGGTTCCACGGTGCTGACCGGTGGCGCGCTCGTGATCGGCGCGCTGGCGACGAACGAATTGCTGGGTTGGAGACAAAGAAATGACTGATGTGATCGCACAAGTTCGCGGCAGCGTGGGCTTCATCACGCTGAACCGCCCCAAGGCCCTCAATGCGCTGACCCTGGCCATGATCCGCGAAATCACGGCGGCCTTGCTGGCCTGGCGCGACGACGCAGCTGTCCAGGCCGTGGCCATCCGGGGCAGCAACAAGGAAGGGCCATTCGGCGCCTTTTGCGCCGGCGGTGACATCCGCTTCTTCCACCAGGCGGCGCTGGCCGGCAACCCGCAGCTCGAAGACTTCTTCACCGAGGAGTACAGCCTCAACCACCTGATCCACAACTACCCCAAGCCCTACATCGCCTTCATGGACGGCATCGTCATGGGCGGCGGCATGGGTATCAGCCAAGGTGCTGGCCTGCGCATCGTGACCGAGCGCACCAGGATGGCCATGCCCGAGACCCACATCGGCCTCTTTCCCGATGTGGGGGGCGGCCATTTCCTGAGCCGCTGCCCGGGCCGCGTGGGCGAGTGGCTGGCGTTGACTGGCGAGGTGCTGGGCGCAGGAGACGCCATCGCGTTCGGCCTGGCCGACCGTTATCTGGATTCGGCCCGGCAGGCCGCCCTGTGGGAGGCATTGGGGGAGCGCAGTCTTGACGGCGTCGAAGCGCTGCAGCAGTGGATTGCTACACAATTCATAGCGCATCCCGCCCAATCCACGGGGGCTCTCGCCGAGATTGACCACTGTTTCGGGCAGGAATCGGTGCCCGCTATCCTCGCCGCGCTGCAGGCTGCTTCCACGGACTGGGCGAGCCATACGGCCGCGACCCTGCGCAAGCGCTCGCCGCTGATGCTGCATGTGGTGCTGGAACAGGTCCGCCGCGCCCGCAACATGAGCCTGGCCGACGACCTGCGCATGGAGCGCGACATGGTTCGCCACTGCTTCCAGCTTCGCCCCGGCGCGGCCAGCGAAACCGTGGAGGGCGTACGGGCCCTGGCCGTGGACAAGGATCACCGTCCCCAGTGGAATCCGGCACGGATCGAGGATGTCACGCCCCAGATGGTGGCGCCGTTCTTTGCCAGCCCCTGGCCGGCTCACGCCCATCCCTTGAGGGATTTGAGCTGATCGCGCTACCGCCCCGACAGGGTGCCATGAGGCGTGTGGCCGAACTTCCTCGCATAGCTTTGTGCGAAACGGCCCAGATGGCAAAAGCCGTACTGCAAGGCGATCTCGGTCACCGTCGTGCCAGGCGGCGCCTGGGCCAGCAGCGCATGAACGGCTTGAAGCCGCTGCTCGCGCAGGAAGACCATCGGGGACTGCCCCGTGTGCTGGCGAAAAGCGGACTGCAGGCTGCGCACGCACAGGCCACTGGCGGCGGCAATGTCGTTGACCGAAACGGCCTCCCGAAGATTGGCTTCGATGAATTCCTTGGCGCGCCTGACGGCGCGGGGCGCGACCTCGGGCGGTCGCGGCAGCAGGCGCTGATTCTGGTTGTGCGGCAGCTGGCCCAGGAGGGTCTGAATCAGGCCCGCTTCGGCCTGCACCAGAAACGGCGTGGTCAGGGTCGTGCGTCCGCACGACAGCTGCTGCACCAGAAAATCGACCAGATGCTTGACGCTCGCGCCAGGGCCATGGCCGATAGGCAGCGCCGCGTCGAATGGTTCGTTGGGACTATTTGTGGGTGCTTTTCGGCAGGCCTACGGAGCCAGACGACGCGCCCAGGAACCGACGCAGCTTTCTACATGTGGCGTCCAGTGAGTCCTGTTCTGCTTCACTGATGCGTGACCCCATGAAGGGACCGCCATCGTCTTGCATGAGTCGCTGGAGGGCGTCGGAGACGTCCATCCGGGCCAAGTCGTCGTCTTCGTAGCGGCGTCGCACGAGTTCGCCGCCGAGCATCCAGAGATTGTCGCGGTGCCGTCTCACGGTCTTGCGCGCCAGTCCCTGATCCAGCAGGTCGAGCAGGAATGGGGTGAGCAACTCGATGATCCGCTGGCCCACTGCGAGGTCCGGCTGGTCGTAGCTCCACGAGTTCGGCCAATTGTCCAGATCCGGGCATGCCTGGCGCAGCCGCTGCACGTCGTGCGGCGTAACAATGGATGCACCGTCCACGCTGCCACGGGGGTTGACCATGCTGCTGACCCGCTTGCTCAATGCCTGTCACCACTTTCCAGGTTTTGTCTACGCGGCAGTGCGACTGATCGAAACCACCAACACCATCGAGATTGACGTGCGCCCGCGTCGAGGCTCCCGGGCGCGCTGCTCGTGCTGCGGCCGCTGCGCGGCTGGATATGACGTACTGCCCGTGCGGCGCTTCGAGTTCATCCCGATCTGGGGTTATGCCGTGCAGCTACTGTATTGCATGAGGCGCGTGCAGTGCCGCCAGTGCGGCGTGAAGGTCGAACAGGTGCCTTGGGGCATCGGCAAGCACACCCTGACGCGAGCCTACATGCTGCACCTGGCCCATTGGGCGCGCAAGCTGTCGTGGAGGGAGACTGCACTGAGCTTTCGCACCACCTGGGATCAGGTCTGCCAAGCGGTGGAATACGTTGTGCAGTGGGGGCTCGAGCACCGCGAACTCGGCTCGGTGCGGGCCATCGGAGTAGACGAGATCCAGTGGGGGCGAGGCCACGACTACCTGACGCTGGTCTACCAGATCGAGGCCGATTGCGTGCGGCTGCTGTGGGTCGGCAAGGAACGCACGAAGCACAGCTTCGAGCAGTTCTTCGAACTGATCGGCCAGGAGCTGGCGGCCAAGATCGAGTTCGTCTGCTCCGACATGTGGCAGCCCTACCTCGACCTCATTGCCAAGCACTGCACCGCAGCACTCAACATCCTGGACCGCTTCCACGTGGTGGCCAAGCTCAACCTGGCACTGGACGACGTACGCGCCACCGAGGCACGTCGCATGGCGCGCGAGGGCTACGAGCCCGTGCTCAAGAAGAAGCGTTGGTGTTTGCTCAAGCGCCCCGAGAACCTGACCGACCAGCAGCGCATGAGCCTGCGCGAATTGCTGGGCTACAACCTGAAAAGCGCACGTGCCTATCTGCTCAAGGAGGAGTTCCATCAGTTCTGGGACTACGACAGTCCGACCTGGGCCGCCAAGTACCTCGATCGCTGGTGTACCCGCGCGATGCGATCACGCATCGATCCGCTGAAGAAGTTTGCCCGCACGGTTCGCGCCCACCGGGAGTTGCTGCTCAACTACTTTCGCGCCAAAAAACAGTTCTCCAGTGGCGTCATCGAGGGGCTGAACAACAAGGCCAAAGTCACCATGAGAAAAGCATACGGCTATCGGACCTTCCACATCGCCGAACTCTCTCTGTATCACGTGCTCGGCAAGCTCCCCGAGCCAAAACTCGCCCACAAATTCTTCTGACGAAGTTCGAATTCAAGGGGGCGGGTGCCGGCGGCCTCGCCAATCAAGGCTTCCCAGTGCCGCAGCACCAAATTGCGGTCGAGCTTGACGATGATGTGGGGCGTCGCGTCGCCCCAGCGCATGCTCAGCGGCTGGCTCGGTGAGATCAGTGACGCGCAGTCGGGGCTGGCCGTGAAACTCTGCTTTCCCCATCGGATCTCGGCGTTGCCCGCCATCGGAAACTGCAGCAAATAGAAGTCGCCGAGGCAGCCGGGATCGATCAGCACCTCGGCGCCGTATTGAACATAGTTCAGGAAGATATCGCCCAGTCGGGCGACATGGTGGCGCGTGTCGAAGGGGGCACAGCCGTGCCCCAGCTGCAAGCGATGCGGACAAAAAATCCGCCCCACCTCGTCGCGTGCCTGGTCGAGATCAGGCGTGCTGACGACGGCGAAATCTGACAGGGGCAGACTGGCTTCCATCGGCGCTCATTCGGTGGGATCGGACGCTAAAAAACTCGTTTTCCGGATAGCGGCAACGCAATCCGGATTGGGAGCGACATGCTTGAAGTCTAAAGTAAACCCGCCTCAACCACAAACAGGAGACAGCAATGACAGACTTGGAAGGCAAGACCGTCCTCATCACGGGAGGCGCCACGTTGTTCGGCGCCGGCGTTGGCCGATGTTTTCGGCAAGCAGGTGCCAATGTGGTGCTGGTCGACATCGATGCCGAAGGCGGCCAGGCCGTGGCCCGGGAACTGGGCGCTACGTTCATCGCCACGGACATCACGCAAGACGATCAGGTCAATGCCTGTGTGCAGGCTGCCGTCGACAGGTTCGGACGGATCGACGCGCTGGTGAACCTGGCCTGTTCCTATGCCGACAACGGCCTGGCTTCGCCGCGCGCGGAATGGCTGGGGGCGCTGGACGTGAACTTGGTGTCCGCCGTGATGATGGCCAAGGCCGTGGTGCCGCACATGCAGGCCGCCGGGGGCGGCGCGATTGTGAACTTCACGTCGATCTCCTCCAAGGTGGCCCAGACGGGGCGCTGGCTGTACCCCGTGAGCAAGGCTGCCCTGGTGCAGGTCACGCGCAACATGGCGATGGACCTCGCGCCCATGGGCATCCGGGTCAACTCCGTCTCGCCGGGCTGGACCTGGTCGGCCATCATGAACCAGCTGAGCCAGGGCAATCGCGCCAAGACCGATGCGGTGGCCAAGCCGTTTCATCTGCTGGGCCGTGTGGGCGACCCCGAGGAGGTGGGCAACGTCGTGGTGTTTCTGTGCTCGGCAAAAGCTTCCTTCGTCACAGGCGCGGACTGGGCGGCCGATGGCGGTTACTCAGCCATGGGGCCCGAATCAAACGAGCCGGCCATCCCGAAACTGATGACCTGAGCACCCTCAACATTCCGGCCCGGCGTGGTGTCGGTACCGGTCATTCACCCTCTCTTCTATCTGGAGAAAACGTATGCGCAAGATCGTGATCGTCGGAGCCGGCCAGTCCGGCCTGCAACTGGCCCTCGGCCTGCTCAACGCGGGCTACGAGGTCACTCTCGTCTCCAACCGCACCGGCGACGAGATCCGCGGTGGCAAAGTCATGTCGAGCCAGTGCATGTTTCACACATCGCTGCAGATCGAGCGCGACCTGGGCATCAACTACTGGGAGCGCGATTGCCCGACGGTGGATGGCATCGGCCTGGCAGTCCCTCACCCCGAGCAGAAAGGTGCCAAGGTGATCGACTGGGCTGCGCCACTGCGCTCTTACGCCCAGTCGGTGGACCAGCGGGTGAAAATCCCGGGCTGGATGGCAGAGTTCGCGAAAAGCGGGGGTGAGCTGGTCATCAAGGACGCCGGTGTCGAAGACCTGGAGGCCTACACCCAGAGCCACGACCTCACCATCGTCTCCAGCGGCAAGGGAGAGATTGCCAAGCTGTTCGAGCGTGATGCGATCAAGTCAACGTTCGACAAGCCGCAGCGCTCGCTCGCGCTCACCTATGTGAAGAACATGCGGCCGCGCGAACCCTTCTCCGCGGTGTGTTTCAACCTGATCCCGACGGTGGGCGAGTACTTCGTGTTCCCGGCGAGTCTTTTCCAAATGAGGTTTGAGCCTGGAGCGGCCTGAGATCGGCGACGCGAAGCGAGTCGATCCGTTGTTGACGGCTGCCAGTGTAGTGGAGGGGGTGGCTGCTTCTGGCTTGTTTTGAT
>Ga0187892_10004909_pt1 | contig 21771 bp, 20 predicted proteins | sample MA1701073metaG_FD_139345 | JGI IMG/M metagenome (GOLD analysis project Ga0187892, IMG submission 139345) | Bio-ooze microbial communities from a basaltic lava cave in the Kipuka Kanohina Cave System on the Island of Hawaii, USA - MA170107-3 metaG ... | reverse complement strand
TGTCGAACCTGTGCGATGTGGTGTGGAATAACGAGAGCAAGGACTGCTTGCACGTGATTCCGTACTAAGGGCGAGCAGTCGGGCGTTCGGCGCGCTGAGCGCTGGAGGCGGGCGGCCTTCTACTGAGGTGGGAGGCCGCCCGTGCTGTTTTGTTGAACCCATGCCAGTCGATCGTCAAAGATCGGTAATCCGATCGTTTGCATGATGTCAGGGTACCGGCCTTGTGTAGTGGCGTTTTCATTTGTATGATGAAAAACATGAGACCTTCTATCGCGATCGTGTCGATTTGTTTGAGTGTTGCTCTTGTGGTGCCCACTCAGAGTCCTGCCGTAGGGGATCGTATTGAGGCCGATGCTGCCACTTTTGGTGAGGCGAATGGCCAACTCTCTTCGGACATGCGCAAGAGTGATCTCCCAATCCAACCTCCAGCCGCGGCATCCTCAGTGCCAGCTTCATCCTCAGGCTTCCGAGAGATTCCCTCAATCAGCGGTCGCTACGCAATCGGGGGAACAACCTTGCTGCCGTATATCGGGGCAGGATTTTCTGGAGGCTACAGCTCAGAATTAAATCGTTCTTTGGGAGGGGCGCCCCCCATGCTGAGCGACTTCGGACTTCGAGGTCAATTCGGGCAAAGCGTCTCTCCGAATGAATTCCAATTGGGCATCCGCATTCCGTTTTAGCTGAATCAGGTCCATTCGCCTGCTGACTGACAAGCCAGTGACCCAGCGTGGTTGTTGCTCGACCTTGGCCCGCGCCATTTGGCAGTGTCAGAATTCAGTTCTCGCTTTATCGTTAATGCATGTCGTGGCCTCCTCACTTTCGTGAGAGTTCTTCCATGGTGTTGTTCTTTATGAGAATAGTTGGCCCGGTGCGGCACGTCGCATATGCAATACAGTCGAGTCATCGCAAGTTGAAAGAGGACCGCCGGGCGCATCCGCTGACCCACCGTTCGAGCATCTGGTCCCTGATTACACTCCTGATGCTGAGTGGTACTCCGGCCTGCGCAGAGTGGGTGACTGTTGAGAAGGATTATCTATTGCCAGGCCTCCGGACGGTGTACGTCGATTCAGAGACCATACAACGAGACGGAAATCTGGTCACGTTGTGGCAATTGATCGATTTTAAGTGGATGCAAGGGAGCCCGAGAGGCCCCACCCGGTTTTTGTCGACCACCACCCACAAACAATTCGAGTGCGCCGAAAGGCGCCTTCGGTTGCTTGCCTTTACGGAATACTCAAATCGTATGGGAACCGGTATGCCGGCTGGTGGATACGTAGACAAGAATAAATGGCTGCCGGTCGAACCAGAGAGTATCAATCAAGCTCTCTGGGAAGTGCACTGCGGCGGGGAGTGACCACGCGGCTCCACGTGCCCTCGGAGCCGGTAAGATTATGCAACAAGTAAATGACTCTCCAAACGGAGTGTGCCCTTACGGCTTCCGCCAGCCAATGTCCCCGTTTCTATGTCTTTACCTTCCCGAAGACGCCCAACGGCGTATAGAGTGCATGCCGCCAACTGCTTGGGCCGAACGAAAAAATCGTATACCCCCAGATCGCGAGATCCGTCACGCTGCCCCATTGAAACGTTCCATTCCATACAGTGAGCAGGATCTGCAAGATGTAGAACAGGGCGATCAGGCGGAGCGTGTGGCGCCCCACCGACATCCGAAGAAGGGAGAGCAAACAGCCTCCTAGCAAGAGGCAGGCAAACACATCTGACAAGAAAACGCCACTGTCCTCAGGTCTGAATAAAAAATGCCGAATCCCCATCCAAATGAGAAGAGCATGAAAACCCCACCAAGTGACCATCCCAAGAATCATGTCCCTTTGCGAGGTTTCCATCGAATCGCCCTCATCTAAACCGGTAAACCGGTTGTGGGCGGCAGTCGTTCCGCCCGATGCAATCCTTTGCCCCTTCATTTGCGACCGAGCCACTGCCCTTTATCGATGCGTGGGTGTCACCAACCGCGGGCGGCCTAATATAACAGAAACAGAGAGTGAAAAGTGGCATTGCGTGGAACGGTACTGCCTCGCTAGAATTCTGCTGACTCAATGCTCTGTCCGGGATCTGGTAATCCAATGCGGGTTGTCGTAATGGTGTCGGCGTTCTTTGTCGTTTGTGCCACGGCGGATCCAGGCGGTGCGCAGACACCGCCGCCGGTATCGCCTGTTCAGAATCAAGCCGGACAGACTCTACAAGCCGAATCGAGTGCCAGGGTACCCAGTCAGGCCGATGTCGGGCTCACGTCAGGAGAAGGTTTCATGGGCGGCTCTTCGACGAATTCAACCGCCGGGAAGAGGTTCGGTTCTGCGGGGCGAGGGCTCCCCGGGATGCCCGGCGGTCCTCCGATTAAGGGATCGATGGGATACCAGGATCCTTCAGGCCGGTACATGCGTCCTCCGTTGATCCCGTCATTGTTTTGTGATCCGGCCATCAATATTCCCTGTTAGAGCATCCTGCTACAAGTAGACGGTTCGGTACTCTTTCGTTGCCAATGTCCGGGTTTCCAGATCCCATTCAATCGAAAAAACCGCCGATCGAGTGGAAGACAAGGAGAGCAACCGCCGCCCATCCTTGACCACAACGCTCTCAGCTTGACGGAAATCGAGGGTCCTGTCCGGCCCGGTCCGATTGCAAACGATGAGAGGGAGTCCTGTGTCGCTAGTACACCGCTCCCATTCGCCGTTCGGGCCATGGAGCCCCGGGGCCCATGCCGCAGAGGAAACCAGTAGTTGCGTCCCCTGGGTCTGTAAGTGTCTGGCAATCTCCGACGTATACGCGTCCGCGCAGATCAGCATCCCGACATGTGTGAACGGATGAACGGGAATTGCCGCAGCTTGCGTTCCCGCGGTTGACCAGGATTCGGATCCCACTCGCAATGTATGGATTTTTCGATGCGTGCCGGCGATGGTTCCATCCGCTGCGATTGCGAACAGGCTGTTGTAGAGTTTTCGGGATCTCCGGTCCTGTTCAGGATAAGACAAGAATAGGGCAATGTGCAGTCGGGCGGCGAGCCGGGACATGTGTGTCATCCATGAATCAGGTTGCGGCACGATCCACGCCGTTCCGATGCTGTCAGCAAACGTATAGCCGGGGACAATGAGTTCTGGCGTGATGACCCATTCCGCGCCGAGTCGTGCGGCAGCATTGACCGCAATCTCGACCAGTTGCCTGTTTCTGGCGAGGTCGCCCGGGATAGGCGCAAGATGGAGCAGTGCGATGCGCAAAGTGCGTGTCAGCATAGTTCCGAACATTGAAGAGGAGCAAGCACGCGTGTAACATTTTTGAAGGTACCACAAGCGAACACATGCATGCTAACAGGAGCCGGGTGTGCCAGCTTCTTGACAAGGCTTCTCGATATGGCAAAGATGTATAGGAGGGATCTTCGTGCACAGGACAGGTGTGAATCCCATTATCCAGCTTGAGGTCGTACCGGTTGCGGGATCCCCGCCGTAGCTGCGGTCGCAGGAGTAAGCTATCGGAGATGCAGCACCTGGCGATTCGGCGTAGAATTTTCGCCGGCGATTCGTTGTTGTGGTCAGAAACGCACTACATTCGCAGGCTACTCAAGGAATGCGGAATCAGCGGCAGGTACCGAAGGACGCCTCACCTCGTGGAGAGCCCTGACGGATCGTGCCTTGCTCGCCGTGAAATCGCGCAAAGAACGGAGTTGTGCATTCCGGCATTGGGTGGTCTTTTGGCGCGGGCCTGTCGTGCTCGACTCGAAACGTGCCCTGCGGTCCCACATGCGCACCGACTTCAGTTGCATGAAGCCTAAATAGTGTATCCCGGTTGGCCAGAGATAGACGACGATCTCGCCGTAGATGGCTGAACACCCTCGTCATAGAACCGATGGAAAGACCCGCTGCACCTGGGTCGGCGACAAACCGCATGTCATCTTCTATCATGATCGTGAATGGGGGGTGCCGGTTCACGACGACCGGAAGCATTTCGAAATGTTGCTGTTGGAAGGCGCGCAGGCGGGTCTCACGTGGGAAACCATCCTACTTCGACGTGATGGCTATCGACGTGCGTTTGCAGAGTTCGATCCAAAGAAGGTCACGCGATTCACGCCTAAGAACAAGGCTATTCTGATGAGAAATCCCGGGATCATCCGCAACCGGCTCAAAATCGACTCGGCGGTAACCAACGCGCAGGCGTTTCTCACCGTACAGGAGGAATTCGGTTCGTTCGATCGGTACGTCTGGCAATTTGTGAATGGAAGCCCGATCGTGAATCGCTGGGCCAAGCCGGCTCAGGTCCCGGCAACGAGCGAAGTGAGCGAGGCGTTGTCGAAGGATCTCAAGAAGCGGGGTTTCCGGTTTGTCGGCAGCACGATTGTCTATGCCTACATGCAAGCGATTGGACTGGTGAACGATCACACGACCGATTGCTTCCTTCGTGCCTGCCGCTAACAGTTGGTGCCTGGCAGGTGTCCGTGCTTCCTGTTTGTCGGAAGAGGTTCGATGATGAAGACGATGTCGGTCCGCTGTTGTATTGCAGGTGGCGGCCCTGCCGGCATGATGTTGGGTCTGCTCCTGGCCCGTGCAGGCGTTGATGTGGCGGTGTTAGAGAAGCATGCCGACTTTCTCCGTGACTTCCGGGGCGACACCATCCACCCATCGACGCTGGAAGTCATGCATGAACTGGGCATTCTAGAGCGTCTTCTGGCCGTACCCCACCAGAAAGTGTCGCAGATCAACGGACAGTTCGGCGACCTGGCATTGACGGTCGCGGATTTTTCGTCTCTTCCGACGCATTGTCGCTTTGTTGCTTTCATGCCGCAATGGGACTTTTTGAACTTTCTCGCTGAAGACGCGGCACGGTATTCAACGTTTCAGCTGCGGAGGCAGGCCGACGTGACGGGGCTTGTCGAAGAGTCGGGTACCGTGGTGGGGCTTCGAGCGAACACCCCGGAAGGTCCACTCGAGGTGCGCACCGATCTTGTCGTGGGAGCCGACGGGCGACACTCGATCGTTCGTGCACAAGCCGGCCTCCTGATCGAAGAGTTCGGCGCTCCCATGGATGTCTTGTGGTTTCGCCTCTCCCGGAAGGCAAGTGATCCCGGAGATCCCATAGGCCGTTTCGACACTGGCCAGATCTTCATTATGCTGAACAGGGGAGAGTATTGGCAGTGTGGCTTCATAATCCCGAAGGGATCGCGAGATCAACTTCGAGAAATAGGCCTGCCGGCATTTTGTGAGGCAGTCGCCAAGCTCGCGCCATTCTTGACCGACCGTGTAGGGGAACTTCACGATTGGGAGCTGATCAAGCTCCTGACGGTTCATGTCGACCGGTTGCGCCAGTGGTATCGTCCCGGCCTCCTGTGCATCGGTGATGCCGCGCACGCCATGTCGCCGGTCGGTGGTGTCGGGATCAATCTGGCCATCCAGGATGCCGTGGCTGCAGCGAATCTCTTGGCCGTTCCCCTGCGCGAGGACCGACTGAAGACCGACGATTTACAACGGGTTCAGCAGCGGCGTGAGTGGCCGACCCGCATGACGCAACGGGTGCAACTCATCATTCAAAATCGAGTCATTAGGCGCGTTCTCACCGAGACAAACAAATTCTCACCCCCGTTTGCAATCCGACTGCTAGCCCTGCTCCCATTCCTCCGCCGGATTCCCGCCAGGATGATCGGACTCGGATTCCGGCCGGAACATGTGTCTGCACAAACCAGATAAACCAGGTATACCAAACAAACCAAATGAACCTGCTGTTTCGTTAGTTGGAGTTCTCCGTCGAATTGACGAAGGATTTTCGATAACCGGACACTTTCTCCAGATAGCGGCGGGTTTCCTCGTAGGGAAGAGACTGGCGTAATTGGTCATAGACACCAGCCGGCTGGAGACCGTTGATCTGGTTGATAGCGGCTACACGGTCTCGTGAAAACGTGCGGAATACGTTACTCGGGCCGGTATTGTAGGCAGCGATGACACAGTATTCACGTGACACCTCGTGCTGCACGTCATCGAGCTGATCAAACATCAACACATTCAAGTAGGCGGTGCCCAGCTCGACATTATTCGCGGGGTCGAATAGATAATCCCGCGACGGAGCTACGTCCTTGCCCTTCGCCCGCCGGTAGGCTTCTCGACCCCCGCTGGTCGGGACCAGTTGCATGAGCCCGTAAGCCGGGGCCGAGCTGACGGCATAGGGATTGAAATTGCTCTCCGTGCGGATGATGGCAAAGACCAGGCTGGGGCTGATGCGATATTCCTGAGCAAACTGCAGGACCAACGGTCGGTATTTATCGGCTTGCTTCACAGTGAGGTTGGAGACCATCGACATCGTGACATAGTTGGCGGTCTTCTTGATCCCTTCCTGGTCGATGACCCGTGTATTGGATTTCTTCTCGAGAAGATAGGTGGCAAACGACTCTGCTTCTTCCGGCGTGCGCATCGGTTTGTTCTGCTGATCGAGAACGAGACCGAACAGGTACGGCGCCTTGTCATCGGTGAGGACGATTTCCTTGTCCGAAAATAAATCGACGGCTCGTGGATCCTCAGAGGTCAGAATCGTTGTGATTACGGCATTTTTGAGACTGGTCTGGGGGTCTTGATCATCCAGAGTCTCGACCAGAATCTCACCCGAATCGAAGTTGACGATCGCCCGGCTCTTGTAGTTTTGCGTATACTTCACATATTTTTTCCGTTCCGGTAGCTGGACCTCCTTCTTTCCCCAGGTCTTCCCTACGTTCATTCCGAGGGCGGACAGGAGGGCTTCAAAGTCCTTCTGTGCGGCGCGCAGGTCTCTGAGCGCTGCTGCAGGGTCCCGTGTGTACTGATCGAGCTGTCTCTTGGCAATCAGTGATGGATCTTTGCCTGCCGCGAGATCGATGACCGTTTTTCCTGTCCGGCTCGTGACGACGCGCTCCCCTGCCGTGAGGACTCTGTCCGTCGTCTCGCAGCCGGATATGATCAAGGCGAGAGCCAGGATCGTGAATGAAGAGAGCGAGGCCAATGAATGCATGGCGGAGTATTGTACAGATTCAGCCGTGACCCGCAAGATCGGAGAATGTCATCGTTTCTCAGGTTCGATCTGTTCGACTAAACGAATCAAACAGACACACTTCACTGTTTGGGCAGTATCTCGAGGAGTTCGACCTCGAACACAATCGTTGCTCCTGGCTTGATATGGGGGGGTAACCCTTTATCGCGATATGCGAGATGGGACGGGCAGACCAGTTTGCTCTTGCTGCCGACTTTCATCTGCTGAAAACCCTCCACCCAGCACTTGCTCACTTCACTCAATCTGAGTGTAGCCGGCCCGCCCTGCTTGGCTGTACTATCGAACACTGTTCCATCGATCAGGGTTCCGAGATAGTCCACCTTCACCATGTCCGAGATTTTCGGGGTTGCTCCCTTCCCTTCCTTGATGGTGGTGACGATCGCGCCGGATTCGGTTTTCTTAGCGCCGGGTTCGGCTGCGATCTTTGCAAGGAACGCGGCTCCTATCTTTTTCTCAGCCTCTGCCACGGCCGAGGCGCGGGTCAGTTGCAGTTCTGAGATTTTCTGACCGAACGCCTGCAGATCCACTTTGGGTCGTTTAAGGTAGCCATCGGTAAGGCCGGACTTTACGATCTCAAATTCAGACTCACTCAACGTGAAATTTGAGAGCGATTGGTTGATGGCCAATCCCAAGGCGTAGAGGGTCTTTTGTTCATCGGTTGTAGGCTCCGAAGCCGCAGCGATTGCTGCAGTGGTGCCAAGGAAGACAGCGGCTGCCAGGCAGTAGACAACAAAGCGCATGAGCAATCCTTTCTTTGTGCGTCCTCGCGAAGGAATCGAGGCTCGAAACTGCGTAAGTTATGCGATGTTGCGTCGGGGATCAAGATAAATATGCCACGAGAGACAATTTTCAGGAGAGTTCTTCCAGGGAAAGCCAGACCGGCATTGACATTCAATGAACCCCGGTGGGCGATCGAGGTCGAGCGGCGGGGAGCCGCTCGACCCGAGGAGCACAGAGGGCTACTTGGCAGCCACAATCTCGAGCAGTTCGACCTCAAACACTAACGTGGCGCCGGGTTTGATCAACGGGGGTGCGCCTTTATCGCCGTAGGCGATATCGGCCGGGCAGATCAACTTGTTCTTGCTGCCGACTTTCATCTGCTGCACCCCTTCTGTCCAACACTTGATGACTTGATTTAAACCAAAAGTCGCCGGTTCGCCGCGCTTGATGGAACTATCGAACACCGTACCATCGGTCAAGGTTCCGTGATAGTGGACCTTCACTGTATCCGTGAGCTTCGGAGTCGGGCCTTTCCCTTCCTTGAGGACGGTTAGAATTGCGCCAGACTCGGTTTTCTTGGCCCCGGACTCCGCGGCGGCTTTCGTGAGGTATGCAGCCCCCGCTTTTTTCTCAGCTTCTGCGACGACTACTGCACGGGCTTGTTGCAGTTGTTGAATTTTCGGACCGAACGCCTGGAGATCCACTTTGGGGGTTTTTTTGAAGACCCCATCGGACATGCCGGACTTTACGAAATCGAGTTCAGCATCGGTCAGGTTGAAGGTGCTCAGCGATTGGCTGATGGCCAAGCCCAAGGCATAGAGCGTTTTTTGTTCATCGGTAGTGGGTTCCGGGGCTGCCGCGAGGGCTGCAGCGGCTCCAAAGCAAAGTACGGTCACCAAACAGGAGGCGAAGAGGCGCATGAGCTGTCCTTTCTATTTTATGTGTGACTGAGACGGACCTGCTGCTGCAAGCCCTGTATCGTCGAGGGTATGCGATGTTGTATGGGGGATCAAGACAATTGTGTCTGGCAGGATCCTTCAAAACCGTAAATGGTAAAAGGTGAAACGTGAAAAGTAGGATTGCCGAGAGGGCTTCTCCGCAAACTTCTACGCTTGGATGATATACGGCACATCTTCGCTACCAACCGAAGTAGCTGCGGTAGCGCAGGCCGAAGAAGGGTGGGCCAAAGGCGAACGGAGGATAATAAAATGGAGACCCGTAGAATCCAGGATTCCCGAAGTTGAAGCTGAGCCCCAGCCCTACAGGGGGATATGTATAGAAAGGAGGAATTGCTTGTACGACCGAGGGAGGCCGTGTCAATTGCCGCTGCAGATCGGCATTCGTAGACGTCTGGCGATCCAGTTGAGCTTTTAAACTATTGATGGATTCTTGTTGAGCTTGTACCTTTCCTTGGAGTTCAGCAATCTGGTCCCGCTGCGTTTGGGCGAAGGCCTCTAAACAACGGGTATGGGCATCAGCGGTATAATTCGAGCACTCCCATAGTGTCTGTGACTCGTTAGCCTGAGCCGGTAATCCGGCCAACACCATTCCTATTCCGATCGCTCCGATGAAGAGCCGCAGCCGCACCGTTGCTGCCTTCCTCGGAGAGTCTTGCCGACAAATCGTGTGACGATTCATGGGGCGCCCTTCTAATAGCGACATCTATCAGCTTACCATGTGATTACTCAAGGAAACAGGGGGCATGCTGCAGGATACTGAAAAAGCTAGCCAGCAGTCGGGAAGGTCGAGGCTCAAGTCAAGGTTGAGACATCACGTATAAAGAACTTGGAGCGCAGAGCGTGGATTAAAAAGTATAGAGTTTCAATTCATCGTTCAGCACTATGCCTTCCTCAGCCTACACCTCAGCCTCAACACTCGGCTACTTCTGCCATTGCGCCCTTGTCGAAGCCTCGATAGAATCCGGCCACACTCATGCCTGAACCATCTCGATGATTCTCGGATTTGTCATTCTCTACTTGCTCGTGTCGGTGGGGGTCGGGCTGGCCGCTGCCAGGCGCGTTCATACCACGAAGGATTTTGCGGTGGCCGGCCGGAGCCTGCCGCTGCCGATTGTCATCGCAACGGTCTTCGCGACGTGGTTCGGCGCGGAGGCTGTGGTGGGGATGCCGGCAATCTTCGTCAAGGATGGCCTACGCGGGGTCGTCGCCGATCCGTTCGGCGCAAGTTTATGCTTGATTCTGGCCGGATTGTTCTTTGCTCCACGTTTATATCGGATGAACTTACTCACCGTAGGAGATTACTACCGGCTCAGATTCAATCAGACGGTCGAAGTGCTTTGTACCCTCTGTATTGTGGCGTCATATCTGGGATGGGTTGCGGCTCAGTTCAAAGTGTTGGGGCTGGTGTTCAACGCCGTGACAGACGGGGCGGTGAGTCAACCACTCGGTATGATTATCGGGGCCGTCATTGTGCTGACCTATACGACCTTCGGCGGCATGTTCTCCGTGGCCATTCTCGATTTTGTCCAGCTCAGCGTCATCATGGGTGGGTTGCTCTATATTGCGTCTGTCGTGAGTGGGCTAGCGGGCGGGGTAGGCGTGGTGATAGACCATGCGGCGCAGGCGGGAAAGCTGGATTTCTTTCCGCCGGCAAGCCTCAACGCTTGGATTCCCTTCATCGGCGCCAGTATCACGATGATGTTGGGGTCGATTCCTCAGCAGGATGTTTTTCAGCGCATCACTTCGGCGAAAGACGAGCGGACGGCGGTGCGTGGGTCAGTCCTTGGCGGAGGGATCTACTTTTTGTTCTGCTTCGTGCCGATGTTCCTTACCTATTCGGCCACGCTGATCGATCCGGCAAAGTTCGGACACTTGCTCATGGAAGATTCGCAATTGGTGTTGCCGACACTCATCCTCGAGCACACGCCGGTCATCGCTCAAATCCTGTTTTTCGGAGCGGTGCTTTCGGCGGTCATGAGTTGCTCGAGCGCGACTTTGCTCGCTCCCTCGGTTATCTTGAGCGAAAATGTCATCAAGCGCGTGTGGACGGACCTTACCGATCGACAGTTCTTGCGGGTGATGCGTCTGGTCTTGATGACCTTTGCTGTTGTCGATTTGACGATCGCGCTGATCTCCGATGCCAGTATCTATTCGTTACTGGTGAATACCTACAAAGTTACGTTGGTCGCGGCCTTTGTGCCGCTTGCCGCCGGCCTCTATTGGTCTCGCGCGACCACTCAAGGGGCTCTTTGCGCCATCGCGGCCGGACTGACGACGTGGCTGGCGCTGGAAGCCTTAGGCTCCAGCGATTCGATTTGGCCACCTCAACTGGTGGGATTTCTCATGGCAGTGGTGGGGATGATTGCGGGCTCCCTGCTGCCTCAGAAGATCGGAATTCATGAAGCGCGACCTGCAGGACAGGCGGGAAAGGCCTAAGAACCATGACAGGCGAGAGAATTGCATCATGCATGGCCGAAGCGTAAAGTTTATCAGTCGAAGTTCGGCGGCTCGCATTTTCTGAAACGTCGAACCCTGAGACGTCTTCTATTTTGGTCGTCCCGCGCGTCTCGCTTTTCCTGCTCGTCCCGCTCGTGTGTTAGGCGGTGGTGAGGTTCAAGCATTGTGAATAGACCTGCACGATGGGTGACATATACGATTGTGGTCCTGGCAGGCCTCGTTGCGGCGCTCGGACTCATCGTCGTAGCCTATGGCGCATATTTGGCGACCTTTCTTGCCCTGCCTAAAAGCGACGAGCATCCTCCGCTACGTCTGTACAGCGGGCCATTCCAGCTGCAACCCGATATTTCCCTTGCACACAGCCGCATCCCTGAGCGGCTGCAACGGCTGGGCTATCGACGGGTGATCGCGCCGGTGCAAGTGCCTGGCGACTATCAGCTGACCGATGAGGCTATGACAATCTATCTTCATCCGCAACCGGAGAATTATGTCGGTGCGACCAAGGTGGCATTGTCGTTAGATCAGGGGCGAGTGGTGGAAGTCCTGTCTTCGCTCACCGGGGCGCCGCTCTTCTCGGTCTTTCTGGAACCGGAACTGCTGAGCGGGGTGCGTGGCGAGTCCCGCCAGGTGCGCGAATGGGTTCCGTTGGCGGAGATTCCCCCACGGATAGTTGAGACGATCCTGACCGTCGAAGATCGCCGGTTCTTTTCACATTTCGGCATCGATCCGGTTGCAGTCGCGCGCGCGCTTTGGACCAATTTCACGAAGGGCGAGGTGGTGCAGGGCGGCAGCACGATCACACAGCAATTGGCGAAAAATCTATTTTATTCTCCGCAACGGACGATAGGACGAAAATTCAAAGAAGCCCTGGCGGCGCTCGTACTGGAAGTGAAGTATACGAAACAGGACATTCTCGAAAGTTATCTAAATGAAATCTATCTCGGCCAGGCCGGATTCGTCTCGATCTTCGGGGTGCGCGAGGCTGCCAATCGGTATTTCGGTAAGACGCTTCAGGAATTGACGGTTGAAGAGGTCGCGATGATCGCCGGACTGGTGAAGGGACCCAATAGTTACGCGCCGACAAAACATCCTGAGCAGGCAAAGCAGCGGCGCGATGTCGTGTTGCGGCGGCTTCGGGAAACAGGTCTCTTGACGGAAGAAGTGTGCAAACGCGCGATGAATACGCCGTTGCGCGTGACTCCGCCGGAAGATGTCCTGACCGATGCGCCGTATTTCGTCGACGCCGTGCTTCGGCAAGTGGAGGAGGCCGGCGTGGTGCCCTTGCCGGAAGGCCTGCGGATCGATAGTACGCTGGATCCGATGATCCAGCAGGCGGCCACCGAATCGTTGGAAAAGGGACTGGCCAAATTAGAGGCTGTACAGCCTCATCTCAAGAGCGCGCAGGAACCTGTGCAAGGAGCGGTGGTGGTGCTCGATCCCAAGACCGGATCTGTGTTGGCTTTGGTCGGAGGGCGGGACTATCGGAAAAGTCAATTCAATCGCGCCGTTCAGGCACGACGACAACCGGGCTCGCTCTTCAAACCCTTCGTCTATCTTGCAGCACTGGAAGCCGCTCGTGAGGGTCAGGCAGGTCAGTTGACCGCAGCCAGCTTGTTGGTGGATGAACCGGTGACCTTTGAGTCGGTGACCGGTCCCTGGTCTCCGCAGAATTACGACAAACAATTTCACGGACCTGTCACTGTACGGAGCGCATTGGAACAGTCATTCAACGTGCCGGCGGTGCGGGCTGCAAAAACCCTCGGGGCCAAGCCGATTGCGCAGTTATTGCATCGTCTTGGCGTGACGAGTGCCATTGGCGACGATCTTTCGTCAGTGGCCTTGGGCAGTGCATCGGTGTCATTGATGGAGATTACAGCGGCGTATGGGGCGATCGCCAACGGAGGGATCGCCGTCAAGCCGACTGTGGTGCGATCGACCAGGGATCGACAAGGGGATATCGTATGGAACAGCGTACCGGATCGGCAACAGGCGGTATCACCTCAAGGGGCCTATGTATTGACGTCTCTCCTTGAAGGCGTCATCCAGCGAGGCACTGCAACCAAAGCGAGGGCTCTCGGACTTCAAGGCACAGTGGCCGGCAAAACAGGCACAACCGACGGCTATCGTGACGCTTGGTTCGTGGGCTATACGTCCGACATGGTGATCGGGGTCTGGGTTGGATACGACGATGAGCGGCCGCTGCGTCTCACGGGATCTCAGGCCGCCTTACCGATTTGGATGGAACTCGCGCGTAAAGTAATCCCGCCCAATGTCCCAGCATTCGTGATGCCATCCGGTGTGGTCTCACGAGACATCGATCCCAAGACCGGGCAATTGGCGACGTCTCAATGTCCCGAGAGGGTGTCGGAGGTGTTCATCGAAGGTACGGAGCCCAATGTCTATTGCGAAGTGCATGGGGAAGGAATATGGGATCGTCTCCGTCATACTTTTGGATTCTCCTAGTCCTCGCTAAGTGGAATAGTGTAAGCTGCCGTCAACGGTCCGGATGTCAAGGGGGGAATGACCTATGAGGAATAGTAGCTTTGCGGGAGATGACAACATTACTCTGTTGGCCAAAGGAGTCGTGTTGAAAGGCGAGATCCATGTTGAAGGGACAGTGCGGATCGATGGCCGCCTCGACGGGGAAATTCGAACCAAGGGACAGGTCATCATCGGCGAGGATGGATTGGTGCAGGGAACGATCACGGCCGGTACGGTGGTCAGCAGCGGTCGTATCAAGGCGAAGGTGACCGCGAATGATCGTATCCAGTTGTTGAAGACGGCGACGCTTATCGGAGAAGTCCTGACGCCGATACTCATCATGGAGGAAGGCGCCAAGCTCCAAGGTGGGACGGACATGGGAGTGACCGCCTGGGCCGACGAAGTTCCGAAGTTACCGGGCAGCGTCAGCGATCTCGCCGCGCACCGAGCCAAGCAGGTTGTGGTACTCGAGAAAGAGTCCGGCAGCGACGCGCACCGATAAGTCTGCCGCTTCTCTCCTGTCCGTATCCGATCCATGACGAAGCAGCAGCTCTTCACTGCCGTATTCTTTGTCCTCCTGCTGTTCCTTCTGTATCAGATCGCCCTGATGTTTCGTCCGTTTCTTCTCCCCGTTCTCTGGGCCGCGCTCCTTGCCCATCTCACGTTTCCGCTCCATGTACGTCTCACTTCCTTCGTTCGGGACCGGGAGATCGTTTCGGCCTCCTGTCTCACCGTTCTGGTTTTGGCTCTCGTGGTGATTCCAATCTCGATGATGGGGGTGTTACTGGCGCGTGAAGCGAGTGTGGCGGAACAGACCGTTCGCGAGTGGATTTCGAGCGGGGCGCTCCATACGATGCCGGAACGATTGCGCACATGGCCGGTGATCGGAGGACTCCTTCAGCAATTCAGTGGGAGTGCGATATTGACGCCCGATTCCCTGGAGCAGGGGCTTCTCTCGGCCGCGACGTTGCTGACCCGTTTTTTCCTCGATCAGGTCGGCGATCTGTTGAAGAACGCCTTTCTGCTGGTGACCGATTTCTTTCTCATGCTCTTTGCTCTGTTTTTTTTCTTCAAAGATGGGAAGCAATGGCTGGCCTCTCTTCAGGACGTGATTCCGCTGGAGGTGTCCCACAAACAGCGGATCGTCGAACGAATGGACCAGACCGTTCGTGCCGTGGTGAAGGGCATAGGCCTGACCGCAATTCTTCAAGGTCTTGTGGCAGGGCTGGCCTACATGGTGCTGGAAGTGCCGTTTCCCGTCGTATTGACGGCCGTGACGGTTATGCTTGCACCGCTTCCTTTCGGCGGAACCGCACTGGTGTGGGTTCCGGTCGTCCTCTACTTCCTCGTGGTCGGTCCGTTGTGGAAAGCTCTGGCGATGTTGGCCTGGGGAGTCGGCGTGGTCTCGATGATCGATCAGTTTCTTCGACCCTGGTTGATCGGTCAGGAGGTCAAGATCCCCGTGTTGTTTCTCGTATTCAGTGTCCTCGGTGGGCTGGCGCTTTACGGCCTTATCGGCCTCTTCGTGGGGCCGGTTCTTGTGAGTCTGTTGATGACCTCCATCCAGATCTACCGTGAGGAATATCACCAGACTGAAATGACTCCACCTGCGAGTCCTGCTCCACTAGCCTAGTCTGCATTATTCACAACGGTTCGCCGTGATATAGCTGAGTGGAGCGCAACTCGCGTGACGCGCAGTCTCGGTAAAGACCTTACTCGTTAGCCGTCGAGTCACGTTTCACGAGTAACGATTCACGCGACTCTTTCCGGTCACGCTTTTCCAGCCCGTCCCGCTCGTTTCGCAATGCTCCTAGTCCAGCGGTATGGTGATGGCGATTCCTCCCATCACATCGTTGAGCTTAAAGTCCCGCTTTGGACTGAGCAGATGGCTGTTGTGGCAATCAACACAGGCCGGCGAAACGGCGAGATCCGGATAGATCGCCTGAAAGTATTGCTGGCGTCCACTGGTCACAATTCCTGTGACCGGCAGGTCGGGATTCTTCCGAAGAGACTCCAACGCGTTGCGCTCCAGGTCGCTTGCCGGAGCGTTGCGCCGGTATATAGGCCAGAGGCCGATCAATCGATACCGGATCCCGCTTCCATTCTCAGCCGCCAGCTTGCCCGAATGCTGGAGAAATTGGGCCGGCAGCATGAGGGCGTTCTCCTGCTCCCAATGTTCGGACGCCGTGGTCACGCCTTTCGACTGGAGCCGATCGACGATTTCCGCCGTGTACAGCGTGCGATCGGCTTTGATCACGGCATAGATATAGGCCGCCGCCTTTTCCGGCGGGATGCCGGATGACCCGGAGCGTTCTTTTGCAGTGAGGATTGAGGGACCCCACGACATCCCTGCGATTATGACGATGAGGGCTGCGGCGTAGAGCGGGAAGTTGATTCGGTGCATGGAGCCTCCTGTGTGGGCGACAGAGGAGAAATGACCGGAAGGGTCACGATGCACGAAGTACCGTTCCCTTCCTGACTCTCAATTTTGATGTCTCCTCCGAATTTCTTAATGATCCGGCGCGCAACGGTCAACCCGAGCCCGGATCCTTCGCCTTGTCCCTTGGTGGTGAAGAACGGGTCGAATATCTTCGACAGATGCTGTTTCGGAATGCCGGGGCCCGAATCCGCGATCGTGGTTACGACGGTCGTATCGATCAGAGTGGTCGAGAGACGTAAGAGACCCCGGCCTTTCATCGCCTGAACGGCGTTTGTCAGTATGTTCGTGAACGCCTGTCTGAGTTGATCGGGAAGGGCCATCACACAGGTGTCACCCGCGTATGTTTTCTGGATCGTGAGTTCTGAGGGGGCCATGCCGCCTGTGAGCGTCGCAATGGCCTGATCGAGTTCCCGTTCGAGATGCACCGGTTGCCGCTGGTCCGATGTCTCGCGAGCCGTGACGCCGGTGAAGTCTCGAATAATGGCGGCCATTCGGCGACCGTGTTGGACGATGTCGCGAGCGTAGGATCTGACGCGGTCGAGGTCGGCCTCTTCTCCGATGGCTTCTCCCAGTCCGAGAATGCCGAAGAGCGGATTGTTCAACTCGTGTCCGATTCCGGCTGTGAGGGTCCCAAGGCTACCCGATTTCTCGGCCTGGATGAGTTGGTCTTGGAGGCGGCTGTCGTCAGTCGTATCCCTGAAAACAAGGCCGATCCGATCCTCTCCCTGGTTTCTCCCCGCCATGTGGAACCACTGATAGCGATACCGCCGGGGGCCAATCTGAATCTCCTGCCGAATGTTTAGCTCTTCCGTTGCCGTCACGGGGGCTAACGGGTCACGAGGAGGGAGGCCGTCAGCGGCTTTTTCCGCCACAGTTGCGGCAGCTACACCTTCTCCACTCCGCGCATGGCCGAATTCCTTTCGCAGGTGGATTCGTAGAGCAGCGTCGACCGGGAGTAAGTCGAACAACGGGATCGAATGAGTCGAATCGCTTTTGGCATGAAAGGAATCACGTGCAACCCGGTTGATGTACCGCACCTGTTCGTCTTGATCGACCATGATGATCGGGGTTGGCACTGCGTCCAGGATCTGGTCCGTCGAATGAAGCAGGGACTCCACTTGTTGTGTTTTGATGGTCACTTGATCGGTCAGGCCGGCGAAGGCGGCTTCCAGTTGGCGGTTCATTCGATTGAACTCGTCGGCCAGATCCTGAAGTTCATCGCCGGTCTGAATGTCGATGGGTTGCCTGAGTTCACCGCGCCCGATCAGTTGTGCCGCTGATTGTAAACGGCGTACCGGTTTGACGATTCGACTCGCGGCAAGGTAACCGAGAGACGTCATTAATCCGACAGCGATGACACTGAATACGGCCATCCAGGCCAGGAAATGACGGATAGGAGCAAAGAGTTCATCAGAAGCCTGCCACACAAAGGTGTGCCAGGAGCCTTTGCCGAGATCGCTATTGGTGGATCGGCTGATTTCCGGCACCGGAGCGAATCCGATGAGCGAGGTCGAGTGTCCGCCGTGGCCATCGCTCGGCGCGCTGACCCAACCCGGCTGAAATGGTGTGACGAGGGGAATGAGTTGAGTATCGGAGAGTCGGACACCGGTCGGCAGAATAGGGCAGCTCATGACGATGCCACGACTGTCGATCAGCATGACATGTCCGGTCTTGCCGAAGCGAATGGGCGAGATTGAGGGCGAGATCAACTCCTTGGCATCGATCACGCGATGGAGCACGCCGACCGTTCCATACCGGATGCGATCCATGATAGGAAGCGAGATACTGATGGCATAGGTTTGGGCGCGTTCGTCGAAATACACGTCCTCGATGAAGAGTTGCCCGACACCACGATGGGACGCGCCTCTCCACCAGGCCGTGTCTTTATTGGAAAAGGGAGGCAGCGTCGTCAGTGTGGCAATCAGGTTGCCCTCGACGTCGGTGATGTACAGCATCTTGGTGGCTGCGCGGACCACTTGCGGTATCAGTTGATCGGCTTCGCTCTTGGCTCCGGAGAGATATTCCTGAATGAGGCCGGCCATCTTGTTTCCCGTGATGGCCTGGACTACCGCAGGGTCTTTCGTCTCCCAGCCTGTCTTGAGCCGGTCCACCGCCCGGCGTCGCTCGTCTTCTGTCATGTCTAGCAGGGCATCGCGCCGGTGCTCAAGCTCGAGGATGATTGAGGGGTCTGCCGCAATCCTTGCTGTCCGACCGACTTCGTCTGACATCAGGAGATCGACTTTTCGCGCCGTCTCTTCGGCAAGCGCCTTGAAGCTTTCGCCGTTGACGACCTGGATTTCGCGGGAACCCTGCCAAAAGGCGAGACCGAGACCCACGATGAGGGGAACCACCCCGACGAGCAGCATGGACAGAATCAATTTGAGCTGGAGGCCCCACCGCGTCTCGGGCCGAGCCGCTGGACGTTCGGGACTCATGACGAAGACCCTTGTTCGGACCGTTCGGGGTTAGGAAAGGTCAAAGTAAAGGTCGTTCCCTTATCGATCTGACTGTCGACCGCGATCGTGCCGTGCATGTTGTCCATAATGGTTTTGACGTTATAGAGTCCCAGCCCGGTGCCTTTTCCGGCGGGCTTTGTCGTGAAGAACGGCTCGAATATGTCAGGAATTTTATCGGGAGGAATGCCGCATCCCGTATCGGAGATCCGGACACCGACCTCTCCGTCAAGGAGTGCGGTTTCGAGAGTCAGCGTGCCGCCGGCACGCTCCATAGCATGCACCGCATTGGTGATGAGATTGACGAAGACGTGCAGTAGCTCGTCCGGATTGCCTTTGACGGCTGCGCCGGTCTGGTAATGTTTGATCATTTCAATATCGTGGAAGCTCGACGCATAGCGCGCGATTTTCAGGGCCTCGTCGAGCTTTTCGTTTACGGAAACCAACATGTCCTCGTGAGGAGATGCCCGCCGTGAATAGCGGGTCAGGTCTCGACAGATAGCGCTGGTCCGTTTGACGGCTTCAATGATGTCCCGGGCCTGTTCATGAACAATGGTCAGGTCTCGCTCCTCTGCGAGATTTTCCGCCATGCCCAGAATGAGTTGCAGAGGATTGTTGATATCATGTGCGATTCCCGCGGCAAATGAACCGATTCCTGCGAGCTTCTCCGACTGAAGGAGTTCGGCCTCCAGTTTGGATTCATGCAGGACCAGTTCCCACAGCAATCGCGAGGCCGATCCGCTAAGAATGTCTGCGGTTGGAGGTTTGTGGGCATACAGATACGCCTCCATTTCCGGATCTCCCGTGACGTCCATAATCACGTTTACGCCATGGTTGCCGATCAGATTCCGCATATCGGTCGTAACAGGAATTCGTAGCTCGCGCGCGCGCTGCAGCCCCGGCGCATCAACATTCCGGTCTGCAATGCCGACGATTTCGATCGATGGGATATGATGCAGCAGATCCAGCAGCGCGCGGCCGCCTCGACCTGCCCCCAGAATGGCGACCTTCGTATGTTCAACGCGTTCCATTCAGGCGTTTTTCCAGTGAAAGGGCTGTGCCCCCTATCAGGATGTTGAGAAAGTCGCGATTCTCACCCGTCCAACCCTGGCGCCATGCGGCGCTCTCGGCATCCGTGAAGTGTCATTCGGTTCCGGATTCATTCGGACGTTTCACCTTTCACGAACGCGAGTCCTTGTCACAGCTTTGCAAGCTCCCTCTGTTCAATAGCTCTTGCAACGGCTGCGCGCAATTTCTCTCCTTCGATCGGCTTGACAAGGTAATCGACCACCCCTTGCCGGAGGAAAGATGTAGCCATATCGGCATCCGGAAAGCCGGTCAGGACAATCAGCGGGACGCGAGGGTAGTGGCTCCGGAAGTAGGCGATGGCTTCGACTCCGTTGACTTTCGGCATCCGGATGTCGCAAATGACGACATCGAGAAGAAGCCGGTTCTCGCCGTAGTTGATGATCTCGATCGCCTTCTCGCCATTTTCCGCTTCGAGGACCTCATAACCGGCTTTCTGTAACGTCATCTTCACGACTTTGCGAATGTCAGGCTCGTCGTCTACCACGAGCACCCGTCCCTCACAGGCCTCTCCTCCGATGAAAAACCCGGACTTGAACTCGCTCATGGCGCCCTCCTTGGTTGTTAGGTATGTGTGGTCACATCGGGCGGTTCGCATGTTCTTGACCAAACGTGAAGCGCAATCCGTGTGCCGGGATCGTCCTGCGGAAACAATGCAGATCTATGCGCAAAGAGGAGCTGTAGGGAAGTGGCTATCCCCGGCATGGTTGATTTCCACCATCGCGGGCTGTAATCCACCACCAGGATCTGGTCTGTCTGGTCTATTCGGCCTATCTGGTTTGTCCGCTCTTAGTCTGGTTCAACCAAATACGAGAACGACCTGACAGACCGAACAGACCAGACAGACCAGACAGACCAGACAGGGTCTGAATTGCCTTTGGGTCCGGCGCTGAGGTATTCTCAAAATAAGGAAATCGGAGGAGGTATGATTACGCTGGATGTTCTGACGGAATATGTGCGCCGGATGATGCCGGATGCCACAGTGACCGTCTCAGACCGGACCGGGACAATGGATCATCTCAAGGTGGTGGTCGTCTCGGCGGCCTTCGCGGGCAAGAACCTGCTGGATCGGCATCGCCTGATCTATCAAGCGTTGGATGTTCCATTGAAAGATGGGCGGATTCATGCTCTCGAACTTACGGCCCGTACCGCAGAAGAACTATGAGCACTGAGCGATGAACGCAGCGGGCAGTCATTCGGATGTCGTTCATCGTTCTATCTTCATCGCTGGGAAAGAAGGAGGCTGGCCCATGGCAGATCCCATTCAAGAAGAAATTAACAAGGAAGTCGCCACGCACAAGATTTTGATCTACGGCAAGGGCACCAAACAGAGGCCAATGTGCGGATTCACAAGAGAGACGATGCAGTTCTTCGACAGATACGGGTATCCATATGAACTCATCGATGTCCTGTCTCAACCGGCCAAGCGCGAAACGCTGGTCAAAATGACCAACTGGCCGACTCTCCCCAAGGTGTTCATCGACGGGCAGTTTTACGGCGACACCGACATCCTCGATCCGATGGCGGCCAAAGGCGAGATAGAGCCGCTGCTGAAAAAAGCGTTCGGAAAATAAGAAAGATTCGAAGAGACGAGGGCGACGGTCATGCTCTCTTGCTCGCGCAACGCGCGGCCTCGGAAGGCCCTCGTTGGACGCGCGCAGTGAGAGCATAACCGTCGCCCTCGTTTTTTGTCAGCAGCGACAAGGGGGAGAAAAAAGAAGAGCAACGGTCGCGAGCTGCGGCAAGTTGTGTCCCGCCCTCTCCGGTGATAGCGATCTCCGTTTCCGCCCGCCGGCCTACTATTGTGGTTTCAGCAGCGGTCGGGAGGGGAAAAAGAAGAGAGATCTGCTCGCGCAACGCGCGGCCTCGGAAGGCCCTCGTTGGACGCGCGCAGGAGAACCCGGCCAGGCCTCCTCAGAGGTGACCTGTAGGAACGCCGAAGTTGAAGTTGTAGGCGACGACTTTTCTGGTTCGGATGTTAAGTCGGTTGCCCTTGTCGGAGCCGCCTCAACTCTGCTTCTAGCTTGGCGACGTGTTCGTGCAGCGGCGCGTTCATGGCTTGTATCTCTTCCATGGTAAACCGTGGCGTAATGTGTTGCGGACAATTCCAATCGAATGCCTCAACGTGCAACAGCATGGCACGTTCAAGCTTCGCGTCATATCC
>Ga0187892_10004908_pt1 | contig 21776 bp, 14 predicted proteins | sample MA1701073metaG_FD_139345 | JGI IMG/M metagenome (GOLD analysis project Ga0187892, IMG submission 139345) | Bio-ooze microbial communities from a basaltic lava cave in the Kipuka Kanohina Cave System on the Island of Hawaii, USA - MA170107-3 metaG ... | reverse complement strand
CATAATTGATCGCCGTAATCACCATAGGAACACTGGCTGCATTATCCGCCTCGGTCCTTGCTAAAAACTCCTGAAAATCACTCCACTCATCACTATCCGCATCGCTGCTAAACTGATCATTCATCACCAGCGGATTTAACCCGTTCCCCACTTCATACCCATCAAACATCCCATCCCCATCACTATCCGGGTTACCTGGGCTTGTGCCCATGGCGCCTTCCGCAAGATCCGGCAACCCATCCCCGTCGGAATCTAAAGCCCCAGCAGGGTAGCTCGTTGGATCCGTGGGGTTGCTGCCCCCTTGCTGTTCCTGCAAATTGGTAAATCCATCGCCGTCAGGGTCACCTTCGGTTCCGTTAATCCCAAAGAAATCGTTGGGGTCCAGTCCGTATTGCGTTTCCCACTCGTTCGCCAGTCCGTCCCTATCCGAGTCAGGACGGAGGCTGAAAAGGTAGACTGATCCGGCCTCCGCAAACCCAGGGAATGCACCTATGGGATTGCCCGCTCCGACCACTATTTCAGGAAGGCCATCGCCATTGAGATCTCCCACATTCGCGCCCGACAGACCAAACTCGTGCGGAATTACACTGGTATTGGGGTTATCCACTCGGAGGAGCACCGAGGCGTCATACCCGGAAAAGATTAGAACGCGTCCTGCCTTGTCGGCGCCACCGATATCAACGCCAACGGCACCAGACATGAAGTCCGGATAACCATCTGCATTGATGTCGCCCAGATTCGCCACCCAGCCGCACCCGCAACCAAACCCTCCCAGAATGTCTCCTGGGCTCTCGCCATCAAACCGCAGAGGCCCGAGCCCATCGAACCGTTGGAAGACCGTGCCGGTAGCTCCATCAAAGAGGTAGATGCTTCCAGCATCGACATTTCCACTGGGATCAGCCCCCATAGCATTGACGGCCAATTCAGGTCTCCCGTCGCCATTCAGGTCCCCTACAGAATCCACAGATCCACAGCATCCACCAAAGAAATCGCCCGCATTCTCCCCATCGAACCGATAGATGATTGGGAAATCGAGATCGATTCGTCCCGAGAACACAAAGGCACTGCCGGCACCAAAGCGCCCGCCTGGAGATGAGGTGGGAGCCCCGACAATAAAGTCGGGAATGCCGTCACCATCGATATCGCCGGCTTCTGAGACAGACTGACCAAAGGCAAAGACATCCGGAAACGGCGCGTCAATGCGCTTGATAAGAGATCCGTTTGCCCCTGAGTAGATGAGGATAGCTCCGCCTCCGACAACGAGGTCGGGAATTCCGTCTCCGGTGATGTCGCCAATGCTGGCAACACACACGCCAGAAGCAGCACCCGGACCGTAGAAATCGAGAAGCGGCAGAGGTGATCCGTCCATACCCGAGAAGGCGGCGGCTCTATTGGTGGGGTACATTCCGACAAAGACATCAGAAACACCATCTCCATTTAAGTCTCCAGCATCAACCGTATAGCTCCCGGCTGTACCTGTGACTTGAAAAATCAAGGTCCGATCGCTACCGGAATAAACGTGAACCGCCCCCTCACTAAATGGACAGTTTCCGTCACCACAGAACTTGCTCACAACGATATCAGGAATTCCATCTCGCCTCGGATTACCCAGATCACCCCCGTTGTCGCTGAGTCCCTTGACGAAGAACCCGAATCCATCACCTCCACTTGCTCCGCCCCAGCGGTGTAAAAGCTGGAACGCCACCGGCGCGTTGGATTGACCTATTGGGTTACTCCCAGCTTGATACTCCTCCAAGTTCGTAGCCCCGTCACCGTCGGGATCGCCACTGGCTCCGTTATTGCCTGATGGATCATTCGGGTTTAAGCCATATTGATTCTCCCAGCTATCTGGCAGGCCATCACCATCACTGTCTTGACTCGATGGCAAGGTTGTGGTTGTCGTTCCACCCACTAAAGTAGTGGTCGTGGTCGTCGTGCTGCTAATCGTTGTTGTGGTTGTAGTGGGCATAGTCGTGGTGGTCACTGGCGGCCCTGAGATGCTGTACACATACACACGACCGGCTTCGGCTTGGCCACCGGCATCTACATGCGGCGCACCGATGACGATCTCCGCCCGGCCATCGCCATTAATATCTCCGTCATTGGCCACCCCGCCACAGAAACAGCCCTCAAACGCACCGAGATGATCTCCGGCAGCCTCACCGTCAAAACGGTGAATGAGTCCGTACACACTTCCGTTGTATCCGTACACGTAGACACTTCCCGCATCCGTCAGCCCTGCAGGATCGGTGTTAGGGGCAGACACCACAAGATCAGCCCGCCCATCACCGTTTACATCTCCCGTCGCTGAAATCGCCCCACAACAGCCACCAAAATTATCTCCTGGATTTTCCCCATCAAATTGGTGAAGAAGCATTCCATTAAACCCTGAGTAAAGATAGACACTCCCTGCATCCACCCGGCCACTTGGATCGGCACGGAGCGCTCCAATTACAAAATCGGAAATCCCATCGCCATTCACATCCGATCCACTCGTTACTGAAAGACCAAACGCATCTTGTGTTCCCGTTACATTTGGATTTTCGATGACGTACCGTATCGATCCATCTGAGCCATTAAATACATAGGCCCGGCCCACATTGGAGAAATACGTTCCAGGATTGGCGGGATCTTCTGCATCAAACATTGCTGCCCCAACGATGAATTCAGCTCTACCGTCTCCATCGAGATCACCCGTACTGAAAACACAGACTCCAAAATGCTCACCAGGTGTTTCTCCCTGATTTTCGTATAAAGTGTTACCATTAGAACCAGAAAAGACAAAAGTTTTTCCTCTGCCTCCTACCCTTGGCGCTTCACCACCTGGTCCTGTATTTGTAGATGTAAACTGAGGTGCTCCTACGATTACATCCGGGAACCCATCACCGTTCACGTCGGAGTTAATACTTCCGACATGCCAGCCTAGTTCATCGCGAAAGGCAGTTCCGTCTCGCCGCCAGAGATAGCTATTGGTCGGAAGGGAAGAACCATCGTAGGGGAAGGGGGGTCCCGGGCTAAGATAAACATAGACTGAGCCAGCATCCTCGAAAAACATTCCTGGATTGGCAGGATCCTCCAAATCACGCGAATGAGCACCAACCACGATATCTGTGAGACCATCGCTGTTCACATCAGCTCCAGAAACTGAATATCCAAACTCATCTCCAATGGCTTCGCCGGTGATCGACAAGAGTAACGCTCCGTTGGCACCTGAATAAACCAGCACCCGTCCAGGGCCAATCGGTCCACCGCTACAGGGAAAACCAGTTGAACAAACCTGGGCCTGGCCCACGATGACATCCTTAATCCCGTCTCCATCCACATCGCCCCCGTTATACACAGAGGTGCCCAGTGCATCTCCCGCTGCACCGCCGTCTTTTGAAAAAACTAAATTAATAGAAGCCTGGGCGAAAGCCTCAGCCACAAGCAAAAAGGAAGCAACATAGATCATCACCAAAAATCCAACCTTATAAAGTGAAAAGTCTCGCTTCATTTTTACCCCCTCTATAGAGTGTCTGGCCCACTTTAATTTATTCCCTTTGACAATTGCAATTTAAAAGGCATGTCTTAAATTGACATCCAAATAAATCATCTTCCTCTCCTAAATATAAAAAACCAGACTACCAAAATGACAATAACTTATTGTCACCTCGGCAGCCCGGCTGTCTTAAGAGGGCTTGATGCATCAAGCCCCTACAGGTTTTATCAAGATCCGTAGCTTTGCGCCCTACGGTCACCCGTAGTTTACCTTGATGGAAGGTGCTATCTGTATACCACTTATAAATCAATTTATTGCATATGCCAACTAAATAAACTTGACTTTTCTTAACATTTCATGACTAAATTTAACTTTTATATGTATTCCTGGTGATCAGTCAACCATATCGAAATCGTTTCCGAAACTTCCTGGGTGAAAATCGTACAAATCGTTTAAATGTCCTGGTAAAGACCTCTGGCCGGGCATAACCCACTTCATAGCTGATCTCCTTTAAGCTCTTATCAGTGTAAGCCAGAAGAGATACGGCTTTTTTAATTCGGCTCCTTATAATATATTCATGGAATGATAATCCAACCTCTTTCTTGAATTTTCTAGAAAGATAGTTCGGATGAACGTTAATCAATACTGCAGCATCTTTTAGTCTAATTGTCTTAGTATAGTGCTTTTCGATATATTTGATCACACGTCGAATTTTTGAACCGACACTGGCATACTTTCCGAGTATGATTAAATTTAAAAACTCATTAAAAGGGTCATTGGGTTTCGAATGAAGTGGTTCTTCCAATTGGGTATCACCTCTCAGCATATCTAATTCGTTTCCAAGGAGCATCAGTCATCCTTCCCGATTTCTCCACAGAGACTTCGCTTTCTGGAGCACATTATCGGCCGCCATAAAAAGTTCCTTCGGATCGGTCGAATCGGTTGGGAAACAGGCTCCTCCTATGCTCACCGTCAACCTGCTCTCTTTACCTTCCATGGCAAGATTCTGTTTTTTCACCTGATCTTTTATTCTCTGACCGATTTTAAAAGTGTTTGTTATTTCTACATCATGAAGGAGAAGCAAAAACCTTTGGCGTTCATCTTCTCCTATCAGGTCTGAATCTCGTATATTCCGAAAAATCAGATCACCCAATACTGGCAAAAGTTCACTATTTTCGATCTGATATATTTCGATGATCAGAATCGAAAAAAAATACATATAACGCATCGCTTTCATGCTCTCAGAGTGGAGTACAAAGTTAAAACGCTCCCAGGGCAAGAGATTCACCATATCAACAGACATTTCCTCTCCTATTTAGCTCTGTCGAAATAAAGCGAACAGTTTCTTAAATGAGCAAGAAAGATGCCATCAAGATATGACAAGACTATTGTAACAGCATCATGTACTGTAAGTTTTTGATAATTAAGTTTTCTTGGAAGCTATACTTCAGAAATGAATGATTAGGTTGGAAACTACTTTCTTATGGCTTGCGTGGATGACCACTCATCCATGCATGGAAAAGTGAACGCTGGGCATCCGAGTAAACGATCAGAGAATCACAAGCGGCACTTGATCTACTGCAGTCAATCTAAAGGGGAACTGTTGAGAAAGACCGAAATGTTGTTTGAGTCATGATTTGCCACCGTAAGGTCGGGCCTCCCATCCTTGTTAAGATCACTAATAGCAATGAATTGGGGCTGAATTCCCGTGCTGATATCGCTCTTGGGGCCAAAGGACCTGTCTCCAACACCTAGCAACAGCGAGACTGAATTAGAGCCTCCATTAGCGATGGCAAGGTCTGGCTTACCATCCCGGTTGACATCTACAATGACAACAGACTGGGGCTGTAGCCCCGTCCCAAAGTCGCTCTTCGGTCCAAAGGATCCGTCTCCAACCCCAAGAAGGACCGAGACTGAATTAGAATCCCTATTAGCGACGGCAAGGTCCGGCTTACCATCCCGGTTGATATCTGCAATGACAACAGATCGCGGGTCATTCCCAGTTGTAAAGTCACCACTCGGTACAAAAATCCCAGTCTCATCCCCCAGTAACACCGAAACACTGTTAGAACCACTATTCGCAGCTATAAGGTCCTGTTTGCCATCCCGGTTCACATCTCCAATGACAACAGAATGGGGTTGCACCCCCACCCCAAAGTCGACCATAGGAGCAAACGATCCACCTCCATCCCCTACCAACACGGAAACGCTGTCGGAACCGCTGTTCGACACCACAAGATCCGGTTTACCATCCCGGTTCACATCTCCAATGACAACAGAATGGGGTTGCATCCCTACCCCAAAGTCGCTCTTAGTTTTAAGAGAGCCATCCACATCCCTAATCAACACCGAAACGTTGTTAGAATTACTGTTAGCGACTGCGAGATCGGCCACTCCATCACGGTTCAGATCACCCATTGCAACAGACTGAGGACCTTCCCCCGTTGAGAAGTTCGATGCGAGAGTAAATGAACCTGAAAGTTTAAAGACAGTTTTATTAAGTAGGATCGACACTCTGTCGGATGTATCACTCGTCGTTGTAAGGTCGAGTTTCCCATCTCCATTCAGATCAGCAATAGCAAAGGAGAGGGGCTGGGGACCCGTTTCAAATTCGACCTTTGATTCGAAGGAGCCCGTCCCTGTCCCATGTAGAATAGAGATGCGGCTCAGTAGAGAGATGTTGTCCACCGATTCACTTGTAACAGCCAGATCAAGCTTTCCGTCTCCATTCAGATCACCAATCTCGACTTGAATGGGGGAATTGACAGTCGGAAAGTCAGCCTTGGGTCCAAAGGAGCCAATTCCAGTCCCAAACAGAACAGAAACATTATTTGAAGATTCATTCGCAGTCACCAAATCTGGTTTCCCATCTCCGTTCAACTCCCCAATAGCCACAGAACGGGGCTTATCCCCAGCTTCAAAATCTATTCTGGGCTCAAAACTTCCTGTTCCATCCCCGAGCAAAACAGAAACGTTGCCATCGTCAAGATTGGCCACGACAAGGTCAGCCTTGCCATCTCCATTCAGATCCCCGATAGAGAGCGCACGTGGGCGGGTCCCAGCTTCAAAATCGATCTTTGGATTAAAGTTTCCATCCCCTTTCCCAATCAACACAGAAATCGTGTAGGAATTAAGAATGGTGTCGAGACCTAGATTGGCCACGACAAGGTCAGCCTTGCCATCTTGGTTAAGATCATCAATGGCCAAATAACGGGGTTGAGTCCCTACAGGAAAATCAGTCTTTGACCCAAAGGACCCATCCCCATTTCCAAGAAAAACTGAGACATTAGTCGACATCTCATTTGCTGTGACTAGGTCCGGCTTCCCATCTCTATTAAGATCATCGATGACAACCGAGCGCGGACGGCTTGCTGTCGTAATGTCAGGCTTCGGCACAAAGGACCCATCCCCATTCCCAATCAGAAGCGACACTGTGTTAGAGTTACTGTTTCCCACTGCAATGTCCAACTTGCCATCTCGGTTAAGATCGCCAATGGCAACAGACTGGGGTCGGCCCCCTGTCGCAAAATCTGATTTCGGCGCAAAGGTAAGTTTGCCGGGGTAAGAATTAGGGTCTGTTGGATCAGTCCCGGTGAGCACCTCCTCCAAACATGTATGCCCATCCTTATCATGATCCAAGCTTTTATCAAGGGTCTGTATCACAATCAAATTACTACTGCCTTCCGTAATTGTTACAGTGCCACTTACACTGGCGATAATGGCCCCACTGGCCTGGTGATAGTATTCTACGGTATAGGAATGGGTTCCCAGAGGAAGCTCAGGGCATTGACCGGTTAAAAGCGTCGTATTCGCGTCCACTGCAAGTGAACAAGTTTTCCCGGCGATCTTGAGTTCAGCTGTAATATCTGTTCTTCCTTGAATTTCGGGAAAGGGAGAAGATTTGAGGGTCACCGTTCCATCTTCACTTGCAGAACACCCTACCATTAGGCAGGTGATAAGGAATAAAACACCAGTTCTCATTCTAGCTCACGGCTATGCACAAGACTCATTCCAGGGCCTGACAAGCGCTACTGCACAATTACCGTACCCTGACCTTCGTCTTTCTTGTTGAGGCTGGCAGCAGCAGCTCCTCCCCCTACAGCGAGAATCACCCCAGCCCAAAACCATCGGCTTTTCCACCACGGACGCTTCTCGCTCTGTTGTTCCTCACGGTTGCTGAGCTCCGCTATCTTGGAAGGATCTCTAACTTCCAGAAAGTAAGGCGTCACTTTGGTCCCATCCGTACCCTCATGACCCAACTCATCTGCAGCCACAATATAATATTCGATGCCTTTCTTGAAATCTTTGGTTAATTGAATATGGGTTTCGTATGTTTTTTCGGCATTCTTGACCATAGAGATTTTACTGTATTCCCTCTTTCCAGATGCCCGATACCACAGGGTAACCCCTACGATAGTGCTTTCATCTTCCACTACTGCAGTAATCAACAACGTGTCACCTAAAAAAGGAGCGACGGGCAGAGTATGGCGAAGAAGGGGGGCATTGGAATCCACAATGGCAGCCTGGGCAATACTTATGCACCCAGTTAGGCCAGTCAAGGGTATGACAAGAAAATAGATTAAAATGAACTGTAGAATTCTAAAACACCGGGTCTGACCCATATTACACCTCTGTCTCATGGCTGATTATGCTTTACTTTGCCCAGGACAATCTCTGCTCTTCGCTCCTCGCCCTTTTTCACTGGGTGTTGATTCTGGCCTGAAGCAACGGGAACCCACTTGGAGACATAACGAAATACCTCATTAGCCGTGATTGACCCATTGCCATCAATATCTCCCTTGCTAAAAGATTCCAGAAGATAGTATGTGAAAATTCCATGACCCAGATCCTCCCGTTCCATACTGACTTCATTGGGTTCGCTGGCCGTTATGATGACTCGGCCTTCCCCCTGTGCAACCCGATCCAAGAATCCATCCGAAATAGATGAACGAAACGAATCCAGTCGGACCGTGCGAGCACCCAGTTCGGTGCTCCCTGAATAGCAGGTATCCATAATTAAGACCACTCGTTCTGCTGAAAGGCGAGAGAATATCTTGGAGAGCTCCACCATAGGGAGGGCTGTAGAATACAGGCGACGGGCATCAGTGTCATAAGGCAGCAGATATTTTTCTACTCCATCACCATCAAGGCTGCCTCGATCAGCCTCCGGTGCACCATGGCCCGCATAATAGATGATGACGGTGTCCTGTCTTCGGGCCTTCTTCCTCAGCTCCACCCCTAAGGCATCCTTTATATTCTGAAGAGTTGCCTCTTCATTGAGGAGAAGCATGACCTGGTCTTTAGGTATCTGATTGTCGTTCACCAGATATTCATAAAATGCCACGGCATCTTTATCAGCATACCGAAGTTTGTCGACATACTTATAATTGCTAATCCCAACAATGACCGCCAAGACGTCTCCTTGTGGTGGACTGTAAATAACTTGAATAACCTCAGTACGAGATAGCCCCTCCCTATCATAGGCTGTTACAGCAATCTGGTTCGGTCCAACCTTTAAGTAAATCTCCTGATCTAAAATAATTTGTTTTTTAGTTCGTTCCCCCTCTACTCTTAAATCTCGGACTTCTGTCAAGGGACCTGAACTGACTAAGACCCCATTGACCAGGATTTTGAGGTCGGACACGCCCCAATCATCCACAACCTTTCCTGTAAGCCTAATGTTAGGTTCATAGACTGCTTGCTGGTTAATGGGAGTCAGAATGGCAATAACAGGTGGAATACTTCCTTTTTGTTCAAGAGAAAAGACTGCGGCACCCTGTTGTCCCAAAGCGGCAACATACTGAACATCCGAAGTAAACTGCATGGACTGGACTTCATAATCTAACACTCGGGTATCTAATAGCTTCCCTTTAGCTATTTCCCAACGATGGACAGCTTTATCTATTCCCGCTGAAATGAGGGACTTCCCATCCGGGCTAAAAATAAGAGAAAGAACCTCTCCATGGTGTCCAGGCAAAATGCTTATCGTTTTCCCGGTTGAACTATCATACAGAATAACAAGCCCTTCTGCAGTTCCACTGGCCATCATATTTAGGTTTGGACTGAAAGATATTTTAAGGGGAGTTGTATGAGGATCGAAAATGACATGATGCGGCGTTAAAGAGTCCTTCGCAAGATTCCATATTCGAATGGTTCGATCCAACCCGACAGAAGCAAGCCATGTGCCATCCGGACTGAAAGCAAGGGCCATGATCTTATCTGCATATTTGGTAGGATAAGTCAAACGCCTCAGGATCTTCTGTTCTCTTAAGTCCCAGATATGAATGACTGTTTCTGTGTCTCGCGATCCAGATGCTAAGAGAAAGCCATCCGGACTGAAGGCTATTGCATGAACATAACTGGCATCTTCAGTCAGCGTGTAAAGATGTTGGCCATTGGTCAAGTCCCAAAATTCTATAACCTTATAGCTTCCTCCGGCTAGAATCTTATTATCGGGTGCAAACGCAAGAGAAACAATATCACGATACTCCCCTTCCAGGATCTGAGCATCCCGTTGCTCAACCATATCCCATAAGATGACTTTCCTGGTGGCGCCAAGGGCTAAATAGCGACCGCTTGAATCGAGCGAAAGAGAATAAAAGGGGTCTTCTTTCTGAATAGTGGCGATACGATTTAACTTAAGTGCTTGAGAGCTTAAGAAAGAGGTACCCCTGGTATCAAGAGGGAAGGGATGGGTTCTGATTGGCATTGAAGCACTGCATCCGAACACAGCCACCAGCGACAAGAAAATTAAAATTAAGATGGACATTACACGATTCATGCCTATTTCCGTCCCGGTCTATTAACGTTTAGTCACGATCTGACCAAAGTGTTTCCTTACCAACAGATCCAGACTTCCGATGTATCTTTCCTGTAAGTTCTTAAAGCGGCGATGGCATTCCTGAATCGCCTCATCAAAGTTGTCATATCCCTGAATGACCTGAATCAGATTTTCATAATACTCACGTACTCTTCGCTCTACCAAATCGAATGCTCTCGAATCGGCCGCGATTTCTCTCGTTGCTTGTGTAAAATCTCCACCACACTGAGCCAGAACTTTAAAAGAGATTCCCTTGAACCTTGACCCTACAGTGCCCCGGCTCATATTCAACTGTTGAGCTGTTCGCCCAATTTCGAATTCATTTTCTCGAAGGATGGAAAGAAAGGCCTTATCCGACAGGGGCTCTCCCTCTTCAATCGCTTCTATGTCGTCTTCGGTAAAATTCTTTTGTTCTGGATGAATCATCACCTCCTCGGTCAACTCCAGATCATCCTCGGTGATCCAGTCTCCGCTGGCCATAATCACCCCTCTAGAGATGACGTTCTCCAACTCTCGCACATTCCCAGGCCAGGGATGTCTCTTGAGCATTTCCAGGGCCTTCTGTGATATGCCTTTAATCTTACGGCCAGATTCCAGGATATGCTTTTTCAAAAAATAGTCTGCAAGGGCCTCTATATCTTCCAATCTTTCTCGCAGAGAAGGAAGGTTAATGCTGACTACATTGAGACGGAAATACAAATCATTCCTGAAAAATCTACCCCTGACTTCAGCCTGAAGATCTCGATTTGTTGCTGCAATGATTCGGACATCTACTCTGATCGGAGAGTTGGCTCCTACCCGATCCACTTCTCCATTCTGGAGAACGCGGAGAAGTTTGGCTTGAAGATCTGGTCTCAATTCTCCGATCTCATCTAAAAAAACCGTTCCTCCATCGGCCAGTTGAAACTTCCCTTTCTTGTCTGTAACAGCACCAGTGAAGGATCCTTTCAAGTGGCCAAAAAGCTCGCTTTCGATGAGGTTATCTGGGAGTGCCGGTGTGTTGATCGTTACAAAAGGTTTTTGGGATCGGGGACTCATCGTATGGATCGCGCGAGCGAAAAGTTCCTTACCCGTACCGGTCTCACCCTGAATCAATACAGGCTCATTGGTCACCGCCACCTTTTTCGCCATATCAAAAACCTTAAAAATCTTGGCTGAGTAAGTGATCACGCCGTGACGGGCAAATTCCCGTTGAAGGATTTTCCATTCCATATTGATGGATTCGTCTTCTCTTACAGGAACAGCTACTAAATCGGCGACTTTCTCTTCAAGTATCCATTTTTTATTCAAAAGATCGTCTTGCTGAACGCCGACTTGCTCAAGAGCAGTCTCAAGATATCGGATGCGCTCAAGCTTCTCTTGCTCCCGATCCCTGATCTGATCCATCGTGCAAATCAAGTGCGAAAGTTCCTCTCTGCTCTTAATAAGCTCAATTTCATTTTCCCTGAGGGCTTGAGTCACTTCGCGGAGCGTTTTGCCAATCTGTTCTTTATCATCAGTCAGTGCCTCGATATGTTTTCGTGACAACCTGTTCTGGTAAAGGAGAGCCGAAACGTAGGTCAACCCACTCGCCAGTATTGGAGGAAGAATGGGCGTAATCAAACCGTTGTGGAATGTGTAGATCGTTAACGGAAGATATACTAGAGCCAGAAGGATCATGGACACAAAGCTTATCCATAAACTCCATCTGACTGCGAAAATTGCAACCATGACTGACAAAAGCAAGGTCAATCCAAATGTAGGTAAAAAACCAAGATCATGAAGATATAGACCTGTAAGGATGGTATTTATTGAATTGGCATGAATCCCCCCACCCGGATAATCCACTTCTAAAGGCACGGGTTTCAAATCGAAACCTGTCGCGGTGTTGGTCACTAGACAGATCTTCCCTTGAATGATGTCAAGAAGATCTTGATGGTTACCCATTTCCCACTCAGTCAAGATATCAACAAACGAAAAGTGACTGAATGTCTCTACCCAACGGCCGGCAAAATTGATTCGCATCATCCCATAACGCTCAATGGGTATGCTAACCTCACCTTTCGTATTCTGGCCTGACATAAGAGTATTTTGAAGGACAATATTCTTTTCAGGATCAATCAGAACTTTATCTTGTGGCACCTGAAAATACCCCGTGAGGATTGCCAAAGAAAAAGCAGGAAAATACTGTCCTCCTGCATCCACAACTAGAGGCATTCGCCGGATCGTCCCATCTGGATCTCGATTTGCGGAGATATGTCCCAAGCCAGCAGCAGCTCTACGTACCTCTGCAAATGGCCCGATCTCCCGCTTCATGGATAACAACGCAGCATTTTTTTCAAGCTCAAAACCTGTGGGTAAGATTACATTGCCAGCCTTTCTAACCGCCTGCACCAGCGCTTCATCTCCTGCCCTTTCCATTTGTTGATTGAAGAGGACATCGTAAGCGATAACGGCTGCCCCGCTTTCGGAAAGAATTTCAATCATCTTTGCATGAAAGCTGCGGTCCCACGGCCACAATCCAATCTTTCTGATGCTCTGGTCATCGATATCGATCAGGACAATTCGAGGATCAACAGGCAGGCTTCCCCTCAGTTTGAACTGGTAATCCACTGTCTGCTCTTCCCAATCTGAGAAAGGGCCGCCGCTCCAGGAGAACATGGCAGACACAATCAGTGCACTAAAAAATGCAATGCCCACCCCGATCAGATCAGCTTTCCACCTTATTTTTCTGTTCATTTATCTAAATCTTCTTCCGGTATTTTTGCACCGAGGGTACTACTATTATCTTTATTCGAAGGTTCCTCTGGCTTCCTGCCTGGAATTCCAATGATATCAATCGGCTTTTCTGGCTTTTTGGGCTTGATGGTTCGCATATCTCCAGGCGGAGGGAAAACAACCCCATCCCCGGTAATGTAGATTTCTGTGTATCCTATCCCCCAGGGCTGTTTTTCCAATTTTTTCACTAAAATCAAAAGATCATCTGGCTTGCGGTTATCATTCTTGGAGAGGGTATTGAAGACCTGATCAGGTTGTGTCATATCTATGGATAATGGCTCCTGGGTAGCAATGGCCTTAATACGCTCCAACCCCGGTGGCCCATGTACAAAGATGCTGAATCCGGAACCCTGCTTCGGAATGGTATATACCTTATTGGCTTTCACAAAATTGTCTGGATGGTGCTGATTCGGAAACAATACCCGTACCCCTCCGCTGGTTCCTACGTCTATCAGGGTCATATAAACGTCATGACGGGTACGGAAGTAAAAGGTTATCTTGTCTCCAAGCTGATAGATTTTCCTGTCTGTCCAGACTTCAATATCATGGGTAGAATCCTCCGGTTCCGCAAAAAGTAGGGTGTTAACTGCAAATTGATAGTCCCCTATGTCATTGTCCTCTGCAGATGATCGGTTTTCCTCCGCTGTGGCTATCTTATAGAAACGATTGACCTGAGGGTCCTCTTGATCGATTACTACACGACCCCATGAAACTATCCGGCCAGATGGAATTTCATACAGTGTGGCATTAATCCGGAGTCCAGAGGGTTCAAAATGATACAAACCAGACAAGGCATATCGAGGAATGACATTTGTACTTTCACTACTCACCTCTACAGCTTCCATCTCTGCCATTGCAGATCGAAGACTAGATTTAAGTGCCTCGCCTAAAGCTAGTTTTTCTCTAATCTTCGCTTCTCTAAAATCAGAGACAGTAACCAAAAGCGTGTTATTTATAGAAAGGGGATACAAGACTTGGAGGACTAAATTTCTTATTCCGTCATCCCAGTTATAGGAAGTGGGATAGTGATCAGGCCCAAGCCTCTGATCAATTGCTCTAGAAGAGAGATCACCATATTGATCTTTTCTACTGACATCATGACCAACGATGTTTGTACATCCACCCCAAAACATGCAAAGGTGAGCTGCAGTCACATAAATCCACAATCTACCTCGCAATTTTTTATATAAGTTTTCTTTTTTGAGATTAATGGGATCCATATGAGCTTTCTAAATAAACCAGGCAAACCACATGCCATACTCAAAATAAATAGAATATTTTAGCTCAGTTCCTCAATTAACCTTTAATTTACTACTCAAAAAGAGTTGTCAAAAAATAACCTTTCATATGGGGCTATATAATTTACACCAACGAATTAGATTAAACTAGGTAAATACCCTGATTGACTAATTCTACAGGAAAAAGGGGGATATTTTCAACTATTTTCAAATATATTGGCTTTTTTACCATATACATTGACAAATGGCTAGATTAATCTGAAATACCATGTAGATTTCCAGTGGAACCCCTGCGGCTATTCTAGATCTTCTTCTGAGGGAATACAATCTGATTTACATGTCTAAATTTGATTTTTCTTGCCTAAGATTGACATCTTCAGCATTTAATGACTTCTAAGTCATCTTCAATGAAGTCGAATAGGAGGAACAGCCAGTTTATAGGAAGACGGGTCAGATCATCTCTGCACTGTTGCGTGAAGCCTGAAGAGCTTAGCAGCAAGATTGATGAACGGTTGGTGTCCCCGACGGGATTGATCACGCACTGCACCAAAGGTGCAGACTGGAAAGCTTGAATCAAACGTTTTTCACAGGGACTTGATTTTGGACGGGTTTCCCCACTTACCTTTTAAAACCAATTCTATCACAAGACCCAAGCCGATTAATTGGGGGCAGGCCAACATATAGCTTATATTTAGTATGCTTTGTCCAATTTTAGGGATGCTGGCCACTGAAGCCAATAGGATTAGAACTAAAAGTAAAATTGTATGTGATCTCATGGTCCATTCCATTGGAGGAATGAGTGCAATTAAGACATGAGAGCAACCAACCTTCTACCTGCTGGACATAGAAGAACCTAATCCCTGTCACTTGGCCAACACCCGATTTGGCGTTGGTGGCAAAATCCGTATCAAAGCCCAAGGGTCCGTCGTCTGCTTCCCAAAATGGGTCATTGGTGGGATTGGTCTTTCCGATAAGCGCAGGATCAAGCGGCGTGTCTCCGGCATCTGGACCTATGGGATTGCCGAAAAAGTCAAAACCATAGCGTCTGCCTAGGGACCTGTGTTCAATACCGAAGAAAGAATTATAAGTGTCCGTTACCTGACTGCCGCTGATGAGGTCGCCTGTATTCGGATCAACCACAAAATTTAGCTGTGGATTTGGATCAGAGTCACCCTGAAACCCCAGCCAGAGGTTATCATAAAGCGCTTCATCGATAGGGACTGGATCCCCTGTCACCGGATCCACGTTTTGAAATCCATATATAACGGCCCAGATCTGGTTAAATTCCTGACGATTGGGTGTACTGCTGGCCGTATACTTTGTGGTCACTTGGTCAACCCAAGAATGCCGGACAGCATTACCTTGACCTGTCACAGAGGAATTTGACGGTGCAGTAACTGGGGTGGAGCCAACCTTCCAGAGGCAGTTGTCCAACTGTCTTTGAATGCTGGCCAGATCCCCACTAAAGAGATCCGGATCACATACACCGTAAAAATCATTATTATCAATGGTGGTTCTGTCATCGTTGGGATTGCTCAAATCATCAGGAATGCTTCCGGGGAGCGCAATCACTCCCACACCTCCGGTACTGAGGTGACAGGCCGGTGAAAACACATCGACACATTCTGGGTTATCCCCCAGGGCCACCCGTACTCTGGCCCGGGAGAGGCCAGGTGGGCTGGTACCACTTTCGGTAAACATTCGGGGATCAGAAGGACCGCCTAAGTTATTAAAATCAAGGATCAGGCTGGTTGCACCCCAGGCAAACTGCTCAGCTCTCAGACGGTCCACCTCCCCATTTTCACGCACCCCATTCCCATTTTTGTCAATCCAGGTATTATCAAATTTTCCATCCTCGTTCTCATCGATGGTAAGCACATCTCCCTTGAGGAGATGACCGCAGGAAGGTCGATCGCAATATTGAGGAATCCAGCTTGTGCCAATATTAGTGGCCGGCTCAGGCGGTTGGAAGGCCTTTATCGAGGGAGGAACGGCAGCTTCGCGTAAATCGCTCCAGTCGGTACCAAATGCAAAACCGCCGTTGACCCAAGCATTAACGGCGGCTTGAGCCCGTACGCCACAGTGCCCAGCCAGACCATTTGGCACACCGGTACAACTTCCCGGCGGGGATGATAGAAGCCCTCCGCGAATCCCTTGGTTTGCAGATTCAGTCACAGTGATGTAATCAGAGAGGGCATTAACGGATTTAAATCCATCCCAAAAAGCAATAGAGAAGAAAGCTAGGATAAGAAGGTATCTGAAATATAGTCCTTGATGCAGAGGCTTTGTGGTCATTAGGCACTGTCTTTGGGAAAGCTTTGGGAAACTCTAATCTGCCAATACGAATATATCCCCCGATACTAAAGCCCAAGCCTTGGCCTTTTTCAAGGATCCCAGGAAGGGGAACCCTTTATTAAAAAGTGTTTTTTATTTTTTTCCCCTATATTTACTACATATTAAGTCAAGCCGCCACTGATTGCAATGCTAAAGACTTGACATTTCTTAATCTTTTCTGTTACTGCTGCCCAAATTATGTATCCCCCTCAGCTCTTTCCAATGAAAAATCAGTCTGTTGTGCTATGCTTCTGCCCAGGTGGAGAATTCTATGATGAGATTTGCATCGATGAGATGCCCCTCAGACAGGGTGTCCTTAGACAGAAAGGAAATACAGCAAAACGCCCTGGTAAGGCAAATGGCTTGACCCCTCTATTTACTGTATTTCCGATCCGTATTTATGCGGGTTTCATGCAGGCGGTGGATCCAGTCCGAGACCGTCTGAAATCTGCTAAACTGGCAGAACCAGACTCTCGCTTTATTCATTCCAGGATTTCCAGAAAACAACGCTTTCCCATTTTGGTGCCTGCTGCTTGCAGAATGGTGTGCATGGCCATGGCTGTTCTTCCTTGTTTCCCGATCACCTTGCCCATATCTTCTTGTGCAACACGCAGCTCAACAATGGTTGTTTTTTCCCCTTCGGTCTCCTCGACCGAAACATCCCCTGGTCTGTCCACTAACGATTTGGCTATATACTCGATAAGATCTCTCACATTAGGTCTTGCTGCTCGTCATCGCAAAAAAGTTTGAAATAACCTGTTCTACATTTTTGCTTCCGCAACCGATGCACAGGACAGTGGTATGACTCCGTTCAGCCAAGGATAGCGCAATGGTAAAGGTCTTTTGACAGTCCTGGCATCTGTATTCATAGAGTGGCATAAGGCTCACCTCCTTTCGTCTTGTTGCAGGATGTCCTCCCTGGCCTGAATCTGAAATGTGCTAGAGGCTAACTTTAAGGTAAGAAGATGGATCGTATGTTATCAGTTTTTGGTGTGAAGATCAATGAGTAACCTTCCTTTAGAGCCGGTATGTAGTCCGAGACCTGTCGGACAGGGTAGCTTAATCCCTGGGTAAACGACACTACAGAAGGCAAAAAGGCCACGATCTTGGCGAGGGGCATACCAAGGTAGCCACCCCAATCACCTGGGCATGAGTAAGGGATTTGATCCCTTGTTCCAGGGCTTTACACGTGTCGATGTATAGATAGGACAGAGGCTGTGCCATTCAGGTTCTTCTTGTAGACTGTACGATGTATATTATACACTACCATCAGCAGGGAATGATGGCAAAAGGCGTGTCATTTGCTGATGCAGGTTGCTTATAAAATTTTGGCAGATTTGGTGGTTCTGATTCACTTGGCCTGGATCTTATTTCTGATTTTTGGTGCTGTGATGGGCTACCGGATCCGATGGATCCGATGGTTGCATCTAGCCGGGCTGGGGTTTAGTGTTGTATTACAAATCTTTTCTACGATCTGCCCTCTTACCCATCTTGAGGTATGGCTTCGTGAGCGGTATGACCCATCGCTGGCCTATCCCGGTGCCTTCATTGCCTATTATGCCGAGAAACTCGTTTATCTTGAGGTGGATTCAGTCCTGCTTTTCTGGCTGACCCTGGGCGTGGTTTTGACTAATGTGACCATCTATGGGCTTGCAATTCGTCGTAGCCTTCAGGGACAGGGTTAGGGCAGGTCAGGGGAAGGGGGGAAAAGACAAAGACTGGATGCGGGCTGTGGGTCAGGTTCTAAGCCGTTAGCCCAAAAAGATACATTGATAAAGACCATCGCCCCGTATCTAGGGAGCTGTTGTTGTCGTAGTTGACGAAGTTGATGTGGTGGACGATGTAGTTGTCGTCGTTGTGGGCTCTGTAGTTGTAGTAGTTGTAAAATGATTGGGTCCATCATATATTTGAACCCATAATTCTCTGCCATTAGGATCATATTCTATAGTGACAATATCACTCTCCTCATCACCTCCAACACTACTCGTCGGAGGGGTAAGAGTATTTCCTGTAACGTATACATGCCCTCTGTCGTCTATACTGAAACTCTTAACAACATCCGCATCATTTCCTGGCCCATTAAATCTGGCAACCCATTTTTGATTTCCTCTGGAATCATATTTGAGAACTAGGAAATCAGATGGGCCATACTGACCCTTTACAAAATCAAAATCACTTGCACTTCCAGCAACATACACATTACCTTTTATATCAACCTCGATTGCAATCGGAATGTCACTGCTGCCGGAACCTTCGTTATCGTAACGAGCAATCCACTTCACATTTCCTCTTGAATCGTATTTAATAATCACAATGTCTACATTATCTGGGGAATGGGGACCACAGCATGGTCCATGACTAGTCCCTGTGACATAAACATTCCCATAATTATCAACAAACATATCTTTTACATCCTCAGGACTTGTTAGCGGATTAACTTGACCAAAAACCATAGTTACTGGCAGAGCAATCCATAGCAAAAGTAAAAATGACACGATATAGGAAGTCCTTTTTTCTCCATAGGCTTTAATACGCTTCATAGTAATCCTCCTTTAAATCTTAGATTAAGGAATTATAGTTTTATCATCGATTAGATAGCAAGCAAAATGACATGTCTAAATTTAACCTTTGGTTCTTAAGGGGGCTTGCGTGGGATACGGGCAGAGCAGGAGAAGAGAGGAACCGTACATTAATGGCAAATAAGAAACGGTTTGATTACTGGCGATTTAAGTTTGTTATTTTGACTTGATAATCCACGCTGCCAAACGCATCCATAAAAGCAAGGTTTAGGAAAATGGGGTCTGTCCCTATTTTTGTTAAGCTACGGACTGTTTAAAAAGGCCAGAGAACACCCGAAGGCTATCCCCTTCTAGGTTGAGGTGTGACTGAGACAGCTTCATTTGTGACATCTTTGTTCTACAATAAATGGGTGTGGTAATTCTCGACCTACATAGTCGCATCGTCTACAGTAGTTAATAGTGTACTGAGCCTTCTGTAATGGCCCATAACATATCTCCACACTAGGAATTCCACACTGACGACATATATCACCAGTGAAGGCTTGACCACAGACACACATTTTTATGTAGATCATACGCACCTCCTACTCTTCGAGCTAAAAATTAACCCTCATCGCGACAATTCCATATCGTATCTTCATTTTCTTCACTCTATCATAGAGGACTACGGGAGAATATCAGGTCAATTCCTGATTTAAGGAAGGAAAATACCTTAGGAAGGTTTACCCCGATACGCTTGCCGGATCAATCATCCAGCCACGGATTTTGATCCATCCGTATTTAGCTCGAATTCGCTTCTTTCGGATGGCTTGGTGGACGGCAGCCCGACTGATTCTTAGAGTCTTGGCTACCTCTGTAATGGTGAGGTGTTTCTTCATTCTGGCAGGATAGCACAGAAGGTGAGTCCATGCAATGGGAGTCAGCCTATAATCTTATGGACTGCTTTTGCCATATTAGAAAGGAACCAAGTATTGGCGTGCGTATCTTTTTTCCCCTCATAGACGTAACGCCAATCCTTAAAAGTGTTACTCGCTGCTTCTAGAGCAGAAGTGAAATCCGACATCGCAACATTGACTTCTTTAACAATTTGTTCCTGGATAGGCTTCTCAAGTTCATTAAACAAGTCCATGAGATTGTGCGTTTTTAGATTGCCCTTTTTCGCCTTCCCATTAGCCCGCAAAATAAGGCACTTAAGACCCAGTTCTATTGAAAACGCTACACACACGACTCCTGGAACTGCCAGTAAGCTCTGCGGTGAACTCGGCTCTAGACACTGCTGATATGCTAAATAAAATGCTAGTGAGGATTTTCTTAACGTATCAAGGTACACTTCAGATATACTTCACCCGCTTGATCTTCTTCACCCTCCGGCTTCTGCCTAATATGGTGTTTAACGTAATTCACCACGTTGAAGCAGTCTAGCAATTTGACTTGATAACGCTTCATAGGCAAGGTTGCCTTTGTTGATTCCTGGCTCGAATATGTGTCCTTCTTGTTTCAGTCCACCACTCTTGATGTATCTCTGCTTTGCTCTCAGCCATCTGGTGAAATTCCCCGCCTCTTCCTCAAAAATGGCTTTGGATTTGGACTCGATTGGCACCGTTGAATATCTTGGCGCAAACAACATAAAACATTTCTTTCTAAAATCCGGAACTATGTGATGCCCAAAATCGAAGATATCAACGTCTATTGATCCATGAATAGGATGAGACGCTATGCCAAACTGGTCTGCCTCTTTTTCGTCCAGCAACCTATACAACCCCTCAAATTCTTTGTCTATATCACTCACGTTGATGCTGCTGGCTTGTGTGCCGGTAGTTCTTACAACCCTAGGAAAGCCCATTCTTTTCATTCTCATCTTACGCTCCTTGTTGATTCGATTGCACCTCTGGTTCTTACGATATCACAACTGTGATTTGGCTCAACTTGGGCAACAGGGTTGCTCAGTTTGGTGATCCTTCAGTTCCCTGTCGGATTCTACTTAGATCAACACGGCGGCTCGGTATGCCCTTTCAATATCAACTAGCACAGCGGCAGATGAAATACCGTAATCGCTGGAGATACCTGCTGACAGTCTGACACAATGTTCATGTAAAACATGTGCTGCATCGGATACGGCTGCGCTATACCTCTGGTTCCATTCCGAAGGCGTGATCTGTGGATTCTCAGTGCCTTTCATATTCCCCTCCCTGTCGTAGTTCTTCATGCTGGTATGGTATCAGATCCGTGGTTTTAACTCAACATGGGTGACTTCGTATTAAACAGCCTCAGCCACCCCAGGTGGGGGCCTGCCACCCCCTATTCCTGCCGGAAGTCTACCAGGATGCTTGACAACCAAGTGACAACGGACTGGATAGCTTGAAGCTTCATCAACGGTTAACGCTAGGTTAGCATTTGATAAGACTGTGGAAATGGGAAAATCAAAAGATATTCTCGCCTAACGACCCTTCGGATCAGGCTCGACAGTGCTAGCGAGGTGATGTCCCCAACGGGATTCGATCACGCACTGCACCGAAGGTGCAGAATAAAATTAAGGCCGAAGGCCCACCTATCGGGACGAGCTGCCATAGGCAAGCTCCACCCGTGTTACAGCCTTGAAAGAGGTAATTCGCTAATATTTGCAATGGGTT
>Ga0187892_10004907_pt1 | contig 21779 bp, 15 predicted proteins | sample MA1701073metaG_FD_139345 | JGI IMG/M metagenome (GOLD analysis project Ga0187892, IMG submission 139345) | Bio-ooze microbial communities from a basaltic lava cave in the Kipuka Kanohina Cave System on the Island of Hawaii, USA - MA170107-3 metaG ... | reverse complement strand
GCGGACAAGGACATCGCCAGGTACAGCTACATGTTCGACTTCCAGATAAGGTTCTGATTGTTCCTCTTACAGGCACCAGTCATTTCGAACAACGAGAGAAATCTATCTTTTTTTTAATTCCCTCTCCCCAGCGAGGGAGAGGGGTAGGGTGAGGGGGTACATTAATATTCCAGCCATTTCTATCGCGGCTGGAAGCCGCTCCTACGAAATATGGTATTCAGTCCTGTAGGAGCGCCATCCCTTCGACCTTGCTCAGGACAGGCCTGGCGCGAACCGGATTGCCATTCTCCGCCACTCCGCCATGTCCGCCGGCTATATACCCCCGCGAAGGTGGCGGAATGGCGGAAAGCTTATATCTGTCTTTGCGAGGGAGCAATTGGACACCTTCCGCAATTGGCAATTATGTTGCCGAACATTGGAATGAGGTAATAAAATATCGTGCGACCGCGGCAATCCCGTCGTTTTCTTTTAATTCCTTCCCCCTTGAGGGGGAACTGCTTCGAGCAAGCAACGGTTTCGATCGAGCGAGAAACCGGTCACACCTGGCTAATTGCTGTGAGTTGCTATCTACTGCGATATGTACAGAAAATAAATAAGTAGGACGCCCTATCCCTTTAGCCACTTGGGAAACTGTGACCATGCTCTCCGATTTGTCGAGCATGTGGTTATGATGGGGGTGTTTCAGTTCAATTATAAAGTTAGAAGCCCCGTTTGCCCTAAGCAGGAGCCTGTACTGAGCGAAGTCGAAGGATTGAACGGGTTATACTTTCATCTCTCTGCACTGACTAAGCGAATTTAGCGCCCGGTGATAATTGTTCTTTTATTTCCACTAAATTATTGTTAAAATGTGTCAGGCGCGAATAACAGGCTGTCCGCGCCCCGGCTTCGCATCTTAAGGGAGGATGAGGTTGAAGGCGAAAATCGTCTGTACCGCTATAATCGTACTCTTCCAGCTCCTGCCCGCCTCGGCCGAGGATAGTCCCTACCTTTACGCGGCCGGGGAATCCGTCACTCCCCACGAACCTGACGACGCCGTATTGCCCGCTGAGCCTCCGGCCGGCGAGGAGCCCGCTCCCAAACCCGATCTCAGGCCCCCCGGCTTCAAGACCTATATGGAAGACACGACCATCTGGTACGGCGCGCAGTGGGCGGCGAGGCTCTGGTGGGTGAGGGACAAGAACCTCAAGATCTTCGACGGCTCGTTCCACACATTCTGGGACAACCTCACGAGTGAGCCGCTCTGGGACGACGAGGACGATTTCGTCGTCAACTGGGTGCTCCACCCGTTCTTCGGCATGCTCTCGTACCAGTTCTACAGGGCGAGGGGGCACAGCGTCTGGGCGTCGGCCCTGGGCTCTGTCATACAGAGCACGCTCTTCGAATACGCTATAGAGGGGTGGGCGGTCAGGCCTTCGGGCCTCGACCTCATAGTCACCCCCGCTTTAGGCGTCCCGCTCGGATGGACGATGGAGCAGCTCTCCGAATGGCTCATCGAGCAGGACTCGACGGCCGCCCATGTCGCGGCATACGTGACCAACCCCACCAGGATTTTCGTCAAGGACACGCAGTTCGGGCTGATTAACCCGGTAACGGGCGCGTTCCAATACCGGGGGCAGTTCACGATATCGACGACCAAAGGCAAGGCGCTCGAGCTTTCTTACCCGCACTTCTTCGAGGGGCCGCTCCCGCTCGGGAGGGTCGGGATCGACTTCGAGATCATCAAGCTCAAGGAGACGCTCGGCGGCGGGGAGTTCATTCTCTATCCGATGAGGTTCGAGTTCCCTTCGGAGAGCAATTACTGGGGCGTGTACATGGACTTGCCCTACGGAGGGGTGAACAACGTCACGGTCGGGGACACGGAGATAAGGGACGGGTTCGAGTTCGGGAACCTCATGGTCGGAGTGAAGTCGCTCGCGGCGAAATCGAAAAACTTCGCGATATCCGCGGGGCTCGAAGCGTATTTCCCGACTACATTCACCGATGACCAGGAGAGGCTCCAGCAGATAATAAAATACAGGAGGGACATCCCGATGTACCTCTACAAGGCGGCGACTGTTTCGCCGTACATCACGGCGGGGGCGTGGAAGGGGCCCTTCAGCATACAGGGCGCCCTGGGCTCGGACTTCATGTTCAACGCGGGCGAGTTCGAGGGACAGGACTTCGAGTTCAGGATAAATTACCACGCCGCAGCAGGGCTCGACGTCCCCATGACAGGCTCGCCGATCGTTTACTGCGAGTTCGACGGCTACACGATTACTACCTACGACGGCCAGGGAGGGGGCACGGACCTGTTCCTCACCCCGGGCATAAGGTTCGGGCGTAAAATCAGCCCGGGCTTCTCGGCACAGATACCCGTTTACGGGCCTACCAGGAGCATCGCCGAGGCCGACTACGTTTTCGACTTCCAGCTCAGGTTCTAAGGCGGGGACGTTTCTTTAACCTGTCCTTGTGAGCACTTCTACAGGATCGGGATAAACTCCGCGCGGCGATCTCTGCTAAGTTTATAATCCCCTTTATGTATAGCGGATATTATCACGTTTACATATTGACGGATAATAACAACGGAGTTCTTTATACCGGTGTTGCCAATGACTTGAAATGAATTGTATACGCGTGCAAAGGGAAACTCGCCGAAGGCTTCACCAAGAAATATGGTTTGACAAAACCGGTTCACTAAATGGAGGGGGAAACGTGTGCGTTCAGGCTGAGATAACCTGTAACCGTTTTCGCTTTTTAAATTTAAACTCAAAAAACATTTCAATTGTATACCCGCATCTTGTCTTTCCGTATGAATATTTCATGTAACTAGACTTTCCAAATAGTTTTATCAAACTGTTACGATTTAGTTATTTACTTTTCACGCCCCAATGTATTCTCAATATTGAACATAAGCATCTTAAGCCGGGGCTATAGTATTAAGACCAAAGTATTATGGTGAAGACATTGATTAGGCCATTTTTCAATGAAAAGAAATACTTAAGTTTTATTTACATACTACCTTAACCTGTTTAGAATAGCATGTGGGGTGGTATCAATTTTATCATGGTCGGAAATGAAATTAGGGTCTGCCGCAGACTATCGGATCCTCTTTCCTACGCCGGTATCACGCGTGGATATACAAGACTACAGTCTATCTCCCTTCACGGGCTCATCCGGCGCCTTTTAACTGACACAGATTCAATCGGCCAACCCCTTTTGTTCTTGGAAAATTTTGATGACTTTAATTGTGCTTTGATACTGTATTCGGTGAATCGTTAGGGGGTATCAAATGCTATCCATAACAAGCCAAGTGGGGTCAGACCGCTCGGATTGTTTCCGTCTAAAATTGTCTAACCGGAGAAAATGATATGCGTGCATACGGGCATAAGTCTGCTCCTTATATTTACCGGCAACAGTTGTATATGCAATAGCAAGCGAATAGACGGCGGAGGATGTTAATGCGGGAAACGGTTGAGAACGTAAATATTATGAAACGTGCTCATAGTGAATCCCGGATACTAGGTCAGAAAAACTATCAGAATATCTCTAATACCATATTTATATTAAACAGTAATTACGAGATAGTATTCTCCAGCCCCAACCTGAAAAGTTTTTTGGGTTATGAAGCCGGGGATGTTCTGGGTAAAAACTTTTTTAAATTTGTTCATACCGGCGATCGCGAGTCTGTAAAAGTCGCATTAGGTGATTCTATTAAAATTATCTCCAAAATAATCGGACCGGATAAGCGTGAACCTATTGTCGGCGGCGTTTCTGAGTCAATAACAAAAGACCATATTGATGCTTTTCTGGAAAACTATACTAAACAACTGAGAAGGCTGTCCGCAATTAAGCCGATTATGTACAGATTTAAACGAAAGGACGGGAAATGGTGCTGGCTCGAAAGCAGTTGCATGCCGCCTTTTGTTAAGGCAAACGGCAATATCATGATAACGATTTCTTCTCATGACGTCACAGAGAATGTTAAGCTGCAGAAGCTGCTTAAAATAAACCTGAGAAAGCTGAACAAAAAGTGCAGGTATGAGACTATAGTGCGGACCATTACACAGCATGTCCACAAATCGATAAATATACAGGAAGTATTCGAGAATGCTGTAGATGCGATACACAAAAACGTGCTGGGGGCGAAGAATGTTTCGATTCATATAATTGAAGACGGCAGCGCGGTCATCAAGGCTTACAGGGGATACCCCGCCAGGTTTATTGATCGAATAAAAATAATTCCGTATCCCAAAGACTATACATGGAAGACCATAATGGATGAGAAGTCCATATATTGCGCCAATGTGGACAGGGATGCTATAGTAGGCAGGGCAGGAAGGGAAATCGGAGTTAGAAGCTATTTATCGATGCCTATTCATTCCAGGAACGGCGTGCTGGGTGTGATAAATATCAGCTCGAACAAAAATAATGTCTTCGACAAGGACGAGTTGATCCTGCTTGAACTTATTGCACAGCAAATAGAGACCGCTATTAATAATGCACGGAAGTTGGAAGAGTTAAGGAAGAGTGAGAGACGTTTCAGGACCCTTTTTGAAAATGTCCCGACCGGGATGTATAGAATCACACCCGACGGTCAGTTGCTGGATGCGAATCCGGCGTTCGTGGAGATGCTGGGTTTTTCGTCTGTTGAGGAATTGGCCGTGCATAAGATCGATTACCAGCATTTAAGGTCGGATGCCGACTGGACGGAAGTTAAGATGACCGTAGAGAGGGACGGGGAGATAAAGGGTCTCGAATCGTTATGGAATAAGCGGGACGGGACAAAGATATATGTACTTGAGAATGTTACGGTGGTTAAAACGACTGACGGGAATGTTTTATTTTATGAAGGAACAATTGAGGATATTACTAAACGTAAAGTAGCGGAAAATAAGTTGAAAGAAGTTAATTTCAATCTGGAAAAGGAGATCGGAAGAAGGACTGCTCAGTTGATAAAAGCTAATGAATACCTGCGAAAGCAAATATCCGAGAGGAGGCTGAAGGAAGACGAGCTTAAGAAATCATACGACCAGCTCCGCGCACTGACAAAACACCTGGAGTCGGTACGCGAGGAAGAAAGAACCAAAATATCGCGGGAAGTCCACGATGAGCTGGGGCAGTCGCTGACAGGCCTGAAAATTGATCTCGACTTGTTAAAGAAGCAGCTCAGCGAAAGCGGTGATAACCTCGAAAACGATAAACTTACTGAAGGGATTAGAAACATGGCGTCCCTGGTCGATTATAACATTCAGTCAGTTCGACGAATAGCCATGGAGCTGAGGCCCGGCGTCCTCGATGATCTGGGAACGGTTGCAGCAATTGAATGGCAGTTACAGGATTTTGAGAAGAGAACGGGTATCAAGTGCCAGTTCAGTTCGGGAGTTGAGGATTTTCCATTGAGCCGTGAGGTATCGACCGATTTATTCCGTATCTTTAAGGAGGTCATCACGAATGTCGCTCGTCATTCGAAAGCGACGCTTGTCAAAGTGAAGCTGAAGGAGCACCGCAACACATGTTTGCTCGAAGTTCAGGACAACGGAGTGGGGATCTCGAATGACGTCATTGTTGCTCCGCAGTCCCTGGGATTACTCGGAATAAAGGAACGCGCATTGGGTATCGGAGGAAATGTCAAAATAACGAGTTATGCTAATAAGGGAACAAAAATCATAGTAGTTGTCCCAAAAGGGAGGTGTCCTGATGATTAGAATATTAATTGCGGACGATCATCCGGTTGTAAGACTGGGTTTAAAGTTAATACTCGAAAAAGAACCCGACATTTCTGTGGATAAGCAGGCGAGAACCGCACGCGAAACACTGGATCTGGTCGATGGAACGGAAATCGATGTCGTATTGCTCGATATATCGCTGCCGGACAGAAACGGGCTTGACGTATTGCATCAGTTGAGGATCGAGCACCCCGATATCAAGGTGTTAGTCATAAGTATGCATTGCGAAGACTTATATGCCATGAGAGTTCTAAAAGAAGGCGCATTTGGGTATTTGACAAAGGACAGTGCACCGGAGGAGCTTGTGAAAGCCGTCAGGAAAGTTGTATCCGGCGGTAAGTATGTAAGCTCGACACTCGGTGAGAAACTGGCCTTCGGACTTACAAGAGAGGTTGAGAGTACACCCGATAATTCACTGTCCAACCGTGAATTTCAAGTGATGTGCATGATCGCCTCCGGAAAGACAATAAAAGAAATATCAAATGAACTTTATTTGAGCGGAAAGACCGTAAGTACATACAGATCACGCATTTTGAAAAAAATGAATTTGAAGAATAACGCCGAATTAATCAGTTATACGATAAGGAATAACCTGCTCCAGGTCATGATTCCCGGCATCTGCATGTCTATTCTGATTTAATCATACAATGCCGGTTCCTCGGTATTGCGGTATTGCGCGTCCATCTTTATCCTGTTTCCTACCCGGATGATTTCGTCATTATATCAAATCAGTATAGGAACAGGGTGATTGCCGTATGTTCCCAAACACCCGTTTTAACCCCCCGAAGTTATTCACCCGGCCCGGCTGCTTGTAGGACTTACCCTACAGGTCAACTATCCATAATCCTATACGAATAAGAGAATTTCGCTGATATTCAAACGGCAATCGGTGTTCTATTCTGGACTTAAATGTCTGGTCGAGAGGAGCAGATGAAGGTCCTGGTGGTGGATGATTCTAAGATAATTCGTGATAGATTGGTCAATTTACTGTCCGGGATAAAGGGAGTAGAAACTGTGGCTCAGGCTGAAAACGCAAAAATAGCGATATCGACCTATCGGACCATCAGACCAGAAGTATTGATATTGGATATACGCATGCGCGGAGTAAACGGAATAGATCTGTTAAAACAGATTAAGAACGAGCAGCATGCATCCAAGGTTATCATGCTGACAAATTTTCCTTACCCCCAATACAAGAAAAAATGCATTGAGGCGGGTGCGGATTATTTTCTGGATAAGTCTACTGAGTTCGATGAGATAAATGTAATTATACGGAGTATGGCGGTGGAATACGGACATATATAGTTGGCAGGGAGGAGTATGAGCAGGGTTATTGATAGCTATCGTCTCGATTCAGAAATTGAGGACCCGATTTATTCAGGCGAATTGCCGGAACCGTCACGGTCCACGCTTTGGTATGCGGTCTACGCAATTGTAAGGCACGAAAAAGCTGTCAACACTGCGCTTATTAATAATAACATTGAGACATTCCTGCCTTTAAGAGAGGTCGTAAGTAATTGGAAGGACAGACGAAAAAAGGTATCTATCCCGCTTTTCCCTGGATACCTGTTTGCGAGAATATACGAAAATGATTCACGCGGCATACTCAGTATCTTGAACACAAAAGGGGTCGTCAGAATTCTAAGCTCAAACGGAAGATTTCAGCCCGTACCTGCTCAGCAGATTGATTCGGTCAAACGCATCGTAGAAACAAAATATGAGTTCGACCCTTACCCGGGTTTAGTCACAGGGTCGGAAGTCAGGATTGCAAACGGACCGCTTCAAGGCGTGACAGGAAGGATTGTGGAAAGAAAAGGACGGAAGTGGCTGGTTGTATCGATCGATATTATTAAACGTTCTGTTTCGGTAACGGTTGATCCGGCTGATGTGGAGCTGGTGTAATACGGTACGACATGGGGTAGATGCGGATGATATTGGAATTGGGTTTGATGTAAGTGAGGTGGCGAAGCTGTATTAGGTATAGAGATCGGGATAGTCATTCTAAAACTGATTAATATGTCTGATGCTGCGCCTAATATTATGGAGGTTACTATGAAAATATCGTTCCTTATAATTTTCTTCGGGTTCATGATAGCAGGATGCGGCGGCGGGAGGGCGGTAAACACGAGTCAGCAGCCCCAGCAGGGTTATGAGTCTTCACAAAGAGTCGGAAATATTAATTCACGTCTCGTTTCACAAGCTATTCCTGCAAATTCCGCAGTAATTTCTACAAATCAGGCAACGCCGGCCGGATATCTTATAGGAGCTTCAGATTTACTCGAGATAAGAGTGTTCGAGTCCGACAAATTGACAAGTACGGTGCGTGTTAGCTCAAGGGGGGAAATCACATTGCCGCTCCTCGACAGTGTATATGTCGATGGACTCACTGCGCGTGATGTCGAGATCAAGATTGAAGACCTTTTGGTGGAGGGCGAATATATAGACGATCCTCATGTGGGCGTATTCGTTAAGGAACACAAGAGCAAGGTAGTGTCGGTGATGGGCAATGTAAACCAACCCGGGGTATACGAGCTGCTTGAGCGGAGAACTCTGCTCGATGTTTTAGCTTCAGCACAGGGATTAAGCGAAAAGGCGGGAACCCTGGTTTATGTGACGAGAACAGAAGGCGACGGGAATAAGAATTCATATCTGCTTGATCTTGATGATCTCCTCTCCAGCAATAGTACCGATAGTAATATCGAGATTAGACCAGGAGATCTGGTATTTGTCCCCGCAGCTGCAAACGTATTTGTAGAGGGTGCTATAAACAGACCAGGTGCATATCCGATTAATGAGGGGGAAACGACGCTCAGCGAGGCGATAGTGATGGCAGGCGGCGTTATGAGTGTTGCGGATAAGGGAGACGTGAAACTTGTCCGTTATCTTGGTAATGGCAGCAAGGAGGTTGTGGACGTCGATCTCGACAGTATACAGAATGGTACTATTCCTGATCCTGTCTTGAATGAAAAAGACGCTATTATTGTAGGAGCGAGCGGGATAAAGAGCTTATTCTACGGCCTTAATATTAGCATCATCGGACTCGGGGGAATTGGTTACGATCCTCCTACTCGTTGAACTGATGATTTGATAGGTGAATAAATATGAATGATGAATTGAAACGTCCGAGTAGACAAATTACAAAGGTAGAGGTCGTGGATTTAGATGACCAGAAAAAAGATATACGGTCAGCTTTAGCTCAATCGGACTATGATTTATTCATTGAAGAAGGGTCTAGTCTGAATGATTATATAAACGTAATCAAAAGGAGAAAAAAGGTCGTTATAGCGTGTCTTTTCTTATCGATCGTTATTGTCGGTTTTGCGTCCATTATGATGCAGAAAATATATAAAGCTACAACAACGATCGAAATTGCGCCGGAAGACCCCAAGGTAACCGGTTTTCAGGAGGTTATGGAAAAACAAAAACAAGAACAGGATGAATTTTACGAAACTCAATATAAGCTACTTACAAGCAGGTCTTTGGCAACGGAAGTAATAGGTAAAATAGATCTGAAATCACATCCGGAATTCGATCTTAAAAAGAAGCCCGGAGTAATAAAAATTATAAGAAATAAAATTGTGGGATTGATAAAGATATTTGTACCTTCAGGGAACGATGCATATCCGCTTGAGCGGCAAAAGGAGCTATCCGAGCATGAAAGCCTAGTTAATGCATTTTTATATCGTGTGGAGGTTACGCCGGATAGAGACTCGAGACTGGTTGAAGTTAGCTTTGAGAGTGCTGATCCCAAACTATCGGCTCAAGCTGTAAATACACTGGCGGATCAGTATATCGAATGGGTTCTGGAAAAGAAACTGGGCGTGACAAAGTCTGCGGTTGAATCTCTTAGTACACAACTTAAAAAGGTAAAGGAGAAACTAGAAAAAACACAGCAGGAACTTGACCAATTCGCAAAGAAGTGGGATATAGTATCATTAGACAAAGATCTAAACCTGACGTATAAGCAACTCGCTGATTTAAATGATGCACTTGCAAAAGCGGAAACCGAAAGGTTGTCCCAGGAAGCAATTTATGAAGAAGCGAAAAGAAGTAACTACGAACTTCTGCCGCAAGTAATAAACGACTCTTCTATTCGTCAGCTAAAAGCTGAATATGTAAAGCTTAAATCACAGTACGACAATCTCGATGCCAGGTATGGCGTGAATTATCCCGAGTTGAAAGAGATAGGTGCACAGGTTAACAGGATTCAATATGAATTAGATAGACAATTAAACGAACTGGCCCGGAGCATCGAGAAAGGTTATCAGACTTCAAAGAAGAAAGAAGACGTACTAAGGCAAAGAGCAGACGTGCAGAAATCGAGAGCTATGGAATTGAACCAGCTTGCAACTCAATACCAGATACTGGAGAGAGAGGTAGATACAAATAAAAGTATTTACCAGAATCTGCTTCAGAGATTGAAAGAGACTGAAGTTACCTCAGGAATAAGGGCTTCAAACGTACAAGTCATCGACTATGCCATCCCCCCACTCAATCCATACAAACCGAAAATCTTATTCAATGTCTTAATCGCCGGCATTATGGGCTTAATGACAGGTATTATGCTCGCGTTCGGATTCGAACACTTTGATACAACGATCCGTGATGAGGAAGACATTAGAAAGAGGTTCCCGATACCGTTCATGGGTAAAATACCGGCTGCAAGCAGAAGTGAGGCTGGCATTCTTAGTAAGATTGTTTACACAAACCCCCTTTCCAAGATATCGGAAGCTTTCCGTGTGCTTAAAACATCGGTTCTGTATACCATAAGAAATAGCAATGCCCCTAAGGCACTACTTGTAACAAGCACTCAGCCATTGGAGGGAAAGACTACAATATCCTGCAACCTGGCGCTTACCATGGTTCAGTCCGGATTAAAAGTAATAATCGTGGATGCGGATTTAAGGAGGCCAAGTCTTCATAAAATATTCATGGAGAATATTAAAAACGGGAACGGAATGACTACATACCTTAGTGGTGGAACAAATCTCGAAAGTATTATTTATCATACTGATATTAAGGGTCTCGATGTCATACCGGCCGGTCCGATCATGCCAAATCCCGCTGATCTTATAGATTCCAAGCCAATGAAAATATTACTAGATCGTTTAGTAAAAGACTACGATAACGTAATTCTGGACGGTATACCGGTCATGGAATTAGCTGACACGCGTCTTCTTTCCAGGCAGGTCGATAGTGTTCTTCTTGTCGCAAGCGTGGGGATAGCACACAGAGATGCGTTCCGGAACAGCTTGGAAGAGCTCATGAAAGTCGGGGCGAGAATAATCGGGGTTGTCATAAACAGAATTGACCCAAGAAGCACCTACGGCGGTGCCTATGACTATTATTATATGACGGACGATCTAGAAAAGAAACGGAAAAATTATATAACATAACGTTATCCAAGTTCGAATGATTATCGGCTGTCAAGATATATTAAAATCATAAACGAATCTGTGTTTAGCCAATAAAAGTAAATATTACCGGGAAGCATTAAAATATCGGCTATATCTGTATTCTTCTCCCGCTTCGACCGCGGGATTTCCATAAAACATGAACTTACTTAATTTAAAAGCGCAAGAGCGATACTCAAAAGTAGTGTTTTATAACCGCGCTGAGCAGAACAGCCTATGGGTAGATATGGGCTATCTATTAATAGATATCTTTTTTATCCTGATCTGCACATCACTGGTTTTCTATATCCGCTTTGCGCCTGAGGTATATGTGAAAAGTCTTGATACGAATGTTTGGGTGTCGTTCACGAGTTATGAATACTTCCCTAATTATGTTGGGTTCCTCATGCTATATGTAGCGCTTATTGCTTTAATTTCAAAGAACTATGATTTATACCACATGCGTTCAGACAGGTTGTGGCTGGATGAAGCTTTGTTGGTTTTTAAAAGTGTATCACTAGCCACACTTATGATCATGGTGGTCATGTATTTATCAAAGCAGCAGGTTTCGCGTTTCGTGGTACTTTCAAGCTGGGCGCTCAATATATTTATATTGGGGGGATGGAGATACATAATGCACCTAATATTTGAAAGGCGCATAAAGAATGGCGAGGGTTTGAGAAGAGTTCTTATTGTTGGAGCAGGTAGGGTTGGGCGTAAGCTAGCTGAATTTCTGGAAAACAATGATTATCTCGGATTAAAGGTAAAGGGCTTTGTCGACGATTACAAAGAAGGAGAGGATATATTAGGCAGAATCGATGAATTGTCCAGGATTTTACAGAGTCAATTTATTGATGAGGTATTTGTCACAATACCTTCGGAGAGGGAGTTGGTTAAAAATGTTGCCAAACACGCGTTGAGTTATAAAGCGGATGTCAAAATCATACCGGATCTTCTTGACGGTCTTGTGCACCAGAGCCGTCCTTTGTCACTGGGATTGCTGGGTGATTTACCCGTTATGGAGATTTACCGAAAACCTATACCGGAAATCGGGCTTTTCGTAAAAAGGGTGATAGATGTCGTATGCGGGTTAGCCATAATTGCTGTTATATTACCGCTTCTCATAGCTGTGGCTATTGTTATTAAAATAGACTCTCCGAAAGGCCCTGTTATTTATCGTTCCAAACGGGTCGGCAAGAAAGGGAAACTTTTCGATTGCTACAAGTTTCGCACCATGTCTGCCGATGCGGATGACCTTAAAGACAAACTTAGGGACCTCAATGAACGGAGCGGTCCTTTTTTTAAGATTAAGAATGATCCGCGAATTACGAAGGCTGGAAAGTTATTCAGAAAATATAGTCTGGACGAGCTTCCTCAGTTGTTCAATCTTATAAATGGGGATATGAGTCTCGTGGGACCGAGACCTCATCCTCTGGATGATTTCAAACTTTACGAACTTCAGGATTATCGCAGGCTCGACGTAAAACCCGGCATAACGAGTCTTTGGGCTGTGGAAGCGAGGAATGATCCTTCATTTGAACGTAATATGGAACTTGACTTGTTTTATATTGAGAATTGGAGTATCTGGCTGGATGTGAAAATTCTCTTGAAGACTATCCCGACAGTACTCAAAGGGTCGGGCATCTGAGCCCTGGCCTAAATGAGTGATCTGCTCTATTGAATAAGCATGTAATGTGAATGATCTCAAGGTCATCAGTCGGAATAACGCTCAGTATGATTATATCGAGTATGTTGGGGGATATTTGTAATTGGAAATCAAAACGATTAGTACAAATGATAGATGCGAAATCTGCGAAGGTTTTCTTGTATTCGAGGTCAGGGATGAATTCCTTGACGACATCTACAATAAAACATGCGCTGGTGTATGGAAATGCACATATTGTGAAAGAGCGACAATAGGAGTTGTCGTCAGAAATCTGAAAATAAAGTCTGCGGCTGGAAACTAGGTGCTCTCTAATGCTCCGCAATCGGGCCTATTGAAACTGTTAAGCCGTCCAGTGAGGAGACAGGACGGAACAATATCATGAATGACGAAGCGTTATCCAATGTTAGAGTAAGTAAGATGAATATCATATTGTCGAGTAATTGTGACGGAGTTGTGCGCTGATGAAGGTTCAGGAATTATCGGATATAAAAGTAGCATGGCTAATACCCTCGATGGCAAGGGGGTATTGCTGGCTGCGGCTTCTTGAGGAGTTCGCCAATATATTTCCCGATTCAATGGTCTTTACCGGTCTTTGGCCTCCAAATCGCCCCAAGGAAAATATTGCATTCAACCTTAACGTAATTGGTAAGACTCGCTTTATAGGATTTGGAGAAAGTAAATCGCATTATCAAAGAGGAATAATAATGCCGCCGCTTGGAATCCCTTATCACCTGTTAAGATTCCTTCCGAATGTCATTTTCACTTATGGGTTTTCAATCTGGACGCTTATTGTGTTAGTGCTTAGACCATTGGCACAGTGGCGTGTAATTATCGTTTACGAAGGCAGTACTCCGACTGTAGACGCCAGGGAATCAAGGGTTCGCACCTTTGTCCGTAAGCTAATGGCCACCTCTACCCATGCATTCATAACGAACTCTCACTCCGGAAAGTTATACCTGGTACAATTTCTCAAAGCGAAAAATGAACTGGTATTCGTACGCCCCTATCTGGTCCCGGATATAAAATATCTGTCTCAAAAGAAGGTAAATGTCAAAAGGCTGCTTGCGGATGCGTCGCGGCCTATTTTTCTATACGTAGGGCTAATAATTAATCGCAAGGGGCTCAAATATATAATAGAAGCTTTTGCCAGATTAAGAAGAGAGGGGTACGAGAGCTTTACACTTGTGATCGTGGGTGACGGACCCCAGCGGGTCGAACTCGAGAATTTGGTCATTGAAAAAGGAATCGATAAGCAGGTGAAATGGATGGGGTGGGTCGATTATAGCAGCCTGGGGTATTATTTTTGTTCTTCCGATATATTTGTGTTTCCAACCTTAGAAGACACGTGGGGTTTGGTTGTGCTTGAGGCCATGGCTTTCTCAAAGCCTGTTTTATGTTCTAAATTGGCCGGAGCTATGGAAATGGTTAAAAATGGAGAGAACGGCTTCACATTCGATCCGACTTATGATCAGCCGGAGGAATTATCGGAAATTATCAAAAGGTTTATAGATGACCCGTATCTTATTCAGCGTATGGGGGATAAGTCAAAAATATTAGCATCGTGTCATACACCCGAGACCGTTGTTATTTATATCAAATATATTATTGAGTTCGTATTAGGTTGGAGGGATAGGAATTCAAAAATATTCTCCGAATATCCGCAGGAGCAGAATTAGCATTTCATAATTACTGCAAGCTCAGGGGTTGCCGTCCGGGTTTGAAATACAGGTTGATGCAATGAACGTATATCACGATGTAGCAAGAATATTAAGCAATACTGAGTATGCTGTTCTACACGGATGGGAATCACTTCCGGATCATCACGACTCGGATCTGGATATTGCCATAAATCCGCAGCATTTAAGTGTACTCGAAGAATCCCTGGTTGACTATAAATCTGGAAAGCTCGTACAGATGCTTCAACACGAATCCTCATGTTTTTATTTTATTGTGGCAATCGGGAATGGAAATGGCATGGAATATTTACAAGTCGATGCGGCTACGGATTACAGGAGGAACGGTCTGACTTATTTTACCTCAGAAAAATTAAACAACCGGAGGCAAAAATGGATGGGATTCTGGGTGGTAGAATCCGAGATAGAGTTAGCTTATCTGCTAGTTAAGAAGATTCTAAAAGGCAGCACGCCTGAAGCTCAGAAGAGAAGACTCAGGTATTTGACTCAAAAACTCAGAGGACAATATTCGACAGATATATCAACGGAGCTTTTTGGTAAGAAGTTGGGGCCGCAAGTAATATCCTGGATTTCTGATGGTGCTTGGGGTGTTCTGGAATCGAATATCCCTAAATTAAAAAGAGCATTAATACTGGAGACAGTGAGAAAGGACCCGTTGAATCCTCTCAAGTATTGGATTAAAGAGGTTAAACGTATGCTAGGAAGGTGCCTGTATCCCACAGGTTTGTTCATAGCGGTGCTGGGTCCGGACGGTGCGGGGAAGAGCACATTAATTGATAAATTGGAACAGAAGCTCTCGGGCGCATTCCGCAATAGTGTCAAATTCCATCTCAGACCCGGTATTATTGGTAAAAAAGAAGAAGGTAATCCGGTGACCGATCCTCACGGCAATCCGCCCCGTTCTTATCTCACGTCTATTCTGAAGATAGGTTACTACTTAACTGATTATATTTTGGGATATCTGTTCAAGCTCTATCCGAAATTAGTGCGATCGACTATGATTGTTTTTGACAGGTATTACGATGATATCCTGGTTGACTCCGCTCGTTACCGCTACGGAGGTCCATCGATATTGGCCGAGCTTATACATTATTTTATCCCGAAACCCGATTTGATCTTGACGCTGGATGTTTCTGAAGAAATGATTCTTAAGCGAAAACAGGAGGTGGGAAAAGAAGAGCTGATTCGTCAGCGAAAGTCATACAGGGAGCTGGCGGCAAAGCTTCCAAATGCAGTTATTTTGGATTCTGACCAAAATCCCGAGAATCTCGCCGATGATGCTTCTGAAATTATTATAGATTATCTCCATAAACGATATATGATGCGCCGTAATCACTATTTTTCAGCCGATCGTAAGAAGCTGCCTTTCGATTGGCTGAACCATGTCCTGTCGGCTGATCCCAGTAAATCTTTCTTCGCCGTCAGGGGGAGCGAAAGCAAAGATAAGACATCGGATTGGGAAACATATTACGAATTCAATTATTTGCCGGTCAACGAGGGCCGCGGATATTTACTGCCCGTCAACCGGAAACTGGCCGCAAACGGTCTTATGCTATATAACGCACAGAGTGAAAAGGCAAAAGTGGGCAAAGCACTTCTGATGAAACCTTACATCAGTTTATTTAGTAGTCGATTGATGAAATCTGTAAGTGTTACGACAAGACGGGATTTAAATATGGGTAAGAGGAGCGATCTATTGGTTTTCGAATATTTGAAGAACGTAACTAACTGGGGAAACCTCGATTTCGCGTTATCTCTGGGTACCCCGGGGCCCCATAGAAAACCCGTTGTACAACTTAATAACCGGGAGGGGGTAATAGTCGGTTATGCCAAAGTCGGGTGGAATGAGGTTACAAATTCGCTTGTAAAAAATGAAGCTGATGCAATAAAGAATCTGTCCCGCACATCCTTTGATTCCTTCGGTATGCCTTCTGTTTTGCATGCTGATTGGTGGCATGGTCGATACATTACGATACTATCCTCACCTGAGGGCAAATTATTATCTGCTCCTAGTACACTCAATATTATGTACATGAAGGCCATAAACGAATTAGCGGATTTACATACACAGAGTATGCCCATTCAGAAAAGTGCTTTCTGGGCTGAACTTTTAAACAGAGTGAAAAATATTAAGAATAGTTATTATCGCGGTATTTTGGAACGAAAAGGAATACCACGGATAGAATCTTCATTAAGTAATTTGCCACTCCCATTTCATATGTCTCACGGCGACTTTGCTCCGTGGAATGCATATATTAGAGACGGCAAGCTTTTTCTATATGATTGGGAATATGCTCGTCAGGATGCGCCTCCGGGATGGGATTTATTCCATTATATTTTTCAGACGATTGAATTTCTAAACAATGGTAAGGCTAACGAACTGCATAAAGCGATCTTTAGCAACGGTTATAAAAGTTTGACGAAACAGTATTGGCAAAAACTCGGTATCGGGGAAGATACCGTAAATACACTTTTCCTTTTATATATTATTGAGAAACTTTCTCTTACCGCTTCCGAAGAAGCGGAAAACTCTCAGAAACTGAATCAGCTCTCCAAAATTGTTTACCTTATGATTAACAACTAATGGGAAACACCTCATGCAGAAAAAACTCAAGGTGCTTGTATCCGCATATGCGTGTGAGTCGGAAAAAGGCTCAGAACCGGGTGTAGGGTGGAACTGGGTAAAACAGATCGGACGATTCCATGAGGTTTGGGTCATAACCCGCTCGAGTAACCGTAAATCCATTGAACAGGAAAAATTCAAAATTCCGTCAAATATACACTGGGTTTATTTTGATTTTCCCGCATGTTTAAGGTTTTGGAAAAAGGGTCAGCGCGGGGTTCATTTATATTATTACTTATGGCAAATAGCAGTTTATTTTCTTGCAAAGCGATTGCACAGAGATATTAATTTTGACATTGTTCATCATTTAACATTCGGTGTTTACTGGCTTCCAAGTTTTCTATCCCTTCTCCCGATTTCTTTTATATACGGTCCCCTTGGCGGCGCTGAATCAGCCCCTAAGGAATTTTACAGGAGTTTCAGATTAAGGGGGAAAATTCATGAGTGGCTGAGGTATATTGCGAGGTCTTTTGGTGAGCATGATCCTTTCGTACTAATGAGTATCAGGAGAGCGAAGTTGGTATTAGCAAAAGTAAAAGAAACCGGTGATCGCCTGTCTCTGCTTGGGGCTAGAGAGGTGCAGCTTTATCCGGAATCCGGTATCAGCATTGATGAAATTGAAATACTGAGTATAACGAACGTGAGAGAGTGCAGCAAATTTAAGGTAATAAGTATAGGTAGATTAGTGCATTGGAAAGGTTTTCATCTGGGACTTGCAGCTTTTTCCGAATTGTTGGGTGATTTTCCGTCATGCGAATATTGGATTATCGGTGAAGGTCCTGAAAGGCAGAGCTTAGAAAATATGTCAAAGGATCTGTTGATAGATCACAAAGTCAAATTTTACGGCGAATTGCCCCGGAACGACGTAATGAAGAAATTGTCTGAATGTGATGTGCTGGTGCATCCGAGCCTCCATGATTCAGGTGGGTGGGTATGTCTTGAAGCAATGGCTATGGAAAAACCGGTTCTGTGTCTTGATCTGGGCGGGCCTGCAATGCAGGTAACAGAGGAGACTGGATTTAAAATATCAGCTGCAACTCCGGAGCAATCTGTCATTGACCTGAAAAATGCATTGGTACGGCTTATTAAAGATTCCTGTATGGTCAGACGAATGGGTCAGGCGGCCCGAAATAGGGTATTGGAATATTTTGATTGGAATAAAAAGGGAGACTGGATAAATAATATTTACCAGAAAGTGGTGATTTAAGATGAATTCTGTTATTAAGTCTTCTGAAATCAAAGCACTATGCATTGTGGTGGTGTCATCAATACTATTAAGCATATTTACTTTAGTGATATCGAGAAGGTTCGATCACTATATGGTTCTTCTCGGTGTTTTGGGTGTTCCGACGGCTTTTCTTGTATTAAGATGGATATTTATTTCCAGCCTCAGGCTAAAGGAATTGTTAGTAAAGCTTAAATGGTGGCATTGCTTTTGGTTTTTAGTATTTATGAGCGGACTTGTTTTTCGCATCAGAGATACAGAAACGGTTCAGCAAAACCCGTTGGACATATGGGCTCTTTATAGAGTCTGTATAATGGGATTCGTAGGTTATGTGCTGATAGTCAGGTTGGCTATGAAAGAAACGGACTGGTTATCTTCTCTGTTCCGGGGTACAGTAGGACTGCTCGCATTATATGCCTTGGTTGCTCTAATATCTACCGTATGGTCTATATTTCCTTTGTGGACTCTTTATAAATCCCTTGAATACACAATTGATTTAGCGCTTCTAGCCGCAATATTATTCTCGGTAAAAACTATAAATGATTTCAAAGTTCTATTCGACTGGACCTGGGTATTGGTAGGCACGCTCGCTCTCAGCGCCTGGATCGGAGTTCTAATATGGCCGGATGATGCGCTGCGTAGAGATGTAGGTGTCCTTGGAGTTCAGCTCTCAGGAGTGCTGCCTGCAATGGAAACAAATGCTGTGGGAGAGCTGGGTGCAATATTAAGCATTGTGGCATTGAACCGATTTCTGTTTTTGAAGGATAAAAGATTTTATTTCGTAATATTTCTAGTAGGCATGGTTACAATGATATTTGCACAGAGCCGATCACCGATAAGTGGTTTTTTTGTAGCAGTATCTTTGATGCTGTTTGCGGCTAGAAGAATCGGGCCTTTTGCGCTTACAGTTATGCTCATGTTCATGGTTCTTAGCTTAACGGGGATAGCTGATTCTTTCTGGGAATATTTTTTGCGAGGTCAAAGTCGTGAAGAGTTTTCTTCGCTGTCCGGCAGAACCCAAGGCTGGGCTTTGGGGTGGGAGCTCTTTAAGCTTAACCCGCTGCATGGTTTCGGTGCTTATGCGGGCGGGAGGTTTGCGGTGTTGACAGAGCTTGGAAATAACATGAGCACCGCCCAGTGGTCTTCGATGTTGAATACCTGGCTGGAGATTCTTATCGGAGTGGGACTGACCGGCATGATTTTCGTATCAGCGGCATATCTCAGGACATGGAAAAATCTTTTAGAAGCCACGTTATCATGTAAAAACGGCACACTGCTTCATTGCTTAGCCGTGGAAGCGATCGGGATACTTGCCCTTATCTCCGTACGTTCAATGTTTACCACGAATATCTTTTGGCATCCGCCTTTGGTTTTCTTCCTTGTTCTTGGATATGGGGAATTCTTATACAGGAATTACAGATGGGTAAGATACAAGAAACCCATTCCGGCAAGGCTCATGCTTCCCGCCTGATGCTTTCACGAATTCCTTTAATACCCACAGTATCAGATAAATAACATTGAAAAGAAGTATTGATTAAATGAGGGGGGGATTACACTCATGGAAAGTGCAGAATTGACTAATTTATCAAAGTCTCACGATTTGGATATGGAAATTGCATGTCCTAACTGTGAAGGAAGTGCTGCTGTGCATTGGAAAATTTTGAGTTTCTGGAAATGTTCTTCCTGCAACCTGATATTTCGTTATCCGCTACCTCTGGAGAACAGAATTATCGAGCTATATGAGAAGAGCTGGACGTCTCCGTCGGAGTGTAGAAGTGAAACCGGCGGGACAGAGCTGTCACTTGCGCGTTCGTATGCACGGAAATTAGCTGATGCACTGGAATTGCCGGACTTCGGGGGACTCAGGATTCTGGATTTCGGAGCAGGCAGAGGAGATGCACTAACCGCATTATCAGAATTGGGAGCGGATGTATACGGTGTGGAACCTTTCGGATATCAGCGCCTTGTGGATAAAGGATTTAAAGTGTTTCGAACTCTGGATGAGATCCCCGAGCAGTTTACTTTTGACGGGATTATCACAATGGATGTAGTTGAGCATCTTAGGTCTCCGTGGGATGAAATCAACCGCTTCGGCCGTATGTTAAATGAAGGCGGTTTTATTTACATATCTACCCCGAATGCGGATTCGCTCAGGGCGAAAATAGAGGGAGAAAACTGGCGGGAAGCCCTGAGGCCGGGTCATTTTGTCCTTTTTACGGGTGATTCTCTTGAGACCGTGCTTGACCGCGCGGGATACGAGAACAGGAAACGATTAAGGTGGTACATAAAATACAACAAAAATAATTTGAATAACTTATTGAGTTATTTTCTCCAAATGGCCCAAATCGACGGCGAGCTTCGATATTTAATCAGATTATCATGAGAATACTCGTAGTACATAACTATTATCAGCAGCCGGGCGGTGAGGATACGGTATTCACTGCCGAAACGGAACTTCTCCGCAGGTACGGTCATGAGGTTATCGAGTACACGGAAAGGAACGACAGAATCGATTCCATGAATATCGGTGCTGTGGCCCTGAATACGATATGGTCCCGTAACTCGAAGATAAAGATAAGTGAAATAATCGACGGGACAAAGCCCGATGTCGCGCACTTCCATAATACGTTCTTGCTCATATCTCCATCCGCGTACTATGCGTGTAAAGAGAGGGATGTGCCGGTGGTACAGTCCCTTCATAATCCCAGACTCCTGTGTCCTGCAGGCAACTTCTACCGTGACGGAAGGGTCTGTGAGGACTGTGTGGGTAAAACGCCCCCCTGGCCCGGGGTACTGCACGGCTGTTACAGGGGCTCAAGGTCACGGACGGCTCTTGTCGCAGCGATGTTGACTCTGCATAGGATGATGAAGACATGGGATCGCGTTATTGATACTTTTATCGTATTTACAGAGTTTTACAAAAAAAAGTTTATCGAGGGGGGGCTCCCTGCCGATAAGATCGCTCTTAAGCCCCACTTTGTCGATCCCGACCCGGGTTGTCGTAACGGGCAGAAGGGGGATTACGCACTCTACATTGGAAGGCTCGACAGGGAAAAGGGAGTTAGCACGATGCTAAACGCCTGGCGGAGCAGCAATAACGTCCCGCTTAAGATAAGAGGGGACGGGAATCTGTTGGGCGAGGTTGCCGATTATATAAACAGGAACAACCTGAAATCGGTAGAGATAGTAAGACGTCTCAAGAGGGCGGAGCTGAATGAGTTAATCAAAAATGCACGGTTCCTGGTTTGGCCGTCGGAAGGGTATTACGAAACGTTCGGGCTAGTGGCTATCGAATCATTCGCGTGCGGGGTACCGGTAATAGCATCACGCACAGGGGCATCGGCGGAGAATGTTTCAGACGGGTATACAGGACTTCATTTTATCCCGGGTGATACTGAAGATCTATCAGCGAAGGTAAATTGGGCATGGAATCATCCGGAGGAAATGGCCCTTATGGGGAGAGCCGCCCGAAG
>Ga0187892_10004906_pt1 | contig 21786 bp, 21 predicted proteins | sample MA1701073metaG_FD_139345 | JGI IMG/M metagenome (GOLD analysis project Ga0187892, IMG submission 139345) | Bio-ooze microbial communities from a basaltic lava cave in the Kipuka Kanohina Cave System on the Island of Hawaii, USA - MA170107-3 metaG ... | reverse complement strand
TGCGGTCCCACGCCACCGACGCAAAAGTGGTCTGCTTCATCGTCCCTCAATTACCACGATCGGTGCTGAATCCTGCACCCAGTATCGATCATCCATGACTACCTGTGCAGAGGTTCCCTAGGTCTTGGCGCTGTATTGACTCCGGAGCAGGCGGCTCGGAGATACGCGACCATGAGCGCCGCAAGTGAAAGCCAATAAAGGCAACGGCGGTCGATCTTGTGCGTGGGGTTTCGCCTGAATGTTCCGCAGATCGCAGGATAGGCTTTCAGCCGCTGCTGTCACACGATGTGACTCATGACGGCGGAAGCTTTCATTCAATGTCGAGTGTCACAGGCGACGAAGGCGGCGCTTCGGGTCGCCGCTGAACGGCAACAGATCACGGAGTCCGCGCTGCTCAAGCGCATGCTCCAGCTCATGCTGCATACAGCGGAATCAGGAGCCGCCGTCGCAGGTGCTGACCATGGTGGGCGTGACGGTGGTGGTGGTAATCGTCAGGATCATATCGATGGTGGTGCTGCTGCTGATCATGATGATCATCGCCCGAGGCGTCGGACGCGCCTGTATGTCCGCTTGACGCGAGGTGACAGGCAGCTGCTGAAGGCGCGTTCCGCCGCCCGTTGCCTGGCGCCGTCGACCTATGCCTCCATCCTGCTGCGAGCCCACCTGCGAGCCCTGACGCCCCTGCCAGAGGCGGAGCTGCGCGCCATTCGGCAAGCGACGCGCGAGCTGGCCGCGATCGGTCGAAATCTCAATCAGATCGCCCATGCAACCCATCGGGGCGGCGCGGGGGCTGGAGTGAGCCAAGGGAACCTGCTGAGTCTGCTCAAGGCATGCGAGGCTCTGCGCGACCATATTCGCGCCTACGTCAGCGCCAATCTCGCGAGCTGGGGATCCGGTGATGCCGCGGCGTAGTTCACAGGATCGCAGCGACCGTCCGTTCCTGGACATTGTGAGCTACGGGCGCAGAGCTCCCGCGGAACGGCTGCTGCGGCTGCTGCCGGCTCAGATCGAACAGGTCACGCGAACCGTCCGGCATACCCCGGAAGTGATGATCAAGATATCCGGTGGCGGCCACGGTGCCAAGGCGGTCGCCGCCCACTTCAAGTACATCGGTCGCCAGGAGTTCGAGATCGAGACCGATCACGGCGAGCACATTAGGGGGCAGGAGGCGGAAAAGGCGCTGATTGCAGATTGGGAGCTGGATCTTGATGCTGCGGAGTCACGATCCCCGTATCGCGGTGCTACGGGCCGCAAGCCGGCCAAACTGGTACACAACATCGTCCTGTCGATGCCGAAAGGAGCGCCCGCAGCAGGCGTGCTCGAAGCGAGCCGCGCGTTTGCCCGGGAACAGTTTGCGTTGAGGCATCGATATGCCCTGGTGCTGCACACCGACCAGCCCCACCCGCATGTCCACCTGGTCGTGAAGGCTATGAGTGAGCAGGGGAGGCGGATCAACATTCGCAAGGAGACCTTGCGGGAGTGGCGGCGAAAGTTCGCCAGCCACCTGCGGGCGCAGGGCATCGCGGCGAACGCGACGGAGCGAGCCGTGCGGGGCGTCTCCAAACCTCAGAAGAGCGACGGCATCTATCGGGCGATGCGCGCGGGTCGGTCTACCCACATGCGCGCGCGCGCAGAATCCGTTGCGACTGCACTGCATGCTGGCAACATGGTGGTCGAGCCGGGCAAGAGCCGGATTCTAGACACTCGCCGAGACGTAATTCGGCATTGGCTGGGAGTCCAGAAAGCCCTACGGGTGGAGGGCAGAGAGGGGCTTGCCGACGAAGTCGGGCGTTTCATGGTGGGCATGCCGCCAGCGCGAACCGAGCGCGAATGGATGGCGCTTGCCTTGACCGAGGGAATGCGGGATCGGCGGCAAGAGCAATCGCTTGCTCCAACGAGGTGAACCGCGGCCCATAAATAGGGTTATCTTGTAAATTTAACCCTATTTAGGGTTATGATTACCCCATTCGGCGACTTCTGGGGCGAGCTTGCCTTCCCTGACCGCGCAATTCCTGGCGGGACTCCGGTTCGACGCCGAGCAGGCCGCGACGCTCCGGGCCATCGGCGAATTCAGGGGCCGGCAGGAGCTCCATTACCGGCAGGCGCCGGAAGCCCTCGCAGAGCTGCTGGAGGTCGCCAGGATCGAATCCAGCGAGTCGTCGAACCGCCTCGAGGGTGTGAACGTGCCCCCGGACCGCATCCGGCGACTCGTCGTCCACCAGGCCCCGCCCCGCAATCGTTCGGAACAGGAAGTCGCCGGCTACCACGACGCCTTGACGCTGATCCACGATTCCGGACGGAAGATGCCGTTCACTCCGAACGTGCTCCTGCAGCTGCACGGCATGCTCTACCAGTACATGCCGAATCCGGGCGCGCGCTGGAAGGCGACCGACAACGACATCGTCGAGCGTCGGCCCGATGGAACCTCCCGGGTGCGGTTCAAGCCGGTACCGGCGCATCTGACGCCGATAGCGGTGGAACAGCTCACGACCAACTACGCCGCGGCCGTGCAGATGCCACGGCTGGATTCCCTGATCGTCGTGCCGCTGGCGATCCTGGATTTCCTGTGCATCCATCCGTTCACGGACGGCAACGGCCGCGTGGCACGGCTGTTGACGCTGATGCTGTTGTACCACTTCAAGTACGAAGTGGGCCGGTACATCAGCATCGAGCGTGTGTACGAGCAGACGAAGGAAGGCTATTACGAGACGCTGGAAGCGAGCTCGCAGGGCTGGCATGAAGGCCGGCACGACCCGAACCCCTGGCTGAACTACTTCTGGGGCGTGTTGCTCCGCGCGTATCGGGAATTCGAAGAGCGCGTCGCAGAGGTCAGGCAGCGCAAGGGTTCCAAATCGGAGCAGGTGAGGGGAGTCGTGCTAGCGAAGCAGTCGCCGTTCTCAATCTCCGAAATCGAAGCGGATTGCCCCAACGTTTCCCGCCAAACCGTCCGGCTCGTGTTACGCGAGATGAGTCGGGAGGGACTGATTGCCTCCACCGGAAAAGGGCGCTCGGCAAAGTGGGTGCGGAAAACCGACAGTTTTTCAGTTCCACGGTGAGTGAGGCGCCGGGCCGCTGGGAGCATTAGCCTATGGTCGCCAAGAAGGCCAAATCTGGCGCAACGCTTATAGCCAGAAATCCCGCTGGAAGTATGACGCAGGTCGAGGACCATAGGTTCAGCGATGGGCCGTGGCCGTTCGCAGCGACGATTCCAACTGCTCAGGCTGAAGAATGGATGTTGCACATTGGCGCCGAAATGCATTCGCGAAATTGGAGTGCAGCGGGGATGGGGCAATTGGTTGCCGAGGCCAATTCGGGCTCCCAGACAATTAGCTTGGGCGGTGAACATTCCGGCTGCACGATTGAGCTGACTTGGGATAGGGAACGCGGCGGCCTACTCGATGTTCGCGCTCGTCCAAGTGGTAACCCGGTAACTCCACTTGAAATCATGCGCGACTTTTTTCAGGTCGTAGACGTACGCTTGAGAATCCGACAGCGCGATCGCGCGCATCGCCGTTGGTGGTTTGTCTATGACGGGATTCCTTGGAGAGGTGAACTGTGGCTTAGCGATTCGCTGCGACTTGGTCCGCCCTCCCGCTTTCCGGAGAGTTTGATCGGACGACAAGCGGTGATTGTCGATGCAGTAGTCGAAGGTATCGGTTGGCAAGGAATCCAGGCCGAGTTCCAGCGGCGTCTCCGTGAGCTTCGGCTTGTTCTGTCGCCGATTCTGGGTGCGCATCTTGAAGAGTCACGGAACTGGGATTCCGACTGGGTGCCAGAATTTGATGAGCAGATGCGCCTTACGGATTGCAAACTTCGCGCTGTCGGCTATACCGAACTCTCTGTGTCTCCGGAGATGCCGGAACGCGCATCAGCACCAACTGCCGAACGCGAAACGGTAGCTCGCCCTGGACTCGGACGAATGGGCATCTGGGCGGATGATCGCTCAATACGAATCCCACACGATATCGAAGACCTATGGGCGAGATTCGTTGCGTTGACACATCCCGAAAGACAGCAATTCCTGAATGCATGTAATGCATATGACATCGCGCGATCGATGTGGCCTTCACAGCGCACCGCTTATGCGGCGTTTCTTGTGGTGGCCTGTGAGGCGCTAAAACCGACTAACCGGCGGTACGAAAAGGCAAACGTCTACGACGTTATCGCGAATCTCGCTAGCGAAGCCGACGCTAGAGCTCTTAAGAATCTTCGCTTGGCGCCTCAGAAGGTGCGCAGCCAACACCTCCATCGCGGAGAACTCGCAGCGGATGAGTTCGCGCCGCTGCTCTTTGGTGATCCATTTCGCGATCCGTCTTTCGACGACATGCTGATGAGGCTGTCGCAAGTAGCGCGAGTATGTTTGATCGAATGGTTGAGGCATAGCGGGTCTCTGCCGTTTAAATTGTTGGCGCGGTCAAAGACTAGGAGACTGGCACGCAAGAATCGCGGAAGTCGCAGCTCTTAAGAAATTGCCATGGATACTCTCAATCGCCAACGGCTCGTTTTGGGCCTCGCGCTCATCGTGTGTCTAGCACTGCTCGCGCGATGGGCGATCCTTCCAGACGAGGCTGCGAACGCGCTCCCCGACGCCCAGAAACTCGCCCCTGTCGCCGGCCCGCCCGCGACAGCGCAACTGCCTTCACTCGTCGAGGCCGCGTCCGATGTCGCGCCATACACAGTAAAATCCGCGTCTGCCTTCGGAACTCTCCGCGGCCGCGTAATTGACGCCGTCACGCGCAAAGCTGTGCATGAGTTTGAGGTTCAGTTTCAAGGCACTCACGCGACCAAATTGGGCGATGAGGCTCCGGGCGCGCGGACCTTCCAAACAGTCGATGGACGTTTCGAGTGGGAGTATCTGCCGCAGGGCACTTGGACCGTTGCCGCCAGCGCCCCCGGTTATCAGCGCTTTGAGTTTATCGGCCTGGACATTCAGAAGGGTGAAGCGACGCCGGAAATCGTCTTGCCGCTGCGCGCCGGCCACAGAGTGCACGGTCGCGTCTACGACGAGGCTTCTGGTGCTGGAATCGCGGCTGCGAGTATTGCCTTCCGTGAGTCCGATACAGGGCGATTCGAAGGAAACTTTCGCTCGCGCGTCCGCGTCACCTCGGCAAAGAACGGATCGTTTGAACTGCAGGGCGTTCCGCCCGGCCGCGTCACGCTCGAGATTAGTGCGCAGGATTACGCGGGCCGGGAACTCGAAATCATCGTCGGCGACGAGACTTCTCAGTTAGAAGTCGCCCTGTCCCCCGGCGGCATGATTGCAGGCCGTCTCACCGCGGTCGATGGCACTACGCCGGTCACGGGAGCCGTGGGCTTGTTCAATCTCGATCAAGGTTTCGGCGGCACAGGCCGGACAGGCGAAGCTGGCGAATTTTCGTTTCCGAACTTGGAGACAGGCCGATATCAGCTTACGGGGCAGGCAGGAAACTCCGCCGTCGAACAGGAAGTCGTGCTGGCCAAAAATCAGCGAATGGAGGGAATCGTGCTCGCGTTGAGCGCAGCTCGCAGCATTCGGGGCATGGTCACAGGCTTACGGCCCGAGGACCTCAAACGGGTCAGCATTTCACTGCGCCGCGATGGCGATGCCTGGAACAATCCCTACGGGGAAGTGGGTGTCGATGATCGTGGCGCGTATGTATTGCAGGGCGTGAGGCCGGGGCGGGTGCAGGTGGTTGCAGATGTCACCATGCGTCGGCAGCTATCGAAGACAGTGGAAGTACCCGCGGATTCCGACATCACGGTCAATCTCGAATTTCCATCCGGCGCACGCTTGTCAGGCCGCGTTACTCGCGGCGGAAGACCGCTGTCGGGCGTGTGGCTCACCCCGCGGCCTGCCGTGGAGCAACGCGTGTACGTCTATGGAACGTCGACGTCGACGGAAGGCGCATATGTGATGGAAGACCTCGCAATAGGTGAATACGTTGTCTTTGTCGGCGAATACGGGAGCCGGCCTGTCGAGATATCGGGCGACACCGTGTTTGACATCGATGTGCCACTTGCGCAGCTCTCTGGTCGGGTGCTCGAAGAAGGAGGCAAGGTCCCCATTGTTGGAGCCGACGTGGACCTATGGCCGGCGGAGCCAGACTCATCGCAGATCCGGCTGCGGGACCGCTCGAATCATTTCGGGCAGTTCGCGCTGGCTGGGTTGGAGCCGGGCGATTTCGTGCTAACGGCCTACAAACCGGGATTCGAGATGTTCCGTGAACGGATCTCGTTCGCTTCGCCCGTCGCCGACATGACGATCCGGCTGCGTCAGAACTTGGGAGTAGAACTTAGGGCGCGTAACGCGCGTAGCGGGAGGCCCTTGCCGGAGGTCATCGCGATCGAAATGCTCGGCAACCGCAACGGCAGTAAGTTGCAGGTCCACCTGGACGAAGATGGAATCGAATATATCCCCACCGCACTTGCGGGTAGCACGATTTCGTTCTGGGCTAATGGGTACGCACCCACCACGATTTCTGAATGGAGCGGTCAGCGACTCGACCTGCAGCTTCAGCCGCAAGAGGCCCAGTGATTGCTAGCCAACCATCTCGTTCCTTCCGTTGCGCGCTAATGTAGAAAGGAAACGTACGGATCGATGCCGATCGCCCTCTTGCTCGTAGGGGCGGGTGGGTTTGCAGCAACAAAACGGCCGAACTATCTCTTCAGTTCTCTCGAATGCAGGCGCAGTGTTGGCGCATAAGTGGAGTTTTGCAGTTTAACGTTGTGAACAGCACATATTTCGGGTTGCTAGCAGAATTCGGCGAGGCCAACATTCCGCTCGACCACGTGGCGCCGAAATACTTCGGGCTCAGCTGCGCTGAGGCCCGGCGCCGAGCGCCCGCCAAGCAGCTGCCTTGCCGCGCATTCCGACTGGGCGGGCAGAAATCGCCCTGGCTCGTCAGTGCCACAGATCTTGCTGAGCTGATTGATGTGCGGCGTCAGAAAGCCGGTTAGCAACGTGTGATGACCGGCGTGGTTTAGTGCGTGGTTGGCTTGCGGCCGGCGGGGCGATGTCCCGCACATTCTCTGGTTTGAGGTTTGTATAGCGCTTCAACTCGTTCCATGACTCATGCAGTGTGAACTGCGCGACCTCATGGATCTGATAGCCGCGTTCAAACAAGCGGCTGGTGGCCTCGTGCCGCAGATCGTGGAAGCGCAGGTTCTCGATCCCAAGAAGGTGACAGGCTCGCGTGAATGCGGTACCGACGCTCTTGGGATCGTAAGGAAAAATGCGCTCGCTCGTCTCAGGCTGTGCGGAGACGAGTGCCCAGGCTTCGGGCGTGTACTTGAACCGCCGGTGATTCCCTTCCTTGCCAGTCGGGTGCTTTGCGTCCCTGACCAAACCGGTTCGATTGCTTTTGTCGTTGTCGCGCCATTCGAGCCGGCAGATTTCCGACTCCCGCCGCGCCGAAGCAATCGCGAAATCCACGATGGCCTCCATGGGAATCGTGGCGCGCCGGTCGCGACTCATGAAATGCTCCCGCAGCCGTTTGAGTTCCTCGGCGGTCGGCCGCCGTGTGCGCTTCCTTGGCTTGCCGACCAGGCGCAACTCGCGACAGGCGCTCCGTGCCTGCTGCACGATCTCAGGCTTCACAGGAAGCTCCTTGACGCTCTTGGCCGCCCTCAAAACGACGCCGATCCATATCAGGTCGTTGAGCACGGTCGCGGGGCCGGCGCCTTCCGCGCGACGCAATTGCACGTGCCGAATGAGGTCGGCGGAAGTGAGGGTGAGCGCCTCGAGCTTGCCTAGCGAATGCCGCTCCAGGAACTCCAGATGGGTTTGCTTGCTGCGCTGCCAGCGCGAAATCGTTTCGAACGTCTCGATATACCAGTGGATCAATTCTGCGAGTGTCGGCGCGCCGTGTCGTTGGCGAGTCAGCGCTGCCGGGTCTTCGAGCGCGACTTCGCGGTGCCTTGCCCAGCTCAGCGCCGCCGTGCGATGTGTGAAGGTGCGGCTCTCCTGATGCAGTACGGTCGTGCCGCGGCGAATGCGAACAATCGCCGTATAGCGCGTAGACCCGTTCGCCTGTTTCCGTGCTTTGATCGTTGGCATGATGAAATCTGAGGGGACAAGCCATTCTTGTCTCCTTTATGTCCCCTCAGCAACCGGTAAACTCCCCGAAATCCGCAGGAATACCGCAGAAACGGCACAAGTGGAAAACCCTATAAAAATAGGCAGTTCCGTTGAGAAAAGCAGCGATTTGATCGACCGCCGCCTCTCCGTCGCGCCGATGATGGACTGGACCGACCGGCACTGTCGGTACTTCCTGCGCCAGTTCTCGCCGCGGGTGCTGTTGTACACCGAGATGATCGTCGCGCAGGCTGTCGTGCGCGGCGACCGGCGTTACCTGCTCGAGTTTGAGCCGGAAGAGCATCCCGTCGCACTGCAGCTCGGCGGTGCCGACCCCGGCCTGCTGGGCGAAGCCGCCTCGATCGGCTCCGGGTACGGCTACGACGAGATCAACCTGAATGTCGGTTGTCCGAGCGACCGCGTGCAACAGGCGACCTTTGGAGCCTGCCTGATGGCCCGACCCAGGCTCGTCGCAGACTGTGTCCGCGCGATGCAGGCGGCCGTGGGCATCCCCGTGACGGTCAAGTGCCGCATCGGCATCGACGATCATGATGACTGGGAATTCCTGCGCGACTTTGTCGCGGAGGTGAGCGATGCAGGTTGCCGTGTGGTCATCGTCCACGCGCGCAAGGCGATCCTGAAGGGGCTGACGCCAAAGGAAAATCGCGAGGTGCCGCCGCTCGACTACGCTATGGCCTGGCGCGTGAAGGAGGAGTTCCCGGCACTCACGATCGTCGTCAACGGCGGCCTGCGCACGGTGCCGCAGGTCACAGAGCAACTCGCGCACGTGGACGGCGTAATGCTCGGCCGCGAGGCCTATCACAATCCCTATCTGCTGCCTGCGCTCCATCGGGCCCTTGATGACGATGGATTCGAAACGCCGCCGGTCGAGCGCGTCGTCCTGCGCATGCGCGAGTACTCAGAGCGCCAGATCGCCTTGGGCACTCCGTTGCGCTCGATTACACGTCACATGCTCGGACTCTTTAATGGCCGCGCAGGCGCGCGCGCCTGGAGGCGCGCGCTGTCGGAAGGCGTGAATCGGCGGAATCCGTCGCCGGCACTGATCGAAGACGCGTTTCGCGCGGCGACATCCTGTACATGACGGCTGCCCGGGATTGCCTGGGGACACCGCATTCAAGCACCATGTCCCGCGATGCCCGGAAATGACTCAAAGAGCTGGCGTGCCGCCCTCCGGGCGACACTTCGTCGCTGGAATGTGCGCATGCCGCGGGGACTGAAGCGAAGTGCGGGATCGCGCCTTCAAATGGCGCCGCTCAACACGGTCCGGCTGGGAGACTTGCGCTGCCTGCAACCCGTAAGTCGCGAATATGGCTTCGATCGTGGGCAGCCGATCGATCGCTACTATATTGCCCGGTTTCTCGCCGCAAACGCATTGCACGTCAAGGGCCGGGCGCTGGAAATTGGCGGAGACGAATATACGCGTCAATTCGGCGCGGGAAGGGTCACTCGCTCCGACATCCTGAATGTGAACCCCGGGGTACCGAACACCACCTTTGTGGCTGATCTCACAACCGGTGCGGGTGTTCCGGACGCGGCGTTTGACTGCGTAATTCTCACGCAGACCCTGAACCTGATATTCGACATTCCCGCGGCGATCCGCACACTGCATCGAATCCTGCGACCGGGTGGAACACTGTTGCTGACCGTTCCCGGCACGATCAGCCAGATTGAACACGGCGAATGGCGTTCCACCTGGTATTGGGGATTCACCAAGCTTTCTCTCGAGCGGCTGTTCGCCGCCAAGTTCCCAGATGCCTGCATTGCGATCAACGAGTACGGCAACGTACTGGCCAGCATTGCGTTTCTCGAAGGGCTCGTCGCCGAGGAGTTTACGACGGCGGAACTGGATCACCGCGACGAGCTTTACCCGCTTTTGCTGGGCCTGCGCGCCACCAAGGCGCCATGAACATCGGGCGTGCCGTCCGCTCACTGTTCCTGGCCGCGCGGCCCCAGACGAAATCACATGCGGTCGTGCTCATGTATCACCGGGTCGCCGAGTGCGACATCGACCCGTGGAGTTTGTGCGTATCGCCGCAGCAGTTTGCGGACCAGATCGCGGCGCTGAAGCGTGAATTCCCCATCCTCCCGTTGAATGAACTGATTCGTTCCGACGCGCGGCGAAACGCCGTTGCGATCACGTTCGACGATGGTTACGCAGACAACCTTCACGCCGCCGCGCCGGTTCTCGCGCACCATGGGGCGCCCGCGTGCTTCTTCCTGACCAGCGGCGCGCTCGACATGGCGCACGAGTTCTGGTGGGACGAGCTCGAGCGACTGCTGCTGCGCGACGCCACCCTGCCGTCCACGATAGCCATCAGCGTCGGTAGCCGGCGCCAGTTCGATCCTGGGCGCGCCGCCGAACCGGCAACGGACTTGCGCGGCCAGATTCGCGCCAACCCGCCCTGGAATGCCGGTCCGAACACCCGGCTTGGCTTCTTCTATTTGGTTTGGCGGGCCTTGCGGGAGTTGGACGAGCAGGCTCGTCGAACCGCGCTGGACGAGATCGCAGCACAGCTGGAGGGGGACTCGGGGACTCGCGCCAGCCACCGCACTTTGACCAGCGATGAGGCGAAGCGGCTGGCGGCCGTCCCGGGTATCGAGGTCGGCGCGCACTCGGTGACGCACGCCGTGCTGCCGTCCCTGAAACCTGATGCGCAGTCCCGGGAAATCGGGGGTGCGAAAGGGCATCTCGAAAAGCTGCTCGGCCGGCCCATGACGGGATTTGCGTATCCGTTCGGCGAGTACGGCGCCGAAACGGCGGACCTCGTGCGCGCGGCAGGATTCGAACTGGCCTGCACGACCGAAAGTGGCGGCATAACCGGGAAGACCGACCGGTTCCGGCTGCCGCGACTCGGTGTGGAGGAATGCGACGGTCAGCAGCTCGTTCGCCGCGTCAACGAACTCCTGGGATGAGTAGCACGCCGCTGGTCTCGGCCATCATCATCTTCCTCAACGAGGAACGATTCCTGGCGCAGGCCATCGGGAGCGTCCTCGAGCAGAGCCACGCGGACTGGGAATTGCTGCTGATCGATGACGGCTCTACGGATCGAAGTACGGCGATCGCGCGCGACTTCGCGGCGCGGGATCCCGATCGGATTCGCTATTTTGAGCACGCCGGTCATGCCAATCGCGGCATGAGTGCGGCGCGCAACCTGGGCCTCGAGCACGCGCGCGGCCGTTACATAGGCTTTCTGGATGCAGACGACGTCTGGCTGCCGGAGAAGCTGAGCGAGCAGGCCGCGGCGCTGAGCGAGTATCCGAGGGCGGAAATGGTCTACGGCCGCACGCTGATCTGGCACAGCTGGCGCGATGCGAACACGACCGCAAGCGACGAGTTCTGCGATCTCGGCGTGGAGCCGGATACCGTCATCGAGCCGCCGCGCCTGTTGGTCAGTCTGATCGAGAATCGCGCGCAGACGCCGACGACCTGCAATGCGCTGATGCGTCGCGAAGTCTTTGCAAAAGTCGGGCGATTCGAAGAGTCGTTTCGCGGCATGTTCGAGGACCAGGTGTTCTTCATGAAGCTCGCACTGGTATCGCCGGTATTCGTGTCCTCACGCTGCTGGGCGCAATACCGGCAACGCGACGACAGCCATTCCGCGCAAATGGAGGCCTCCGGCGAAGTCAGGGCGGCACGCGCGCGACTGCTCGAATGGCTCGAAGCGTACCTCCTCGAACAGGGAACGACTGCAGCGGAAGTCTGGCGGATGCTGCGCCGGCAGACGCGTCGCGCTCGCTGGGCGTTCTGGCGTCGCCGGGTGCCGTAATGAACTCGAGCGTCGAAGCGCCGGGCGTTTCGGTCGTGATGCCATTTCTCGACGCCGGGCAATTCATGGAGGAGGCGATCGAGAGCGTGCTCTCGCAGACCATTCCCGGAATCGAGCTTTTGCTGATCGACGACGGGTCGACTGACCGGAGTACCGGCCTCGCCCGGAAGTATGCGATGGGTTTTCCGGAGAAAGTGCGCTATTTCGAGCACGCCGGGCATGCCAACCTGGGGAAAAGCGTGTCGCGCAACCTCGGCATTGCCGAGGCACGCGGCCGGTACCTGGCTTTTCTCGACGCGGACGACGTGTACCTGCCTCACAAGCTGGCGCATCAGTCGCATTTGCTCGACCGTCATCCGGAAGCAGTGATGGTGTATGGAGCGACCGAGTATTGGACGAGCTGGGACACCTCGAAGCTGCTGCGCAGGCGCGATAACCCCGGCAAGCTGGGCGTGCAGACCGAGCGAGTCTACCTGCCGCCCGATCTCCTGGTCGCATGGCTGCGTGCACCGGGCATCGTTCCCTGCATCTGCGGACTGCTGGCCCGCACGGACGTGGTGCGCGCCGCCGGGACATTTGACGAAGACTTCCGGGATCTCTACGAAGATCAGGTCTTTCTCGTAAAGATGCTGATGGCAGGCGCCGTGTTCGTGGAATCCGGCTGCGGCGAACGCTACCGCCAGCATGCCGGGTCCAGCTCAGCGCTCGCAATCGCAGCGGGGCAATATCATCCGCGGCGGAGACATCCGGCGCGCCTGAAATATCTTCAATGGTTGCAGCATTACTTGCGCGAGCGCGCATGCCTATCGGGGGAATTGGAGCGCGCGCTTGATCGCGCCCTGCGGCCGTACGCCGAATCCTTTCTTCAGCGGCTGCGATTCTTCTCCTGAATCGTCGGGAAGCCGGCAAATTCCAGCCAGCCGATCGTGCGTCGACTACCTTCGGCAAACGACACGACAGACCGGTATCCCAGCAGCTGCCTTGCCCTTGCATCCGGCAATTTCCAGGCGCAACGGTACAGGAGGCTCATTTCCAGCGTGGCGGACGGCAACGGCGATGCCGGCGCCGCCGGGATTGCCCAAGGGGTTGCGTCGGCCGGTGGTACGGGAGTCATCGCCGCACGAATGCCGCGGCGTACCCTCTTGGGTATGAGGGAGGCGATCGCGCGGCCTGGCCTGGAACTTTCGAATGCGCTGGCGAGCTCACGCACGTTGCGCCGCGGCGGCACGTGATCGACGTTCGGCAGCTGGATCGAATCGAAACCCAATGCCTGCGCAATTGGCCGGTAGAGATCGGCCCAGGTGACCGTTTCCGCATCGCCAAGCAGGAATGCCTTGCCGTCGATTCCAGGTGCGGTAAGGGCGAGATGAATCGCATGCACGAGGTTGTCGACGTAGAGGCTATTGCAGATTCCTCGGCCATCATCGAGCCAATAGGCGGTTCCGGCCAGGAGCTCGGCCGCGAAGCGCGTTTGCCAGATGGATCGCGGCCCCGTGACGATGCCGGGCCGTAGTATCACGAGCTCAACCGGGCCATGGGCGCGCAAGCTCAATAGCCGGCGCTCCGCCCACACCTTGGCATTGTTGTACTCGATTGGCTGGCGCCGACTCAAAGGGCTTTCCTCGTCGGTCCCGGGAAGCGGCGCCTGGCCATGCACGGAGGCACTGCTGAGATAGACGAGGCGCCGCACGCCGGCCTCGCGCGCAGCACGGTAAACCGGGGTCACCGAATCGCGGATCGTGGCGGGATCGCCGGAAATCGCATGTATCACCGTTTCGCAGCCCGCGAGCGCTGTGCACAACGCCTCCTCATCGCGGGCATCGGCTACTCGCCAATCAAGATCGAAGCGCGACAGCCGTGCAAGCGCTCGGATGCTGCGCGCGACGGGCCGCACGTCGGCGAGCCCGCCGAGATGGAATATTTCGACGATGCGGCTGCCGATGAAGCCGCCGGCGCCGAGAAGCGCGACCCTGTGCGTCATCGGTCCGCGGCTCCTGCTGACTTGCCGCCATTGAGCTCACGGCCGCGCGCGAATTCACGATCGTCGAGCCAGGGCAGAGCCATGAGTGAACGCTGGCGATAGCAATTTTCGATCAGCTCAACGCCCGCGATGCCCTCGGCGGCCGGCACCAGCAACTCTTCAGTGCCGCGCAGCGCGGCGATGACGTTGCGCAACTGGCTGAGAAAAGATTGCTCGAAATTCGAGGCGACTTGATTGCGGGCACCGGCCTGGATCACTTGCGACGAATCCGCAAAGCCGAGATCAAATCGATCGACCTGGCCGGCCTGCCAGGACAGCCATCCACGGGCGCCGTGAACCGTGTATCGATTCGCAAGCGCACAATCGCGACTGAAGCGCAACGCGCCCGTCGCGCCGCAATCGAGCCGGCAGCGGATCAGGCAGTTTGCCTCGATGCCACCCATGGCATCGTCGGCATAGTCGACTATCTCGGATTTTCCGAGCCACCACTGCAGCAGGTCCAGCGCATGGGCGCCGATGTCCATGAGCACGCCGCCTTGCGCCTCGCGCTTGCTGAAATAGTCGCGCGAAGCCGCGGGCCAATCGAAAGTGGCGGATCCTTCGCTGAATTCAAACGAGGTGATTTCGCCCAATGCCCGGGCTTCCAGCACGTGCCGGATCATCCGGGTGGCGGGAAAGAATCGCCTCACCAGTCCGATGGCCAGCAGACCGCGGCCCACGGCGGCCGCCCGCATCATCGCCCTGGCGTCTTCCGCTAAAGTTGCCATGGGTTTCTCGCAAAGCACGGAGGCGCCGGCCTCGAGGAGATGGATCGTCTGCATCGCATGCAGGGAATGCGGCGATGCGACGATTGCCAGGTCGAATGCACCCCGCGGCAGCTCGGACAGCTGGCGGAGAGTGCGCGCCTGAGGGAATGCCTCGCGAAGGAGGGCCGCGTGACTCGCTTCGGGATCGAGGAGCGCGACGACTTCGACCAGGCCGGCGGCTTCGAGCACGCGCAGGGCCGGCATGTAATAGAGTCGCGCGACCGCACCACAACCAATCAATGCGACCTTGATCCTGGCGTCCTGTACCCGCATTGCCTAACCCCAGGTGAAGGCCCGCAAGATCTCCGCCATCACCCGCGGAGAAAACCGGAATCGCAGCGCCTCACGCGCCTGCGCCATGGCGCCCGACACATCCCGTTGGCGCAGTCGATCGCGCGCAAACCCGACCGCCGAGAGCGCGTAAGTTTCACGCGCGCGGCGCGCGATGTCGTGAGCCCTGACCGGCGGCAGATATTCCTCGAACATGTCGATGGCTGCGCGCGTATAACGCATGTTGGCGGCGTCATGCGTATTCCGCCCGGTGTTCGAATGCGGATGCATGCGATAAGCCGCAAGCGCGGCCGGTTCGAAGCCTATGGGATAGCGGGCGGCAATGCGCACCCACATCTCCCAATCCTCGCTGCAGGGAAGCCGGTCGTCGAAGCCGCCGAGTTGCTCGTAGACTTCGCGCCGCACGACCATGCTGGGCGTCATGATTTTCTGCTCGAGTGCCAGCCGCTCGAGAGCATCCGTCAGCACGCCGCTGTGATCCTGTTCCGGCACGGACATTGCCAGCTCGCGCCCGTGCTCGTCGATGAACAGGTGCCGGCAGAACGCGGCACCGATCGCCGGATGCAACTCGAAAAGCCGCGACATCTGCGCATAAAAGCCCGGGCGCACGCAATCGTCGCCATGCAGCAGATGAAGGAGGTGGCCACGGGAGCGATCGAGGCAGGTGGCGAAGTTCCTGGTGATTCCCACATTGCCGCGCTGGCGAAAGTAGCCCACGCGACCCCGACCCATGGCTGCCACAATCGCGGCTGGATCGTCAGCCGAATGATCGTCCACGACTTCGATGTGCATTACTTCCGGGCCGGGATCCTGCGCGAGAACGCTTTCAAGGGTCGTCCGGAGAAACTGATTGCAATTGAAGGTCGGGATCATCACGGACCACAACACTCGCGGCACACCAGGCGCAACCGGCGCGATGCGTGCCCGATGCGACCGGGTGCTCGTCACCGGTAATCCGGGCTGCCCGGGAGCAGGAGTCGCGCGACGAGCGATAGGAGGCGCTTCGCCGAAACATGTTCGTTGAACGGCCGTCCGCCGAGGTATCGCCGCAGGCAATGCCAGGCGCGCGCCCGCTCGCGCCGTTCCGCGTAGACTTCGGCCCATTCGAAAAAATACTTCGATAGAGAGCTCCGAACCAGCGTGTCGTAGCGGTAGTCCAGGTTCGAATTCATGGTGAGGTAGAAATCGCGGGTCTTCTCCAGTTTCTCCCACTGATCGAACTGGGAATAGAGTCCCCCGGGATGGTATCGATAGACGCCAAGCACTTCGTCCAGATAGCCGATGTCGCCCCGTTGTGCGCTCAGTATGTGCAATGGCCAGTCAGTAATTGGAAACAAGTCGTCGTACCACGCGGGAATCGCTCCCAAAGCCGATTTGCGGAACATGATGGAGCAGGTCGCAATGAAATTGCCCTGCCAGATGTCCTTGAAGGTGGAGACCGGCGGATGCCCGATCGGCGTCCAGTTCCAGGGCGCGTTCGATCCGCCTTCCTCCTCGACACGGGCATTGTGAAAACAGCAGGCGCACCGCGGCTGCCGATCCAGGTAGTCCGCCTGTTTCTGCAGCTTTTCGGACGAGATCCAGTAGTCGTCGCCGTCCAGCAGGGCAATGTATTCGCCACGGGCGGCCTGGATGCCGCGTGCCACGACGGCGTTGCTCCGGACGTTTTTCTCCGAGAGGATAAGGCGGATTCTTTCCGGATATTTCTGCTGGTACGCCATGACCATCTCACGCGTGCCGTCGGTGGAACAATCCTCGCTCACGATGATTTCGACGTCGAAGCTCGCGCGCTGTCCAAGCGCGCTTTCCAGGGCCTGCGTGATGAATCTGGCGTGGTTATACGTGATCACCAGCGCCGTGACTTTCGGGGCTGGCGCGCTCACGATTGGCGCAAGACTGCAGCCCGGATGCCCAACCGGGCTTCCAGCGACAGGGCGCGCAGCCAGGCCGGCAGAAAGCGCAACAAGGCGGGCGACAATCGCAGGATTGCCCGCAAACGGCGCGCCCGAAGACTGGCATTGAGGTGAATCAGCAATGGGCGCGGCGCATAGCGGCGCATGTACTTGATGCCCGCGCGCTGGGCGCGTTCATAGTCCGGCTTGTCCGCGATGTAGCGACGCTGTCCGGAAAGCGCGCCCACTGCGCCATTCAACATGCGCGCGGGATCCATGCTCATCGCTGAATCGTGACGGCGATATTCCGCGATGACACGGTTGTGACTGTGCACGACATGGACACGAGCGATACGCAAGTACATGTCGTAATCCTCGCAGGTGGGCAGGCTGCGATCGAATACACCCACCGAGTCAAAAATGGCGCGCCGATACATCACCGTTGCGTGCATGCCGATATAGTTTCGTTGCAGCAGGGTGCGATAGGCGTCCGCCTCCGGCGGCATCTGCACGAAATCGGCCTGGGGCGTGCCGTCCTCGCGGATCATGCGATAGTGCCCGGACACAAATGCGCATTCCGGGCGCACAAGATGGCAATCCAGGCCGGTGCGCAGCGCATCCGGCAGCAGGCGGTCGTCGGCATCGAGGAAGACCAGGTATTCGCCATGGCTTTCGCGGATGCCGGTATTGCGCGCGGCGGCAAGTCCGCTGTTCGGCTGACGCACGCATCTTACCGCCTGGTACCGCGCGGCCACGCCGGCCGCATCGTCCGCGGAACCGTCGTCGATGACGATGATCTCGTGACGCGCGTGCGTCTGCGCAAGTACGCTTTCGATCGCATCACCCAGATATTTCGCCTGGTTGTAGCAGGGGATGATGACGGAGACGAGCGGCTCTTTTCGCTTGCGTTGCGCGGCCTCGAGCATCCTGGAGTCGGTCAACGCGCCGATGAACTCGCTGCGCATTCCGGCGAGCAGGCCATCGGCATGCACACGACACGAATGCGCACGCTCGCGGGCCGCGTCCGAGAGGCAATAGTCCAGGGCGGCACGCACTCCGGTGTCGCTTGCTTCCTCAATGGCGAGGGCGACCGGCCACTGCAGCAATTGCGCCTGGCGCCGCACTTTCCCGCCGCCCGGTTCCGGGTCGATGGCCACCACGGGCACGCCATTCTTGAGCGCAAGCACCAGCCCGTGCAGTCGTGTTGTCACGACGACATCCATGCGCACCAGCAGCGATTCGACTTCCGCGGCGTTTCGCAGCCCGGTGCTGTTCTCGTCCAGCCGCGTGTCTATGTCCACCGGCACCAGCCCGCTGGAAGCCACGAGGCGATCAATGGCAGCGTCGGCTTCGCTCACGGAAGCCGAACCGTAGGCTTCGACGCGACAGATTCCCACGATCGGCAGGCGCGCGCCGCGCGCAGCCAGGGCGATGTCCGGATGAGCCGCGCGATTGCTGTCGCGCTCGATCAGGTAGTCGAATGGATTCCAGGTCTCGAGCGGCAACAGCATCGAAAGATCGAGACCGATCAGCGTGCAGCGCCCGAAGCGTGACAGGAACCCGATCTCGAGTTCGCCGCGCTGAAAGGGGCCGCAGACGAAAACCACGTGTGAGTAGCGCGCCGGGTCTGCGGTGCGCCAGTCGCAACCGCGACCGACCGGTTCGACCATGGCGAGGTCGACCTCGAAGCCGGCCTGTTTCAGCCAGTCGCAGGCGACTTCTCCGGCGAGCACGTCTCCCGCGGTTGCATGACCTTCCCGGAAACTGAACCAGCCGGCGACCAACGCCCTCAGCACGGGCCAGTCCAGCGATGCGGCATGAACACGCTGCCATAACCGGGCGTGGCTACGATCGGTTGCGCGCCCGAAATTCCCTGGTCGACGTCCAGTATTGCGGCGCTCTCGACGTGATCCAGCAGTTCATCCCGGCAGTAAAGCGCGGCATTGATGCGGTAGCGGCCGGGTTTCAGGAACAATTCGCCGAGCTCGCACGTGAAACTGGGCATGTCGGTCTTATCGGCCGGACCGTGGCCGCCTTGCAATGCCGAATCAAAGCACGTGATGGCCTGGCCGATGGAATCGTAGATCGTGAAGGAACAGGTCAATGCGGGCAGCCGCCCGGTCACATGAAACGCGAATTGCACGGCCTGGCCTGCCTCGACACTGCTCGTGGCGGCGCCACTGGAGTCCCTGATGTCCAGGCGTGAAAGGCGCACTCTGCCGGTGCCGCGCCGCTGCGCGCGCTCGAGGAGATTGGTGGACGCGGTTGCCTCGAATCCCTCGAGATATCGCGCCACGGCCGCTTCCGCAAGGTCGTCGCACACCACGCGCCCGCCCTCCAGCAGGACGCCACGTCGGCACATCGATCGCACGAGACCCAGGTTGTGACTGACAAAAAGAATCGTGCGGCCCATTTTCGAGACTTCTGCCATTCGCTCGAGGCATTTCTTCTGAAACGCCGCGTCCCCGACTGCGAGCACCTCGTCGACGATCAGGATATCCGGCTCGAGATGTGCGGCTATGGCGAACGCCAGGCGCACGTACATGCCGGACGAGTACCGCTTGACGGGCGTATCCAGAAACTGGGCAACTTCTGCAAACGCGACTATCTGGTCAAATTTGGCGCGAATCTCGCTTTTCGGCATGCCGAGGATCGCTCCATTGAGAAAGACATTCTCACGGCCCGTCAACTCGGGATGAAATCCCGTGCCCACCTCGAGCAGGCTTGCAGCGCGGCCTCGAATTCGCAGCCTGCCTTCCGTCGGTTCGGTAATGCGACTGACTATCTTGAGGAACGTCGACTTGCCTGCGCCGTTACGTCCAATCAAGCCCACTGCCTCCCCCTGCCTGATCTGGAGATTCACGTCGCGCAGCGCCCAGAATTCCTCCAGAGTTGCTGCGCGCGGGTCCGGCCTGGAGTGTTTCCCATAGGCGAGGCGGCGCAGGTTCTCACCGAGCTTTTCGCGCAGCGTGTCGTAGCCGGCGATGCGATGCCGCAACAGATATTGTTTTCCAAGGCCTTCTGCGCTGAGGATTACGTCGGCCATGGCCGGAGCTGCGCGCTAGATGACGTCCGCGAACCGGCGCTCGGTCCTGCGGAAGTACCAAAGTCCGCTCGCGAGCAGCAGCACTGCGAAGACAAGCGAAATGGCGAGCCCCGGCCAGTAGAGATCCGGCGTGCCGCGCAGGATAGCCCAGCGAAAGCCGTCGATGACGCCGACCAGCGGGTTCATGGAATAGAGCGCACGCCATTCCTCCGGCACCACGCTGCTGCTGAAGCCAACGGGCGATATGTACAGCCCGAGCTGCGCGATGAAGGCGACGATGAAGCGGAAATCGCGATACTCCGCCATCAGTGCGGCAAACCAAAGGCCAGCGCCGAATGTCAGTGCGGCAGCAAGAACGGCGAAGAATGGCAGCGCCAGAATGCGCCAGTCAGGCGCGAATCCATACCACGCGAGCAGCAGCGCGAGCACGCCGCAGGAAATCGCGAAGTCGACGAGACTCACGATCATCGCGCTACCGGGGACGATCAGGCGTGGAAAATAGGTCTTTGCAATCAGTTCGCTGTTGCCGACGAGGCTGTTGCTGCAATCCGTGAGCGCACCGGCGAAGAACTGCCATGGCAACATGGCGGCGAACACGAGCAGCGGATATGGCACTCCTTCCGAAGGCAGCTGGGCGACCTGGCCGAAAACCACGGTAAGCACGAGCAGCGTGATCATCGCCTTGATCAGCACCCATGCAATTCCCACGGCAGTCTGCTTGTAGCGCACCAGGATGTCGCGCCAGGCCAGGAAGTAGAAGAGCTCGCGGTTGTGCCACAGCTCAAGCAGGTACCTGCTGTCGCGATAGCCGGCCTCGATGATTCGCTCCTGTTGTGGCGCGTCACCTGGCGCCGGGCGTGAGGCAGCGGAAGCGCGGATCACGACCGGGCCTTGTCGCCGGATTTCGCCTCACCGGAATCGTCGGGGTTGACGGGACTCGCCGGGGCGGCAGGATAATTGGCGCTGGACATCATCCGCACGAGTCCGTCGAGCTTCGGCATCCGTGGAATCATGGCTCCTTACGGGACGCCTGCCAAGTCGGCGGCGGCCTCCTGATCCGTGGCGCGCTGCGCGCCGCTAGCTGCTGTCCATGAAGCGGCGGAAGCGGCTGGCGCCCTGGCCGTCGCGCGGACCGAGCAGGTCGTAAAGCGGCGTCGGGTCCAGCCAGGATGGCGCGGGATTGAGGCCGAGCGTTTCGCGCGCACTCGAATGCGGCCAGTCGATCGCGCGGCGGACGAGGCCGCCGCGCACCGGCGCGAGCAGCACGTGTCGGGCGACTTCGAGGAGATAGATGTCCTGGTTCACCTTGGTCGAGACAAAATGGCCATGGCGCAGGCGTCCGCCGGCAATCTCGTCGGTCGCAAGCGTGATCTTCGCCGGCGCCCCGCGTACGACCAGGTGCAGGAAACGATCGGTCACGCACCAGACGACGCAATGCAGCCGGTGCCGCCGGCAGCATTCCGTGATTCGACGCGCGACCTTCGCGCGCGAGCTGGCATCCGGATAGAGCAAGCGGCGGCCGTGCGATCGCGCAACGACGTGGCGCAATATCGCCGCGGCCGAGATTTCGACGCTCAGGGCCATGGTCCGCCTCCCTGCGGAGAGGCGTCGAGCATGTCCGCGCCCCGGTTTGGGCGCACTGCCAGTTTCCCGCCTATAATCCAAATTATGTGATCCGCGGCGGGGTGCGGGCCGGATGGGACAGGAGCAGGAACTCGCGATCCTATTCGCCGACGTCGTGGGCAGCACGCGGCTTTTCGAAATCCTCGGCGACGTCGCGGCGCGCGACAAGGTCGCCGTCTGCATCGAGATCATGCGACGCGCGACGGAGCAGCACGGCGGTTCTGTCGTGAAGACCATGGGCGACGAAGTCATGTCGACCTTCGGCGATTGCGACGCGTCGATCGACGCCGCGGTCGAAATGCAGGC
>Ga0187892_10004905_pt1 | contig 21786 bp, 20 predicted proteins | sample MA1701073metaG_FD_139345 | JGI IMG/M metagenome (GOLD analysis project Ga0187892, IMG submission 139345) | Bio-ooze microbial communities from a basaltic lava cave in the Kipuka Kanohina Cave System on the Island of Hawaii, USA - MA170107-3 metaG ... | reverse complement strand
TTCATCGTTGTTTCTTAACCTTTCTCACCGCTTTGAATACCCGGCACTCGCAATCCCCTTGTCCGAAGCTGGCGCAGAAACACGGCCTCAAACCGTCAACTTTCTCGCCGCTGTGAACGCCTAGTATGTGCCCGCAGGTACACAGACGATCCCAGTTCTCAGTGTGCATGTACTGTCCGTTGCGTGCTCGATCGTTGCTCATACCCTACCTACAATGCACGTACCGTGCCAAGCGAAATATGCAGTGTTATTGGGAGGTAATGCATAAACGTACATGACATCGGTGTCACAGGTTACAGGTAGTTTGGCGAAAAGAGCGTACATTCGCTATGCACAAAGGTTCAATAGGACGCAACGTTTGCGTGTGCGTCCGGAACAACACTTATACCAGCCGGAAACCGCGCGAACAACGCAGGCATTTTGGAGGATGTTGGTTCTACAAGCATCAGGTTAGTCCAGTCAAAGTTCTCTAAGCCATAGTCACGGTCAACGAGAAACTGTAGGGCGTACCAACGGGCGTGGTAGACGGTCGGCTTCCCTTTATGGGAACGAGAAGATACAGGCCCCCATGTTGAAGGTGTGTGGTCGAGTGGCACTAGCTGTACGTCTCGCCCTACCCGCAAGGGCGCTAGTTCTTCTTCGACTGCACGCGCTGCAGCAAGATCCCAGTTGGTCTCTTCGTGTGGCTCGACGTGACCGCCCACAAAACTCCAGTCCCCCCACTTGCGGTGACGCTGAATTACAACATGATCACGGTCGTTCATGCGGAGGCGAATAAGTATGTAGACGACCTTGCTGTGTCTCATCGGATGCTCCATATAGGCCATCCGTGAGCGTAGGCCTCTAGACGTTGGCGCCGTTTGTCGGTCATAACGCGCTGCACGCCCTTCGGACCAGATACCACGCCCCGCACGTCCTACGATGCCCTTGGACGCGTCGGTGCTTTTGAGGAAGGTGCATGGTGGCGCGGGGGTCGGTAACGCCCTGGGGCGCCACGTAGACGTCGTAGTTACCATGTTGATTGGTACCGGTGCCGTCGTTGGTGATGACCATGGTGCCGATCTCTTCGACGGTACCGGGGGTGTTGGCGTTGTGGAGCTCGATACGAACGACTAGCATAAAATGAGTTTGACCTTTGGTAGCTCAGCGAACGCTTTCTTGATGAGTGGCTTGACGTCGGCCCAGTCTAAGCCGCCTAAGCCGCAGCCTAGACGGGGTACGGCGACCGAACGTATCTTGTGATGGTGTACCGCGTGCACCAAGGACTGAAGGCCTATTTCGATGTCCTCGAGACGGCTCTTGTCCCGCCAGTGGCGCTTGGTGGGGAAGTTGATGATGTAGCTAGGGTGAAACACCATCGTTTCGCATACTTGTACAATACCTGGCTTGAGCTTCTTTTGGTCGCACGCTTTCTTGTACGAAGCGAAGTTACCGGGGAACCGCTTCTTGAACTCTGCAGCAAGACCTTTGCCCATGACGCCTACGCAGTTAACGGGGTTGACGAGAGCTTCAGCGTCTGTGTGGAAGATGTCTGCCGCGAAGTGTTGGTGTAGCACCCTTCGTAGTTCATCAGCACACTCATGTTTAGATGGGTCGCAACCACGTGTCTCCCAGTCCACTATGAGGTCCACGTTCATGCGTCCTCCTCGACGTCGGTGACGCCGCTGTGCTCGAGCGGCCACTCAGGCAGACCTGCGATCCAACGACCGCGTAGAAAAGCGCTGTTCTCGTCTTCGGCGTAGACGCGCTCCCAGTGCCACACCTTGTGCGGGGGCTTCAGCTCGGCGAACCACACGTCGTAGCCACGCCGGGAGGTGTTCACCTTGACGCCGCGGGGGACGGCGGGGATGGCGCGTAGGGTGTCGATCACGAGGTCGCTGTAGCGCTGGCTGAGGGACGTCCAGAGGGCTTCGTCGGCGTGGAGGAGGACGGCGAGGTCCTTGAGGCCCGCCATTCCTCGACGGAAGGACGTCGGTCGACCGGCGAAGACACCGATACGCGTGAGGACGGCGTCGGTGACGTCGGTGAGGTCGGCGTCGGGTTGGATGGCGCCGAGGAAGCGGCGTATGGTGGGGCTACGCCCGTCGCTAAGAAGGTCGTGAAGAAGAAGTAAACTACGGGGTAGACACAACTCTTCGCATAGGGGCTCCAGCCCCCGACTGGCGAAGGTTGCTTTGAGGGCGCGTTGCTTCCACGCACGCTTGCGTTGGGCGACGGTATCGCGGGGTTCGGCGGCGTTAGAGCGGTAGGCGAGGGTCATAGGCGAACAATGACACACGTAGCGCCGTATTGTCAAGGGAGTCACTGGCGAAATGTATACGTACGCGAGGCCTCGCTACGAACGTTTGCGGCCGAGCGAGGCGCTGCGCTAAATGGCGAATACTATCAATAACTTACGCATACCCCTCACATGCGTATACTAATTTAGTTAACGTAGGTTAACTATTAACGCTAGCTAACTATTACAGTGTCAGCATACTTGTATACGTATGGCTCACATACTGCGTCGTTGGCTTGCTTCGCGCCAACGCCGCGTATGCGCCTAGCTCGCGATAGCGAGTATTCGCACTGGCTCGTCAGCGAACGCTTGCTTGAGCCATTGTGCTCATAGTTACTTACGACTTCGCCCATGTACAGACATGTGCTCGTGTGGGCGCATGGTTCGCTCACTGCTCGCTCTCTCACTTCGTTCGTTCGCTGTCGCTCGCTCACCTGGTTTTATTATACCATATTTTCATGTTTTTTTCAAGATGTCAAGCGGCGTCTATGGAAAAAACCGACATGAGGACGTTTTAATTATATGTTCTTACACGAGCATACTATTCGTCTATAGATGTATTCGCCTAAGCAGGCGTGCTACTTCGCCGTACGCATACACACATCGCTTCACGTACATTTTTTAACGGATAGCTAGCATGCCAGCACATGTAGGCACGCGTCCCTAGCGCAGCCTAGCGTCCTTAGCGCCGACGTTCATAGGCGTGTACAGCACGACGCTTGCGTAGAAGTTACACGCACAACCTACCGGCGCTGCCACAAAGCGTGCCAACCACAAGGGCGTGTAAGTGGCGCGCTCAGCGTAGCCTCACCGACGTGTAGGTGCGCTCCTTAGCGCAACCCCACCTACATCGCTCGGGTTGGCTGTCGCTGGACACAAGCAGGCGCCTGTGGGACAATGGGACACATGTCTTCGCACCAATGGGGTCTATGCCTGCAGTAGCCAACACCATCGCACTGTATACCGACGCCCTACTTGTAGGTACGCTGCTTCTACTTGCGTACCTTGCGCACATCAACTCACGCTAGAACCCCCCACCCCCTATTGTAGGCGCCTACGCGCACCCCACCTACATGTGGGTCTATCACAGCGTGTGTTTACCCCCACGCCTGTTTACGGTTGACACGCTCTTACAGTAGCGATATAGTAGGTCCATGCTGTACATAAGTCTCTTTCGCGTACTAGGTGGGTACGACACCGCCTTTCTGAGCGCGGTCATTACCGCCTGTCTCGCCCTCCAGCATCCCTGGTCGGCCACTGCCGTAGCCGCCCTTTGGGTCGCACGGGGTGCCTACAACGCTTGGCTGGCGCGGGCCACCGAGGATATGCAGGAGGAGCTCCAGAAGCTCGAGGCGGAGAAGGAAGACCTCCGGGTCAAACTCCTGCGCGTTAACGCCACCGTGCGCACAGGGAGGGGTCATGTCTGAGTCGTTACCGGATTCCGTAAGATTGATTCTCTACCGCAGTCAGTTTCACGTCATGCGAACGATTGCTGTAACCGCCTTGTTCGAGAACATTGGCACTAACGAACCCTTAGCCAAAGCCTTCGCCGAGTTCTTGATGAACGTCGACGTAGGCGCTATCGACAACAATACCGTGGAGTTTGTGTATGTCCGGGAAACGTCGGTCAACGATCAAGATGATCCAAAACCAGTTGGAGCGCCTCCAGGAGCTGGGTCGTGAGCGCCTGTTGAGCGTGGAGGAAGTTTCCATCCTCGTGAAACTTCTGCAAGCGGACAAGCAGCTACGCGACAAAGGCAAACGTACCCCGAAGCCGCTCGACCCTTTGACCGAAGAGGAAGCCTTAGCCTTTGCCCCACGACACGTACCCACCCCTCGATGACACGCCACCCGCTTGGGCCGGTCCTGTAGCGGACGAGACCGAGTACGTACGGCAGCTACCGCTGCGCCGACGTAAAGAGGCGTTGGAGCTCCTGTGGTCCCGCGGACGCATCGAGTGGAAGCTCCGTGATTACCAACAGAAGGTTGATGAAGACGTCGAACGTCAGCCGGAGAAACAGGTCGTCGTCCTCGACACCAACCGTGGTTTTGGGAAGACGACGTACACCGCTTGGCGGTCGTTGCGCGGTATCATGCGTAGCGATAACTACACGGTGCGGTTTCTAGGCCCCAGCGCCAAGGAAACGGCTTTTCGCCTCGAGGAACGCATCATCCCGATGCTCGCGGATTGCCCCGAACGCTTGCGGCCTAAGTGGGACGCGCAAAACAAAGTGTGGCGAGCTAGACACCGTAACTCATGCATCTACGTTGCGGGTTTGGAGCACACCAAGGCGGACGACCATCGCGGTCCACATCCACACGAAATCATTCTTGATGAAACTCGAAACATTACGGATCTGGAAAACGTATGGCTCAACGTGATCTGGCCCCAGCTTCAGCAAACCCGTGGGCGGTTCATCAGCGCTAGCACTGTCGCCACCGACCTAAACCATTACTATCATCGTCTAATTGATTTCGCCAAGGAAAACGGAATCTACATCAAACGGCGTATACAAGACATGCCCGGTATGACTGAAGCGCGTATTGACGAGATTGCAGCCGTCTATCCCAAGGGGCGACAGGATCCACGCTTTCGCCGAGAGATGGAGACCGAAGCAGTACCGGATGATAGCGAACTCGCTTTTCCGCTATATTTACCGAAGCGTGAGAAATTGTTCATCAACACCGTGCGCCCTAAAACGTGCTTCAAATATATCGCCGGTGATCACGGTAGTGTTGACCCAACTGCGATTCTGTTCGCTCACTACGATTTCGACAAAGGCCGTTTGGTAGTCGAAGATGAGTTGGGGTTGGATGGACCGACGAATGAACGCGGTACAACCAGTATGCTACAGGAGTACGCTGAAGCCCGGCGTAAGCAATTATGGGGGACGGACGCCATCAAGGCGGCGCCCTTTGATGCGCCGGTGCAAATGATTCGCGACATGCGTGAAGCTGATTTCGCTGCAGGGCGTGAGAACGGTATTCCTTGGTTACGTCCTCCACGCATGCAGATTCTTGCTGCTATTCGCCAGCTTGAGACGATGATTGAGGCTGAGTCGGTCATCGTTGGTCAACGCTGTAGACGGTTAGATGAGCAACTACAGCGCATGCCCAAACCAAACGATTTAGGCAAGGTTCCACGGGTCGCTGGGTTAGGACACTTTGACTATGTCTTCGCTTTGCTGTATATGATACGTGTGGTAGTTCGTAGTGAATCTCCGTACCCAGTCACACACATGCAGCCAGATGGCGCAACATTTTTGCAGCATGCGCCTGCGCCGCTGCCCGCCAGTCCGCAGCTAACGTTGTCGAGTAAATTTCGAAGGAGCATGTAATGTATTTCGCCGCGGAAACTGATAGTGAAAAGCTAGGGCAAAACGTCGTCAAACAGGTAAACCGGTTTTATGACTATGCACGCGGGTCGGAAGGCTGGTACCGACGTGAATTAGCGTGGCGCTTTTACTACGGTTACGGCAAGTACGGCTGTCGTCATGAGTCGAGCGCGATCGGTGATGGTGGCGAACGCGGAGAACTCAGCATTTTCAAGTCGAACGTTTTGCGTACTTACGCACGTCAGTGGGTTAATCTGATGGTTGCGATTAAGCCAACGGTTGTAGCGATGGTTAATGACACCGAACCGCTTACAACGCTTCAAGCTGACGTTGCTCGCAAGTGGACCCAGCATGCTTCGCAGCGGCCTGATACCATGGAAATTTTGCGCGAAGCGGTTGAAGGGGCGTGCGTGCAAGCTGATACGTACACGCGCGTATACTGGGACAACTACGCTGGGTTACCTGCGGGTATGCTGGATAATTCTGAAATTGTGTACAAGGGAAAGCTTCGCCGACGCGTGTACGCGGCGCATGACGTAGCACGCCCTGTTTGGTTGCCATACGCCGATCAACAGTGGCGTGTCTTACGTACGCCGATCAACAAATACGATGCTGTCGCTATATGGGCTGCGAATAATCCGGAGCTTGAAAAAAATATTCTTGCGCAACCGGACATCGCCTATCGTAACGATACGCGGCATTTGATGGGTGAGGACATACCTACGGATTATATTTGGCTGAATGAGTTCTTTCATGAGTGGACTCCCGCAGTTCCTGGCGGCGTGTATTTACCGTTTTGCCAAGATGGTACACCACTAACACCAGCATCGCCGTTGATCGGTGGCCGTACGCACATTCACCGTATGCTGATCGATCAGGTGCTTGGCACGGGCGAAGCATACACACAAATGTTTGACATGACCGCATTGCAAGAAGGACTCGATACGCTTAACAGTGCGATCATGACTAATCAAGAAATATCAGTGATTGGCGCCATCGCACGTACGCCACGCACACGCATGATTGGAAGCGAGTACGGCGGCATGAGCACATACGTTGCGGATACGGCTGAAGACTTTCCTAAGGTCTTACAACTTGCTCAGACACCTGCTGAATCCTTTACGTTTCGTGAAGTGCTGATGGAAGATCTCCAGCGCATCTCTACGCTTAACGACGCAGCGGTTGGTAATCCTGGGAAGAACGTACGATCTGCATCGCAGCAAGCGCAGATGCGCGCTTCTGTATATGAAGCGAACTCCGGTCCGGCGCACAACCTTCGTCAGTTTGTGCTTGGTCTTATGCAGTCTGACTTGCAGCTATCGCATATTCATGGCGAACAAGAGGAGATGCAGCGGGTGCTAGGTACGGACCTGTATAACCAAGTGGCAATGGCCGGTTTTGATGAAGTCTTTGCGTTTGATCGTATTTCTCTTGAATACAACAATCAGCTGTCGTCAGACATCATGGGTCGGTTGATGCTGGCGGACGCCATGAAGCAAGCACAAGGCGGCATTTCGCCGCAGCAGTTCTGGAATGTACAGGAAACCGGCAATCTCGAAGGTGCACGTCGTCCGGCAACGGCGTTACCGTTTGCCCTCGAGCAAAAAATCGAGCTTATTCGCCAAGGCATTCCGGTACCTGTACAAGATGACGATCAACACGCAGAGACTATTGCACGTTTGACAACGTTTATTGCAGAAACCCCTGACACCAACGCGAAGCAGCTGGCGCAGCAAATCAAACTCGAACACGTTGCTCGTTGGGAAATGCTTAGCATCCAGCGGCCTAGTTTGCTGATTGCAACGGGGCAGCAACCATTACCCGTTCCACCGCCGATGCCAATGATGGAAGGACCTGGACCGGTGAGCGCCGGTAAGCCGCCGGGGCCTGCACCCGCTCCCAAAGGCGCCGATGCACGTTCGCCTGCGCCTCCGGTCACGGCGCCGATTCAGGAAACAAACTTAGATGTTGGAGGTCGTGTTGTAGGCCGACCTTCCGGAGGATAGAAACATGGCTGATTTATTTGAAGAACCATACACCGATGGTTGGCAGGCGCTTGATAAACAAACACCCGCTGTGCCGGCGGCACCCGTGGCACCAACTACGGTTGCTGCGACACCTGTTGCGTCTGCGGAACCTGCGGTTGATCCAGAAGACGTGTTAGTCGCAGACGTTAAAGCGGAACCAAAACGTATTAAGTTTAAAGACGAAGAAACAGGCGAAGAGCACGAAGTTGAAGAGTCTGTTGTACCGGATCAACTCTCGCGACTAACGCGTGCAGAGAAGCGTGCACTTGCCGCTGCTCAGCACATGGCAAAAGCGGACGAGGCGATGACCGAGTTGTACGCTGCATTACGCGACGATGATCTAACGCTAGAAACTCTCGCTGAAATTGGTGTGAATACGGAAGAACTTACCAAGCGTATCATTCGTTCAGCGCTTGATTCTACGAGTCTATCGGACGAACAAAAAGCTGATCGGCAACGCATGCAAGCAATGCTGCGCGAGAAAGCAAAAGAGAAGATCACTAAAAGTCGTAGTTTTCGCCCAACACTAGAGGCTGGTCTTAAAGCTGAATTTGCTGCTGCAGGTGTTGGCACACCAACTCAACGCGATATCAACGAAGCAATTGTAGAGATTCAAGAAAGTGTTCGGGGCGGTAAGTTCGCTGACGCCAAGGACGCTGTAGCATCCGTTTTACAGTCGCGACAAGGTTACGCGAAGTCAGCTGTGTTAACGGCGAAAACAGCATCGGACGCACGTAAAGCCATAGGCGACAAAGCGTGGAATCATATGCGTGAATTGATGGTAGCGGAGGCGTTAGCTAAGCGTTCGGATCAAACGAAAAAGGCTGAGCCAGTGAAAGCAGCGGCAGCTACGCCGCCGAAAGCGAAAGTTAGCGGCTTTGCGCGCTTACGAAGTCGCGACGATATGTTCGAATAGCTGGAGAGTCAACAATAGTAGGAGAGAGCGCGCGCTCTTTTCACTCCAGGAGGATTCGGTTCGATGGCCACTATTGATTACGCTTCGCCAGGTATAGCGCACGGCTATCCTAATTACACGGAAAACCTAAAAACGGTTTACGGCAAGCCTGTTACGCTTCTGAATCAGGACGTAGCTTACTTTCGTACACAGCTGCGAAAGCTTAAGGGTTCCAATCTGGGCGGCGATACATTCAAGGAATTTATCTATCACCGTGCTCCGGGTGGTGATACGTTATCGAAAGCTCAGTCGGGTATCGTGAATCTTCGACCTGCGAAGGGCGCCGTAGGCGATAACGTTGAGATTCGTGGCTGTAACTATTACAAGTCGATCATCATGTCGCCTGAGTATCAGAAGGACGCCGAGAGTCCGATGGCTGCGTTTGAGGCTGGGACGCGTCCTGTCATGGAAAAGGCGATGGACGACGCGAGCTATAAGCTTGAAGCGTTGTACATCCACAGCCAGTCATCCAACGGATATGGCGTGCTTCAAAGCGGTGTAACGACTTGGTCTACTGGCGCGACAAAGGTTGTGCCCGTGACTAAAGAGACCTTCCTTTATGGCTTTTGGCCGCATGCAACTGGTTACTACGTTGACGTGTGGGCGTCTACTTTAGGTACGGGCGACAAACGAAATACCGACCGCATTTATGTCGATAATTTTGATCCAAGTGCGACTGCTCCGACGCTGACCTTGAAGACGGATTCCGGTAATGCCCCCAGTACGCCACTTGCGTTTGTAGCAGGCGATCTGATCGTCCCGGAAGGTCTTTATGAGGACACCGGATCGACGGTTGTTTCGCACGGCTGCGTTGGGTTGCTTAAGGCGTTGTCTGTGACCGCTGGTGTCTTGAACGGTATCGACAATACGCTTATTCCTGGCTACAAGGCGCAGCAATACGCGATGGGTGGACCGGTTTCGATTCAATCCGTGCGTCGGGCGATTCTTCAGGGACAACGACTTGGTTATTTGACAAAAGGCATGGACCTTCGCTTTATTGCGAGTCCTGTGCATCTTAATACGCTTAACGATGAATTCAACTTCTTGCTTCAAAAAGACGCTAGCTATGCAAGTTCGTTGGGTGAAGCGGGCTTTGACCGGTTTTGCCTGTACGGCAACGGCATCAAAGTTGAGATGGTTCCACATTCGTTGCTTAACGATTCGGTTGGCATGATTCTTGATTTCACCAAAGAGAATCTGTGCATCGCAGGTCCAACTGATCTTGACTGGGAGCCCCTTACTCCAGACGGTAGCTTGTTTGGTCCGCTGTTTCCGTACTCAACCGGGTACGGCGCGCTACTGCACGACAAAACGTCACCGTACGTGCGGTTACCAAACGTGCACACTTTGATCACCGGAATGACGTACTAAGCGAAGCGGGAGTGTGAAATGGCTGTTGGCCTTCACGTAGAAATCGAAGACCCGAAGTTTACGCGAGCAGCGTTTGAGCTGCTCATCGCAAACAAGGATAACACCAAGCGCCACATCACGCTCATAGCCATTCGCTTGGCGGAGCGTATGTTGCGCGGGTTCGGACCAGACTCGGCGTTTTTAGCGCTATCTGACGGATCGCTGGTACGCGCCAGCAAGACGGGGACATTCTCGGGAACCGGTACGGATGGCGACACCATTACGGTCGGCGGGCAAGTGTTTACGTTGAAAGATACACCTGCAGCATCAACGCATATTCAGATCGGCGCCACTGCGGCTGCTACACGCAATAACGCGGTTACCACGCTCAACGCTGCGTCACAATTTGTGTACGCGACGGCATCCAGTACTGCATCCATAGTGTTGTCATCCAAGGTACTGGGCGTTATCGGTAATCTTATTACGCTTGCGGAATCCGGTAAAGGGTTTTCATTCGCCGGTGGTGCCACAGCTCTTTCAGGCGGTTCAGGCTTCTTCGTCTATCCAGTTCTATCGGAGGACTAAATGGCGACTACGCCGATTACGCTCTCGGGGCAGGTGTTCAACATGCCCCTTCAGGGGCATCGGCAGGCGTGGGGCACAACCGTTGTGTCCTTCTGGCAACGTATTGCGTCGCACACTTTGCAGCGCATTGGGGGGTCGTTTACGCTCGACAACGACGTCGACTTCGGCGGTACCGCAGGCCTCAAGACGCTGTACATCAAGTCGCGTTCGTCCAATATAGCAACCGTCGGGCTTATTCGGACGGCAAACAACGAAACGATCTTTTCCGCACGTAACGCTGCTAACAACGCCAACTTAAGTTTGAAGGTGAACGCCAGTGACGCGCTCGAGTTCAACGGTACGGCGGTTGGTACGCTTTCGAACGTGGTCAACGCAACCGGCAGTGAGTCGGAGCTTGTAAAGAGTGTGTCGGCCGGCGTCGCCACCATTCGTGAGTTGGCTGACGGTGCCAACATTTCGCTAACTCAGAATACCGACGACGTAACAATTGCATTTTCGGTCGCCAGCCAGGCCCACGGTGACCTGACGTACCGCGGCGCCAGCACTACGTGGGATCGCCTGGCACCTGCCACCAAAGCCTTGCTACAGAGCAACGGTGCTAGCGCAGCACCGACCTGGATCGCCTCCAGTCCGAACCAGGGTGAGCTGTTATACTTTAACGGTACAAACTGGGTGGTGTTAGCCGTCGCTAACAAAGGTTTGCTTCAGTCCAATAATACCGGCGCCAACCCCACCTGGATCGGGGCGGCGCCTAACCAGGGTGAAATTCTTTATTTCAATGGAACGAACTGGGTTGTACTGGCCGTCAGCACAGATGGTCTTCTACAGAGCCAGGGCGCAGGCGCAAACCCTAAGTGGATCGGTACTTCGCCAACCCTAGGCGACGTTCTCTACTACGATGGGTCGGATTGGGTGAAGCTCGCTGCTGGTACAGCGGGACAGGAGCTTTCAACACGCGGTACCGCCGCTGCACCACGCTGGGTTTCACGTTACGCGTTTCGGCCGCACGATACGAGCACTAATTCGCCAATATCCCACTGGACGCTTAACAACACGCTCAACGACGCTGTTGGCGCTCACAACCTTGCGGTTGAAGTCGCCTCAAACGCTGAGTACGGGCTTACGTCGGATGCTAGCCTGTATTACCTCGCGCGTGCGCAATCGTCCTTCTGCGCGGGTAAGAACGGTACGTCTACGGCGTTTACCGTCGCTAATCAAACGGTGATGTTTCTCGTTAAATTCGGGCAGTACCCCGGTACCACGTCGACTATTTATAATAGCGGCGAGAACGGTAGCAGCAAACCGAACTTTCGCGTAAACCTTATTGCTGGTGGGTATATCCAGTATACGCATCGTGATGTTGGCGACGCTAGTACCACGACGGTGAACCATAGCGCACACAGCGGGGATCGGCCTGTGATTCCCTGTAACGAGTGGACGCACGTTGCGGTGACCCGTAACGATACGTCGAAAGCACTGAAGATGTACATTAACGGCGTACTCGTGCGCAGTGCTACGTACGCTAATAGTCCGCTTACAACGTTCACATCGGCGTCTGTACGACTGATGGGCACTAGCACAGGGTCGGCTGTTTGGAATGATGGCGTTGAGGTTTCGTCCGTGAAAGTCACGGGTTCCGAGCTCTCGCAGTCAGCTATTCAAGCGGAACACAAGTATTGTTTGTTTTTGGATTAACATGTTGTCAGACGAACTCATTACTAGGATTCAGTTAGCCGGCGCACTGCCGACTGATGATCCTATGTTTCAGTCGGCAGGATTGTTGTCGATAATGAATGATCTGCTGCAGGACGTACTGGCGCCTGAACTTGGCATTATGGATCAGAACCACCTGACGTACGCAATTGATTTTCCGGGTGGTAGCAGCGAACTAGTACTTCCATCCCGTTCTGTTGCTGGTTCGATTCGTAAAGTCGTCATGACCAACAACGCAGGCGACCCGTATATACTGTTCCAGGAGACGCTCACTAATCTCGATACTTGGTGGGGCAACGCGAGTACCGCAACCGTACCAGCAGCGTACCTTCTTCGGCTACACAAGCTGATCTTTTTGCCAATGGGCGCTACGTCCCCGGGTGTGGTTACCATCTATTTTGATCGTCGACCGAATGACCTTGTGCTGACGGAAGAAGCAGGCGTTGTTGAATCGTTTGACCTTGATACGGGCGAAGTCACACTTACGTCTGCTTCGCCAACGTTCACCGTTGCTCAAGGACCGTTTGATTTTATCGGCGCCCGTGATCCATACATATCACGATTAGACGATGCGGTGATGACGGATGCGACCGGTGCACCGACCTACGTATTTGACGAGCTACCGACAGATATGGCGGTCGGTGACTACGTATGCCTTGCGCGTCAGTCTCCAGTTCCACAAGTTCCTGATGAGCTACATAGCTGGTTGATGCACGCAGCGATAGCAGAATGTATGGCGACAGCTGGCGATACAGTACGGCACGATTCGTTTGCAGCGCGTGCGACTGCGAAACTCGAACGCTTCCGTTTCCGTGTTTCGCCGCGCTCCGGTGATCGTCCCGTCAAACTCGTTCCTCGCTTCTCAACACGCCGTGCGCGTGCGCCGCGGCACTGGAACGTGTTCCATGGCGGTTAGCGGCGATAACCAACTAGACGTGCGTGGAATCTATTCTGCGCCGAACGAAGTCACGCGGCCGCCTATCGGCGCGCTTAAGGATGCACTTGATGTCGATTTGTCGGCCGCCGGTAGCGCGACGCCTCGTAAAGGCTTTACGCCACTGTTCAATATTCTTGGGAGCACAATCATGTCAGTGTTTCGTTTCGACGGACAAGCGGACAGCCCAATTTATTTCGCGGTTGATAGCGCCGGCGCATTGTGGTATGTCATCGACGTTGGGGGCACACCGGTGCAAATTACCGGTGTGACCTGTTTGACGGATCCGGTTGACGTACGTCCGTTGTTCGTGCACGACGCAGCGATCATTCCAACTACTGCGGGATTACAGGTTATTGAGGTTACTAGTGCAAGCGATGTGCTCATATCGCCATTGGTACTACCACCGCCGATGCCGTTCGCGTCAGCGTGGGACGCGCACTTAGCAACGTCTACTATTGAAACTATCGTTGATGATAAAGTGTTTAAGATTCGCGCCGTACTAACGCGTACATTTCCAGACGGACAAAAGATGGTTTCGAATCCGTCAAGTGAATTTCAGGTTTTGCACCAAGGCGCAACGGAGCACGAGTTACGCGTAAAGATTCGTTTAGGCCAAGCGTTGATTGATGCTGCGGCTGCTGTCGAAGATCGTGTGTCGATCAGTCTTTACGCAACGGAGATTCTCGACGGTATTAGTGCTGCTAGTTTATCGTCAGAGTATACAGAATTAGTGGCAACAACGCGAGCTGTTACAAACGATGAATTTGCCGCCGGCGAAGTGAGCATACGAATTGTGTCGTTTGAGCGTGGCGCTGCGCTGTTCACGAACAATGCGTTAGGTGGTGCGAATCAACTGCGGACGCGTACGCTGCAGCCTCGTGTACTTGCATACTATCGTGGTCGCATGTGCTTTGGTGACGTTTTAGAGCCTGCGACAGCGGTGTTACGCTTAGTACACTTTAATTCTGATGAAGCGGTTTTAAGTGCATTATTTGATACAGTACGCGTTATTGGGTTCGGAACGGTCGATACCGTGATCTCGCCCACGGAAATTATTTTTTCGAGCTCTGCACGTATTTTGCCCGGAATGCAGCATTTAACGTGGAGTAATGATGCGACGACAACGGTCGCTCAGGTGCCGTTAGTCTTAAGCGCCACCGATTTGGGCGGTGGCTTGGTGCGCGTAACATTCAGTGACGCCGTTACTACACCAACGGTTGGAGCGTTGTTTGCATTTGTACCGTTCGTTGCTGTTGATACTTTCGCTATTTCGACAATGCGTGCGCAAGCAGCGTCGAATAATTGGCCGTCTGTTTATCGTGTCGGCACACCAACGCCACTAACCATCGATAGCGACGCTACAAGCACGTTAGAGTACTTAACGGTGGATCGACTTGAAGCAAGTGGTGGCTCGGTGTTCGCGCATTTCGCGATTTATGGTGATGCTAATGAAGAAGTTTGGATGGCGCTAGCTATTCGCCAAGCCTTCGCGAATATTAACGAACCAGCTTTTGTCGGACGTGACGCGTTACCAACAGCTGTGTTTGGGCAGGATTTTGAAAACTTAACGTTGTGGGTTAAGCGTACGAGTCGACTTGGTGTGGTGGCTTCTAGTCCGTTGCCAGCTCCAGATGCTACAGATGGCCATTTTTATGTATACACCATTGAACCTCAGCGTTTTAAAAATCGATCCTATTTCGCCGAGCAAAATCAAGCTGGTACAACACTTGCAACAAGTTTTCGCTCGACTGGAAGTAACACCTCTGAGATCGTACAGTTATTGCCGGTAGATGACGCACTGCTGCAGCTCAAGGCGGATGGACTATTTCGTATTTCAGGCGACGATCCGATCACAGCGGTCGCCGAGGAAGTGGATCGTTCAGTCCGCTGTGTGTCGCCACGGGGCGCGGTAGCGGTCGGTAACGTTGCAGCAATCGCATCGACGCGTGGCTTGTTGTTGTATTACAAGGGACGGCTCGTTGAGCTCAGCAGCCCTATTCGAGACATATGGGAAGACTACATGAACGCGGTTCCCGCATCGACGCTACGTGCGCAGCTAAGCCTTGCGCTGCTCCCTGATGAGAAACGCCTATTTATTGGTTTTCCGACCGCTGACAGTGATATCGACATGTGGACGTGCGAGTACGGACTAATCGATAGTGAAGATGTGGAAGAGTCGACAATTCGGTTTGGTTGGAGCCGCTACGGGCGCTCGCCAACCGCGATGGGTCACGACGAAGAAACAGGCGAGTTGTTGCTCGCCGAAGGCGAGTTTGCGTATGTTCAACGCGGTGTTGCGGATATTCGTGACGATGGCGAAGCTGTGGTTGCGACCGTTGGCGACGGCTTGATTACGCTTACCGGCGTCCAACCCGAGATCGGTGATCGCTTGTTTAATGCCCGCACGGAAGTTATTACGGAAGTAACGGACGTACAGGGCGCCGATATCTACGTAGATGGCGACTTCGAAGTTGGCGATGAAATCGAAGTCCGCATTCCATTTATGGCAAGTATTCGCTGGTGGCCTATGTTCGCTGGTGCTCCGATGCACTTAAAGCAGTTTACATACTTCTCGGCATATCTCCGGGAATTATCACTGAACACGTTAACATTTTCGTTTTCGACGGACTGGAGCGCAGCGGAAGAGCCGGCCACGATCACACCCGTTAGCAATTCGTTGGGCTTTGGCTTGGATCCTTTTGGTCTTACTCCGTTCGGCGGTACGTCCCTAGCGCCTGGCCGCCCGTTTCGCCAAGGGATTCCACGCGCCACACAGCTAGGCACGCGGATTTCGGCGGGTATGGACGCAACCATGTCTGGAGAGTCATTTATATTGGATGGACTGGCACTCGAGAGCCGACGCATCAGTCCAACGCATCGGAGATTGGCGTGAGTAAAGGCGTTCGCTACCAAGACCTAATGGAGAATGCTCAGGCGATTACAAATCGCCGGATGACGCTTGTGTTGCGTGATCTTGATAAGCAATTGTCGAACGGGTTGGTGCCCGAGGATAACTGGAAAGGAAAACTCGAAACGCTAGAATTCGCTAGCGGGAATTTACCACTAACATTTACAGGCGTGTTTCCAGCTGATGTGTGGTGTCTTAGCCACAATCGCGACGGCGCTTACGTAAGCCTTCCACGTGTACAGTGGCATCGTGTAACTACTGGCTACACGCTAGATGCTATACAAGACCTACCAAGTGGCGCTGCCTCGACGGTTCGTTTGTTTATTTGGAGTTAACGATGAGCTTAAAATCATTTTTATTTGGTGATGAGAACGAACAGCTCAAAAAAGCGCAAAAGATGGCGCAGGAACGTACGACGCAGCTGGAAGGCCTCGCGCGTCCTGGGGCAGCGTATGCAACAGGTCGCACAGCTGCAGATATTGAAGCGGAACTAAACGCATTAGACGCTGCGCCAATTGCGCCTGATTTTAATCAAGCAGAATCGCGTGAAATGATTCGCCTCGGGAATGCGCAGGGCCGCATGGATGAAAACTTACGCCTGCGAAAGATGGAAGAGCTCCGACAGCGTTCGATCGATCGTCGACGTGCTGCGGGGGCTCTTGAGACCCAGGATGCGGATCGTGCTCGCAAGCAAAGCGAATTACGCGATGCGTTGGTAGCGGCACGCGCCGCGGAGGCGCAACAGGGTGTTTCTACGCAGCTTCAAGGATTAGCGGGCCAGTTTCAGGACGTATACGCGGCTGGCGGTATGACGCCACAACTGATGCAAGCGTTTAACCAGCAAGAAGGACTGTTTCGCGGTGCGGATGCGCAAGCAGAAGCCGAACGCCACCGTAATCTGACGGCTATGGCTGATTATGAACGCGCGCAGCGTGACGCGACTATGCGTGACCTAGCAGCACGTGGTGCGGGTGGTTCAGGCGCTGCGATCGTTGGTAGCCTGGGTGCAACACAAGAAGCCGGACGTCGTGGGGCGCAAGCGTTTCGTGACACCGAAGCAGAACGCCAAATGTCGCGGTACGCTTCAGCGGATCGTTATCGACAATCTGCTAGCGACGCAGCAGCGCGTGCTCAGAACGCATTATACGGTACGGGCGAAACTCTAGGCGCGGTTAACCAGATTCAGGCGCAGCTTGGTGCACAAACACGTGCGGATCAGCAAGCACGTTATGGCCTAGAACAAGACTTAATTAATCAACGGTATAACCCACAAATACAACTACAGCAGCAGATGGCGCCAAGCGGCGGGCTGTGGGGCGATTATATTGCTCCGATCGCCAATTCTGCTGCTGCTAGTGCAGAAGCCTATAATAAAGCGAAAGCATCGTTCGGTGGCGGTGCTGCTGATGTGCCAGGAGCTGCATAATGGCGTTACCTGCGGGATATAATTGGGATGAGCTCAACAAGCTAGCAGGCGCGGCAGATCGCGCCGCTACCATTGTTGGCGCTCAACCGGCGCCCTACGCGGTCGACCCGTTGTCCGACGAGTATCGTCAACTAGCTGATTATGTTGAAGCCTCACCTGCATTAGGGGCGCCTGTCGGCGCGCCCGTACGGCCAGCGCCTGCGATAGCAGGCGCACCCGGCGCTGTACCAGCCCCGAATAAGTTCGCCTACCCTGATTCGCCGTTGTTCGATCAGCAGGCGCACGCGGCGAATCTGCGGCGTGCAAACGAGATTCAAGATATTGGCAATCTTTCATCTGCATTCGCCTCATTAACGAAGCCTGCGGCTGCTAGTGCAAGTCCACAGTCACGCCGACTGGTATTTACGCCCGATACAGCCTGGATTGATCAACAGACGGCGCGTTTTCAACAAGCAGTGCCACAACAATACGCCATTCAACGTGGGTTGCAAAAAGACGTCGCTGAAACGCGTAAAGGTCAGCAGGAGTTCGCTACAGCCGAACAAGCTGAAAAGGACGCCGAAAAGGTACGTGCCTATGAAGCTCGTCGTGCGGATCCGCAAGATCCATTGGCGCGTGACTTCCGTGCCACGCTTGAGCTCCAGTTGATCGGCTCGGGTATGGAACCTGCACAGGCGAAGGTTGTAACACGCGGTCTTCAAAACGCAAGCTTCAAGGATATGGCCGCCAACCCCAACCTTGCTGCTATGGCAAAAGCGTGGGAAGAAAAACGTCAGGATGAGCAGCGCGCAGAAGCTGTACGAACCCAAGCTGCCACCAGCCGCGCGGTCGCTCGTATCCACGAGGGCGGCGCTGCCCGGCGTCAACGTGAGCTGCTGGGGCGTCCTGGCACGCTTACGGAGCAGCAGTACGACGCAGCGGCGACCTACGCCCTTCAGCGTCAAGGCGTGGCCCAGCCTACGGCTGAGCAACTGGCCGACACCAAAGCCGGGCTCAAGCGTCCTGCGAACTTCGCGCATGCAGCGAAGTTATATGATGAGTCGACTGGTAAAGAGTATGGAACTGCAACGGCTGCCGCCGGTAGCACACCCGCGGATCTTCGCCAGCTGAAGGCACAAGACTTCAAAGAAAACAGTGAGTATGTAAAAGCACACGTAAAAGACAAATTCTTTACACCGCGCATGGAGCTTACGCGTACGCTCAAGGACGTGTTTCGCCAATCGGATGTTGCTGGTGTGGGTCTGTTGGGTGGGCGTATTTCAGGTAACGCTCGTGGTGCGCTGATTGGTGCAATGAAACAAATGGGGCTGGAAACCAAAGGCATGGAAAAGGCCCAAACCAACCAAGCGCTGCTGAAGTTGTTTAACGAAAATATTCGTCGTGCTTCGTCCGGTGCTGCGCTCAACTTACGCGAAGAACCGTGGTACGACTCCATTGCTGGCGCTGTAAACGACGAAAGTAAGCTGCGCTCTTTTATTAGCGCCATCGAACAGAGTGACAACGCTCGCTTGCGCGATCTTGAAGGGTTAACGTCTTCGGAAGGTTTATTTAAACTCACCCTCGATCGACGTGTACAGCATTTATCCGACGACGGCCGTCAGCGCGTATACGAACAAGCACGTAAATACGGTTACGAACCTCAAGTTAATGCGTCCACTGGCGAACTACGTTTTATAGATAAGGACGGCAACGTCGAGGCAACCAATGTCCGATTCTAATTCTGATTGGGTTTCGCCTGAAGACTTTGCGTCTGCGGAGCAGCAGCAATTGGCTGCGTCATCAGAGCCTGTGGCTCCTAGCGCGCTCCAGGATACTGGTAATTTTCTTACGGGCGTAGGGCAAGGCGCTACACTCGGTTTTGCTGACGAGGCCGCCGGGCTGGTAGGCCAGCAGGCTCAGCGTCTCCGACGTGCTTTGACAGGTGACTATGCTACAGGACCCGGTACGCTAGCAGAAGCGGAACAACGCGACTACACGCAGACGCGTGACATCGCACGCGAGCAGCAGGCGCAAGCGGCAGAACGTTCGCCGTACCTTCATGGCGCTGGTCAGTTTGTAGGTGGTGCCGCCGCTTTACCTACGGTCGCTAATCCTGCTGGCATGGCGGCTATTGGCGCAGGTTCAGCTGCGCTAAACGTAATCGGGCGAAGCGAAGGCGACGCATTAGATCGCGTACGCCAACTGGACGAACGCGGCACCGAAATTGCGCTTGCAGGTCTTGCAGGTTATGGCGGTGCGAAGCTTGCGCAACTGGCGAAAGCTCGCGTGGCGAAGAAAGCCGTCGCTGCTGAACGCGCTGTTGCAGCGCTCGAACGCGCCCAAGGTACCAAAGCGACTGAAGAAGCTGGGCTTGCGCTTCAACAAGTTCGTGGCGAGTTACTCAAGAATGAGAAGCCTTGGCGTGCACAACCGGTGGCAGAAGAAGTTAGCGATTATCTGACAAAAGGACGTCAGGTTGTACGTTCCGGAGGCCACGCGGTTCCGGCTACTGCGGAACATATGACGTCTCCGGAACAGTGGGCGAAAACCGCAGGCGAACTGCAAGAAAGCATCGGCGCTGCGCTGGATAAGTCCTACGACCAGCTCGATAACATGATCGAGAACTACGAGCACCTCCATCGCTTCAAGCCGGCACGCGTGTATCACCCACGTGGCGAAGGCGCGATTGCCGCCCGCGCTGCTCGCGAAGCGGCGGAACAAGGTGTTGCTGCCAAGCCACTTAACCCCGTTGATTTCGCTGATGATGCCGCGAAGACCATCTCCGATACTGCTGAAACGGGCGCTGCAACAGCGGATGCCGCTACGGCGCCTCTTGAAACAGTCAGTACCCGGCCTGCATCGCAGGTGTTAGAAGCCGCCACACCCCGTCAGTCACCGAACTTGCCGAAGTCCTTTAGTTCCGTTGGGCGCCAACCACGGGCGCTGCTGAAGTTCAACCAAGACGACATCATGTCGGCCGTCACTAAAGAATCTGAATACAATCCTTCGCTACGTGCTTTTGGTATTTCTGAGGAAGTGTACAACAACGCTAGAAACCAACTCCTTGACGTTGTGAAAGATGTCTTTCCTAAGACCGTTCAAGGGGTACGTCGTTTTTCGGATGTACGTCGTCTTCGCAACGAGCTGTACAAGAAGCTAGGCGAAAAGGCCTCTAGCTTGGGCCTAGGCCGCGAGGCGACCGCTGCCATGGATAACATCTACGACGGCGTCAACAGCCTCGTACAGGACGAAATAGAGGGCGCCAGCAAGTACATCCTGGAGACCTTCGAGGGTAGCCCTGAGGTAGCTCGTCAGATGACCGGTCGGTTAAAGCAGCTCGGCGCTGATATTTCCAACTACAACAAATTGTTTCATATTGAGCGCCGTATCGGCGACGCGGCAGCAGCAGCCAAGAAAGCTGCGGCGGAAGCCCCGAAGCTTGCCGTCGAGACGGGCACTAAGATCGCCCCTGCCACCGCTGCACGCGAAGCCTTCCTCAAAAGCGGTATCCTCAACGGAATCGGCTACGCCATGCCGTGGAAAGCCAAGGCTGCGTTCTGGTTACTCAACAAGGTCCGCTCGAAGCAGCCAGGCGAACTCTCGGCTGTAAACAAGCTTACGGCTGCGGCTGCGAACAAACCCCTTTTGTTTGAAAAGCATGCTAAACTGATGGAGGATTATCTGGCCCGAGGTACGGTAGCAGGACTCAATGCCCTACTTGCACGTCAAGGTCAGGAAGAGTACGATGCGCTCATGCAAAGCGCCGAACAGCAAGAGGAGTAGTTATGAGTGGAAGAAAAGTAGATCTAGAGTGGTGCCCAGACAAGAATGCCATCGACCCCGATGACATCTTCACGTTCAACAACAGCGAAGACAATCTTCGCCAAGTGAAGACGAAGGCATCGTTTGCGTTTTATACGTTTAGCGAGACCGCTGTCACATCCGGTAGCGCCGGTGCGTTGGTTGCGACGTTTACGTCCAAGGCTCCACACGTGTTGCTGACCGTCGATGGTGCAGGTGGTAAAGAATACGACAACATTACGGGTCCTGGCATCGTGGGTCAATTGATTACCATCATTCCATCGGGCGGAACCGTAACGCTCGACGGTGGCGCTGGTAACATCAATACCGTCGGCGCTACACTAGCGCTGCCGACCACAGCGAACGCTGTACTGCAGTACGGTCTAGTGTCCGGTGAGTGGGACGTTAAGTCCTCGTCTGATAACGATAATACCTAAGAGGAGTTTATATGCACAGTGGCACAGTATTTAAGCAAAGAAGGCGCATCGTTGA
>Ga0187892_10004904_pt1 | contig 21787 bp, 12 predicted proteins | sample MA1701073metaG_FD_139345 | JGI IMG/M metagenome (GOLD analysis project Ga0187892, IMG submission 139345) | Bio-ooze microbial communities from a basaltic lava cave in the Kipuka Kanohina Cave System on the Island of Hawaii, USA - MA170107-3 metaG ... | reverse complement strand
CGAACGATTGGTGCGCGCGTTGCTGAAGGCGCGCTGATCTTGTTCCGATTGGACCAGTCGGTTGCCCTGAGCAAGCGGACTTCGCCCCAAGTACAAGTTCAACACAGACAGCGCGAAGCTCCTGGGACATCGCCCTCGAAATCCGGCGTGCGCTGTTCGCCGCCAAATGATTGTCCGATTCGTGTCACGACTCGAAAAGGTAGCTTCAGTGCTGTCCGCTGCCGATCTTTCTGCATCAGTGAGAATGGAGGAGGGTGGTTGTGGCTGCATTGTCGGCCATCCGGAAGTCGCGACCTTTGCAGTCGGCCAACAGCCCGCGATTCTACTTTTCAGGCCAATCGAGGTGCTCCGCAAGAAATTCAAAGGTTCCTTTCGCATGAATTTCGTGGCCACCGTTGAAGAATTCTATTTTTGTCTTGCCAGGGATTCCGAGGTCATCGTAAAGGCGACGGACTTTCGCATATTCGTATGCTACCCATCCGTCTGGCGCGACGGCATCTCGGTGTCCCCGCTCAACCATAAAAGGGCGTGGTGCGATCAAAGCTGCCATCTCGAAGTGATTAAAAGTATTTCCCAGATTGAAATCAACCATTTCATATTCGCCCGTAAAGATGTAACTGTACCGAAAGTCCAAGCTCGTGCTTTTCAGAATCCATTCATTGAACGCACCTGAGCAGATGGATAGGGAGTAACCTTTTAATAACGCCGGAATCCGCATAGCAGTCATTCCGCCGTAGGAAAGTCCATAGAAGCCGATGCGGTTGGGATCCACAAAGGGCAGTTGTGCCAACCACTCCAAGATGCGTTCGTGCTGTCGAACAATGACTGAAAAGAGCGACTTCTTAAGTGGATTCAGCTTTCGCTGAAGTACCCGGAATTTGTCTTTTCCTATGTAAGGATTCTGAGGTGCAAAAACGATAAATCCGCGATCGGCCAGATTGGCGCCATACGAATGATAGACACTCTTCGCCTTCGGATCACAAATCACCTGTGGACGGCCTTCCAACCCGTGCTGGCACACAACCACTGGCCGGCGCTCGCCGCCCTTTAGCCCACGTGGAACAAGCAGAATTCCGTAGGCATAAACATCTGGCCAGACATCCAGTACAACCTCATACCCCACCCACTTTTCTTCATCGAAGACTTTACGCGTGCGAGCATGGAGCGGAAGGTTGGCCTCAGGGAATCGTCCAATGATTTCATCCCACAAGATATCTCGATAGCGCTGAGCGGCTTCATCGTTCCACTGAGCGGGCGAACTTAGAGGCCGGTTGTGCATGAACTCGGCCCTTCGAGATTCGGATTGCCTGACCAGCTTCTGCGTGAATGCGGATAGTTCGCTAACCTGGCGTTGCATGCGACTCGCTGGATCCCAAGCGGCATGAAGACTTGTTGGCGGGGTTGGGCGAAGGTCGGCCCTTCCCTGTAACCCTAGAAAAGACAGGAAAAGGTTCAGAGCTTCAGCGGACCCATGCTGCCCACTTCCATCGCCAACCAACCGAATCGCATTGGGCTTTGATAACTTGACGTAAGGAACTTGCGCCCGCTTGAATTCGGCGCGGGTTGAATCTATCGGTGGAGAGACCAGCCGGCCTGGAGCGGCCCCATCTCGGCCTTCCCGAGCGGGCGGGGGACCTGTAATTTCCGGACCCCGGGAAGCTTCTATCACCAAGGGCCGAGGGCAAATGAGCCGAGCTATTTCGGCATCACCGAATTCATCCAGGAGGCCCCAGACATTTCGGTAGATCGGCTCACGCCAAACCTCTTCTCGAGATTGAAAATATCCACTGAGACAAACGACGTCAACGCGTTCGTCCACGGCACCACTATACAGAGCTAACAATCCCCCCTCGCCGTAGCCAATGACTCCAACAGGAAGATCGGCTCCAGACGATTTCTGTCTGAAGTAATCTACTGCTGCCAACACTTTCTGAACTTCATAGCCAATCACATGTCGTCCCACCTCGAATGCCGTCCTGTAGACAAACTCGCGATGGGGCTGATTGGTCATCCGAACTCTCGGGTTGCCCGACCAGGTGTCAGTTCGGTCAACTAACACCGGAATCAACACCTCGCACCCATTTTCAGCCAGGTACCTGGCGAACTGGCTTTGCTGGGAAGAGCCAGAAGCCAAGCCGGCGAGTGACTCAGGAGATTGGTCGGCGTCGCCTAGCGCTATAACCTGTGCTCTGATTTTCCCATGCGGTGTTAGAAGCAGCCCTGCCCCCTGCACGCCTTCCAGCACAGGCCAATGAACCGCAGCAACTGAAAAGGCTTTGCTTTTTCCTACCACGGCTGATCTGGCAGTCGTAGCCACGAGCTCCATCTGAACGGGTTGGATTCGGGCGTCAATGGCTCCAATGATCTGGCGAAAACGATCCCGGTTGGGCTTTACGGATCGCAGGAAGGCCTCCCGGGAACTGAAATCCGGTTTCCACCGACTGGCTTTCTGATCAACGGACGCCTGCAATTGACGCGTGGCGAAAGAATCAATTCCCATCACCATATTGGCAGCCAGATCGCCCTCCATCGTAAGCGGATCGGTTCCTGGAAGCTGCTGTGCATTGCCAAAGCGCGACAAGAAACACAGCATGACTGCCAACAAACAATGCTGTCTTCTGAATACAACCATGGATCACCTCTGCGCGATGCTTTGAGTGAACGCATTCCCCCAGCCGTGTTGGCCTCTATCGGTGTCCGTTCGGTTTCGTGTCGCGGATCTGTTTTCCCTTCACCCGGAAGATCGGTCGAAAAGCCGCTGTCCCAAATCGTGTTCCCCAATGGCTCGGAAAAGTTCGACCAGTTCGACTAGTTTTATGGTTTCCTCCCAGCTAACACCACAGCGCTCCCCCTGGCACGCACGAAGGAATTCTCCATCCTGGTCCGCAATCGCTTTTTCGTAGACTAATTGCTCGTCACCATCGAACCTCAACTCTTCCCAGTCCGAGCGGATGTAGCTGAAACCATCAGTCTCCACAGTGTGGTGCTCGCCGACAATAACCATCTGTTTTCTGGGGAGGCGCGAGGCATAGCTAATCGATACGCTGACAGCCGGACCGTAAGCCACACGGCCTAACAACGAGACATCCCGGGAGTTGACGACATCGGGTGAGACGACACAGGCGAGCGGTTTGACGCTGCCGAACCAGTCGATGAACAAATCCAATGGGTGTGCGGCATGGTGAAGGAGCGCACTATCGGTCCAGCTTCGTTCACGAAGCACATGATGGCGGACGTAGCTGACCTGCTCAACTTCTCCCAAATCACCCGCTCGAAGACATTCCTTGAGCCGTATGAATGGATTCAAGAAGCGGCTGGTGTGGGCACACCTTATGAGGACATCGTGTTTTGCCGCCAGCAAGGAAAGCCACTCGGCTTCTTTCAAGCCCCCACACGGAGGCAACTCGACCAGCGTGTGAATACCTGCTTTCAAGCACTCACAGGCCTGTTCGAAGTGAGCCGATGACGGCGAGCAAATGATAGCTGCTTCAGCATGACGGAGTGCTTCGCTTAAGCGGTCTGTATAGCTAGCAATCCCATAGGTTGAAGCAAATTTCGCAGCCTTATCACGGCTCGGTCCTGACACAGCAGTGATCTTCACACCGGGCTGCGCCAGAGCTTTTCGAGCATGGATGGACGCGACTGCACCGTAGCCAATGATGGCGAGTTTCATTAGCACTCCAGGCTCTTACGACAAGCCTCATAAAGGCCCAACCTCCGAATCGCACTCCAGCATCCCAGGAGCATCTGCATCTGTCAGTCAGTGTGCGCTTTCATCCCACGTGAAATTGCAAAAAACGCCAACCAGGGGAGGAGTCCGATCAACCAGAATATTGAGGCCGTCTCATTCAAATCTGAAAGTCGTCCGATATGGGGGCTCAGGTAGCCATAGGCTATGTTGCCCAGCCCCCCAAGCAATCCGGAGGACGTGCCTACATAAGAGGGCTCCAGGTCTTGCACTAGCGTGTGGTAGATCACCAAGAAACTAGCCACCCCGATCGCCACAAACAAAAGGCACAGGATTGCCCCGAAAGTCGACGAGGTCAGTCCTACGATTGTCCCCGAAGACATCAGCACGCAGCTCACGAAAAGGGCACAGTTTCTTGCGGACTGTACTGACAAGCCCAGAGTGATCAGCTTTCTGACAAACAATCCTACTGTAATATTTCCCACTTCCAGACTTCCATAGACAACCATTGAGAGCGCGTTACCCTCGGCGAAACTGAACCCTCTCTCGGTCTTTAAGTACAACGGAATCCAATCGGCAAGAAAAAAACTGACGCCGTTAACCAGAATTGCGGCAAAAACCAACATCCAGAAATTCCGACGGGAAACAATGCCCACCATGACCCGGGAAATGTCTCCCAGAGAAAACCTGCTTCCCCCGAGATGACTCGATAAATTTCGCGTGTACCATAGCCAGCCCATGATCCACAAACTGCCCAGGCTTCCAGTGACGACAAAAGCTGCTCTCCAGCCCAGAAAAACTGAAGTGGCCGTCACGATCACCGGCGCCAGCATTGATCCCGCTGCGGCGCCACTGTTGAAAATGCCGTTCGCCAGAGGTCGATCTCGGGGTGATAGAAGCCGATGGGTTACTTTGAGGGCGCTGGGCCAATTGAAGGCCTCACCGACACCAAGCAGAAATCGAAACCCTGACAGCATTCTCACAGAGTTCGCAGAAGCAGTCAGAATTCCGGCCAGTGACCAGAGGCCAACAGCCAGTGGGTAAACAACTCGGGGCCCAAATCTGTCCACCAGCCAACCACCGGCAATCTGTACAGCCCCGTATGAATAACGAAAAGCCGATATCACTTCCCCGAATGCCTCTTTGGTCAGACTGAACTCCGCGATCACCTTTTCAGCTGTAAGAGCCAGCACCTGCCGGTCGACATAATTCAAGACCGTCGCCAGAAACAGGAGACCACAAAGCCACCATGCCTTCGGAGGCACGTATCCCGGGACATTCGTATGCGAGTTGGTCGAGCTGGGTTCTGGAGCTATTGGCAAGTTATTTCCCAGGCATGAGGAAAGTAGAGGTACTGGGACCGTGGAGATGCATTGAGATCAAACCTAACACGGGGCAGACTTCAGGAGTGTTCGGTGTTTGCTTCACCTACCCAATCTCCCTGCCGTTGCAGTGAGTCACCCGGTTATGCTAATTAGTGACCCAGCTGAAGGTCTAATAGAATAATTGAACTGAATCAATCTAGTTCTGAGAACAAGCGATGGACCTGAGACAACTCGAAATGTTTCTCGCCGTCGCTGAGGATCTGAGTTTCACTCGAGCCAGCCAACACCTTCATGTTGTTCAGTCGGCCATCAGCCGGCAGATCCGCCTTTTGGAAGAAGAGCTTGGAGAAACGATTTTCAAGCGCGCCAACAAAAGGCGCGTCTATCTCACTCCAGCAGGGGAGGTCCTACTTCGATATGCTCGACGTATTCTATTGGATGTGCGGAACGCTGCAATCGACGTTTCTCAGATTGGCGATCTCCAAGGTGGAAAACTGAGAGTTGCTGCGGGAATCATTGCCTGTGTTTATCTCTTGCCTCCCATTTTTGAAAGATTCAAGGAGCTCTATCCAAAGGTAGATCTCGACATTATCACGGGGCCAACCGAAACCTTGATCTCAGAACTTCGCAACAATCGGATCGATCTCGGTGTGTTGACCTTGCCAATTCAATTCCCCGATCTGGAAGTAATTCCCCTGTGTTCCGAGGAAATGGTTGTGGTAACGAGCACGAAGCACCGAACCTTGTCGAAGAGGAGATCTCTGCGTGCAGTAGAGCTTGCCGACCACCCTCTTATCCTCTTTGGCAAAGGCGCACGGACCCGTATCCTTTTGGATGACTTTTTCCAAGAGATTGGAATCACTCCACGCGTTTCGATGGATTCTGAGAATGTAGCAGCGATAAAAGCATTGGTAAAGATTGACCTCGGCATCACTATTGTGCCGTTGCGGGCGGTGACCGAAGAGCGCAAGCGGAAGGAACTCCACTACTTGAGAATCTCTGATTACCGACTCCAGCGGCAAATAGGGTTGGTCTTTCAAAAAGCCGATCATCATCCCAAGGTAGTGTCAGAAATGATTCGGTTGATGAAGCAGTTAGGCAGAACGTTGCGAGCCGATTAGCGTAGAACCAGACAATCCCACTGATTCTCTGGCTAGTTATTGCCTTGGACGACGCTAAGACGATCCCACACATTCCAGACTTGGGCCGTTCATACAACCGTTTCGAACTCGCAAGTGCGCTCCAGGCCACTAGCGTGCGAGCGTTTCCCCCAACAGTGCGTTTTTTCTCCAGATCGACTTGCGTCACTGTCACTGAGTTGTAATATCTCGACAATAGATTAGAACAATCGAATTATTCTATTAGACAGGTGATTGATTCCTCGAATATTGTTTGTGTGGGTTGATTCCCGCGCCACCCAGATTCAGAAGGCAGAAACGACAGCGTAGGATTTTGGTTCTACTGATTGCGTGCAATTTCTCAGGGAACTCAAGTCCCAGCGCTTATCAAGTTGATGCGCAATCGGTGCTTCAAGTTCACATGTCTGGAAGCGATTAATTCCTATCGCCAATTTGTGGAAGACTCCTTCAAATGCGAGAGGATCTCGTTCCCGATAGTTGCCCAGCGCTGGCCGGAAAGAGACGACATAAGAAGCGGAGTAAGCGAACATTTAGTCCTCTGTACTACGTGGTTGAGCTCCAAGTCGAGCCTGACTTGACTGGTTGTCCAAACAAGAACAAAACAAAAGGCTGAGACCAGGGAAGTCGACGGTCAGACACAACGACCGAGCCGATGTTTCAGCTAGCCAACCTTGACCACGACGTCGGGATGAAGCGCCGCCTTGGGACGCGGTAGGAGGAATTGGGGCGTTGCGCATTACACGACGCGGCTGGACTTCGAAGACGGAACCCCATGTGCAAGAAGCTGCGGAAAATCTTGACCTCTTTGACGAGCTTGACTAGCGTGTGAGGTAGGTACGCAAATCCAAATTCAAGTCGGTTGCGCAAGAATCTCCAACGTTGCCCTGGCAACTCTAACGACCTAAGAAGTCAAGAGGAGGATTCTCCCATGAGAAAGAGCATTTGGGTTCTACTGTTGTGTCTGTTTGGATCGGCACAGCTTATCTGGTCCCAAGTCGAAACGACCACCAGCATTCGAGGCAATGTCACCGACCCCAGTGGCGCAGTTATCGCCGGAGTGTCGGTCAAGGCGAGAAATCAAGACACCGGCGGGGTCTGGGAGACAGTCACTAACGACGCTGGATTCTACTCCTTTCCATCTCTGCGACCTGGCACCTACACCATCACTACTAACCATCCTGGATTCAAAACCACCGAAGTCAAAAACCAGGTCGCTCAAGTCGCACAAACTGCCCAAGTCAATGTCGCTCTGGAGATTGGCGAAACCAGTGACACGGTTTCTGTTTCCGGGCAGTCGGCAGAATTGCTGAACACCACCTCTGGCGAGATCGCGACGAGTATCGACAAGAATCTTGTTTCCAACGTGCCGCTCGAAGGGCGGAACTTCTTTGAGCTGGTGGCTCTGGCGCCCCATACCGCTTCGGAAAACCTCGGAGGCGGTCAAAACACGTTCGGTTCGCACTCGATGAAGCGTGTTAACGCGATGGGCAGCTTCGAATCGTCAGGTGTGTATGCTGCAGGTGGCCGGGATTCTGACTCGAATATTTCTGTGGATGGAGCCAACACGCAAAACATTCTCTACGGAATGAGCAATCAAGTGCAGTCGCAGGCAACGATTCAGGAGGTCAAGATCCAAACGGCGACCATGAACGCCGAGTTCGGCAGCGGCGCCAACGCTGTGACGGTGATTACCAAGGGTGGGACGAATGCCTTTCATGGCGAAGGTTTTGTCTTTCACCGCAACGATAATCTGGACGCCACGCCATTTTTCACGAACTTGATCGGCGGCAGGTTGCCCGAGTACAAGCGCAACACCTTTGGCGGTTCCTTCGGCGGGCCTATCGTGCAAAACAAGCTCCACTTTTTTGGCAACTACGAAGGTTCCCGTTTGCGCCAGGCAATTGTAGGTAATGCCATCGTTCCGACCGAGGCTGTCCGCAGGGGAGATTTCTCAGACTACCGCCCGCCGCTTCCGGGTGGCGGTTTCGGTCCGGTGCCCACAATCTACAATCCCTTCAGCTATAACTCAACCACCGGGCTCCGCGATCCCTTCCCTGGAAACCGGATCCCAACAAACCTGCTGGACCCAGGCGCACAGGCGTTATTGAAGTACACGGCTCTGCCTAACACCACCATCGACGGAATCCCGCAGTACCGTGGATTAGCCCGAACAGACATCGACAAGTACCAATACACTTTTCGAATCGACTGGCAAAAAAGTGCCACTACGACCATTTACGGGCGCTTCACCTACGATGAAAGGGAAGCTTTTCGCGGAGGACTCTTGGAACCGCTTCAAGGAGAGAGCACCCCGAGCTCAACAAAGAGTGCCGTAATAAATTGGACTCAAGTGCTCAGCCCGAGGGCCGTCAATACTTTTTCGGCGTCTTACGCCCAGCCGCGATGGGGGATCGGTCGCCCGATAGACGTGCCTGACGTGGCGAAAGAAATGGGGTTGACCAATACATCGTCGTTGACAGGTAGTCCGACAGTCAACCAAACCACTTATACCGTGGGCACATCCGGGTTGTTCATATGGACTCCCAAGCAGCACACCTATCAAATCAAGGATGACTTCAGCCTGAACGTGGGCAAGCATTCACTTAAGTTTGGGGTGTCCGGACACGAGAAGCGATTGCTGTTCATACAGCAGTCCTCCGACAAAGGTCTTCTAAACTTCGATCGGGTTTTCTCGCAAGCCTGCCCGGGCGGTAACACAACCTGTGAGGCGGCAAGGGCAGCCTCTGGTTTGGACGCCGGGGGCCTTCCCTTTGCAGACTTTTTGCTTGGCACGCCCTTTGGTGCGTCAAGGGAATTGAGGGCTTTGGACTACAACGGGCACCAGAGATACTATGGCTTCTATGCTCAGGATGCCTGGCAGATGCGTCCTGGTTTCACGCTCAACTACGGCCTGCGCTACGAGACCTGGTCACCATTGCTGATGCCTTCGAACAACGCGGTGCGATTCAATCGGAGTACAGGCCAGCTGCAATATGTTTTACAGAACCCGTCAGACGCGTTGAATCCTGCCACACGCTTCGGACGTGATGCTGCGCTCAATCCAGCAATTCCTCGCGAGGGTTATGACACCTCCAAGAAGAACTTTTCACCGCGCTTGGGCTTGGCCTATCAGCTAAGACCCGACACTGTGTTACGTGCCTCGGGTGGAATCTTCTACACTGGAAACATCAATGTGAACCAGCTCTCGGACATCCAACAGGGAGTGGGTCCCTGGAAGCAGCTGACCAATCTCCTCATCGGCCGTACCGAGCAGCTGCCCCCGATAAACACCCGAAATCTTTTTCCGCCGGCAACTCCGGGAGGAGTCCCAGTTTCCGATGTGAACAATCCACAGACGGTGCGAGCGATTGGTGAGGCGATCTACAAGATTCCTACGGTGTATCAGTGGTCCCTCAGCCTCCAGCACCGCGTGGGCGACTGGTCGGTCGAGGGAAGTTATCTCGGCTCGAAGTCCATTCGGATTTCGACGTTTGTTGACGTCAACGCGGCAGAATTGCCCCAGGGAAATCTCGCGGGGCTCCCAATTCAACAGCGCCGGCCCTTTCCAGGATGGCAGGCCATTCAGACTTGGATTCCAGGAGGATGGGGCAAGTATCACGGCGGCAACGTCAATGTGAGAAATCAAACTTGGCGGGGCCTTACGGTGTTGGGAAGCTATGGTTTTGTGAAGAACATTACCACCAGCACGATCATTGGCAGCGACCAAGGTAATGTGCATTGGCGTTTTAACGACATCTGGGCCGGACCTGCTGAGATCAGTCCAGTTCACCGGTTTGTCGCGGCGTGGTCCTATCAACTGCCTTTCGGAAAGGGGAAGACCTACGCCATGTCGGGAGTCATGGATGGAGTCTTTGGAGGTTGGAATGTGAGCGGTATCACGGAATTCTCTACGGGAAGCCCGCGAACGATCCAAACCGGGGACAACACCGGCTCTGCGCTTGGAGTTCAATTGCCCAATCGACTAGCTGACTGCGACATTAAAGCCGCCGCCAGAGACCGGTTTCAGTGGTTCAACACGAGTTGCTTTGTCAACCCAGCTTTCGGATATTTTGGGAACTCGACACGGGGAGTCATGACCGATCCAGGCATCAACAACTGGAACATTTCCCTTGCGAAGAGTCTCGCTCTGACCGAGGGGAGTCGCTTGGAAATTCGCTTCGAGACCTACAATAGTTTCAACCATACACAATTAGGAGGAGCAAGCACAAATCTAACAAGCGCGACTTATGGCCGGATTACCAGTACCCGAGAACCCCGCCAGATCCAAATCGCGTTGCGGTATGTGTTCTAATGAGCCGGATTTCTGACTCAATGTTCGTGACCACTTCAGGAAACGGTATAATCGCGGTCTCAACCAACTTCGAAAGGGCAGTGCGGTAGCCGCAAACGACCTGAGGCAGGCCCGCAAGGCGGGCCTGCCTTTAGAAAACTCTACCGCTTGGCGATTACTGGTTCATGCCTAGGCCGCTGGATCTCTTTCTTGAGCTTCCCCGCTGCAGCCCTTCCATTCATTGCGCTCGGTTCTATTTTTGACGCCGCTCTGGTCTTTCTTTTCCAGCCGCTCGTGTTTTTTGGTGGATGACTTGAGCACTTCTATACTGATTCATCATTTGGGTATTCGGAACCCTGCCCATTCATCGCGCGAACTTACCACCGAAATGCATCTTAGGGGCGCTGACTGCTTCACTAAACTCATCCCCAAGATTCCGTACAGGCTGTGTTTGCTATTGGTGCTGAGCTTTTCTCTCGCGCCTTTTGCCGGGAATTTAGAGACTCTGCCGGGAACCAAACCGCTAACAACAGAGGGTGATTTGTCGTTGAAGATGATCGAGCAAGTGGACGGCTTCTTCCTCCAGATGATCGACGACTCACCAACCAAGCGTGCAAGACTCTGGTCGCCAGACTATTCGTCCCAGACCGCTTATGCAGAGTCTGTCCAGCCCAATCGAAAACGTTTCGCCAGGTACATCGGTGTGGTCGAGCAACGGCTTGGGCCAAGACCGCTGGAACTCGTCGCTGCTCTGGACCGGCCATCTCTGGTCGCAGAGACAAGCCAGTTCCGAGCATATGCGGTTCGCTGGAGCGTGCTCGAAGATGTCGATGCCGAGGGGCTGCTTTTAGAGCCTCGGCAGCGCCCAAAAGCTCAGGTGATCGCTCTGCCGGACGCAGATTCGACACCTGAAGCAATTACTGGCCTGGACAAACGCCTTCCCGCCGAGGCGCAGTTCGCTCGCCGCCTGGCCGAGGCTGGTTGCCGCGTCCTCGTCCCGACGCTCATCGATCGCAACTACACCTGGTCAGGTAATCCCCTTGTTCGCATGACCAACCAAACCCATAGGGAGTTTATCTATCGGCAAGCTTATTTCATGGGCCGTCACGTCATCGGCTATGAAGTGCAAAAGGTGTTGGCGGCAGTCGACTACTTTGCCTCTCGCAACCAGGCGGGAGTGGACAAAAAGATCCCGATCGGCATCGCCGGGTATGGCGAAGGGGGACTCGTTGCACTCCATAGCGCCGCCGTAGATGAGCGCGTCACAGCAACCTTGGTGAGTGGTTACTTTCAACAGCGAGAGAAAGTGTGGCAAGAGCCGGTCTATCGAAATGTTTGGGCTTTATTAACTGAATTCGGCGATGCCGAAATCGCCCGTCTGATTGCCCCGCGGACACTAGTCATCGAAGCAAACCGGGGACCAGAAGTTGGCATTCCACCTCCGCTCAATGGACAGATGTATGCCGCTTCCGGTGTACTCGCCCGCATCCCACTCTCGTCGGTGCGAGTCGAGTTCGAACGCGCTGGAGAAAGCTATCGGAAACTCCGGGTCGAGGGAAACATCCGGCTGATTACCAACGAGCAAGCAAACTCAGCTCCTGGCTCACCTCTCGCATTGAGAGCATTCCTTGCCGGGCTTGGGATCGAAGATGGGCTTCCTCCTCTTGCCCGAGCGGTCCTACAAGATCAACGCGGCACCTTCGATGCCGCTTCCAGAATGAAACGAGAGTTTGATCAGCTGGCTACCTATACTCAAAGACTAATGCATCTGAGTCCGTTCCGTAGGGCGGAGTTTTGGGCGAAGGCTGATCGCTCATCGGTCGAGCGCTGGCAGGAAACAACCGCTCACTATCGCGACTATCTATGGGACGAAGTCATTGGTCGTCTGCCGCCCGCCAGCGTGCCACCCAACCCTCATACCCGCCTCCTCTATGACACGCCCAAGTGGAAGGGTTACGAGGTGACGCTGGACGTGTGGCCCGGGGTCTCTAGTTATGGGTTGCTGCTTATGCCTAAGGATCTCTCTCCTGGTGAGCAACGGCCGGTGGTTGTCGCCCAACATGGTCGAGCTGGCCGTCCTCAGGATGTTTGCGATCCCGTTCAGGACACTCGGGCTTACCACTCGTTCGGGGCTAGACTGGCGGACCGGGGCTTCATTGTTTACGCCCCGCAGAATTTATATCTCGGTGAAGAGAAATACCGCATGCTGCAACGAAAGGCCAATCCGCTGAAACTTACGTTCTTCGCCGTGATGGTGCGACAACATGAACGAACTTTACAGTGGCTTGCCGGTTTGCCATTCGTTGATGCAAAGAGAATTGGCTTCTACGGCCTCTCCTATGGGGGCAAGTCAGCAATGCTTATTCCCGCGGTGCTCAAGGGCTACGCGCTCTCGATCTGCTCTGGCGACTTCAATGAAACCGTGTGGAAGCACGTGAGTACCACATCCCAGTACAGCTTCATGTTCACCAAAGAGCATGAACACACCGAGTTCGATTTCGGCGACAAATTCAACTACTCCGATGTGGCTGGCCTGATAGCACCTCGACCGTTCATGGTCGAACGAGGTCACGACGATGGCGTTGCTTCAGATGAGTGGGTGGCCTACGAGTACGCGAAGGTTCGAAAGCTGTACGTATTCCTAGGGATTGCCGATCGCACTGAGATCGAATTTTTCAAAGGACCACATGAAATCCATGGTGAAGGTACTTTTCGATTCCTTCACCGGCACCTGAACTGGCCTGAGAGAAGCATGAACAACTAAGATTGCTGGCGAGCGGGGCGCTTGGCACGCCGTTTCTCAGATGCAGGACGGCCCTTCCCCTTCTTGGCCCAGTTCGTTGCTAAGCAGCAAAAAATTCTCGTTTCGTCGCGCACAACGAGACAAGACTCTAAGGCTCCTAAATGGTTCGCTCGACCTCCAACAGCGGTATAATGTGGGCAAGGAACCTCATGCTAACCAAGGTCCGACAGCTTGGCCCAAGAAGGCAGGAACGAGGATTGAGGAAGGACTGTAACCAAAGGCGAATACCTATTCTCCTAGGCTTGCTTCTTTGTTTTTCCCCTGAAATCACCCTGAGAGGGGCGGAGAAGGAGTTGTCCCCGACTGCCATTGACTGTCTTCCGACTCAGGTCAACCTTTTTGGTCAGGGAGCAAAACACAGTCTGGTTGTCACCGCAAGACTGGCAGGCGGTGGTGTCGCTGATTTTACACGTCAGGTAAGGTTTGAGAGCCTGAACCCAGATGTGGTTGTTATTTCTCCATCCGGCGAGTTGAGTGGGGTGAAGAATGGGACCGGTCGGGTAAGGATCAAGGCTGGCTCTACGCTAAGTGCGACTGTCGCAGTGCAAGTGGAAGGAATGGAAGGGACTCGACCCCCGAGTTTCCGGAATGAAGTCATGCCAGCCCTTACTAAAATGGGATGCAATCAGGGCGCGTGCCACGGATCGCAGTTCGGCAAGGGCGGCTTCAAGTTATCGCTGCTAGGTTTTGACCCGGAAGCCGACTACGACTCGATCGTCAAGGATCTGAAAGGCCGACGCGTTCAGTTTTCCGCTCTGACAGAGAGCCTCATCCTGCGAAAACCGACCCTTTCTATTCCCCACGGCGGCGGACAGCGATTTGGCGTTGGCTCGCCCGTCTACGATCTTCTGCTTTCGTGGATTGCCTCGGGGGCTCCAGGCCCTCGGCCGGATGACTCTGTCCTCTCGAGCCTGAAGGTGCTTCCAGCCTCCCGCATCATGAAGCAGAAGGAACAACAGCAGGTGATGGTGCTGGCCAATTACAGTGACGGACGGACCCGAGATGTCACGCAGTCTTCTCGACTGGAGAGCCTGAACGATTCGGTCGCTGAGGTATCAAATCAAGGGTTGATCACCGCACGAGGCGGCGGCCAGGCGGCGATCCTGGCGCGCTACATGGGTAACGTAGCGATGGTTGAAGTGGTGGTTCCCTACGCCATGAGCCAAGACTACAGTGATTTTCGCGCGCAGAACTACGTTGATGAGCTTGTGCTGAACAAGTGGAAGCAATTGAGTTTGCAGCCAGCCCGGCTATCGAGCGATACACAGTTCTTGCGGCGTGTGTACCTTGATTTGATCGGGACGCTTCCGACTGAGGAGGAAGTCATCGTATTTGTCACCGACACCGCGTCTGACAAGCGCTCCAAGACAATCGACCGCTTGCTGGAACGACCGGAATACGTGGACTTTTGGGTCCTGAAGTGGGGAGATCTGCTGCGGGTGACCCGTAACGGGATGGGCGCCAAGGGAATGTGGAAGTTCCACAGTTGGCTCCGGGACAGCATTCAAGCCAACCGACCCATCAACCAGATGGTTCGAGAGATTCTCTTGGCACGAGGCCAACCGAATTCCTACGGTCCCGCGGCATTTTATCGGATCCCTGAGTCATCCGAGGAATTGGCTGAAACGGTCAGCCAGACATTCATGGGGTTGCGCCTTGGATGCGCGAAATGCCACCAGCACCCATTTGAGAACTTCAGCCAGAATGACTACTACAGCATGGCTGCCTTCTTTGCCCGCCTGGATCTGAAAGCCGACAGAGACTACGGCCATATGGGGCGTTCCACAACGCTCCGTTTGAAGCCGACTGGTTTTGTCCGGCATCCCAAGACCCAGAAGCCCGTCCAGCCAGCGGTACTCGGGGAAAAGACCTTCAGTTATGATGGCGATCCGAGGGAGAAACTGGCTGATTGGTTGACCGCTAGAGACAATCCCTGGTTCGCGAAAAATCTGGTGAATCGTTACTGGGGCTACGTGATGGGCCGCGGGCTGGTGATGCCTCTGGACGACATGCGAAAAACCAACCCGGCCTCCATTCCCGAGCTGATGGATGCGCTGGAGAAGGACTTCATCTCTCATGGATTTGATCAGAAGCAGATTCTACGCACCATCGTGAACTCTCGTGTCTACCAGCTGGATTCGGAACCACCTCATACCAGCCCTTCGGAGAATCAGTTCTACACTTACTACAATGTGAAGCGTCTACCGGCCGAACAATTGCTTGAAGCCATAGACTACGCGACGAACACTCCCGACAAGTTTGAAGGTTTACCCGAGGGCACGCGACCCATCCAGCTTCCTGACCCTGAGGTGACTTCGTACTTTCTGAATACGTTTGGACGGCCAAACCGCAAGGTGGTCGGCGAGGCCACACGCAACAACGAGACAAATGTCACCCAGGTCCTGCATCTGATGAATAGCGATTACCTGCAACAGAAGTTGAGCGCACCCTCAGGTCGTGTTGCCACTTTGATCAAGCTCTTACCCACGGCGCAGATTGTGCCGAACATTTATTACGCGACCCTAGCCCGGCCCCCGTCCAAAGACGAGTATCGCCAGGCAATGGAGTTTTTAACCGAGTGTGATTCAACGGACTCGAAGAAGAAAGTTCTTGAAGACTTGTTGTGGACACTGCTGAACTCTAGAGAATTCCTGTTTAACCACTAGCTTTGTGTATTGGGCCAGGAGCACAAATGATCAACATCCCAACCGAAAGCGGCAGGCGATGTGACGGCTGGTCCCGACGCGAATATTTGCGGATCGGGAGCGTGGGCCTTTTCGGTCTCAGCCTGCCAGAGGTCTTGCGAGCTCAAGCGTCAGAGAGTACGAAACCGAAGGGTAAGGGCGTGTCTTGCATCCTTTTGTGGCTCAGCGGCGGGCCAAGCCAGTTGGAAACCTTTGACCCAAAGCCGGACGCGCCCGCGGAAATTCGAGGCGAATTCAAGACGATTTCCACAGGTGTGCCGGGCGTCCACTTCACTGAATACCTGCCAAGAGTGGCCAAGCAATTCAAGAACTTTTCGGTGATTCGCTCGCTGACGCACAATCAGGGCACTCACGGACTGGCTGATCAATTTGTCATGCGTTGCCACACTCCGAGCGCTGCGGGTGTGCAGTACCCTTCGCAAGGTTCTGTGGTAAGCCATGTCTTCGGTTATCGTAATGGCATTCCCCCCTACGTTTTTGTAGGCAAGATGGGTGGACCGGACGGCATACGAAAGCGGCTGGCACTGGATGGAGGAGCCTTGGGGGATTCACACAATCCACTGGAAATCGGCGACAGCACCAATGATCCAGAATTCAGTGTTAAGGATGTCACGCTGGCCAAAGGAGTGGATTACGAACGCCTGATGAACCGGCGAAAGATGCTGGGATTGTTCGACCGGTACCATCGCAACGTTGATACGGATGTGGCGCGTTTCAAGGATTTGGACAGTTACTATGAAAGAGCGTTCTCGCTGGTCACCTCGCCTCAGGCCAAGAAGGCGTTCAGCCTCGACGAAGAGCCCGCCTCTCTCAGGGATTCTTACGGCCGAACCATGTTCGGGCAGAGCTGTCTGCTGGCGAGGAGACTGGTTGAAGCGGGCGTGAAGTTTGTGACCGTTGGAATGCCGAATTGGGACACACACACCTACAACTGCAAGACAATTAAGGAGGACTTGCTGCCAGTGCTGGACAATGCCTATGCCGCGTTGCTTCAGGATTTGCAGGATCGCGGCATGTTGGATTCAACCCTGGTTGTCTGTATGGGCGAATTCGGCCGTACCCCCAAAATCAATGCCGAGGCTGGAAGGGATCACTGGCCTTCGACACAGGTAGTTGCCATCGGTGGCGGCGGCATTAAGAGAGGCCTTATCGTCGGTGCAACCAACGCCCGCTCAGAGTATCCGATCGAACGTCCCCTCTCTGTTCAGGACCTCGGCGCCACCATCTACCACGCCTTAGGCATTCCTGCCTCTCTGGAATACCTATCCACCGTTAGCAATCGTCCCATCAAGGTCTTGGATAGCGGCGACCCGATTGCGGAACTGATCTGAATTAGCAGGGCTTACTAGAGACTGCGGAATAGAGCGACGATGCGGATCGTGCTTCGCAATCCTCGCCGTATTCTTCTTGCTTCTGCTGCTGAGGGTCTCGGTTGAGTGGCGCACAAAACTCGCGAATAGCGCAATGACTAGATTCTTACAAGTAGCACTTTTTTCTGTCTGCATGCTGATTGAAGCAGCCCAGGCACAGCAGAGTTTTCCCAAAGCGATTCAGCTTGTGTTTGAACGCAATTGTGTCGGTTGCCACAATCATGCCTTCTTGGACAAAGTCGAAGTGTCGGGCGGGTTGGCGCTAGATAGTTACGACAGAGTCATCGGGAGAAAGCAGCCGGTTATCCTTCCTGGCAACGCCTCAGCCAGCGAGTTAGTGCGGCGTTTGGAATCCTCCGACCTGCAGGTACGAATGCCCAAAGGCGGTGAACGCCTTGGTCGGGAGTTCATTGAAGCGGTGCGAAGCTGGATCGACAGCGGAGCCAAAGCGGACAATGGCGTCGAAGCAGCGACTGCCAGTGTCTCAGAATCACCTCCACCGGTCTCAATACAGCCCAGTGAAGTATTCGTTCCCTACGGCAGTCGCAAGGCTATCGAGGCGGGGCATTCCTTGGAGAAACGTCAAGCAACGGCGCCAGTCATGCCGCTTCCCGGAGTCCTAATCCTCGACCAGGACCCTGACAAAGGACCCAACCGGGTGGTTGAACCGTACACCAAGGGCTTAATTGGGAAAATTGGACCTCTCCCGGCAGTTACCGCGCTTGCCTTCAGCCCTCAGGGCAAGTCTCTCCTAGTGGGGTTTTACGGACGCGTCGTTGTGTGGGATCTGGTGGAAAGCCGCATCGTTCAGGAACTCACTGATGTTGCCGGCAGCATTAACGACCTGCAGTTCAGCCCTGATGGCAAGTTGCTCTCGATGGTCGGTGGCAAGCCCTTTTCCCAAGGTGAGGTCCGCCTCTACGATCCAGACGCTCAGCTACGCCTTGTTTCGTCGTTCGCAGCCCACAAGGAGACGATTCTGGCGCAAGCCTTCAGTCCGGACTCTCAGCGGTTAGCAACGGCCGGTCTCGATAAAGTGTTAGAGATCAGAGATGTGGTCACGGGCAAGAAAACAGCCGAGATGACAGATCACTCTGATACCGTGCAATGTGTCGCGTTTAGTCCGAAGGGTGACCTTCTGGCAACAGCTGGAATGGATCGCACTATCAAGATCTCAGACAGCATCACTGCAAAGGGCAAGATGACAATTAACCCGGAGATCAAGGGGTTTCTGGCGTTGGCCTTCAGTCCGGATGGGAAGTACGTCTTGACCTCGGGAGAATCGCCGGAGGTTCGATGGTGGGAGCTGGCGACTGTAGCGGACGACCTGACCGAAGGAGGTTGGAGGCCGACGCGCAAGTTCGAAGGTCATGGCGGTCCGGTTCAGGCGATGCGTTTCAGCCCGGACGGGAGATTCCTGGCTACCGCCAGTGCTGATCGGACCGTATGCCTTTGGGACGGAGGGACTGGTCACCTTATTAGAACGCTGGTTGATTGTGACAACCTCGTGTACGCAGTTGCGTTCAGTCCTGACGCAAGGCTCCTCGCGGCCGGAACTTGGGACGGGTTTGTCCGAATTTGGGATGTGAACTCCGGCAAACTAAAAATCACTCTAGTGCAGAAACCCCTGAGCCGCAATGGGCCGACTGAGTGGCTCGCGGTAACTCCCGATGGCCGTCTGGATGGTTCACCAGAACTCAGAAAACTCGTACGCGCACGGGGAACTGGTTCGGCCGAGAGAGTTCATCACACACCGGGTTTACTTGCCGAATCTCTGCAAGTTCGACCGAAGCGTGATGTTGTGAACTGATTGGCTCTTATCACAGGGAAGCTGTGAAGAAATTCGAGGCTCCTGCCAGAGCCACTCCGCGTCTGTGTGGAGTTTCACGGTCGCGGACTTAGAGCGCCTGCACTACTGTTCTGCTTCCCATTGAGATTGGGCAAGGATAGAACTTACGGGGATAGAAGAATGCGAATGTCTACGGTTGCACAGACGATGACTCTTCTCTTTCTTGTCGCTACTACATGCCTCGCGCAAAGGGGCTATCCTCGCATCAATACGGTGTTTCCAGGAGCTCTTGGTCAGGGCACTACCACCGAAGTGACGCTCACCGGCCATTACAATCTGAAAGAGGCCTACAAAGTGGTGTTTGAGGGTGAAGGCCTTTCAGCCGAAGTTGGGGAATGGATGGACTTGTCGGGCCAAGAAAGGACTCGAAGTACTCCTGCTCAGTTCAAGCTGGAGGGACTGCGCCTCAAGATCACAGTCGCTAAAGATGCTGTGCCTGGAGTCAGGCAGTTCCGCATCGGCACGAAGGGCAGTCTCTCTACAACGGCTCAGATTCTGGTCACAGATGTGGAAACAAGCCAGGAAGTAGAGCCCAATGATTCGACGCAGGAGGCGCAGAAGATCGAGATTCCTCGGGTCATCAATGGGCTTCTTCAGAAGGTAGTCGATGAGGATGTTTACGAGTTTCGCGCCAAGGCAGGCGATAGAGTGAGCTTCGTTGTTCATGCAGCTCGCCTGCAGAATGCGATCCCCCATTTGGAAGGCAGCTTTGCCGACATCACAATCAGCTTGCGAGATGAGAAAGGGAAAGAACTCGCCAGTGCCGACGACTACCACGGACAAGATCCCCTATTCTTCTACACATTTGATCAGAATGGCACCTACTACCTGCACCTGCGGGAGGCCACTTACCAGTCTGGCATGGCGGGAAAGGAATTGAAGTGGTGGTACGCTCTCTCGATACTCAAGAGCCCCTATGTCACCTCAGTGCTTCCATTGGTCGTCAATGCAGGCACCAGAGTGAAATTGCATCCGCGGGGTTTTAATCTGGAAGGATTGGAAGAGGTGGAGGTCGCTGTACCAAAGGACGGCGTGGAAAAGAGGGAGTTGCAGCTGAAGTCGCCACGCGGCGCAAGCAACCTGGTAACACTCCGAGTGAGCGATCTTCCACAGATGCTCGAACCTGCTCGACAGGAGAGGCTGGGTGGAGCGCAAAGAATTCAACTCCCAATTGGAATCAATGGATGTATCGCTGCAGACCGAGAAGTGGACCGATATCGCTTCGCAGCGCGGAAGGGACAGCGGTTTGAGTTTGAAGTTGGGGCGTACCGCTATGGATCGGCATTGGATTCCCTGCTGGAGGTTCACAACAGCGATGGCAGGCTGCTGGCAGCAGGTGATGACATGCTTACGACCTCCGAAGGTATGTCGGCGTTCGGTAATTATGCTTTTCCGGTAGAGAAAGACTCACGAATCGAGTGGATTGCTCCGGCGGATGACGACTATGAGCTTCTCGTTCGGGATGCCAACTATTTGGCAGCAAGGATCATGTCTACTATCTTGCCGCCAAGTTCCAGCAGGAAGACTTTACCTTAGTGTTAGATGACGGCAGAATACCGCTGGGTCCCGGCGAATCGATCGCACGGGTGATAACCGTCGAGCGTCGCAACGGTTTCGACGGCGAAGTCAAGCTGAGCGTCAGAGGTTTGCCGAAGGGAGTTCAAGCGCTTGAAAGCTCGGTGCCGGCTGGATGGAAGCAGGCGAATCTGGTGCTTACCGCCGCAGCCGATGCCCCCATGGATATTAGAGATGTGCAGGTCGTGGGCACAGCAATGATCACCGGCTTGGATAGAAGGTCTCACGCTATCAAGCGCACCGCCAAGCCTTTTGAAACGTTTGGCGAGGGCGGCCAAACAAATTACTCTCCGGTGCGCACTGCGACTGTGGCTGTAGGGGAAGGTAGTGACCTGATACTCGAATGCGCTCCGAAAGAGCTTACCCTCCATCCCGGAGAATCCATAACCATTAAGGTCAAGATCACGCGAAACAACTACAAGGGGCCCCTGGAGTTGAACGTAATCGTCTGGAACCTCACCCAACGCCTGAACAAACTACCGGAAGGTGTGGTACTCGATGAGTTACAAAGCAAGACCTCGCTCGGAGAGAATGAAACCGATGGTCAAGTCACCTTGCGAGCCTTGCCCCATGCCGTGCCTTTTGAGAATCAACAGATGGTCGTACTTGGCCAGATCACCTACAATCGAGTCTTCATGACCCGTGTTGCGGCTCCCTTCCGCATGACAGTAGCCCGTACCGAGGCAGCAGCGATACAAAGATGACTCGTAGTGCTTGGTGTTGATCATTTCCGAACGCCGGGACGGCCGCATACAGCGATGGAGATTGCAACGCTGGTCATCCGCATGGCCGAGGAGAATCGAGGCTGGGGTTACCGCCGCATCCAGGGAGCACTGGCCAATCTGGGCCATGTGCTGGCACACAAGACCATTGCTAATATTCTGAAACAACACGGTATCGAACCGGCGCCCGAGCGGAGCCGAAAAACAACGTGGAAAGAGTTTCTCAGCAGACATTTTGACCAGATCGTCGCGTCGGACTTTTTCACCGTCGAGGTGTGGACGCCAAAGGGATTGACGCGCTTCGTCGTTCTCTTCTTCAT
>Ga0187892_10004903_pt1 | contig 21802 bp, 31 predicted proteins | sample MA1701073metaG_FD_139345 | JGI IMG/M metagenome (GOLD analysis project Ga0187892, IMG submission 139345) | Bio-ooze microbial communities from a basaltic lava cave in the Kipuka Kanohina Cave System on the Island of Hawaii, USA - MA170107-3 metaG ... | reverse complement strand
GGAGGACTGACCATGACTCAGGTCGAGCAAGTCCGCGGGCGGGCGGTGGTGGTGCAGCCGGAGGATGGCCCCTCGTACTGGCAGCCCGTTCCCGCCAACGGCCACGCCGATCCCAAGCTCTACCCGGCGCGGACCGGCTTCGATGGGCACGCCATGGGCTTCCAAACCATCGCCCCGGGCGGCCGTGTTCGCGAGCATTCCCACAGCGACCAGATCGAGCTGCAGATCTGCTTTCGCGGCCGCGGGCGCGTGGTGGTGGACGGCGAGAGCCACCCGCTGGTGCCCGGCACCGCCTGCTTTCTCGGCTACGACGTCAAGCACGAGCTGATCAACGAGACCGCCGAGGAGCTGGTGATGCTCTGGGTCATCACGCCGCCGGGCCTCGAGGACTTCTTCAAGGCCATCGGCCGGCCGCGCGAAGCCGGCGCGCCGGCGCCCGCCCCCTTCGAGCGCCCGACCGACGTCATCGCCATCGAGCGCCGCATGGGGATGAACGACACGAAGTAACCGCCGCCTGGCCGCTGCCGTGCCGCACGTCTCCATCGGCGACGCCGACATCTACTACGAGGAGCAGGGCCAGGGCCCGACCCTGATGCTGGTGCCAGGTCTGGGCGGCCAGGGCGCCTTCTGGGCTCCGCAGGTGCGCGACTTCGCGCGCGACTTCCGCGTGATCGTCCACGACCACCGGGGCGCCGGCCGCTCCACCCACTCGCGCATCCAGTACTCCGTCGACCAGATGGCCGCCGACACCATCGCCCTCATGGATCGCCTGGGCATCGAGCGCGCGCACTACGTCGGCCACTCCACCGGCGGGGCCATGGGCCAGATCATCGCCCAGGATCATCCCGGCCGCCTCCTGAGCCTGGTGCTGAGCGCCACCTGGCCCGGCCCGGACGCCTACTTCCGCCGATGCTTCGAGACCCGCAAGGAGCTGCTGCTCAATCGTGGCTTCGAGAGCTACTGGCGGGCGTCGGTCGTCATGCTGCGGCCGCCCCAGTGGATCAGCGAGCACGACGCGATCCTGGACGATGAGATGAAGCGCCTCGCCGCCGCCCCGCCCCCGGTAGAGGTGCTCTCGAGCCGCATCGACGCGATCGTGCGCTTCGACCGCCGCAGGCGCCTCGGCGAGATCCGCTGCCCGACCCTGGTGGTCGTGGCTGCCGACGACGCGCTCACGCCCGCGTTCTACTCGGAGGAGCTAGCCGCCAGGATCCCGGGGGCCCAGCTCGCGGTCCTCAAGACCGGGGGCCACTTCGCCCCGACGCTGGTCCCCGAGGAGTACAACGCAGCGGTCGGTAGCTTCCTGCGCGCCCACGTCGCGCGCCGGTAACGCCGGAGGTATCCATCATGTGTCGAGCCATCAAGACCCTGCACAACTTCACGCCGCCGGCCACCGAGGAGGAGGTTCGAGCATCTTCGCTGCAGTTCGTCCGGAAGCTGAGCGGCTTCACCAGGCCCTCGAGAGCCAACGAGCCCGCCTTCACTCGCGCGGTGGATCAGGTGGCGCAGGCCGCTCGGGAGCTACTCGATTCGCTCGTCACGAATGCGCCGCCTCGCGACCGCGCCGTTGTAGCTTCGAAAGCCCGCGCCCGGGCGGCGGACCGGTTTCGCCAATGACACTCGACCCCTCTTGACGAGAGGTCACGCGTCGTGCCTCCCACCGAGCTGGCTACCTATTTCATCGCGGAGCGGCAAGGCGGCTTCTTCCTGGTCGCTCTCGCCCTGGTGAGCCTGGGGTTCGCGGCGGTCCTCTGGGCGAATCGCAGCGCGTTCGTGGCCATGGCCTGGCCCCTCGTCGTTCTCGGGTCGTTGCAGCTGGTCATCGGCCTGGTCGTCGCGCTGCGAACACCGGCGCAGGTGGCGTCGCTCGAGCAAGGGCTGCGCGCATCCCGCGCCACGACCGTGGCGGCCGAGATTCAGCGAATGAAGAGGGTCGAGACGAACTTCCGGGTGGTCAAGGTCGTCGAGGCTTCGGTCATCGTGGTCGGTCTCTTGCTCGCGCTGGGCTTGCCGCACCCGGGCACCTGGCCGTCGGTCGGGCTGGGTCTGTTGGTGGAGGCGGCGGTGTTGCTCGCCTTCGATGCTTTCGCGCATCAGCGCGCGCTGGTCTACACCCGGTGGCTGCAGGGACTCGGTTGGTGAGCAAGAGCGTGCCCGACCCTTCGATCGCGTTGCTCGACGAGGTCGGCGGGTTCTTCGATGACTTCGTGGAAGCCTTCAGCTCTTTCAGTGGGGCCCGGATCGCGACCCGCTATTTCGTCCCGGGCGCGGCTCCGCGGGGAGACGGGTCGATCCAATGTCTGCAGTCGCGCGTGGAGGACCTCGACGTCGTGCCCACCGGCGGACGAAGCGCTCTGGGGACGGCAGCGTGCTCCGGCAGTGGCGCCAATCGTACAACGTGGTCCGGATCGAGACAGGCTGGCAGATCCTTGCTTCCACGTACCACGTCGGCTAGGCGCGGGCGTTGGGCGGTGCTGGCCGTCCTCCTGGCTGTCGCAGTCCCGGCTGGGGCGCCGGGACCGGCCGAGGCGCAGGCGGACGAGAGAAGCACCGTCCTCCACAAGAAGCTCGTCCACGGGGAGTACGTGCAGTACCTGCCCAGGCAAGCGCCGAAGGGCATCCTCGTCATCGCCCACGGGTCCACGGAGGCCGGGAAAGATGTCGCCAAGCTGGCGGAGACCTTCCTACAGCGGTGGGTGAAGTTCGCGGACGAGCACCGGCTGGTCGCGGTGGCGCCCGTGTTCGATGCCAACTTCGGGTCGTGGGAAAAGGAGCCGGGTATTGCTCTAGGAGGGTATCGCGGCCTCGCGGGCAAGCAGATCGGGGCCGACGAGTTCGTTCACCACATCCTCGAGCAGTATCGGCACCAGGTGGGCAGCGACGGGCGCTTCTACCTGTACGGTCACTCGGCCGGAGCTCAGTTCGCCGGGCGGTACGCCATCCGCCATCCCGACCGATTGAGGGCGGCCGTCCTCAGCGCGCCGGGCCGGTACGCCTTTCCCGATCCAGGAGCCCCGTGGCCATACGGCCAGAAGGAAGTCTCGGTCCGGGCCAACCCGAGCGAACCGGCCCGTATGATCCGACCGGATCCAGAGGGCTGGCGGAAGGCGGCGGCTCTGCCGATCACGGTGGTCGTCGGGACGGCCGACACGGAGCCCCAACCGTCCCGCCCCGGCCACCTGGGCAAGACGCGAGTCGAGTTCGCGCAACAGTGGGTAGAGGCCATGACTCGGGTCGCTCCGCAAGGCGGAACCCGGGTCCGGTTGCTGACCGTCCCAAGAGTTGGACACGATTCTGCCCGCTTGACCCCCGCCTGCCAGGAAGTGCTCGCCAGACACCTCGGGTCATGAGGCGAGCGCACGTCCTGGCCGCTCTGCTCTTTCTGGCCACCCCGCCCGCGGACCTTCATTCCGCAGAGCCTCCGTCGGATGCGCCGGAGTATCCGCGCGATCCCACCGTGGTCTTCACGGCGGCCGCTTCCTACCACCACGCCCTCGAGGTCTGGAAGACCCCGGAGGACATCAGCGCGTGGATCGCCGCCAATTTCTCGTACGACATGCCGCGAGCGATGCGACTGTCGGAGACCCAGCGAGCCGGGAACGAGCCCCTATCGATCCACGCGCCGTCTGACTTCTTCGACACCAAGGCCGGGGTGTGTGTCGACCTGTCACGATTCGCGGTCGAGACGCTCCGGCGCATCGATCCGCAGCACGATCCCAAGTATCTGATGATCGAGTTCGCTCCCGTCCACGCCGGCGGCAACGTGCTGCGTTTGCATTGGCTGGTAAGCTTCAAGCGCGATGGCCGGGTCTACTTTTTCGCGGACTCGAAACGTCCCGGGCACATCGCCGGCCCATACCACGACACACCGGAATTCATCGCCGACTACGCGCGATACCGGGGCCGACCCATCGTGGCCTTTCGAGAATTGGATTCGTACCAAAAGCAGCGGCGCACCCGAGCCGTGCAGACAAGAAGATGAAGCCGATCCAGAATGCCGCGGTGGCCCGAGCCTTCGCGGCCTTTCCGCCCCGCATTCGTCGCAAGCTCATGGCCCTGCGCGCGCTCATCTTCAAGACGGCCGACTCCACGGACGGGGTCGGCACGATCGAAGAGACGCTGAAGTGGGGAGAGCCGGCCTACGTCACGTCCCAAACCCGGAGCGGTAGCACGATCCGGCTCGGCTGGAAGAGGGCCAACCCGACACACTACGCGATGTACTTCCACTGCCAGACGAACCTGATCGCGAGCTTTCGAGGACGCTTCCCGAACGAGCTCAACTTCGAGGGCAATCGCCGCATCGTCTTCGGCGAGAACGACGTGCTGCCCACCGAGTCTCTGTCGTCCTGTATCGCCGCGGCGCTCACGTACCACCGAACCAAGAGCGCATCGAGAAGGACAGCGCGCCTCCGGTAACCGCTGCGGGTGGAGGGTGACATGGCAACCGAGGAGAAGGTCGCGCAGCCGGTGCTTCCGCCGCAGATCCTGCTCTACCAGATGGCGACCGCCCACTACCTTTCGCATGCGCTCCATCTGGCCGTGACGCTCGGCATCGCGGACCGGCTCAAGGACGGGCCCCGAGACTCCCGCGAGCTGGCCGAGGCCACCGCGACCCACGCCCCGTCGCTCAATCGCGTGCTGCGCTTGCTGGCCAGCGCGGGCGTGCTCGACGAGCAGGCGAACGGGGCGTTCGCCCTCACGTCCATCGGGGAGTGCCTGCGCACCGATGTCTCCGGCAGCGCCAGCGCCATGGTCAAGCTGTTCGCGGGCCCTCGCATCCAGGAGAACTGGAAGGAGCTCGACTACTGCGTGCGCACCGGCGAGCCCGCGGTGCGGAAGAAGGGCATCGTGGACCACTTCTCGGATCCGAACCGGGATCCGGACGACGCGGCCAACTTCGACGCGGCGATGGCCGATCTCACCCGGATGATCGCGGTCGCGGTGGTGGCCGCCTACGACTTCACGCCCTTCCGGACCCTGGTTGACGTCGGGGGCGGCAACGGCGCGCTCCTGATCGGGATCCTGAGCGCCAATCCCGGGCTCCGCGGGGTGGTCTTCGACCTCCCCTCCGCCGCCGAGCGCGCAAAGCGGCGAATCTCCGAGGCCAAGCTGGCCGAGCGATGCCAGGCCGTCGGCGGCGACTTCTTCTCGGAGGTCCCGAGCGGCGGCGACGCCTACCTGCTCAAGCACGTCATTCACGACTGGAACGACGAGAGCGCGCTCACGATCCTCAAGAGCTGCCATCGCGCGATGGGGCCGAAGGGCCGGCTCCTCATCGTGGAAGGAATCTACCCGCGGCGCATCGACCAATCGCTCGCTAGTCGCGGCGCCGCCGCGAACGACGTCAACATGCTGGTCAACACCGGCGGGCGCCAGCGCTCCGAGGCCGAATTCCGGTCGCTCTATGACGCGGCCGCCTTCACCCTCACCCGGATCGTGCCGACTCAGGCCCGGGTCTGTGTGATCGAGGGGGCTCCCGCGTAGCCGAGCGCGGCCAGTTGATCGAGATCCGGCGGCGCATGGCCGACGAGCATACCGATGGACCGGATCGAGGTGCCGCGCTGCGGCTCGAGCTATTCGTGGACGACCTGCATGCATCGCTCGATTTCTATCGGCGGGTGCTCGGATTCGAGCCGGGGCCACCCGCTTCGAATGACCGCTCGCGAACAGCCGGGCCTGGGCGTAGAGATCGTGCTGGAAGTGGACGACGTCCTGGCCATGTGCCAGCACGTCGCGTCGCAGGGCCGGCCACTGGCCGCAGAGCTCAAGCACCAGCCGTGGGGATTGACCGACTTCCGTGTCTCCGACCCCGACGGGTACTACTGGCGCGTGACGTCGCGCCGCGAGAAAGGGACCGAGCCATGATCAAGTTCGACCATCTCCGGATCCCGGTGACGAACCTGGCGCGCTCGCGCGCCTGGTACATCGATACCCTGGGGTTGAAGGTCGAGTTCGAGGTGCCGGAGCGGCAGACCGTCGCCCTGCAGGACAGCGACGACTTCACGATCTTCCTCCAGGAGGTTCGACCGGCCGCGGCGCCGAGCGGGTGCGCCCTGTGGTTCCAGGTCGCCGATGTCGACGCCACGTTCACCGAGTGGACCGCGCGTGCCGTCGAGTTCGCCCACGAGCCCCGCAAGACCTATTGGGGATACGGGGCGGAGCTGAAGGACCCGGACGGCTACCTGATCCGTCTCTGGGATCAGCGCTCGATGAAGGAGAAATGATAGTATCGGCGTAACTGCAGGACGGACGGGCCTGCGTTCACTCCTCGCTACTGTCGGACTCATGGGCCGACGTCAGACCAATGGACCGGGAGGGGAGCCATGCCAGAGATCCGCGCCGAGACCTCGCTGCTCGTCGCCTTCGTCGACCTCACCCGCTTCGCCAGCCAGAGCCAGCGCGTCAGTGACGTCGAGCTCGCGGATGGGATCGACTCCTACTACGAGCAAGTCGCCGCGTCGGTGCAAGACGCCGGCGGTCGCGTCGTCAAGTTCGTGGGCGACGGCGTCCTGATCGTGTTCGCGGAAGACCAGGTGGATCGCGGCGTCGAGATGCTACTGGCCCTCAAGGAGGCGGTGGACCGCTCGATGACCGAGCGTGGCTGGGAGTGCCGTCTGATCGCCAAGGCGCACTTCGGGACGGCGGTCGCCGGGCCCTTCGGCTCGGCGGGCGACAAGCGCCACGACGTCATCGGCAAGGCGGTCAACACCGCGGCCGTGCTGGACTCGGCCGGGGTCACGCTCTCCGTCGCCGCCTTCCGGAAGCTCGGCCCTCCCCTGCGCCGGCGCTTCAAGAAGCACACGCAGCCGGTCACCTACATTCGCGCCGAGGATCCGCGGCGGTTCCGGTGAACGCGCGACCCTGGGCCTTCTACGCCGGCCTGCCGACGGCCGTCGCGGTATTCGCGGGCGCCTCGTCGCCCGCGATCGCCCAGCGGGTCCCGCGATTCCTCTTCCCCGCTCTCGCCGCGGTGGGCGGGGGACTGCTCGTGCTGTCGCTGGTCAGGTCCCTGGCTCGGCTCGTCCGGGGCTATCGCGAGCACCGGCTCCGTCGGCTTCTTCCCGTGCTCGCGCTTGCCGCCGCTACTTTTCTCGTCGTGGTCCTGCCGGGTGCGCGCTTGCTGGAGGTGCTGGTTCACCCGCGCGATGGCCCGCCGCACGTCCTCACCGGCTTCGGGCATTGGCGCGGCGCCGAGGGCTACCCACGAGCGGACCCGCATCGCGGCCTCGACATCGCCAGCCGCGTAGGCGCCGACGTGCTCGCGGCCGCCGAGGGCCGGGTGACGCTGGCGCGGGACAACCGCGATCTCTGTGGCCTGATCGTGGTGATCGCCCACGATCCCCACGACTTCCGGACGATCTACTGTCATCTGGCCGTCCTCGCGGTGAAGCCGGGAGAGAGCGTCGCCCGCGGCCAGCGGATCGGGGCCATCGGCACCACCGGGCAGCGCGCGTGGCCGGGCTACGAGCACGTCCACTTGGAGTTGCAGCGAGGCGGCGACCTCCACGACATCCATGACCCGACGCCTCGAATCGTGGGATGCTTCGATGCGGCCCGGTCCTATCCGGCGGACCGTCTGGTGCTCACCTGTCCCGTGAAGTGCTGAAGATCACGAGGAGATCCGGACATGCTCTACATGGTCATCGAATACTTCAACGCGGGCGCGGCGCCCGAGATCTATCGCCGGGTGCGCGACCGGGGGCGCCAGCTGCCGCCCGGTCTGGAATACGTCGACAGCTGGGTGGATCTCGACTACTTCCGGTGCTTCCAGATCATGCGCACCGAGGATCGCTCCCTGTTCGAGGTATGGGCCAAGGCCTGGGGCGACCTCGCCCATCTCGAGATCATTCCAGTGCGAACCTCGAAGGAAGCGGCCCAGCACATCGCGGACAAGCTCTGAGGGCCTTGGTGATGCGCGAGCTCGTCGCGACGATGTACCGCTACAACACGTGGGCCAACGACCGGATTCTCGACACCGCGGTCGAGCTGAGCGCCGACGCGTACCGAACCCCGGGCGGCGCCAGCTTCGACTCGGTGCACGCCACGCTCGTGCACATCATGGGGGCCCAGTGGCTCTGGCTCTGCCGGTGGAAGGGGGGGTCTCCGTTCGCCCTGCCCCCCGCCGACGCGTTCCCCGACCTCGCCGCTCTCCGCCGGCGCTGGGCGGAGATCGAGGCGGACACGCAGGCCTTTCTCGCCGCCCTGACCGAGGCGCAGCTCGAGCGCGTCATCGAGTACCGGAACTTCGAGGGGGAACGCTGGGCGTATCCGCTCTGGCAGCAGATGCTCCACCAGGTCAACCACGGCACCCAGCACCGGAGCGAGGTCGCGATGCTGTTGACGCGCTTCGGGCACTCGCCCGGATGGCTCGACTTCCTCTATTTCATCGACGTGGCGGCGAGCCCGCGCTAGCCGACCACCCGCTTCTCGTAGAGCGCGCTCAGGATCTCGTCGATCCCCGCGGCGGCCCACAGGTCGAAGAAGGGCGAGGCCTGCATGGCCGCGAACTCCCGCATCCCGCGCTCCTTCGCCTGCTCGGCGCTCTCGCCCGGGCGCGCGGCCTGCTGGCGCCCACGGATGCGGTCCTTGTGATACATCGCCGGATACTCGATGTAGCGACAGAGCTCCTGGAAGTCCTTGCTGTAGACGACCACGACCGGCAGCGACGCCCACTCGCCACCGTCCTTGGCGTTCAGGAACTCGAGCATGATGTCGTGGTTGGCGTCCGGGGCGGCGGCGGGATCGGGCCGCCGGGTGCCCAGGATCTTCTGGCCGTCGCGGTTGAAGATGCGCAGCGCGAGCCCGCCCGCCTCGGCCAGCCGGGCCAGCATGGGCACGTCCCGCCGGCAATCCGACGACCAGTCCTCGGAGATCACCAGGATATTGGCCGGCCCGCCGGGTTGGGCTGCGAGCCACTTGATGGCGTCCCGCTGGTCTTCGCTGAGGCGGGCCCGCGCGTAGCGCTCCCGGAACACCCCGCTGTTGTCCGTGCGCGGGGCGGCGATCGAGCCGCCGTCCGGGAAATAGCTGCCGAAGGCCTCGCGCGCGAGGTTCTCGGGGCTACCCACGTACTTGAGGTACTCGTCGAAGGTCCGGCCCTTCGCGAAGCGCTCCGGGGTCACGACGCTCCTGGCCATGGTCTCCTCCTCGAGCCCCAGATGATACTCTGTTGCCCGCCAGGGAGGGCGACCCTTCATGCTGGAGCTACGACCGGGCTGCGAGTGCTGTGACCGCGATCTTCCACCAGACTCGGACGAGGCGCGCGTGTGCTCGTTCGAATGTACGTTCTGCCGTGAGTGCGCGGAGACCGTGATGCGCGGCCGCTGTCCCAACTGCGGGGGCGAGCTGGTGCCCCGGCCCCGGAGGCCCGCCGACAAGCTCTCGAGGTACCCGGCCTCGACCACCCGCGTGCACAAGCCCGCGGGCTGCCGCGGCTGATCACCCGCTACCAGAACTCCCGCGAGGCGAGCCGGGCCCCCTCGGCCAGGCTGGCGAGCTTGGCCCAGACGATGTCGGGATCCACCGCGGCCTGGCCGACCCAGGTGCCGAAGCCGCAATCGGTCCCGGCGATGACGTGCTCGCGGCCGACCAGGCGGGCGTAGCGGCCGATCCGCTCGGCCACCAGCTCCGGGTGCTCGATGAAGTTGGTCGTCGAGTCGAGCACGCCGGGGATGATCACCTTGTCCTTCGGAAGCTTCACGCGCTCGAAGACCTTCCACTCGTGCGCGTGCCGCGGGTTGGCCGCCTCGAAGGAGATGCCCTGGGGCCGGGACGCGAAGACGAGGTCGAGGAGGTCGGCCAGCGGGACGTCGTAGTGATGCGGCCCCTCGTAGTTACCCCAGCAGAGGTGCAGGCGGAGCTGCTCGGGCGGAACGTTGGCCACCGCGTGATCGAGCGCCGCGATGTGCAGGCGCGCCATCTTCCGGAACTCCTCGAGGCTGAGCGCGGCAAACTGGATGTGCCGGCCCATCGCGAGGTCCGGGCAGTCGAGCTGCAGGACGAAGCCGGCCCGGGCCACCGTCTCGTACTCCTGGCGCATGGCGTCCGCGATCGCGAAGAGGTAGGCCTCGTGGCTCCCGTAGTGGTCGTCCCTGAAAAAGAGGGAGATGACTCCCGGCGAGGCGGCGCTCATGAACACGTCCTCGGCCTTGATCGAGCCCAGCGCCGCCTTCAGGTTCTCCACGTCGGCCTGGGCCGCCGCCGCGTCGCGCACGCTGATGGGGCCGGTGCAAGCCGGAGTCTTCCGGCGCGAGCGGCCGGGATCGCCGAACACCCGCTTGGCCATCTCCGGGAAGTCCACAAGGTCGCGATACTGCAGCGACTGGCTCGTGCCGCCGAACCCGTTCAGCCGATCCTTGATGTAGGTCGCATAGCTCGGCTTGCTCAGCTCGCCGTCGTTGACGACGGCGATGCCGGTGTCGGCCTGCTTGCGGACAACCTCCGCCACCGCCGAGCGAACGCGCGCCCCCAGCGCGGCCGGATCGACCGGCACGCCCTCCTCCCGCGCAAACATCATGCGGATGAGATCGTCGGGCCGCGGCAGGCTGCCGGTGTGGGTGGTCAGGAAGCGGTCGACGCTGTGTTTCATCGGTAGGCTCTCCGCGGCGGCATCTTACCGCAACCGCGGCCCGTCGGTCAGATCACGACCAGCCCGCGGCGCATGCCCATCGTCACGGCCTCGGTGCGACTGCCCGCGCCGAGCTTGGCCATGATCGCGGCCACGTGGAACTTGGCGGTGTGGGCCGAGATGCCGAGCCGGGCGGCGATGATCTTGTTGCCCAGCCCCTCCGCCAGCATGCCGAGCACCTCGATCTCGCGGGCGGTCAGGGGCTGCGCCGGATCCGGCTGGGCGCGCACGGGCACGGGCGTGCGCCGACGGAGCGGCTCGAGCGCCTCCGGGTGCAGCGCCACGAGACCCGCGGCGACCGCGTCGATGGCGGCCAGGATCTCGCCCGAGGTGGCGTCGCGCGGGAGGACCGCGCGGATGAGCCCGCGCTCCAGCACCGCGCCACCGAGCACGCGCTGGGGGGCGTCCGCGAGCACCACGACGCCGACCCTCACGGTGTCTTGCACCCCCGCGAGCACCGCGTCGATGCGCTCGCCCGCGAGATCCAGCAGGACGATGTCGGGACGCAGCTCGTCGATCTGCCGGTCGAGCGGCCGGCCCGGCGGGCCGGAGACGAGCCGTAGCGCCCGCGAGCCGGCCACCACGGCTTCGAGCCGGGGCGCGGCCGCGCGCCGCGCTGCCACCAGCACGGTGGTCACGCGCTCATGGCCGCAGCTGCTCGCGGACGAACCGCCGCGCCTCGTTGCTCGGCACCGCCACTGCCAGCCCACCCACGATCATAGCGTTGAGGCCCACCACCCGACCGCGGGCATCGGCCAGGGGGCCCCCGGAATTCCCCGGCGCGAGACGCAGGTCGGCGTGAATCGCGCGCCGGTTCACCGCGTGCACGAGGCCGGCCGAGAGCGCGCGGACGAGACCGAGCGGGTTCCCCACCGCGACCACCAGCTCGCCCACCCGCAGCGCGCTCGAGTCGCCGATCTCGGCGGCGGGTAGGCCGGTGGCGTCCACCACGAGCGCGGCCAGATCGCGCTCGACGTCGCGCGCCACCAGCCTGCCTGAGAGCACGCGCCGGTCCGAGAGCACCACCGAGACGTGGCCCCGCGCCACGTGGGCGTTGGTGAGGATCAAGCCGTCGCGGTGCCAGACCACCCCCGCCCCCACCGCCACGCCGGCACCCGCTCCGCGCCCGAGGGGCCGCACCTCCACCGTGCTGCCCGCCACCTCCAAGGCCAGCGCCGCCGCGGCCGCGTCGAGCGGGACCGCGCTGAAGGCCGTCGCGGTGGCGCTCATGCCCGTCGCCGCGGCTGCTCGCCCACCGTGATCGTGAGGTCGGCGCGCACGCCTCCACGGACCACGAGCGCGGTGAGGGCCGCGCCGATGCGGCCGGCGCCGAGATGGGTCTGCACGTCTTCGAGGTCGCAAACCGGCTCGCCGCCCAACGCCACCACCACGTCCCCGAGCAAGACGCCGGCGCGCGCGGCCGGGCCGTCGGGCGCTACCGTGACGACGATGAGACCGGTGTCGCCCGGCAGCCCGAGCTGCGTACGCAGGGGATCGGGCAGTCTCACCGGCTGCATGCCCAGCCCCAGATACCCGCGCGAGACGTGCCCCTGCCGCAGCAGCTCGTCCACCACGCGGCTCACCGTGGCTCCCGGCAACGCCAGCCGGGCCTCGTGGGCGAGGCCGGAGGTATTCAACCCGACGACGCGTCCGGTCGCGTCCACGAGTGGGCCGCCCGAGAATCCGGGGTAGAGGACCAGGTCCAGGCGCACTAGCCGGTCGATCTCACCGCCGCGCCAGGTCCGCCACCGCGGCCCGAGCGCGCTGATCACGCCCCAGCTCACCCGGGGACCGTAGCCGAGCGCCAGGACCATGTGGCCGACGCGAAGCGCGGCATCGTCGCCGAGCGAGGCGGTGGGCGCGGTCAATCCCTCCACACGGAGCACGGCCAGATCGGTGCCGGGATCGCGACCGGCGAGCCGCGCGGCCAGCGAGCGGCCGTCCGAGGTGGTGACGGTGATGTCCTCCTCGGTCCTCACCGTGTGCTCCGCGGTGACGACGATGCCCGGACGCCAGTGGCTTCCGGTCGAGGGCAAGCGGCGGCGAGCGTGCACGGCCACGACGGCCGGCGCCGCGCGCTCCACCGCCGAGGCCAGATCGTTCGAGAGCGAGAGCAAGGCTTCCATTCGCTTCCTCCTCACCGGGTGACGGTCTCGCCCTAGCATGCCGCAGGCCAGAGACCGGGGGAATCCGCCGAATGGCCAGGTCGCGACCGGCCGGACGGCCGGGCCGCTCGGGTGGCCGGAAGGGGCACCGCATGAGCGAGAGGTCGCTCACGCGCCGCTCATCGTGCCAAGGTCGATGGCGAAGGCCACCACCGCCGCGCCGGCCGCCCCGACGATCCGCTGCCTGGCCATGGGCTCCACCGCGACGCGCTCCAGCCGCTCGCCTCGTCGCGCTCGGCCTGGGGCGCTCAGCGGGGATCGACGGCTCGACGGATACGGATCTGGTGCGCGGCTGAGCCAAGTGGGGCGCGGCCACCCGTTCGACGTTCTCGGCTATCGGCTCCCGCCTGCCCTCCTCGGGCAGCGATCGGGCACCGTGCCCGCGCTCACTCCGCCTGGCTTGCGCGGTACGCGCGTCCCTGAGCCTGGTCGGTTTCGTCCAGGTACTGCATGGGATCGGAGTCGAACTTCCGTCGCCATACCCAACGGCAAGGGGTGGGCCATCGGTCGAGGCGACCACAATTCAAGAGTCATACCCGTTCCGAAGGGTCGATGGGCGCGGATGGAACGGATTACCCGGTAGCGGTTTCTCGGGCGGAACGCCGCTTCCGGCGGTAGACGGCGAGAGCCACCGCTCAGGCGGTCTGTTTCCGGCGCGGGCGGCGGCCCTCGTCACGGCGCTTGGGTCCGGTCTTCGCGAGGCTCTTGTGGAGGAGCTCCACGATATCGATGATCTGACCCCGCTTCGGCTTCGCCGACTCTGGCTCCTCCTCCGGTGCCGTTGCGAGCTTGCCCGCGCGAGCACGCTTCTTGATGAAGGCGAGCAGCTCGCCCCGGTACTCGTCGCGGTATTGCTCGGGCTTCCAGGGCTCGGTCATCTCGGCGATCAGGCGCTCGGCCATCTTGAGCTCGCGGTCCGAGATCCGGAGGGTGCCCGGGACGCGGAGGCGCGACGGGTCCCGCAGCTCGGAGGCGTAGCGGAGCAGATCCAGTACGAGCACGTTACCCTGCACGAGCACCGCGGCCAGATGCTGGCGCGTCTTCACCACCACGGTCGCGATGGCCACCTTGCCGGTGCGCCGGAGCGCCTCCCGGAAGAGCGCATACCCGCGCTCACCGCCCCGCGCCGGCTCGAGGTAATAGGGTCGATCGAAGTAGAGTGGCGGGATCTCCCCCGCGTCGGCGAACGAGAGGATGTCGATCCGCTGGTTGCGCTCCGGGCTCGCTTTGCGGAGATCGGCGTCGCTCACGATCACGTACTGGCCGGCCCGATACTCGAACCCCCGCACGATACGGTCGTTGGGCACCGGTTTGCCGGTCCGCTTGCTGACCTTCTGATGGCCGATCGGCGAATCGTCACGGCGGTCGAGGAGCGTGAAGTCGAGCTCCTCACGCACCTCCGCGGTCACCAGCGATGCCGGGATATTGACGAGCCCGAAGCTGATGCTGCCCGTCCAGAGCCGAGAGGCCATGAGGGCGCCCCGCTCAGAGCGAGACGGCCGGCTGGATCGCGGGCGCCACCGCGGCCGAGGGCGCGGCCTCCCGGACGGGCGACTTGTCGACGAGATCGGCCCACGCCGGCCGCACCCGCATCCGGGCCAGGACGTCGAGCACCCGACGCGGGGTGCTCAGGTCGTACCAGGTCACGCGCGGCAGGCGGGAGACGCCGAGCCGCTCCGGCTGCGCCTCGAGGACGTCTCGGGCGAAGCTGGCCCGCGTCATCAGCGCGTAAGCCTGGTGCACGGCGGCCGGCTCCTCGTCATGGTCCACGAACCGCTCGATCCGGGCGAGGCGCTCGCTCATCTTCGGGATCGCGTGCGAGCCGAGCTCCACCAGCGTCGCCACCTTGGCCACCACGATCGCGGTGTTCCACAGGCAGCCCGAGGCCAGGCACATCTGCACTTGCGCCTCCGGCGGCCGCTCCCAGAACTGGCGCACCGCGGAGACGACGCCGTCGTGCCCGTCGATCGGCGAGCCGGGCTCGATCCAGCCGTAGTCGTTCTCCGGGGAGGTCGGGGGCGCGCCCAGCAGCACCACCCGGTCCGGATGGCGGTCGAGGGAGCGGGCGACCTCCGCGACGTGGGCCATGAAGGTCGCCTCGCCCAGGACGAAGTGATCCGACGGGAAGATCGCGACGGTGGCTTCGGGATTGCGCCAGGAGATCCAATGAGCCGGATACAGGACGCCCGCGGCCGTGCCCCGGTCGGCCGGCTGCACCAACACGTACGGCGGCTCAGCCTGGCCGGTGAACTCTCCGGCGATGTACCCGGTGTGCGAGCGCACCGTCACCACGACGGTGCGGCTCGGCGAGATGCGCAGCGCCACCCGGTCCAGCGTCTGCCGCAACAAGCTGTGCGGCCCGAGGAGCTTGACGTACTGCTTCGGCCGGGCTTCACCGAAGGCCTGCTGCACGAGGTGGCGAAGGCGTCCGCCCCCGCCGCCGGAGAGCACGACCGCCCACAGGCTTCCCCGGTCCGTCATCGTCGAGTCACGCGCGCGGGCGGCTAGGCGTTGATCCGGCGCTCGGGCACGCCCGCCATCTCCGCGCAATGGGCGCAGCAGAAATAGCGGCCGTCGGGGGCCTCGACGCCGTGGCCGATGATCCGGCAATGACAGTGCCCGCACGCCGGGGCCATCGCGTGCATCGCGCACTCGAAGGAATCGAACGTGCCCTTCCGATCGGAGGTGGCGATCACCATGGTCTTTTCGTAGTCGTTGCCGCAGACGTCACACCGTCCCATCGCTTGTCCTCCGGATGGCCGCCGTTCACCAGCCGCGCGGCCACCGTCATGCGGTCTTCGAGGGGATGCCGTCGCCGGGCGGTCCGCGCCGCCCGCCGCCTCGCCAGATGCTGCGCGGGCAATGCGCTGAGGGCCACCAGGGCCACGATGGGCGACAGGAAGAAGGCCAGCACGAACCACGCCACCGGCTCGCGGCCCTTCTCCCAGGCCACCCACGCCGCCACGGAGGCGCCGCCGACCCAGATCCCGAACGCCCACGCCGTGAGGAGGAATCCCAGTCTCACGAGCTCGCCCATCAGCTCGCCCATGGCAACGCCCCGTGGCGGTCGGGCTCAGCGCCCGACGCCCAGCAGGAACAGTATGAGGATCAGACCCAGGGGAACCCCGAGTAGCCAGAGCAGGATCAGCACCATCACCATCCTCCCGTTCCGGCGCGAGCCGCCCGCGTCCGGTGTTGAGTGAAGGTCATGCGTTCACCCGACCCCACCCAGCCGCCGATCACGCCCCCCACGAGCCCCAGCAGCAGCGCGGTCATCGCGGCGAGCGCGGTGTTGCAGGCGATCTGGGCGGCCGCCGGGTCCGGCGCCGTCTGAGCGGCCCCGGCGACCCAGGCGGGTGTGCCGGCGAGTCCTCCGTACCAGGCTCCGAGGTAGGTGGCGGCGCCGAGCGAAGCCAGGACCATCAGGATGGGCACCGCCACGAGCCACAGAATCGCGCCATGCAGCATCGCGGGCTCGGACCGTTGCAGCCCGGACACCTTGGCCGCCGCCCACCCCCCGACGACGAACGAGAGAAAGGCTCCGAAGACGCTCCAGGCGAGCGCCAGGAAGGTCACGTCCTTCCAGGGCCCGAACGGCTGGCCCACCCGGTGAGCACCGACCGCGATGCCGACAAGCCCGAACAGGAGCGTCAGCGCGATGGCGGACAGGGCACCGACCCAGACCGCGCTCCACGACAGAGGCCAGGGCATCAACGGCGCGCCATCCTCGCCGTAGGTCACCATGGTCACCTCCTCGATCTTCATCCGGTCCGTTACCACTACCCTGTCCTCCGTGTTGAGGAACGAGCAACTTCCATGCCCGGGGTTCATCGCCCTGAACATGGCGCGGTGACTCGCCCCGGCGTCCCACACCGTCGGCGGGTCGGTATGCTTTACACGGTAAGGACGGCGCGTCACGCTGCGCTGGCGTGCGCGTGGACCTTGGGAAGGATCTCACGCTCGTAGAAGCGGATGAACCCGGCCTGGTCAGGCCCCACCTGGTGGATGCACACGTGGTCGTAGCCGGCGTCGGCGTACTTGGTGATTCAGGTTCTCGCCCGGGCCCAGGCCCAGGAAGAACCGGCCTTCCATCAGGAGCGCGCATGGGGCGGCCCCCTGGGCGACCAGCGTGGGATGGCCGAGTCGCACGACCCGGGCCCCGCTGGAGCCGGACCGTCGATTGCGCCTTTTCATGACGGATCTCTTTCGTTCTCGTGCGTGATGGATCCCCGCTCGGGCGGCAGAAGGCTCGCGATCAGGAACGCGACGGCCGACGCCAGCACCGGCTTGGCGACATACACCTCGTAGCCCGCTTCCAGCGCGTGCCGGCGGTCCTCCGGCGCGGTGTAGGCCGTGACGGCGATGGCGGGAAGATGGCGACCGCGGGACGCCTCCATTCGGCGCACCTTGCGGATCAGGTCGTAGCCGTCTTCGCCGGGCATGCCGATGTCGCTCACCAGCACGTCCGGCCACCAGTGCTCGATGGCCTCCACCGCCCCGGCAACCGACGCCGCCGTCGTCACGCAAGCGCCTTCGTGGCCGAGCGCCATCGCCATCACCTCGCGCGTCTCTGCGTCGTCGTCCACCACCATCACGTGAACGTTCTCGAGGGTCCGGGTCAGCGGACGGCGCATGCCGGGCTCCTCGTCGCGGCTGGCTCGCCGTCCGTCTCGGCCGCCGCGTTCTGGTATGCCATGAAGTACGGGTAGAGCATCCCCGGGTGCGTCAGCGGCGCCGCCGGCAGCTCGACGGTCGGCGGGTGCAGGATGAAGGTGTGCAGTTCCGCTTCCGACGGTCCCGCGTGGGCGCCCAGCTCGTCGATGAAGCTCACGTCACCGCCGGGGGCGCCGGTGCCGTAGAGCACGACGTCGCCCGCGCTCGGCATCGCCATGAGGTCCCGCAGCCCGGTCACCACCAGCTCGCGATCGGGCCGGCGCGCGAACGGATCGCGCACGCCGAGTTCGGGCCGCCGCGTCAGCGGAACGCGGTGGCCGCGGTACCAGCAGACGGGGCCGGCTGCGCCGCGGGCGAGAACGAGCCCGATGCCCGGATGCCGCGAGAGCCGCGCGAGCGCTCGCGGGTGGCGCGACTCGATCTCGGCCGCTGACACCGGCTCCGGCCGATCCGTGAAGTAGACGAACGCATTGGGCCCCGCCGCGATGACCTTGACATCCGCGTTCTCCGCGGCGTCCAGCGTGGCCCTGACCACGTCCTCCAACGAGCGCCCACGCGTGACCCGGTGAAAGGGCCGGGTGAGCGCCTGGCCGTGATCCGAGAGCACGTACAGGTCGTATCCCAGCTCGGGCAGGCGTCGGATGATGCGGGCGAGCTGCTGGATCGACCGGTCCACGCGGCGGAGCGAGCGGAAGGCGAGACGGTCGGCGGGGCCGAAGTAGTGCGCGGTGACATCGTAGTCCAGGAAGTTGACGTAGATCGCGGGGACGCCCCGGTAGAGGTCCGCCGACACGAGCAGCGTGAAGAGCTGGCGCGCCCAGATGGACACCCCGATGTCGATCGCGAGCGCCGCGATTGACCGCCGGACCTGGATCCGGCCCGCGGCCATCGCCACGGCCGCCCGCCCCACGAAGCGGGCCAGGGTGCCCAGCGTCAGACCGAGGCACTTCAAGGCCACCCAGGTGAGCAGCAACGCGGAGAGTACGGCGCGCTGGACGCCGGTGCCGGCCCGGGTCAACTTCTTGAGGCGCGCGTAGGTCCACAGGCTCTCGGCGGCGCCCCCGGTGAAGACGCAGCCGTAGCAGGAGCCGCCTTGCAGGATGCCGTCGCGGCCGCGCGCGTGCCGCTGCTCCACCAGGTCCGCGACCCCACGCTTCGGGAAGTGCAGCTCACGGCCGGCACGTTTGTCGTAGAAGTGGAAGCCGGGGATGTCCGGCTGTCCGCCGTACATGATCGCGGCCTGGAAGAAGGGGGTAGACGACGGCAGCCCGACCGCCAGATCGCGCCGGCGCAGCTGATCGGTGACGAGGAGCCGCCGAACGTTGCGCATGCTGTTGCCGGCCAGCGCGCGATCGAGGATCTGGCGCGACAGTCCGTCGATCTGGACGATCAGGAACCGGCGGCAGGGCACTTCGTCGGCGGGCGGGGACAGCCGCATCCACCGGCTCCACCGGTCGACGAAGCCCTGGAACTTGAGTATGAGGGCTTCCATCGCGTCACTCCCGGGCGAGCGCCTTGCGGCCGAACGCCGCGAGCGTCGCCAGCACGGCTACCGCCATCCCGGCGGCCGCGAGCAGGGGCCATGAGACGATGCCGCGCGTCGTCACGCTGAAAAAGAGATCCGCGCCCAGCACCAGCACCGCATTCATCGGGATCATGGCCAGCTCGGACCACAGGAGGTACCGCCAGAAGCTGATGCCGGTCAGCCCGAAGCCGTAGTTGAGCACCGCGAAGGGGGCGACCGGGACGATGCGCACGAAGGGAATCACCACCCAGTCGTGCCGCTCGACCAGGTTCGAGAGGCGCCTCCAGCCCTCCGTGTCCGCGAGCCGCGCCGCGAAGGTGGCGCGCGCGGCGTAGCGGGCGGTCAGGAACGCGAGCACGGCCGAGAGCGTGCTGGCCACCACCATCACGACGAAAGCCGGCAGCCCGCCGAAGAGCGCCGACGCCAGGAGCGTGAATGGAAGGCCGGGGACGCCGATCAGGGTGGCCGCCACGTACGCCGCGACGTAGGCGACCGGGGCCACGATCCCGAGCGCTGCCGTCCAGGCCTGCGCAGTCTCGAGGTGCCGGGTCAGATCGACGGTCCGGCCGACGACGACCATCGCGAGCAGGAACAGTCCGAACGCGGCGAGCAGCCAGAGGACGGGCCGGCCTGGCTCGGCGCGCGGCGGCGTCACTGACACCCGGGCATCAGTGACCGGCACCGAATCGCTCCTCTCGAGCCCCGGTCTCGCCGAGCGCCTCGGCGCCGATCGGCCGGCTCGCCGCCTCGTCGATGGCGGCGGTCCAGATCGAGGCGTCCTCCTCGGTCATGCTCCCGTGAGGGAGGATCCGGGCGTCGTCGTAGCCCCAGAGCTGAACGTCCACGAGGTACTGGGCGCGCGAGGTCAAGGGACCCCGGCAGATCCGCCGGGTCGACGCCTGCCGCATCTCCTGCTCGAGGAGCTGCAGGCAGCGGCGCATCAGTGGCTCGGGGATGCGCCTCCGCTCGGACGGATAGGTGAACCCGAAGAGGATCAGGTGGCTCAGCAGCACGCGCCAGTGCGGGCCGAAGCGGCGGGCCAGCCGGCCCCAGTCGAGCGTCTCCGCGCGGGCGTGGAGCAGGTGCGCGATGTCGGCGCCGTCGTAGCGCTCGCGCTCCATCACGAAGGCCTTGGACCAGATCGTCTCCTCGGCCGGGCAGAGCGAAACCGCTTCCCCCATCACGGTGGACGGCACCGCGTGGCGGAACCAGCCATCGTCCACCGCGCAGACCGCGTTTCCGGAGTTGAAGATGACGTCGATGTGGTCCTGATCGTCGCGCATGATCTTGGCGAGCCAGTGCGGAAACGTCATCTCGGTGCGGTAGCCGAGGCGGTCCTCGATGCGCCCGAGGGCGGCGACCACGTCCCGCTCCCGCATGAAGAGGTCGAGGTCGTGCACCGAGCGGCCGATACCGAGGTAGCGCTCGAGCGCATGACCGCCACCCACCAGGAACTCGACGCCCGCCGCGTTGAACTCCGCGAGCACGCGGCGGTAGAAGCGCCGGGTCGGTGCAGGCAGACCGCTCGCGCGGGCGCAACGAGATGCCGAGGGCAGCGCGGAGGCGCTCATGCCGGCCCCGGACGGGCGGGCGCGGGCGCCGTATCGCCGGGCCGCGCGAGGGCGGCGCCGTTCTGCGCGTCGACGGGCACCGGAACCTCGACCACGCGGAATGGCGGCCGCTCGGGGAAGCGCCGGCGCAGGAGTGGCAGCGCGACGTTGTAGACGGGAACGCCGGTGGCGGTGGTGCCCTCGGGCTGCCCGCGGTGCGCATGGCCGTGGAAGACTACACTCGGACGGTAGCGGTTGAGCGGCTCCTCCAGCCGGCTCGAGCCGAGGAACGGATAGATCTCGGCTGGCTCGCCGTCCACGGTGCCGCCGATCGGCGCGTAGTGCAGGATCGCGACGCGCCCCGGGGTGCGCAGGCGGGCCAGCGCCGACTCGAGCTTGAGCGTCTCCTCGAGGGCGGCGCGGACGAAGGCCTTGACCGGCTCCTCGCCCCACGACTGCAGCGCGCGCTCGCCGAAGCCGCCCGCGAACCCCTTGGCGCCCGCGAAGCCGATCCCGAGCACCTCCACCGCGGTACCGTCGAGTATCATGACCCCCGCCGCGTCCGTGAGGATCTGCGCCACCTCCGCCGCCGCGTTCGACTCGAAGTCGTGATTACCGAGCACGGCGAGCTTCGGCAGCTTCATCGCGGTCAGCTCCTTGGCGAGGATGCGCGCCTCGTCCGCGGTGCCGTAGTCCGTGAGGTCCCCGCAGAGGGCGACAACGTCCGCGCTCTCCTGGATCTTCGCGAAGAGCGACTGGAACACACCCTCCGACGCCTTGGTGCAGTGCAGGTCGCCGACGGCGGCGACCCGAAGTGAGCGGGTCATAAATAGAAGGGGCTTGTGCAACGGGCGTGCCCACTCCGGGGGCGGGAAAAGGCTGACGAACCACGGACCGTGTGAACCTCGAAACCGGAGGCCGGAATTTCTTACCCGGTACTTTCGCCTCTACCCGACGTGCGTCTCGTGGGCGACCCGATCTCGCTCCAAACTGCGGCCGGACGCGAAGGTGAGCTCCACGAAGACGGAGCCGAAGCTGGGGCTGCTGCGCGGCGCGGCCGCCGCGCTCCTCGGCAAGACGCCGGCCGACTATCACTGCTGGATGGTGACGGGCAGCGTGTCGGCCTTCGTGGCCATCGATGGCCCGCTCTACACCGGCGGCCCTATCTGGCGGATCGAGACGGTGAGCCCGCGAGGCCCCGCCCGTCCGACATCGGCGCGCTGAGGCGGCGACCCTCCGACCGGCTCAGGCGCCGTGCCTC
>Ga0187892_10004902_pt1 | contig 21803 bp, 8 predicted proteins | sample MA1701073metaG_FD_139345 | JGI IMG/M metagenome (GOLD analysis project Ga0187892, IMG submission 139345) | Bio-ooze microbial communities from a basaltic lava cave in the Kipuka Kanohina Cave System on the Island of Hawaii, USA - MA170107-3 metaG ... | reverse complement strand
GGTACCGAACGGATCGGAGTCCCAGCGCCACAGAATGGCGTTATCAGCAGGCCGCGTGATCTTTCTCGGCGTGTTGAGGTGATCGGCGTGGACGTAGAACGCAGACACCGAGCCCCCGCTGTTGCGCAGTGACGCGACCGGCGTGTCCTCGAACCACACGATCTCCTGGATCAGCGCACCAGAACTATCGTACTCGCCGATGAGATGGCCCGCTTCGTCGAAAACGAAATAGGTCGTGCTCGCGCCCGCGACCTTCTTCACCCGTTGGCCTAGGGCGCTATGGACATAGCTCGCGGTCGCACCGCCGGAGACGCCCACCATCCTTCCCGCATCGTTGTACGTGAACGTGAGCCCGGAGTAGCTGGTCGTATTGCCGGCCGCGTCAAAGCTGTACGTGCGGCTCAACGCGCCGCTGACGCTGTTCAGGCGATTGCTCGTGGTCGAGACCGTGTAGGTCGATGAGGCGCTGCCGCCCTGCGCCAGGCGGTTGCCGTTCGCATCGTACGTCCACGTCTGGCTCTGGCCGGTCTTTGAAGCCGAGGTCAGACGATCCAGGCTGTCGTAGCCGTAGGCCCAGCTCAAGCTGGGGTTCGCGCTGTCCGTGACGCCGGTGATCCGGAACGCATCGTCATGGACATAGGACTTGAGCCCCGAGCTGTCGATGAGCGCGACATTGCCATCTGCATCGAAGCTGCGGACGCTGAGCGTGCCATTGCCCCAGTCCCACTGACGGGCCGGACCGAAGGGATCGTAGAGCACGCTGGTGAGGAGCGTCGCACCATTGACCGTGATGCCGGTGATGCGGTTGTTCGCGTAGCTGTAGCCGATCACTTGGCCCGAGGGCGTGGTGAGCGAGGTCAGCTGGCCGGCACTGTTGTAGCCATAGCCCACGCTCTTGACCACGGAGCCCATCGTCTGAGTCCGGGAAGCCGTGCGCCCTTCGTTCGTATAGGTCCACGCCGTGCTCCCGGAACCATCGCTCACCTGCATCAGCCGGCCCTTGTTGGTGCCGGCGTCCCAGGTATAGGCGATCGTCTGGTCCGGGTAGCTCAGCTGCGTGACGCGGTTGAGCGCGTCATGGCTATAGGTTGCGACTTTTCCCCGCGCATCCGTGGCAGTGGCGAGGTTGCCGGCCGCGTCATAGGTGCTGGCACTCACCCCCGTGTCCGGGCTGGTGAGCTGGGTGACTTCGCCAAAGCCATTGTAGAGATAGCTCGTCACCTTGCCTCTGGCGTCGGTCACCGACGTCAGGCTATCGCTCGCGTCATGGCCGAACTGGGTAACGCCGCTCGCCGCATCGGTGATCTGCTTAAGACGATTGAGCTCGTCGTACAGGCTCGCCGTGTTGCGGCCCAAGGGTGCGGCTGTGGAAGTCTGGTTGCCGTTGTTGTCGAAGCCAAAGGTGGTCGTGACCGCGGGCGTGTTGGCCGAGCCGATCTCCTTCCAGAGCTGGTTCAGGCTGTTGAACGCCCGGTGATGCAGGCGCGCGAGCGCATTGGAGGGATCGAAGGTCTCCTCCCTGATCCGGTTGCCCATGGCATCGAGGGTGTAGACGATCCGATTGCCTTGCGCATCCGCGATCTGCGTGAGCCGATGCGCACTGTCATAGGTGTACTGGACGAAACTCGCATCGGGCAGCGTGACTTTCTTCAGGAGTCCCGTCGGCCAGTACTCCATCGTGGTGGTCTCGCCATCGAGCGTGCGGCTGGTCAAACGCTGGCGCAGGTCATAGGTCAGCGTCGTGACGATGCCGTTCGGATCGGTGATCGAAAGCGGCTGGCCATGCGCGTTGTAGACGTTATAGGTCGTGACGTGCCCGAGCGCATTGGTGACCGTGCGGACTTGCCCGCACTCGGCGCCGGTGGTGCAGCTGTAATAGCTCCACGTCGTGACGTCCGCGACGCCCGTGCGCGGCCCATCCTCGGTCAGCACCTGGCCCACGCTGTTGTAGGTGTAAGTCCAGGTGCGCGAGACGTTGGGCGTGACCGAAAGATCGGTCACCGTGCGCGTCAGCCCATTGCCGTTCGCGTCATGCGTGAACGTCGTGCGGCGATTGGGCTCATCGACCTGCGCCGGAAGCCGGAACACCGGATGCCACTGCGTCGTGATCGTGCGCGCTTTTGCGGTGCCGTACGCCTCGGTGCGGGAGGTCTCGAGGTTGCGAGAGAGCTCGAAGGTATAGCGGGCCTCGACCCCCACAGGATCCGTGCGCGTGGCCGTGTTGGCGTTCGCATCGAAGGTCGCGCTCGCCGATGTCGTGCCCACGCCGCTCGCGGCGGGCTGGGTGAACCCGGAGTTGCGCTGCGCCGCGAGCCTGGGGAGGAAGCTGTAGGTGCGCACCGTATTGAGCGGGTCGGTCACCGTGCGGGTGCTGCCGCTGTAGGCGATCGAGTACTTCCCCACGGCCCCGGCGTGCTCGGAGGAGGCGACGCCGGAACTCCCATAGGTATAGGTCGCGAACTGCACGTTCGTCTCGTCCTTGATCCCGGTGAGCTGCGAGTTCGTGTTGTAGAGATACTGCGTGGTGGTCGTGTCGGGATGGGTGACGCTGGTCAGGTTCTCGTCGCTGTCATAGGCGAAGGCATGATTGGCCCCGCCGCTGTCGGCGAAGGAGGCCAGATTGCGCCGGTTGGTGGCCGTGAAAGCGAAGGAGAGCGTGTGTCCGAAGCCATCCGACACCGAGGCGAGATAGCCCCCGGTATCGTAGTTGAGCGTGTGCATCAGCCCGGCGCGGTTCTGAATCGACAGGAGCCTCCCGGCAGCGTCATAGGTCTCGCTCTCCTCATGCTCGCTCGTGAGCTTCCATCCGCTCGCAGTGCCGCCGCCATCGAACAGCCGTGTGAGACGATCGGCGATGTCCGCCGGCGCGACATATTGGCCGCCCGACAACGTGAAGATCACCACCCGCCCGTCCGGGCGATAGGCCCACACGCTGCTGCGTCCGCCCCACTCGACGAACTGAATCCTCTGGAAATAGGTGGCCGACCATCCCTTGCCGAGCGCCCGCCACGGTGGCGGATGGGCGTTGTCGTAGGTGCGCGCCTCGTAGCTGTTATACGTGCGCCGGAAGGTGAGCGGGTAAGCGCCCGCGCCGCGGTAGTCGAGCTCCACCTGCACCTTGTTGCCGCTTCCCAGTTCGCACGGATTGCCGATGAAGCGCCGCGCGGTGGCGGAGGCTGATGTCGGTGAGGAGAGGAACTGTGCCAACAGGGAGTTGGAGGACCCCTGGCCGGCCGGACATGTTCCTTGCATCTTCTCGGGCTCCACGGCTTCGATCGGCCGCGAGCAGTATGCCTCCACTGCGCCGCTACCCCCCTTCAAGGTGTACGGGAAGGGACAGGAAACATCGCGCCGGTGCTCGTAGCCGAAGGACATCTGCCCCGACCACAGACAGCCACTGCCGACGTTCCCTACGTACTGGTAGTTGACCTTCGTGCTGTGCAGGTACTCGATCCCCGCGTGGTAGACCGGGTAGAAGCCGGAGGTGCCAATGTAGACGTCACTTTCGTGTGAGGTCACCGTGAGCGAGCACCACGTCGCCGATGGCCAGTAGGCCGCGTACATCGCGCTCTCCGCTTCGGCAGCACTGTTGAACCACTTGTTGACCACCCGCCCGAACGGGCCGCTTCCCACCCAGTAGCGCCACGCCCCGATCTTCGGCGCAGTGCAGTGCTCGGTCGGTCCGCAAGCGCTCTGCGCGTTCGCAGGCACCGGGACCACCAGCGAAGCGACGAGAAACAGGAGTGAGATCGAGAACCGCAGAGCCCAGACAGGTCGAGCTACAACGGCAGGCAGGCGCAGCCGCATCGGACGTGTCACGGATGAATTTCCCCGCAGTGATCAACAAGCACCGGGGGCGGCTCGGAGACTTCTTGGAGTCTCTCAGCCAGCGGCCTGCCGTCCCTGGCTGGCGCGGAGAGTGCGGGATCGGGCGGCTCATGACAACGGGCGCACGTCACAAATTTCCGGTGTCAAGAATTTGGCGCGTGCTGGTGATAACCCGCGAGTCACGTGCGTAGGGGTTACCCTCACCGTAGATTCGCAACAAGAGCGCCCGCGCGCCGGAGTGGCGCGCGGCAACGGCAAGGTCAGGCGGCAGCCAGCATGCGCCGCCGCAGACCAAGCAAACCGAGCAGTGCCAGGCTGAGCCAGCCCATTGAGCCGCCTCCCGAATCGGTGCTGCCGCCTCCACCGCCGCCGCCACCGGGGGTGACCGTCACTGTAGCGATGGAATTGGCAGACCCGCCGGCGCCCGTACACGTCAATGTGTACGACTGACTGTTGCTCAGCGCCCCGGTGGATTCAGTTCCGGAAGTCGCCTTCGTACCGGACCATCCGCCCGAAGCTGTGCACGACGTAGCGTTGGTCGAAGTCCACGTCAGAGTCGAAACTCCATTAACTGACACACTGGTCGGATTGGCGGTGAGTGTCACGGTCGGTGCGGGCGGCGGCGGCGGCGGTGGCGGCGACCCGTTCACGGTCACCGACGCGCTGCGCGTGACGCTGCCGCCGGTGCCAGTGCACAGGAGTGTGTAAGTAGTCGATGCCGTCAGCGCGCCCGTCGATTGCGTGCCCGATGTTGCTCGCGAACCCGTCCAGCCACCGGAAGCAACGCACGTCGTGGCATTCGCGCTCGACCACGTCAGCGTCGAGCTGTCACCCGAGTTGACGGTGTTCGGACTAGCCGTAAACGAAAGCGTCGGAGCCGGCGGCGGCGGCGGCGACTGAATGCTTACGGACGCCTGGGCAGCGCTGCTGCCATTTGCGTTCGAGCAGGTCAACGTGTAGGCCGTCGCGGTGATAATTGCAGCCGTGGTCTCTGTTCCAGACAGCGCCTTGTTGCCCGCCCAGCCGCCGGAAGCTGTGCACGTATCCGCATTGGTCGCGTTCCACGTCAACTGCGAGGTCTGCCCCGATGTCACAGCCGTCGGATTGGCGCTGAGTGTAACTACCGGCAAGTTGCTCGAAGCCGCGCCCGGCCACAGCGCGAACTGCGGAAACTCCCGGTAATCCGCCAGCGGATAGTTCGGCGAGTTGCGTACGCGATCGAACGCCTGCTGCGCGTTCGGGAAGCCGGCATCCACAGCGACTGCGAGCGCCGGCTGCATGTTGGCGAGATAGCTGAGGTGGTCGAACCAGCCAATGTGCTCACCGACACCCAGCCCCAGGATGCTGGCCATCTGCTGCGAACCGCAGGGCGCATTGATCAGCTCCTGCTCACGGCCGGCAATGCTGGCAGTCCCGCGGAACGCATCGTCGTTCCAGCTAAGAACAATGGCGCGCTTCCAGTCGGCCCAGTTGGTCACGAACGCACCCGTGCCACCGAGGTAGCGGTCATTACGCACATGCGGCCAGTAGCTCGGCCCAAGGATGTGGCACATGTCGGGATGCGTCATGCGCCCGATCGGGAACTTGGCCTTCCAGGCAAACACGGGCTGCGCTTCCGTGTAGCCCATGCCGACGATGTAGCCGAAGGTCCAGGTGAGGAAGTCATCCATCCAGGTCGCGATCCAGCGATCGAGGCCCAGCCACTGCGCGGCACCGGTATTCGTGATGTAGCCCAGCGGATTGCTGTCCACCCAGTTGTCAATGAAGTACGTAATGTTGTTCTGCAGTTTCTGGTTGAAGTACGCCTTCATGGGATGCGCATCGGGCACGATGTAGGCCGCGTGCGCGAGCGTTCGCAGGGCCCACGCCTGGCCGCGCACCTGGTCCCACGTCACGAGGCCGAGCGCACCACCGTGGCGATCCGCAGGGCCATAGAACAGCACCCAGTTCCCCCAGAAGGCCATCTCCTCCATCAGGTAGTAGTCGCCCGAAATGAGATACGGGAGATACGCGATCGACGGGTGGTGCGAGGCTTCCGGCGTGTACGGGGAACTGCAGTCGCCACCGCATGCCGGGAAGAAATTCGTGTCACCGATGATGGTGGCGTTCGGATAGGTATCGATCGAGAGTGGATGATCCGTCGCCTTGTCCCGATAGTGCATCGGCCAGGCGCCACCCTGGGTGCCGTAGCCCATCACCACGCGCTTTGCGCGGATGTCGTTGTTGGTGATGTAGGCCACTGCCCATGCGGGCAGCGGACCGATGGCATTGCGTCCGCCCGGTGACGGCATGTAAGGCTGCAGATTGCCGATGCCCATGAGCCCCGAGTTCGCGTTGAACTCCAAGACGTTGGTGTCCAGCTGGAAACCGGCGACCTGCACGCGCGGGTCGTAGGCCGGCACTGCTTTGGTGGCAGAAAGATAAGCACCCGTGTGCGTCACGTCGGCGGACGGCGTCGTGCCCCACCACGAAGTGCGCCGCCAGCGGCTCTGGCGATAGTGCGTCGTGGCCTCGGTGAACACGGTGCCGCGCCCGGCGATGTCGACCGTCGCGATGTAAGCGTAGTTGCGTGGGCCTGTTTCGAGCGCCCATGCGTTCTCGACGACAGCGTCGACGCGCACGCTCTGCAATCCCTGGTAGGCGCGCACGTAGAAGCGTGCTTGCAGATGCGGATGCGCAGTGGCGCCGGATCGCACCGGGCCGCTGACGAGCCACTCGGTCGCAAGCGGACCCGAAACCCAGGTCGCCGGAGTTCCCGAAGAAAGCAGGCTACGCGCTGACGCGCTGTACACCGTCCCACCGATGTTCAGATTCACTGTCGCATCGAATGACGTAGCGAGCAGCGCGCCCAGGGACACGGCAGCACCGCTCGGGGCAGTGCCGCTGTTGGTGAGCGTCAGCGTCTGGTTCGAGTTGCCCGCCATCGACGGCACGATCGCCGTGATCAGTGCGTGACGCAGCGAACCGTCGCGATGCGTGGCTTTCTTGTCGACCTGCACGTCGATGGCGTTCGCGCCCAGGCGCGCGCCAATGACGGCGGAAGCTGGAACGTCGCCCGCCTTGAACACCTGCCCGAAGGTCACGGCCACGTTGCTCTGCGCGGCAGACGTGGTGCTCAGCACCTGTACGGACGTAACGTCCGCAGCAATCGCCTGCGCGCCGAGCATGAGGACCAGCGGAGCCACACCGAGCCGGGCGGCTAGCACGCGGAGTCTCTTTATCATGGCACCCGCCTCCTTCTTCAAGGCACGAACTCGTATGCGCCTATGTCGATGCGCGCGTCCGTCGGGCGGTCCTGCCTCTTTGCCGGGTGCACGTACTGGTAAACAGGATTGAGGTCCACGCCTCGCGCGGTTGGCGGCGCCGTACCTGCGTCGCGGGCCGGTGACGTGGAAGTCAGTCGATAGTCGTAGCCGTTCTCGTTGACGAGACCCGGCGAATCGGTGCGGAGGTTGGTGGTCGCCTGGACCACTCCACCTCCGGGCGCGCTGCCGACCCCGACGAACAGGTTGTTGATGGTGCGGACCAGCGAGGTGCCGCCCTGGAACTGCACGAAGCCGCCGAAGCCCGCGTCGTTCACGAACGTGTTGTTGACGATGTGCAGCTCGTGCGTGCGGCCGCCCGACAGGCCTTCCGTGCCGTAGTTGAGCATGAAGCTGTTGTCCGTCTGCGGTCCCTGCTGGATGAGGTTGCCGACCACGAACGTGAGTCCGCCGTTCGGCACGTCGATGTTGTAGCTCGATGTGCCCGTCTGCTCGTCCATGAGCCGGTTGTAGAGAATGTGGTTCTCCGCCGCACGCGTCTTGAGCGTGTGGCCGACGATCGAGTGGTGCGAGTAGTTGTGGCGGAAGACCAGCTTGTCGCCACCGTCGATGTACAGGTTGTGGTTACAGCCGCCCGACGGACACGTGCCGTTGTCGTGGAACTCCGAATATTCCACCAGCAGGAAGCCGAGGGCTTCGCCGAGGTAGCCGTCCTCGCCGTTGTGGAAGTAGCCGTTGCAGATGGTGAGGTCACGGCCCTGGTTGCGGATGCCGGCGCCGTTCTGGTCCTGCACCCGGGCGCCGGAGAACTCGATGTTCTCGACGCTGATGCCCGTGCCGCGGACCACCATGAGCCCCATGCCGTTGTTGCGGTCGTCTCCCGGGGTGAACGGGATGACGCGGTTGCCGACGATGTGCGCACGTCCGCCGCCCACGCCGCGCAGCGTCACGTTGTTCTGCCGCCAGACCGTCACGTCGTCGAGGTAGTTGCCGGCGTCGATCTCGATGACCGCGCCGTTGGTCGCGGCGAGCTGCGCCGCGCGCAGCGTTGCATGCATCCTGCCCGGCCCCACCGTGAGGATGTTGGACGGCCGGAAGTTCTCGGTGACCCCGCCACCCGCACCGACAGTCACGTTGCGCGTGCCAACGAAGGCCAGCGTGTTCGCGGCACCGGGCACGTCAACGGCCGCGTCCTGCGTGAACGCGATCGTGTAGGTGCCGGCGGCGAGATTGCCGCCCGCGTAGCGGAAGGTGCAGGCATTCACTTCCTGCAGCACGGCAATCGTGGCAACCGGATCGCCCGAGTCGCCGTCGAAGTCGTCAGGCGTCGCGCCGGCACCGGCGAAGACGTAGATGCGGTTGTCGCCGAAGCGGTCGACGTAGCTCGAGTCGACCGATCCCTGCAGCGATACGTTGCCGCCGTTCACTGTGACGGTCGCCGTGCGCGCCACTTGGCCGCCGGTGCCGGTGCAGGTGAGCGTGTAGTCGGTCGTCTGCGTGAGCGGGCCGACGTTCTCAGTGCCGTTCGGGTTCCTCGCTCCGGTCCAGCCGCCCGACGCCGTGCACGCAGTCGCGTTCGAGCTGTTCCACGTCAACACGCTCTGCTGGTTCGGGCTGATGGTCGCCGGATTTGCCGCCAGGGTGAGCGTCGGCGCCGTTGGCGCATTGACTGTGACCGTGGCGTCGCGCGTCGGGCTGTTGCCGCCCGCGCCGCTGCACATCAGCGAATACGTCGTCGTGCTCGTGATGTTGCTGATCGTCTGGTTACCGTTCGCCGCCTTGGCTCCACTCCAGCCACCGGAGGCTGTGCACGCCGTGGCGTTTGTACTGGTCCAGCTGAGATCGGATGAACCGCCCGAAGTCACGTTCGTGGGGCTCGCCGCGAAGTTGACCGTGGGCGCCGGCGGTGTTCCGACGTTGACCGTCACGTTGGCCATCGGGCTGGTACCGCCAGTCCCGGTGCACTGGAGCGAGAACAGCGTCGATGCGGTGATGTTGCTGATCGTCTCGTTGCCGGACGTACTCTTCGCACCCGACCAGCCACCCGAGGCCGTGCAGCTCGTCGCGTTCGTCGAAGACCAGGTGAGTTGGGTGCTGGCACCCGAGCTCACTGTCGTCGGGTTCGCAGTCAGCGTGCCGGTCGGCGTTGGAACGGGCGTGGGCCCCGGGTCCGCCTGCTCGCTGTCCTCGCCGCCGCAAGCGGCGAGAAACAGGGAGAGCGTGGCGAGCGCCGCGAAACGCGCGCTGCGGAATATGGCAAGCGAAACCAGGCGCCGTGCCGCCAGCAACGCGAGGAAGGCAAGGCTCAACCATTCGAGTGAGCCGCCACCTGAACTTTCATTGGAGCCTCCGCCACCCCCTCCGCCGCCGGGCGTAACGGTGACCGTGACGGAATCGCTGGCAGTACCGCCTGCTCCGCTGCAGGTCAGCGTGAACGTCGTCGTGTTGGCCAGTGCCGGACTCGCCTCGCTGCCCTGGACATTCTTCGTACCGCTCCATCCGCCCGACGCGGTGCACGAGGTCGCGTTGCCGGCGAGCCAACTCAGGTTGGTGGTGCCGTTGACCGGGACGCTCGTTGCCGACGCCTGCAGGTCGACTGTCGGCGCCGACGGTGGCGGGGGTGGCGGGGGTGGCGGTTGCGTCTGCAGCGTCACGGTCGTCGATGCGCTGCTGTCGCCCGAAGCGTTCGAGCACGTGAGCACAAAGGTGGTCGTGGCCGTGATCGCCGGCGTTGCCTGGCTCCCGGAGAGCGCCTTGTTGCCGGTCCAGCCACCCGACGCTGTGCACAACTGGGCGTTGCTGGTCGACCAGGTCAGTGTGCTCGTCTGCCCGCTTGTTACCGCCGCCGGGTTGGCGCTGATCTGGATTGATGGAAGACTCGCAGTAGCAGTTGCTGGATAAACTGCCCACTGCGGGGTGCTCCCGTAAGCCGATAGCGGATAGGCTCCGCGGGAAGTCAGCACGTTGAACGCTTGCTGCGCGTTCGGGACACCCGCTTCGACAGCGACCGCGGTGGCGGCCTGCAAGTTGGCTGCATACGCATCCGGGCCATCCCAGCCGATCATCTCGCCCGAGCCGATGCCCAGGATGCTGCGCATCTGCGTCGAACCGCACTGCGCGTTGTAGAGATTCTGTTCCTGTCCCGCGATGCTGTTGGTGCCGCGGAACGCGTCGTCGTTCCAGCCGAATATGATCGTGCGGCGCCAGTCGGCCCAGTTGGTGATGAATGCCGACGAGCCGCCCGCATAGCGGTCGCCGCGCACGTAGGGCCAGTAGGTCGAAGCGAGCACCCAGCACATGTTCGGGTCGGTGAGGCGCCCGACAGGGAACTTGCCTTTCCACGCGAGCACCGGCTGCGCTTCGGTGAAACCCAGTCCGACGACGTGGCCGAAGGACCAGGTGAGGAAATCGTCCATCCAGCTGGCGATCCAGTCGTCGAGCCCGAGCCAGTTGGCCGCGCCGGTGTTCGTGATGTAACCGAGCGGATTGCTGTCCACCCAGTTGTTGCGGTAGTAGGTGATGTTGTTCTGCAGCTTCTGGTTCAGGTACGCCTTCAGCGGGTGACTGTCAGGCGTTGCATAGGCGGCCTCCGCGAGTGTTCGCAGCATCCACGCCTGGCCGCGCACTTGGTCCCACACGAGCAGGCCCTGCGCGCCTCCGCGCCGCCCGGACTCGCCGTAGAAGAGCATCCAGTTACCCCAGAACACCATCTCTTCCATGAGGTAGTAGTCGCCGGTAATGAGATACGGCAGGTACGCGAGCGTCGGATGGTGCGAAGCCTCGGGCAGCAACCCATTCGTCGAACACGAGCCACCACAGGCGGGGAAATTGCCGAAGACCCCGGAGCCGCCGAGGATCGAGACGGTCGGGAAGCTGTCAATCGAAAGCGGGTGATCGGTGATGCGATCGCGGTAGTGCAGCGGCCAGGCACCGGCCTGTTCGCCGTAACCGATGGTCACGCGGCGCGCGGTGTCGTTCTGGCTGATGATGTATCCGGCCTGGAACGCGGGCAGCGGCGCGATTTCGAAACGCCCACCCGGTGACGGCATGTTCGGCTCGAGAGCGCCGATGCTCATCACCCCGGGGTTCGTTCCCAGCCCGCTCTGCCAGCCGTTGATGGCGGACGTCGCGATCGTGACGCGAGGGTCGTAGGTCGGAACCGCACGCGTTGCCTGCAGGTAGGAGCTGTCATGGCGCACAGCGACCTGCGGATTCGCGCCCCACCACACGATGCGACGCCAGCGGCTCTGGCGATAGTGGTTGACGTTGCTCTGCGTGTACTGCGTACCGCCGCCCGCCACGTTCACCGTGACGTTGTACGTATAGTTGCGTGGGCCGACTTCGAAGGCCCAGTTGTTTTCCACGACCGCTTCGACGCGGACCGTGTTCAGACCTTCAAACGCGCGAACATGGAAGCGCGCCTGCAGGTGAGGATGCGGCACACCAGCGCTCGTGCGGACCGGCGCACTCAGCAGCCACTCGGTGGCGAGCGGTCCGCTCAGCCACGTGGCGGGAGTGCCGGACTGCAACAGGGAGCGAGCCGACGCGCTGTAGGCGGTGCCGCCGACGTCGAGATTGATCGTGACGTCGAACGTCGTCGCCAGCAGCGCAGCGGTCGTCATGGCGCCGCCGCCAGGCGCGCTGCCCGTATTCGTGACGTTGATCGCCTGCGTTCCATTCGCGTTGAGCGAAGGAACCATCGCGGTGAGCACGGCGTGCCGCAGACTGCCGTCCGCATGCGTCGCCTTCTTGTCGGCTTGCAACGGAATGATCGTGCTGCCTGCGCGCGCGCCGATGACGGCACCCGCCGGCACATCGCCCGGCTTGAAGACGTGCCCGAAAGTGACCGGCACGTTCGTCTGGGCGCTGCTGTTGGAACTGACGACGGTGACCGTCGTGAGATCCGCGGCATTCGCGAGCCCGGCACCGAGGCCGAGGATCGAAGCGGCGAGAGCAATCGCGCGACGGCGGTCGCGCAGAGGGCGCGCGACGCGCTGGAAGACCAGCAAGAGGAAACCGAAGACGAGCATCAACACATCCATCGCACCGCCACCGCCAGAGCTAGTCGACCCGCCACCACCACCGCCGCCCGGTGTCACGGTGACCGTCGCGCCGCTGTTTCCGTTGCCGCCCGCACCCGTGCAAGTCAGCGTGTACGTGGTCGTGTTCGAAAGAGCACTGGTCCCTTCGCTGCCCGACGTCGCCTTCGTACCCGACCAGCCGTTCGAGGCCGTGCACGACGTTGCGTTAGTCGAGCTCCACGTGAGCGTCGAAGTGCCATTGACACCAACGGAGGCAGGCGAAGCCGAGATCGTCACCGTCGGAGCCGGCGTCGTACCTACGTTGACGGTCACCGAGCGACCAGTCGTGCCGCCCGCACCCGTGCACTGCAGATCGAATGTCGAATTCGCATTGATGACCGGCGACTGCTCGGAACCGGAAGTGGCCTTAGGGCCGGTCCACGCGCCGGTGGCGGCGCACGCCGTAACGTTCTGCGTGCTCCAGGTCAGGGTGCTGCGGCCACCCGCGCTAACGGTCGTCGGATCCGCCGAGAAGTTGAGCGTGGGTGCCGCAAGCAGGTTGATCGTGGTATTGCGCGAGGTCGTGCCCCCGTTGCCGGTGCAGGCCAGCGTGAACGTGGTCGCCGCGTTGATCGGGCCGACGTTCGCGCTGCCTGTCGTGGGCTTCGCGCCCGCCCAGCCACTCAGCCCGCCGCTGCCCGTGCAGGACGTCGCGTTGCTCGTGGTCCAGTTCAGCGTGCTGGAACCGCCAATCGCCACCGAGCCCGGGCTCGCGGAGAAATTCACGGTCGGAGCGGGGTTCGAGGCAATCGTCACCGTTGCCGAGCGCGCGGTGCTGCCGCCGCTCGTGTTCGCGCAGGTGAGCGTGAAAGTCGTGTTGGCGGTCAGCGCAGCGCTCGTCTCGGTGCCACTCGTCGCCTTTGTGCCACTCCAGCCACCGCTGGCGGTACAGGAATTCGCATCGCTGCTCGACCACGTCAGGGTCGTCGTGGCGCCGCTCGGCACGGACGTCGGATTGGCGCTCAGCGAAACGCCCGGAACGGTCGTGCCGCTGCCCGGGCTGTGCCTGTAGAGATAGACGCGCGGCGTGCCGCCCTCGTTGTAGTTGAGGAACATGACCACGCCGTACGTCGAGATCGGCGTCGCCACCGTGCCAAAGATGCCGCCCGGCCACGGCGCATCGCCGGGCTGCAGGCGCCACGTGTCGGTGGACGGGTTGAACTCGTACCAGGTGTTGTTGAAGAAGACGAGGTGCAGGCCGCTGTTCGGGTCGGTCGTCACGACCGACCACGTGATTCCCGTGTGCTGCGGACTGTTGCCGAGCCGCGTGATCTGGCGCTGCTCGTTCATGCGAAAGATCGCGGTCGTGCCCGAAGTCTCGCCGCCACCGAAGATCATCGTCTTGAAAACCGGGCTGTACTCCGCGAAGTTGTGGTAGTCGCCCCACGAAGTGCCGGAAATGCGCGACCAGCTGTTCGCGTCGATGTCGTAGAAGAGGACGCCGTCGTCACCGTTCGCGAGCACGAGACCGTCGAGCTCGGGGAAGTATTCCAGGCCGCCGCAGCACCCCGGAACCGTGGGCATGGCGGCGGAACGCGACCACGCCTGGCTGGCGATGTCGTAGATCTCGACGCGGTTGCTCGGGTCGAACGCCGGCTGGCGGTGGAAGAACTTGCCCTTGCCGGGCGCGATGGCGTTGTGATCGTAGGCGTGCGAGAAGTTACCGTGCCAGAACCCGCCACCCGGCTTGGTGCGCGTCCAGGTGTTGGTGGCTTCGCTGTAGCGGAGAAACTCGGCATCGTTGGCGTGACCGCCGCCGATCAGCAGGATCTGGCGCGAGACCGGATCCCACGTCATGTCCTCGCTGTAGTAGAGGACGGTGAACGAACCGTCGTTGAGCAACGCCGGCGTGAAATTCTGCGTATCGAGCACCACCCACTGCCCGGGCTGCAGCTGCGCCGCGGCATCCGAGAGCGCGGAAGCGCCAGCAACACCGGCGGATGCGACGAGAGCCAGCGCTCCCAGCAGCTGTGTCACGCGCTGCCGGGCGCGCTGTTTCGAGCATTGCTTCGTGTTCTGAACTTTCATCAACCCCACTCCCCTGTTCCCGTCGGCCAGCGAACTCGCGCAAGCACATTGCCAATCAAAACTGCCGGACCGGCGCATGGCCGGGAAAAGGAAACCCGAGGAACTGAAGGTGAGGACGCAGCGGCGTCTTACGCGCCGTGAGGGTTGGAATACTCGATTCCAGTCCTGGCAACCCCGCTGTCGTAGGAAACGATTCCCGTAGACCGGAGGCTTTGCGTCCCCGCCTTTCGACGGGTTTGCCCTTGGCAGTTACTTGCAAGTGTGCCCAACGATGATCGGTCCCTCAATACGGAACTTGAGTTTCAGGCCGCGTACGGCACGGCGCCGAAGCCTGGGCAACATGAGATGGCGTGAGCGCCCCTGTTCCCCATGCTCGGCAGGAAAGGAGCAAGAAACAGGCCACAAATGTTTTATCGTGAGGAATGAACGGACTAGCGGGACTTTGCGGGATCGAAATGAGGTTGGGGTGGCCGCGCCTGTCGCCAACACAAGACGACCCGGTCACTGCGTGACGGCGGAATTCCCGCAACCCGTTGATGCGCCTGACTCTTAAGCCGTTGTAAACGTCCGCCGGGATGTCGGCCCGTGCAGACGAAAATTCCGCACCGCGTCTGCTGGATTTGTGATGCAGCTCACAGGTTTTCGGGGGTCCCGCCAGCTCGCCGCGAGGCCTGGAGGGTCATTTGCGACGTAGGAGCGGGCGGAGCACGGCCCTGGAGCGATCCGCGAGGCGCGCGAGTTGCCCCCGCCAGCTTCCTCGACGATGCGCGCGAATGCCCACCCGCTCGCGCCGATGCGACATCCAGTCGCGCTTGTACGAATCGTCGCCGGTGAGGTAGTCGACGATGCGCACCCGATCCACGTCGAGTACGTGACGCATGAGGTGCGCGGTGAGCACGGAGCCCGCCGATACCTGCGCGAAGCGTTCGTCGTAAGCCAGCTTGAAGATCGAGGCGGTTGCGTCTTTGACGACCCAGATCTGCGCGGCCACGGGTTCGTTTTCGAGGCTCACGCAGCCCATGCGGAGCCAGCCGCGCTCCGCCAGGTAGCGAACCAGTGAAGGCACGAAGCGCGGATGCGGTTCGGGATTCTTCCAGCTCGCAGCGTAGATGCGCTCGTAGTAAGCAAGAGCGCGTTGAGCGTCATCGGGCGCCTGGGCGACATCAATCTGCACGCCGGGCATCGCTCGCAGCTTTTTCTCCTTGCGCTTGATCGTGTTGCGCAGCTGCGACGAGAGTCCCCCGAAATAGGTGTCGTACGAGCGGCCGCCGACTTCGAGAAACCAGTTGCCGAAGCGGAAGTACGTTTCCGTACTCCAGCCGTTGCCCTGGAGCGAATTCGCCACCGCCGCGGCGTCCGCAGAAGCAGTCGAAGCGGCATCGCCAGTCGTCGGCAGCGGGTTCAGGTCCAGGACGTCGATTGCGGGAGCGAGCTGCCCGACTCCCTGCAGCAATGCCTCGAGAACGGCGGGCCGATCGGTCGCATCGGCGCTGACGATGGGTGCGTAGAGCGATGAGTAATAGTTTGCGAGCGCGCGCGCATACCGCGGGCTCAGCGGTCCGCTGCGCGCCGCGACCTTCAAGGGCAGAAGCCCCAGGCAACGGCCATTTCCCTCACTCGCACTGACGAACCGGATTTCCTCGCCCGGTTCGCTCGCATGCTGCGCCAGCAACTCCGTCCAACCCAGCGTCTGGTCGAATTGCAGACGAGGCTCCTCGCGCATCCACAGCTCGCGGGCATTCGCGTCCAATGCCGCAAGCGAGCTCATCACTGCAACGCGCATGGCGTTCATGCGCTCCTGGCGCGAGCCGCAGCTGCTGCCACGCCGTCACGAGCCGGCTGCGCCGGCCAGTGGCTTTCCATCCAGTCGACGGTCCAGGCCGCGACCTGGTCGCGCCACGCGCGAGTCGAGAACGTGTGATCGGCGGCTGGAAGCTCCTGTGTGCTGACGCGCGGTGCGGCAAGCAGCTTGCGCCACTGGCGTGAGCCATTCGCCACGTTCCTGAATTCCGCCGCGGTGATGTCGTCGCCACTGAGTATCAGGAGCACGGGCCCGTCGAAATCGGACAGCCCATGACGCATGCGCTCGGTCAGCGACTGCTGACCTGCCGCCTGCGATACCGCCCTTTGTCCGTTGTTCGGGCGAGTGGCGGTCTGCACTGTCTGAAAAATCGAACGCAACGTGGCCAGTGGCGACTTCGCACCCGAGAGCAGGGCGCGCCACGCCGCTGCATCCATCAACCGCCGCAGGTAGTAATGCCGCAAGTACGCCTGTGCCACGGTCTGCCCGGAGCGCGCCCATGGATTCAACACGACGAGCCCCGCGACGCGCGAATCCTCCGTCGCATAGAACATCGCTGCCGAGGCTGCGTCACACAAGCCCCAGATGACGACCCGCCGCAACCCGGGGGCGCGACGGAAGAACTCGTCGATGGCCGTGCGGACGTCGAGCTGCACGTGCTCGAAGGTTCGCAACGAACCCATGCTGTCACCGAGCCCACGGTAATCGAAGCGCAGAACCGGGAAGCCGGCGTTGGCGAGCGCGCGCGCGAGCAGCACGAACTGCCGGTGACTACCCACGCGGTACTGCGGCCCGCCCACTACCACGAGCACGCCCGTGTCGCGCGGTTCGGCGGGCGCGTGCAGCATCGCCTGGAGCCGCTCGCCCTCGCACGAGAATCCAATTGGGTAGGTGCTGCTGATCACGCGTGCAACGTGGCTCGTGAAGTTTCCTCGCGAGTCGGCGCGAGCACGTCGACCGTCGCATCCACCAGCTGCGGCGCGACGGTGATTTCCTGGAGCGACCAGAAAGCTTCGCCCGGCATTGCGCGCGTCTCGACCTGCGCTCCCGCATGCCGCAGCGCTTCCACCGTGCGAACGCCAACGGGCGTAAGCGCCGGTGGCTCACTGGTGGACACTTCGAGCCAGCAAAGCGGGGGCAGCGATTCGTTCGCAAGCGAAACGAGGTTCAACGCGTCGATCGCCCGCGCGAGTGCCGGCGCCACTTCGTAGCCGGCGACTTCGATCGGCTCGCCCTGCGCCATCCGCGCACGCAACGTGGTCGTGGTCTGCTGCCGACCAGCCGCCTGGCGCATGCCGGCGGCCAGTTTCAGTCGCAGGAACTGCGTCATGAACTGCTCGCCGTTCACGACCGGCTGCCAGAGGACCACGCGCGTGATCGGCGACCAATCGCGAACGGATTCGTCTTGCGCGGAATGACGCAGGAAATCGAGTGCCAGCAACGCACCGAGACGCACACCGACGAGTGCGATGCGCGTCGCGCCATCCTCGCAGGCCAGGCGGCGGGTCGCGACGAGGTCGTCGATCCAGTGCTCCCAGCGTGCATCCGCGAAGTCGCCATCGCTCTCGCCGGTGCCGTGCAGATCCGGGATGAGCACTTCGACACCACGTTGCGCCAGTGCCGTCGCCAGCAGCGTCCACATGCGTCGTGTCTTGTTCATCTCCTCGGCGAAGGGCGGCACCACCAGCACGCACAATCCGGAGCGGCCGCCCGAAATTGGGGGATAGCGCATGACGAAGCTGCGGCCGTGTGGAGTCGTGAGAAAGAGGCCGCCCGGTTCGGCGGGCGTGGTCATGCCAGTTTTCGCATCAGGAAAGAATGCAGCGAGCCGACGGTCTCGAAGGTGTCGGCCGAGATCTCGTCGTCCGCCACGGTCACGCCGAAGCGCTCTTCCATGGCGGTGAGCACGTTCACGACGGCGAGGGAGTCCAGCTCGGGGACGTGGCCCAGCAGCGGCGTGCTGTCGGAAAATCCACGTGCGCGCTCGCCCAGCTGCAGGGTGTCTCTGAGCAGTCCGATCGTGTCCTGGAGGGAAGGCATTCTGAAAGGTCCGTGTTATGTTCGCAGTGCCGGCCTCGAGTCTGCGCTCGTTCCGGCCGCGTACTTTACAGTGAAATCAAGGGCCTTTCGAGGCACAAGTCACAGTAGAAGCACGAGGTTGGCCCCTAGAATTCACTATAGAATTCGAGTCGAGCACAGGCTCTCCATAACACGACGCCGGGCAGGCCCCAAGGAAGCCCCGGAGTCATTCACAAAGGTCCTTGGGTGCCCACGCAATGACAGTTTTCCAGGGCTGGATCGATTCGCGAATCGACCCGGCTTCCGCACGCGTGATTGACCTCGAAGTCGACCCGGCGCAGGCCTCGCGCGCCGCGATCGACAGCGCGCGCGGGATTACTGCCGTCATTTCCGGGCAGCCGCGCTGGACCGAATCACGCCTCGCGCAGCGAGCGCGCGAAGCGGGCCATGCCGCGGCACTCCTCGAAGCCCATCGTCGCCATGGCGAGCGCTTCTTCGATTACCTGCACGGCTCGTTCGCGCTCGCGATCCTCGACAAGCAGGCGCGCACCGCCCTACTCGCCATCGATCGTCTCGGCACCGAGCGACTCTGCTACGCCGTGCGCAACGGCACCCTCGTTTTCGCGACGACGGTCAAGGCGGTCACCCGTCACCCGCAGGTCGGATTCGATATCGACTCGCAGGCGCTGTTCGACTACCTGTATCACCACATGATCCCGGCGCCACGCACGATCGCGCGTGGCGTGCACAAGCTCGAAGCGGGCCATCGTGTCCGCTGGTCGGCGGGTGGCACGACCAGCGACCGCTACTGGCATTGCCGGTTCGAGGATGAAGAGAACACGTTCGACGAAGCCGCCCACGCGCGCGAGCTCCTCGACGAATTGCAGACGGTCACGGCGGAGAGCCGCGCGAATGGCGCGAATGGCGATGCCGCGGCCTTCCTGAGCGGTGGCATCGACAGTTCCACGGTCGCCGGGATGCTGGCGCGCATTGCGCCGGGGGAAGCCCGAACGTTCACCATTGGCTTCTCGGCCGAGGGCTACGACGAGATGAACTATGCGCGCATCAGCGCGCGTCATTTCGGCACGCGCTCCCACGAGTACTACGTCACGCCCGGCGACGTGCGGACCGGCATCGAAACCCTGGCGGGGGGTTTCGACGAGCCCTTCGGAAATTCCTCGGTGGTGCCCGCGTACTATTGCGCGCGCATGGCTCGCGACCACGGAGTGTCGCATCTGCTCGCGGGCGACGGCGGCGACGAGCTTTTTGGCGGGAACGTGCGCTACGCCAGGCAGAACGTGTTCGAGTGGTACTTCCGCCTGCCCGCCGCGCTGCGCTCCGGCGTGGTCGAGCCATTGGCCCACAGCGGGCTCGGCGGCGTCGGCCCGTTGCGCAAGCTGCGCAGCTACGTCGACCAGGCGCTGGTCCGATTGCCGGATCGCCTGCAGACCTACAACTACTTGTCGCGCGAAGCCGCGGACTCCATCGTGCATCCCGACCTGCTCGGCCAGGTCAACGTGCAGCTGCCGATGGAGGAACAGCGCCAGGTATTTGCCGAGCCCGAGACCAGCAGCGTGATCAATCGCATGCTGTATCTCGACTGGAAATACACGCTGGCGGACAACGACCTGCGCAAGGTGAACTCGGCCTGCGAGTTGGCCGGCGTGCAGGTTTCCTACCCGTGGCTCGACGATCGCATCGTCGAGCTGTCGATGCGGGTACCGGGCCCCTACAAGGTTCGCGGCCGGCAACTGCGATACTTCGTCAAGCGTGCGCTGCGTCATTTTTTGCCGCGCGCAGTGATCGAAAAGCCCAAGCATGGATTCGGCCTGCCCTTCGGGGTCTGGATGCGCGAAGATCGTGGCCTGCAGACCCTCGTGGCGCGCTCCATGGCCAGCCTGAGGGAACGACGGCTGATCCGGGCTGACTACGTGGATACGCTGGTGCGTCGACACCGCGAGGAGCACGCCGCATATTATGGTGAGTTTCTCTGGGTGCTCATGATGCTGGAGCTGTGGCTGGACAAGAGCGTCGACAAGCAAGGTGCGCCTGGCGCGCTGCGGTGAGTTCCATGAAGAAAAGAATTGCCCTCCTCGGATTGCTGGCAGTCAGCGGTTCGTTCGCCGCCCCGGGTGCGCAGGCGTTCTGCGGCCCCCCGCTGAACATCAACCACTGGGGCATGCCGGTGGACTATCGCGATTCCTCGGAGGCTGGGCAGTACAAGCGCAACATCGTCGAGCGCTATCACTTCACGCCGGAAATCGAAAACCTGCAGAAGGGCCTCAACGGTCCGTTGCCCGGCGATATCCACTACACGCTCATCCAGCTGGTCAATCATCACCGTGCACTGCAGGCGATGGCCAACTGGCAGCTCATGCACAAGCGCAAGGCGTCGGACGAATTCTTCCCCGCGGATTGCTATTTCGAGCGCGCGCTCGCGTTCACACCGGACGACCCGCTGCTCTACATGATCTGGGGCAACTACGTGTTCCGGAACAAGGAGTACGACCGCGCGGTGACCATTTACAAGGAAGCCGAGCGGCTCTCCCCGCAGGATCCGGAGGTGCAGTACAACCTCGGCCTGCTGTACGCAGAGCTGAAGGACTACGACAAGGCCAGGGAATACGCGATCAAGGCGTACTCGAAGAATTATCCGTTGCCCGGTCTGCGCAACAAGCTCAAGCGCGCCGGCGTCTCACTGGATCCGGCGACCGCGAGTGCCGCACCTTCAACCGACAAGACACCACCGAAGGCTCAATAGGAAACCCGCTCTTTTCGGGCCCCCAGAAAGTATTCGAGTCTTCGAGAAACTTTCTGGGGTGATTCTCAATAGCGTTGCAGCAGGCGCGCGCCGAAGCGCCACGCCGCTTCCGACCACGGGCCAAATCGCGGCAGGCGATACGGATCCGAGCCGCGCTCCACCATGCCCGGGTCCGTGCTCAAGGCGAGCTCGAAACCGACGCGCCGCGCGATCTCCGCGTGCCGCGGCTCGTAGTCGTCTCCCAGGCGTCCATTCGGATAGGCGAACAGGGTCACCGGCTCACCCGTGATCGATTCCAGGCGCGTGCGGCTCTCACGCATCTCGCGTTCCGCCTCGGCATCGTCGATCTTCGCGAGGATCGGGTGCGTGACCGTGTGCGAGCCGACTGTCATCCCCGCTTGCGCCAGCGCGCGCACCTGGTCGCTTCTCATCATGAGATTGGTCGGCGGCTGAACTCCCGCGCGCCGCGCCAGTTCGTCGACGCGTGACTGGCGCTCCGCTGGCGGCAGGTGTTTCCATGCACGAATCAGTCGCGTTGCCGCGGCGGTGCGACTCTCCGTATCGCCAGGAAGGAGCGTCCCGGCGCCCAGGTCCTCGAGGTCCACGCGCGCGGGCGCGCGACGCACGGTCTCGATGATCGTGTCGTTCCACATCCGCCCGCCGTCGAGAAACGAGGTTGCGACAAAGAAGGAGGCGGTCAGTCCCTGGCGGACGAGGATCGGCAGCGCCAGTTCGGCGTTGTCCGCATAGCCATCGTCGAACGTAATCGCAACCGCCCGCCGCGGCAGCGTTCCTGCGCGAGTGCGCTGCCACGCTTGCGCAAGCGGCAGGACGTTGAAGAAACGACGCAGCACTCCGGTGTGCCGCTCGAACGCCTCGCGCGTCATTTCGCCGGGCCTGAGCGGATCCTCTGCCTCGAGGATCCGGTGATACGTGAGGACCAGCAGCTTGCGCGGTGCCTGCGCGCCTGGCACGTCCACGCTCATGTTCTCGAAACGGGGGGCGCATGTCCGCCCGTCTGC
>Ga0187892_10004901_pt1 | contig 21817 bp, 24 predicted proteins | sample MA1701073metaG_FD_139345 | JGI IMG/M metagenome (GOLD analysis project Ga0187892, IMG submission 139345) | Bio-ooze microbial communities from a basaltic lava cave in the Kipuka Kanohina Cave System on the Island of Hawaii, USA - MA170107-3 metaG ... | reverse complement strand
GGCGATGGCCTCGCGCCGGCCCGCCCCCATCAGCGTTGCGGTGGGGTTGATGACAGAGGGTTGTATGAAAACCGCGCGGAGAGGCGATTTCCGGCACGCCTCATCCAGCGCCTCTGGAATGAGCCCTTCCCCGTCGATCGCCAGGCCTTCCAGGGCGAAGCCAAGATAGGTGGCAAGCGGCACCAGCGTGTGATGGCCGATGGCCTCCGTGGCAATTGCCGATCCCGGCGGCGCCACACTCATCAGCGCCACCGTCATGGCCGCGGTGGCGCCATTGGTCAGGCTGATATTTTGCGCCGAAACATCGAGGCCGCATTTTTTCAACCATTGGACACCGATTGCCCGATGGCGCGGGAAAACCACATTCGGCCGGAACGAGAGCGCCGAACTTGCCGGCAGGTTTTCCGCAAGCCAGCGCAGCGCTTGCTTCATCTTTTCCAGATGCAAGGGCTCGCACACCGGTTTCAAAATCGAAAGATCGATCACTTCCCCCAATCGCTCCGGCAAATAGGGCGGATCGGGTTCGCGGCGCTGCTTTTGTACAAAACTCCCCCGGCCCACCTCGCCCGAAATCAGCCCGCGGCGGATCAGCTCTTCGTAGGCCCGGCTCACCGTCTGGACCGAAAGAGCAAGATCGTCCGCCATGCGCCGATGCGTCGGCAGCCGGGAGCCGCGTTCAATCTTCCCGTCGTGAATCGCCCGGGCGATCTGTTCGGCCAGCGACAGGTATGCAGGCCGCCGGATAAGAGCGGAATCGGGTCGCCATATTGTCATGACTTATAAGAGCGCGAAATCAGTGCAATTGGCAATACCAAACTTCCGATCCGCCTTATCTCGCGGTTACGGGAGCGGGCGTCTTAAATGCCACCAGCAGCCCCGCCCCGATGATCAGTATGGCCCCGGCCATCACGCGCGGTCCCGGCACCTCTGCAAAGAACAGGAATCCCCACAGCGGCGCCCAGATCAGGCCGGTATATTCGAACACGGTGATGAGATTGGCCTCCGCCGTGCGGTAGGCATGGGTCAAGAGCGTCGAAGCTATTGCGGCAATGATTCCGCAGGCGGCCATCAGCCCGAAGTCGGCAAGCGTCGGAATAACCCAGGGCCGCACCAGAAAATCGAGGCTTGGATGCATGGCATTCGTCAGCCCCAGCCCATGGAACAGTGCGGCGATCAGGGCAGCACCCGTAAGATAGACGCCGTTTTGATAAAAAGTCATCACCGAGGCAGGCTCGGAAACGCCAAGCTTGCGCGCCAGCACCTGGGCAATTGCGTAGGTGCAGGCGCTGGCCAGCGGCAGCAGAATGGCGGGCTCGAACTGCTCGAATCCGGGAGCGGTCATGATCAGGACCCCGGTGAAACCGCTTATGACGGCCGCCGTCACGCGCCAGCCCACCTTCTCTCCCAGAAAGACCGCGGCGAAAATCGTGATGAACAGCGGTGCGGTGAAAAAGAGAGCGACGACCACGGCCAGCGGCAGCGCCGGAAAGGCCATGTAGTAGGTGGTATAGGCTACAAGCAAAATCAGTCCGCGCAACGACATGGCTGGCAGGCGCCGCGACGCAATCAGCCTGAGGCCCCCTTCGAGATGGACCAGGCCCAATAGAATGGGCAATGCCACGACGCAGCGGACCACGATCGCCTGCGTCACGGCATAATCGCCGCTCAAGGATTTGATGATCGCATCCTGGGTGGAGAAGACAAGAATGCCCACCACCAGGGACGCGATGCCGATGAGCCGGTTGCTGGGGCGGGCCATGCCGGTAGACTGTCTGAGCCGGGCGATGCCCGCCATTCGAATTACGGCATGGCGCTCCCACCCCCGACACGCTAGTCAGTCTTGCGCGGGCTTGCTATCCCGCCTCCACAACAAAGGAAACCTCCGTGGCCGCAACTCCCGCAATGTCCGTGATGATTGCCGCTGTCCGCAAGGCGGCGCGGGGTGTGCAGCGCGATTTCGGCGAACTGAGTCATTTGCAGGTTTCACTGAAGGGCCCGGGCGATTATGTGACCGCCGCCGATAAACGCTGCGACAAGGTGTTGCGCGAGGAGCTTGGCAAGGCCCGCCCCGGCTATTCCTTCCTCACCGAGGAAACAGGCATCGTGAAGGGCAGCGATCCCGAGCACCGCTTCATCATCGATCCCATCGACGGCACCACCAACTTCATGCATTCGCTGCCGATCTTCGCGCTCAATGTGGCGCTGGAGCGCAAGGGCGAGATCGTGGCAGCCGTTACCTATAATCCGATCACGGATGAATTGTTCACTGCCGAGAAGGGCACCGGCGCCTTTCTCAACAACAAGCGGCTGCGTGTCGCCAACCGCCGCGATATTCATGAGACGTTGATTTCCTATGAAGTTCCCAATCGCGGCGGCAAGGAGCTGCCGCTATCGCGCGCCGAAATCGGCATTTTGCAAGGCAAGGTCATCGGCATTCGTAGTTTCGGGTCTTCCGCGCTGGCGCTGTGTTATCTCGCGGCGGGCCGAATCGATGCTTTCATCTGCCGGGATCTCTCCCAATGGGACATCGCGCCCGGCATTCTGCTGGTGCGCGAGGCAGGAGGCTTCGTGACCGACCCCGACAGCGATGCAAATCCGATGGACACGGGCAACGTGCTCGCCACCAATGGCGAACTTCTGCTGCCGTTCAAGGCAGCCCTGAAAGATGCACGCAAGGTGAACTAAAAAATCCTTGCCCCTTTGCCGCCTTCAATTTACCGTGAAACGACCACAGCGGGCGGCGCCGGCGGGGACGATCATAATGCACAGCGGTTTAACACGGCGCGGCGCGCTGGGTCTTGGTGGCTTATTGCTGGCGGGCTGCACCGCCAAAGGCCCTGCCTATGTGCCAGCCTCCATCACGCCCACCGGCAGCACTGGCCTTATCTATGTCTACCGCCCCAAGGGCACCGTCGGCACGCGCGGCGAATCACCCTTCCTCACCATTGGCGAAACCTCCTACGGCCCCATCAAGGCTGGCTCCTACATCGCAGCCAGTGTGCCGGAAGGCGAGGTCAAGGTAACCGTCCAGCAAAGCGTACTCATGTTCATCGCCACGATCCCCCGCAGCGTAACCGTCACGGTGGTGCGCGGCGGCACATCCTATGTGCGCGTTGACCAGAATATCGACAGCGCCAGCCTTGAGGGCGGCGTCACCGTCAATCAATCGATTGAGATCGAGGAGGTTTCCAACGAAGAAGGCCAGGCGGACCTTGAGGCCACTCGCCAGAATGGCTGAGCTTGCATGTCCGATGACCTGAACTGGAAGAGTGCAACCGCACTTCTCAAAGGCTATGCGCGAAAAAAATTCTCGCCGGTCGAAGCCGCGCGCGCCTGTATCGCCCAGATCGAGCGGCACGACAAACCCATCAATGCCATGTGCGGCCTCCATGCGGAGGAAGCACTCGGCCAGGCCAGGGCGAGCGAGAAGCGCTGGGCCAAGGGAAAATCCTCGGGCCCGCTCGATGGCGTTCCCGTGCTTATCAAGGACATCCTGCTCGTCAAAGGCTGGCCGACACTGCGCGGTTCGAAAACCGTCGATCCAAATCAGTCATGGAAGAACGACGCACCAAGCGTAGCCAGGCTGCGCGAATGCGGCGCCGTCTTCATCGGGCAAACGACCACGCCCGAGTTCGGCTGGAAAGGCGTTACCGATTCGCCCCTCACCGGCATCACCCGCAATCCCTGGGACCTGTCGAAGACGCCCGGCGGATCCTCCGGCGGATCGTCTGCCGCTCTCGCCGCAGGCTATGCGCCCTTGGCCCTCGGCACCGATGGCGGCGGGTCGATCCGCATTCCGGCTGCATTCACCGGCACCTTTGGCCTGAAACCTTCCTTTGGCCGGGTGCCCGCATGGCCGCTTTCGCCCTTCGGCACCGTTGCCCATGTGGGGCCCATGACCCGCACCGTGGCGGATGCGGCGCTCATGATGAATGTGATTGCACAGCCCGACGCCCGCGATTGGCACTCCCTGCCCTATGACGGACGCGACTACACCGTGAGACTCGGCAAAAGCCTCAAGGGCCTCCGCGCCGCCTACTCTCCGCGCCTGGGTTTTGACGGCGTGGAGGTCGATCCCGAAATCGCCAGGCTGGTGAAGAAAGCGGTCAAGGTCTTGGGTTCCCTTGGCGCCCACGTGGAAGAGATCGATCCCGGCTTCGAAGATCCTGCCGCCTGCTTCCGGGTCTTGTGGTGGTCCAGCGCTCGCGCGCTTGCAGGGCAAATGTCAAAAGAACAAAAGAAGCTCCTCGACCCCGGACTTGCCGATGTGGTGGAGCAATCCATGGCGATCGGCCTTGACGAATATCTGAATGCCGTGAAACAGCGGGGCGCGCTGGGCACCCATATGCGGACCTTCATGGGACGCTACGACCTGCTGTTCACCCCAGCGTTGCCCATCCCGGCTTTCGAGGCAGGCAAGCTCTCCCCGGCCGATGATGGGAAGGAAAAATGGGTGGCCTGGACACCCTTTTCATACCCTTTCAATTTGACGCAGCAACCCGCCGCTAGCGTACCCTGCGGTTTTACCGAATCGGGCCTGCCAGCGGGCCTCCAGGTCGTGGGCCGTATGTTCGATGATGCAACGGTGCTGCGCGCCGCCCACGCCTATGAACAAGCGGCAGACTGGGTTAACCGGCGTCCAAGCCTCGTTTAGGCGGCGTGGGTTTGGCTTTCGAGCTTGGTAATTTCGTCTTTTATCTTGAGTTTCCGGCGCTTTATCTCGGCGATTTCGCTGTCCGACGAGGCCGGGTGGGCCATCGCCTCGGCCAATTCGGCCTCCAGGGCCCTGTGTTTGGCGGCAAGCTCACTGAGATGCGCTTGAAGGCTCATGCAATCCTCCAGTCAAGGTGTGAACGGCGACGATATGATGCCACAGACTTGGGGTCTTGTCGAACGCCGGACAAGGGCATAGTGGAGAAGTGTGAAATGCACCGGGGGCCGAGGTGAAACTGGACACATTGCAGGAACTCGCCATGCGGGCGAAACTGCAAAATCTGTTGCAGCAGCACCGCGATCTCGATACGGCGATCCAGTCGCTGGAACAAACCGGAACGAGCGATCAGTTGCAGCTTCGGCGGCTAAAGAAAATGAAGCTCGAGCTAAAGGATAAAATCCAGCAGATCGAGAATATGCTCATCCCCGATATTATTGCTTAGGACCCATGGCGAAAAACTCAGCCGCCGTCGCCATCCTCATGGGCAGCCAATCCGACTGGCCAACCATGAAGCACGCCGCCGAGACGCTGGCGGAACTGGGAGTGGCCCACGAGGCGCGCATCGTCTCGGCCCACCGCACCCCGCAGCGCCTCTATGACTTTGCCAAAAGTGCCAAAACCGAGGGCTTCAGGGTGATCATCGCCGGCGCAGGCGGCGCCGCCCACCTCCCCGGCATGACCGCTTCGATGACGCCGCTTCCGGTCTTTGGCGTTCCGATTGAATCGAAGGCGCTGTCAGGCCAGGATTCGCTTCTTTCCATCGTCCAGATGCCGGCGGGCACCCCGGTCGGCACGCTCGCTATTGGCAAGCCGGGAGCCATCAACGCAGCACTGTTGGCGGCCAGCGTTCTGGCTCTTTCCGACAATGCTCTGGCAATCCGGCTTGAAGCCTGGCGCGCCAAGCAAACGGCATCCGTCGCAGATCACCCAAAGGACGATGCCTGATGCAATTGGCCAAGCCTTTGGCCCCCGGTGCTATGATCGGAATTCTTGGCGGCGGTCAGCTTGGGCGCATGCTGGCGCTGGCGGCGGCACAGCTTGGCTTCAAATGTCATATTTATGCCCCTGAGACGGCCAGTCCCGCCTTTCAGGTCTCAGCCGCCCACACGATCGGCGCCTACACGGATTTCGCGGCTCTTGGCCGTTTCGCCAAGGCCGTCGATGTCGTCACCTATGAATTCGAGAATGTGCCCGCGGAAACAGCTGCATTCTTTGAAGGCCGCGTTCCGCTGAATCCAAATGTTGCGGCTCTCCGCACTGCGCAAGACCGGTTTGATGAAAAGACCTTCATCGCTGGGCTTGGAATTCCCGTTGCCCCCTTCGCCGCGGTTGCCGGCGAGGCGAGCCTGGAAGCTGCCATTGAACGAATTGGGCGGCCCGCGATTCTGAAAACCAGGCGCTTCGGCTATGACGGCAAGGGCCAGACCAAAATCGCAGCGGATACCAGCGCTGCCGCCGCTTGGGCAGAGATCGGCAAGGCTCCGGCGATCCTCGAAGGCTATGTGAATTTCGATACCGAAATCTCGGTGATCGCCGCGCGCGGACTTGATGGCGCGATCGCCATCTATGACGTCCCGGAAAATCGCCACCAGAACCACATTCTCCATACCTCGACAGTACCCGCCGCCATCGCTTCCGGAATAGCGGAGGAAGCCCGCGCCATTGGCAGCCGCATCATTGCCGCATTGGACTATGTGGGTGTCATGGGAATCGAAATGTTCGCAGGCGCAAATGGTCTCGTCGTTAACGAGATTGCCCCCCGCGTTCACAATTCCGGGCACTGGACCATGGACGCTTGCCAGGTTTCGCAATTCGAGCAGCACATCAGGGCGATCTGCGGCTGGCCGCTCGGCGGCACTTATCGCCACTCCGATGTGGTCATGATCAATCTTTTGGGCGGCGATGCTGAAACATGGAAAGACCTCGCGGCGGACCCCGCGGCCATCATCCATCTTTACGGCAAGCTCGAAGCCAGGCGCGGCCGAAAAATGGGCCATGTGAACCGCCTGACCCCTCGACAGTCCTGACCTCTTGTGCTAAGCCGCCGCCACTTTTTTCAAATCCGAGGTATCGCTTGCAAGTCGTAGTCCGTGACAACAATGTTGATCAGGCCCTCAAGGTGCTCAAGAAAAAGATGCAGCGCGAGGGCATCTTCCGCGAGATGAAGCTGCGCGGCCACTATGAGAAGCCATCCGAAAGAAAAGCCCGCGAAAAGGCCGAAGCCGTCCGCCGCGCCCGCAAGCTGCAGCGCAAGAAGCTGCAGCGCGAAGGCCTGCTTCCGATGCCGAAGAAGGTCGAACTCCCTGGCCGGGGTCCACGCGCGCCGCAATAACTTCCTGTTTTGCCGTCGCCGGATTTATGCCGGCGACCCGTCGCGATGCGTTAGGATGCAACGCGAATGACCCACGCTCTCAACATTATTGGCGCTCCATCAAGCGCTGGCGCCTATGCGGCTGGACAGGAAAAGGCCCCTGCGGCTTTCCGGCGCCACGGTTTGATCCAGGCTCTAAGCCAGGTGCGCCGCGAAGTTCACGATCGCGGCGACGTGCGGGGTTTTCGCTGGCGGCCAGACCTTATGCGGCCCAAGGCCATGAATCTCGGCAGCGTCGTGCGTGTGGCTGCAGCGGTGGCGGATCATGTTGCAATGGCGATGTCAGCCGATGAACCTGTGCTGGTCCTCGGTGGCGATTGCACTATCGAACTGGGAACCGTTGCAGGAGCGCTGCGTGATGAGGCGGCGGTCGGACTCGTCTACATCGATTTCGATACTGACCTGAATCCTCCCGAGGCGAGCGACGGCGCGCTTGATTGGACGGGTGTGGCGCATCTTCTCGGCTTACCGGGTACGGCGAAAGAACTAAGCGGCTTAGGTCCCCGCCAACCCATGCTTGGACCAGCGGACATTCTCTTTTTCGGCGTTAACAACATTACTTCGAACGAAGCCGCGACAATCCGCGAGCTCGATATCAAAACGATTGCGCTATCCGAAGTCAAGGTTGACCCGGTTGCTGCTGCCAATCGAGCGGTTGCCTGGAGCAGCAGCTACAAACGGCTGCTCGTGCATCTGGATGTGGACGTTCTTAGCTATACGAGCTTCCCCATCGCCGAAAATGTGCGGCGTAGTGAGGGTTTGACCTTGGATGAGGTATCTGCGGCGCTTTCGCCCCTGCTTGCCGCGCCGAATTGGCGAGCCTTGACCTTAACCGAGGTCAATCCCGACCATGCGCCCGATGAAACCGATTCATTCCGTGGTCTGATCGGAATGTTGACCCGGGCCCTTTCGGCCTAACGCTATTCCGTCGCCACCAGCTTTCCGGTGAACATGACTGGTCCCGTCGGCTGGCCGGTTGGCGAACCCCCTTCCGGCTCAAGACTTACGGCGAATACGGTGTCGCCCAAGGCGGCGCTATCAATCTTGCCGAGTTTCTCCGAAGGAATGCGGAAATTGGCGGCGATCACACCTAGCGACTGCGGCTTCTCGCGGCCAGCCCCCAGCGCCCATAGTTCATAGGATTTGCCGGTAGGCGTGATGGCCGAAACCGGGCGCACCGAAATCGTGCCGCTGGCCAGATCGATCGATGCGATGAAGGCCGGGCCCGGTCCTTCGCTTTGCAGCACCGCCACATAACGCGACCCTTCCGGCACGTCGAGCGGCCGGAACAGAATGACGCCCGCGAGCGCTGCCGCCAGCGCCCAGGCGGCCACCGCAGCTCCTCTCCAGCGGTTAGCCCGGCGTTCAAGGGCCACAACATTGTTGGGATCGGCAGCGCCTCCGGAAATCGCCGCCAGGACCTTGCCGCGGATGTATGGAGGAGCCGTCACCGGCTCCAGGGCCAGCGCCAGCGGAATGAGCCGCCGCTCCCACGCGGCGACCAATTCCGCCAATTCGGACTCCTTAGGCAGCGTTTGCTCGACCTCCTCGCGCTCCGCCCTGTCGAGGGTGCCGAGCACATATTCGGCCGCCAGGCCTTCCAGCTCTTCAAGCCCGGCCATCGAGACACTCCCGTAACGTGATGAGGCTCCGGCGCAGCAGCGTCTTGACCGTCGTTACCGGCCGGCGGAATTGCGCTGCAAGTTCTTCCCGGCTCCACCCTTGGTAGTAGGCCAGCAGCACCATATCCTGGCGGTTTTCTGGCAGCCGTGAGAGGCAGTCGCGGAGCCGCTTCAACTCCAGCGCCAAATCCGCTTCCGGAAGAACAGCAGCTTGGCCATTGCCCCCTATGTTCTCCTCATCGAGTTCCTCCCCTACCCGTTCGGATGACCGGCGCCGGAGGTCGATCGCCTGATTCCGGGCAATCGCTGCCAGCCACGCCATGGGCCGGGCCTGCGCCGCATCGTAGAGATTGGCCTTCTGCCACACCCGGACAAAAGCCTCCTGAAGCGCCTCTTCCGCCAGTTCGGGCCGCCTGAGGACCCGGCGCACCACGGCAAACAGGCGATTCGAGGTCAAATCGTAAAGACGGCCAAAAGCCGGGCGGTCGCCATTGGCGATGCGGGCAAGCAACGGCCCCAGCTCGTCCACAGGTTCGGAAAAAGTGCTCATGCCACAATTACGTAACACAGGGGCCTAACGGTTGCAGCAATCCTCATGCACCTAAACGGCAGATGAACGGCCCATTCAGGCTCTGTGCCATTTCATTCCTCTATTGCTCCTCCATCGACACCGCCTGAGAGGGAAACCCAATGCTCCGCTACACGCTCTTCGTCCTGGCCGTCATCGGCACCGCGGCGACCGCGATCGCAGCCAGCCAACCTGCAACCAAATCCGGCGCCAGCCGTTCTGCGAATGTAACGGTCGTTCACAAGAATGGGGCTTTCCCGGTTGTAGGACCGATCATCGTTGAACAATGTGCCAAGGAGGATTGTTCAGACGTCCAATTCTAACAAATTTGTCAGGCGGCCACGCCAGGCAATCCGGAGCGCGGGGTGGAAAGGTTTCACCAAAGCCCCCTCTCGCGAAGCTTGAAATTCCGCGTTCCGGTCCCGATATAAGTGCTTCCCCAGGCAGTTCTTCCCCCCATCCCCTGCAAACACTGCCTGCAACTTGAAGACCCCGGCCCCGCCGGGGTCTTTTTTCCTTCTTTCACCGGCTTTGGAACTTATTGGCACTCCCATACGTTCTTCTGCCAGGAGAACCTAGATGAAGACGATCATTGCCGCCGCTGCTCTTGCCGTTGTGTTCTTATCGGCCGGTGCCTTTGCCGGAAACAACCACCGGGTGGTCCTATCGGCCGGGAGCGAAATGGGCTCCAACGTGACGGTTATAGAGAAGAATCAAGCATATCCGGTCTTGGGACCGATCATTGTCGAGGCTTGTGTAATCGAGGATTGTTCCGAGGCTTAAGTCTTACATATTCCGTTCCCCAACGGCGGCTTCCCCCCATCCCCTGCAAATGCCGCCGGACTCAAAGGCCCCGCTAACACCGGGGCCTTTTCTTTAACCTAAACCGCAAATGAACGGAGCATTCAGAGCCCGTTCCTGCGCGCCCGTGCATCTTTCTCCCAAGTTCAACGTTTTGCTGGGATGAAAAACATGAAGACCATCACCGCCACCTTAGCCCTCACCATCATGTTCCTCTCGGCCGGCGCTTTCGCTGGAAACACGCGAATCGCTGAGCCTATGCCCAGCGGCGGCCTTACCGTTATCGAAAAGAATCAACCATGGCCCGCCGCGCCTTTCATCCTTGCCGCCAAATGATCAAAGCTTCCCTCCTCACCATCGTGTTGGTGTTGAGTGCCAGTTCGGCCCACGCCACCGTGCGCAATTTTTTCGCGCCCGAGAGCCAGGGCCTGCGCCTCGACAGCTGCCTCACCGGAGATCACGATTGCGGCAAGCCCGCCGCCGACGCCTTCTGCAAGGCTCAAGGTTTCGAAACCGCGCTCATCTTCCAGCGCGAGGCTGCTGCCGAAACGGTAAGACTCGGCAACGGCGCGTTTTGCACCGGCCCCGCATGCACGAGCTTCAAGCAGATCAAATGCTACTCGGCCGCGAATACCATCGCGGCCGTTCCAAACTGAAGGCTCGATTACTTGCAACTGCTTGCAGCGGTTTGATACCGCTATAGTGTTCGTATAGCTTCCTGCTCACTTTGTCTGAGAATTCACATTCTCATCTCTGGCCCGGCGTGCCGTTGGCGCTCGGGGCGGCGATCCTTTTTGGTGCCTCCACACCCTTGTCCAAATACCTGCTGGGATCGATCGATCCCTGGATGCTTGCGGGAGTCCTTTACTTCAGCGCCGGTATTGGCCTGCTGGCGGTAAGTTTGGTCCGCAACGCCTTCGGGGCCGCAACAGCGGAAGCTTCCCTGTCGCGGGCGGATTACCCATGGCTTGCCGCCGTGATTATTTTCGGCGGCATGGCCGGGCCCCTCCTGCTCATGTCCGGACTTTCCCGAACGACCGCAGGGCAGGCGGCGCTGTTGCTCAATCTGGAGGGATTGGCGACCATGGGCATCGCGTGGCTGGTATTCCGGGAGAATGTCGACCGGCACCTGCTCCTCGGCGCATTCGCCATCCTTCTGGGGGCCGTAGTCCTGACGTGGAATGGCACGGGGATAAGTTTCGATGTTGGCGGGCTGTTGATTGCCGCGGCGTGCCTTGCCTGGGGAATTGACAACAATCTCACGCGCAAGCTGTCTTCCGCCGATCCGGTTCAGATCGCCACGATCAAGGGCCTGTTCGCGGGCGCCACCAATCTGGCGCTGGCGTTTAGTCTGGGCGCAAGTGTTCCATCCGCTGGATTTCTGGCCGCAGGTGGATTGGTGGGCTTTTTCGGTATCGGGGTAAGCCTGGTGATGTTCATGTTGGGCCTCCGCCACCTCGGCACGGCGCGGACCGGAGCATATTTTTCACTGGCGCCCTTCATTGGCGCGCTTCTCGCTATCATCTTGCTGCAAGAGTCCGTGACGGCGCAGCTTCTGATTGCCGGTCTGCTGATGGCAATCGGCCTGGTCCTCCACCTTGCCGAGCGGCACGAACATGAGCATTCGCACGAGGAGCTGGAGCATGACCATCTGCATGTTCATGATGAGCATCACGCTCATGGCCATAACGGCGAAGTGACCGAGCCGCATTCGCATCGCCACCGGCATCGCCCGCTCCGGCACAAACATCCCCACTATCCCGACTTGCATCATCGGCATGGGCACCGATAGGCGTGACGGTTATCGAAAAGAATCAATCATGGCCACCGCGCCTTTAATGCCTTCTTAATTCCGTTCTTTATCCGGGCCAGTCGAAGCTCTGTGCGGCTCTCACCATGGCGGCGGTCGCCGGGCTGTATCGCCGGCCGGGCACGCTCACCAAGGAGATTGTCCGGGTCACTTCCGGCTCAATAAGTGGACGCTGCAGGAGTTCGGCGAGAGTGACGGAGCATTCCGGCATGAAAGCAAAGCCGATCCGCGCCAGGACCATGGCTTGCACCCAATCCTCGCGCTCGGAGCGGAATCGCGCATAGAGATCGACGTTGTTGTCCCGGCAGACATTCATGACGGTCTCGCGCATTTCACATGACAGGCGGTCGACGTAGGATTCTCCGGAAAGATCGCCGAGCCTGACGGCATTCAGCTTTGCCAAGCGGTGGTCCGGCGGGAAAATGACAACGTAGCGTTCCTGATACAGGTCATGGACGTTGAACCCCTCGCGCAGGCTGTCCAGCGTATTCATCACGGCCACGTCGAGTTCCACATTCTCCAGCCTGCTTTTCAAATCGGCGGCGCCCGCCTCGCTGACCGCGACTTCCACGCCGTCGTATTCCTTTTGAAACTTGGCCAGAAAGCGCGCCAACCGCACGGGCCCGACAGTCGACATGACGCCGAGCCGGACCGGAACCTTGTTGAGCAGCCGGAAATTGTCGGCCAGTGTCCGTGTCGCGGCCGCCTCCTGCATGATCTGCTGGAAATGCGGCAGCAGCGATCGGCCGAAATCACTGAGACGGATGCGCTTGCTTTCGCGGTGAAACAATGGCGCGCCGAGTTCAGTCTCGAAGGACTTGATGGCTTTCGTCAAGGCGGGTTGAGAGACGTTGCATTCGCCCGCCGCCTTGGTGAAGTTCAAGACACGTGCCGCAGCCAGCACATACCTGACTTGGAACATCTCCATCGCGCGTCCTCCCGCCAGACTTGAGTTGGCAGTCTAGCACCTTTGTCCATAACCGTCGGCTATTGATCCATAGGAAACGGGTCGTTCTCATGGCCGCGATTTTGGGATCAAATGATGTTGTCACAAACTGTAAAGGAGAAACAAAATGTCTGTCTTCATGGTGGAACGCGATCTCAAGGGCATCAGCATGGAAGCGCTCGGCGGCGCTCAGAAAGCGGCGATCGGCAAGGCCAAGGAGATGTCCGCATCGGGAACGGATATCAAATATATCCGCTCAACCTTCGCGCCCGATGACGGCCGCTGCATGTGCCTGTTCGAGGCCGGCTCCGACGCGGCGGTCAAGCAGCTCAACGACGATGCGGGCCTCCCCTACAACAGGATCGTCAAGGCGCTCGATCTCGCGCCCTGAGCTGGATTGCCGCGCAACCGCTTGCCAAGCCCAGGGCGGTAACGTCCGGGCTCGGCCCTTCCCCGGATAGTGGGTCAGTTTGAAATTCCGCTAAGGGCCAGAAACAGACGGCGGAGGCGCACCGGCTCATCCCTCTCATGCGCGTATCCCTACAGGCTTTCAGGCGACGGCAATATCAGATGCACCGTTGTACCTTGGCTGCCAACCTCCCGTTCGAGCTGGCCGCCGAGCTGTTGAGCGAAGCTCTCGACCAGCCGGCTACCGAGGCCGGAATCGGTGCGTTGAGGATCCACTCCCTTGCCGTCGTCGGCGATTGTCAGGCGAAGCCTCCCAGGCTCGCGCTTGAACCTCACCAAGACCGTGCCCCTTGCGTTGGGTGGAAACGCATACTTGATGGCATCGGTCACCAGCTCGTTCACGATGAGCCCAATCGGAATCGCTCGCTCGGTCGGCAGAAGCGTGCTTTCGATGTCGGTCTTGAGCGAAATCGCCGTGCCGCCGTTATTCACCGACGCGACCAGATCGCGGCATAACCCGTCCAAATAGGCCGCCGCATCAATCGCTTCGACCGAACCGGCTGTTTGTAGTTTGGAGTAGAGTGCACCAAGGGCCTCGATGCGATGCGAGACTCTCTCGAGCGCCGCCTTGCCTTCGCCGCTCTTATGCCTGCGGGTTTCGATCGCGACCATGGAAGCAATGAGCTGAAGGTTGTTTTTGACACGGTGAACCAGCTCTTGCATCAGCACTACGACACGCTCGTGAGCGGCCGATCGCTCGCGTTCGAGCCCTACGCGCTCGGTGATGTCGTCGATCGCCAGCAGGATTTGCTGTATGTTGTCGCCGGGCCGATCAACAATGCGCGCATTGAGCACCATCACCCGTCGGCCAATCGACGGGAACACGTGGTCGACTTCAAACGCTTCAATGGTGGTGTGGCCGGAAACGATCATTTCGAGCGCGGTGCGGAGCTTGGGAATGTCCCACTGTCCGCTGCCGATCCCATAGAGCTTCTGGCCAACCGTATCCTCTGGCGTAACCGCGAATGTGCTGCAGAAGGAACGGTTCGCGAACCGGATGGTCAGGTCGGGATCGAGCACAAGCAGGCCTTCGCGGACCGTTTCCAATAGATCCAGCGGGTCGACATTGCGCGTAGCGGTTGCTCCTGCCACCTTCTGATGACGGGACTCATGCTCTCGATCGCAAGAATACGATCTCGCTAGAGAGCCCACGCCGGCCTTCCTCCAGTCCCGATTATGAACGAGTTGGGGGTGTGTTGTCGGTAATGTACATTACCGATTCAGTGGAAATTTCATTTTTCCGGGTAGGTTTTGGGAAGGTAATGTGTCATGCGCATACGCACCAGCTGATAGCATTCACAAGACGCCGCTGAGAGGCTCTGCCGATTGAGGATCGTGACTTGCCGGCGACCGCGCTCAATCAAACCTGCACGTTCCAATTCCTGGGCCACATTCGTGATGGTTGGCCTCTGGACACCCAGCATTTCGGCAAGCAGGTTCTGGGTGATTTCCAGCACGTCATCGTCGCCGCGGTCTCGCATCATGAGCAGCCAGCGCGCCAGCCGTTGCTTGAGGCTGTGCGCTCCGTTGCACGCCACCGATACCATGATCTGCTCCAGAAACGCCTGGACGTAAGCGTAGGTGAGATTTCGGAAGGACGGCATCGACTGCATCGCCCGTTTGAACGCCACGCGCGACATCCTTGCCGCGCTTCCCGGGATTTGCACCAGGAACCGGGCGGAGGATGTCTTGGCACTGAAGGCGGCTTGCACACCTGTGTAGCCCTCCCGCCCAATCGTTGCCATCTCAATCATGCTGCCGTCGGCATAGACCGCCAGGACCGAGACGACACCGCTATCCGGGAAGTAGACATGATCGAGCGTGCTATCGGCGTCTATCAGGACCTGCTCGCGTTGGATTGGAATGTGTTCGAGCTTCGGCATAAGCTGCTTGAGATCGCGGGGAGGCAGAGCGAGTAAGAGCCGATTGCGGGGCCAATTTGATGAAGCGTTCATTCCATCTATACAGCGCCCGGTTCGCTCCGATTGCAAGCTGTGACGAGACTCTATGTTTGCTGTTCAGCGCTAGGACATAGGAATGACCGCAATGGGTCAAAAGCGGAATTTCAAACTGACCCACTGCTCTTTCCCGGAATCGCTTGGCATCCCGCCCCGCATTGTGTAGGGAAGCCGAAATCCGGGCTTCCCTGAATGCCAAAACGCACCGACCTTAAATCCATCCTCATCATTGGGGCGGGGCCGATCATCATCGGCCAGGCTTGCGAATTCGATTATTCCGGGACCCAGGCCTGCAAGGCGCTGAAGGCCGAGGGTTACCGCATCATCCTGGTGAATTCCAATCCGGCGACGATCATGACCGACCCGGATCTGGCGGACGCCACCTACATCGAACCGATCACGCCCGAGGTTGTGGCCAAGATCATCGAGAAGGAACGCCCCGACGCGTTGTTGCCCACGATGGGCGGCCAGACGGCGCTGAACACGGCACTTTCGCTCAATCGCATGGGCGTCCTGGAAAAATTCGGCGTCGAGATGATCGGCGCCCGGGCCGAGGCCATCGACAAGGCGGAAGATCGCGAACTCTTCCGCGACGCCATGAAGAGGATTGGCCTCGAGACGCCCCGCTCCAGGTTGGCCAATGCCTCAGCCGCCAAGGAAATTGACCGGGACTTCCATGCCGCCGAAACTGCCCGCCTCAGAGCCGAAGGCGGCGAAGCTTCGGCGTTTGAAAAGCAATGGGCCGCAAAGGAGCCGGAGCGCCTCAAGAAATACCGCAACAGCGCCATGCTCGAGGCCTTCGAAGCCATGCTCGATATAGGGCTGCCCTGCATCATCCGGCCTTCATTCACGCTCGGCGGCACCGGCGGCGGCATAGCCTATAACCGCGAGGAGTTTCTCGACATCGTCGAGCGCGGCCTGGATGCATCTCCCACGGCCGAAGTGCTGATCGAGGAATCGGTGCTTGGCTGGAAAGAATATGAAATGGAAGTCGTCCGCGACAAGGACGACAACTGCATCATCGTCTGTTCGATCGAGAACATCGATCCAATGGGCGTGCATACGGGTGACTCGATCACGGTCGCTCCCGCGCTAACGCTCACCGACAAGGAATACCAGATCATGCGCAACGCCTCGATCGCGGTGCTGCGCGAGATCGGCATCGAGACCGGCGGCTCGAACGTGCAGTTCGGCGTCAATCCCGCCGACGGCCGCCTCGTCGTCATCGAGATGAACCCGCGCGTGTCGCGCTCCTCGGCGCTGGCGTCGCAGGCCACGGGCTTTCCCATCGCCAAGATCGCCGCCAAACTTGCCGTGGGCTACACGCTCGACGAGCTTGCCAACGACATCACCGGTGGAGCAACGCCCGCCGCCTTCGAGCCCACCATCGATTATGTGGTGACGAAGATACCCCGCTTCGCTTTCGAGAAATTTCCCGGCGCCGAACCGATCCTCACCACGGCCATGAAGTCGGTTGGCGAAGTCATGGCCATCGGCCGCACCTTCCAGGAGAGCTTGCAGAAAGCCTTGCGCGGACTCGAAACCGGCCTCACCGGCTTAAATGAAATCGCTATTGCGGACATCGGCGAAGGCGACGACAAAAGCGCCATCCGCGCGGCGCTGGGCACGCCGGCGCCCGACCGCATCCTCAAGATCGCCCAGGCCTTTCGCTTGGGGTCATCCGTGGAGCAGGTCTTCCAGTCCTGCAGTTACGAACCGTGGTTCCTGCGCCAGATCGAGGAACTGGTGCATATGGAAGCAACCATCCGCGAGCGAGGACTGCCCAACGATGCCGTCAATCTTCGCCGCCTTAAATCCATGGGCTTCTCCGATGCACGCCTGGCCGAACTGGTGAAGGCAAGCGAAGACAAGGTCCGCGCCCATCGCCACAAGCTCAACGTGCGGCCGGTATTCAAGCGCATCGACACCTGTGCGGCGGAGTTCGCTTCACCGACCGCATACATGTATTCGACCTACGAGCAACAGGACGAGGCATATCCCTCCGATCGCCAGAAAATAATTATCCTTGGCGGCGGGCCAAACCGCATCGGCCAGGGCATCGAGTTCGATTACTGCTGCTGCCACGCCTGCTTCGCGCTGCATGATGCAGGTTATGAATCGATCATGGTCAACTGCAATCCGGAAACCGTGTCGACCGATTACGATACCTCGGACCGGCTGTATTTCGAATCCCTCACCGTTGAGGATGTGCTGGAGATCATTCATACGGAGCAGTCGAACGGAACTCTCAAAGGCGTGATAGTCCAGTACGGCGGCCAGACGCCGCTGAACCTTGCCGCCGCCCTCGAAAAGGCCGGAGTGCCGATTCTTGGAACCACGCCAGCCGCCATCGATCTGGCGGAAGACCGCGACCGTTTCGCCAAACTTCTCAAAAAACTCAAATTCCGCCAGCCCAACAACGGCATCGCCCGCTCTATCGTCGAGGCCAGGAATATCGCAAAAAAAATCGGTTTCCCGGCAGTGATCCGCCCCTCCTACGTGCTCGGCGGCCGCGCCATGGAAATCGTGCGCGACGACGCCCAGCTCGATCGTTACATCACCGAGGCTGTCGTCGTATCGGGCGATTCCCCGGTTCTCATCGACAGCTACCTTGCCAACGCGGTCGAGGTTGACGTGGATGCGATCTCGGACGGCAAGGATGTGTTCATCGCCGGCGTCATGGAGCACATCGAGGAAGCGGGCATCCATTCCGGCGATTCGGCCTGTTCGTTGCCACCCCATTCCCTGACGCCCGCCATCGTGGCCGAGCTCGAACGCCAGACGAAAATCATGGCGCTAGCCCTCAATGTGGTGGGCCTGATGAATGTGCAATTCGCCATCAAGGATGAGCTGGTCTACGTGCTCGAAGTCAATCCGCGCGCCTCGCGGACCGTTCCCTTCGTCGCCAAGGTGATCGGCCTGCCCATCGCCAAGATTGCCGCCCGCGTGATGGCTGGAGAATCGCTCGCCAGCTTCAAGCTTGTTTCCAAGAAACTCTCCCATGTCGCTGTAAAGGAAGCGGTTTTTCCATTTAACCGTTTCCCCGGCGTGGATGTCCTCCTGGGTCCGGAGATGCGTTCGACCGGCGAAGTCATGGGGCTCGACAGGACCTACGACATGGCCTTCGCCAAGAGCCAGCTTGGCGCCGGTATGCGGATGCCGCTCACGGGTACGGTGTTCATTTCCGTCAAGGACACCGACAAGCCTCGCGTTCTGCCCGCCATCCGCCAGCTTGTGGGTTTAGGCTTCTCGATTGTCGCCACCGGCGGCACCCAGCGCTATTTCGAAGATAAGGGTGTGCCCTCGGTCAAGATCAACAAGGTGCTTGAGGGCCGCCCCCATGTGTTGGATGCCATCAAGAACGGCCACATCCAGCTGGTGCTCAACACCACCGAAACTCGCGCTTCCCAATCGGACTCAAAACCCATCCGCCAGACGGCGCTTTTGCAGAAAGTTCCATACTATACGACACTTGCTGGCATTCTCGCCGTCACCAAGGCCATTGCCGCGCAGCAGGCCGACACCCTCGGCGTCAAGCCGTTACAGGAATACTTCCAGAATACCTAGAAGTTGCAATAGGTTGTAGTGAGCTGCGTTATACAACTTTACAGGAATTTGATCTACCACTAACAGATCATGCCGCACTCCGGCCCCCGCATTTTGATTGTCGACGATCACGCCGATCTCGCTGACTCTGTCTGCGAGCTCTTGACGCTTTCCGGCCATTCAGCCGCCGCGATGTACAGCACTGAGGCTGCCATCGCTCACTGCAACGATAATCGTCCGGATGTGGCCATTCTGGATTACCGGATCGGTGCGGGCATGAACGGCATCGAGCTCCTGTGCGCCTTGCGGCAGAACCTACCCGATTTGATCGGCATCCTGATGACATCGGATCAGGATCATGACACCGCGATCTCATCGCTCAGGGCGGGAGTCCTGGATTATGTCCGAAAACCCGCCGAACCTCCGGATATTATCGCCGCTGTTGAAAAGGCTCTGGCGCGCGCCGACGATCTTTCCCGCAAAGGCGAGGAGCTGCGGAAACTCGGCGAGGAGGCGGAAACCGCCGCGCTCAACCGCAGCTTTCTCCTGTCCCTGGGGGCTGAAATCCGCGAGCCCTTGAGCCTTATCATGGGCAACGCCGAGCTCCTCGCGGCCGGCGTCGAAGGAAGCGGCGCACCGCCCAATTTCTCCGCCATCGCCTCCGATATCCGCAGCGGCGCCACGGCACTTTTGGATCGGGTCGCGCTGGCCAAGGACCTGTGCCGCGGATCGTTCGAGGATATCGAAAACGAACGTGTGGCGGTGATGCCCCTGTTGCGCGACCTCGCCCGCAAGCTGGAGCCGAAGGCCAAGGCGGCCGAAGTCACGATTGATGTAAGCGAGCCAATGGCCGCCCCCGTCGCTGTGACCAGCAAGCTGCACCTGCGCCGCATGGTGCATCTTTTCGCCGACAGCCTGCTCTCCATTGCCGCACCCGGGTCCACCTTGAAAATAACCACGGAAGCCGGTGGCGAACAAACGTCCCTCCGGATGGTGCTCCCTGTGGGCTCCAGCCGCAATGAGTTGGCCTCAAGCTTCGGCGTGGCCTTGGCGCTGGCCCACCGCCTGGGCATCGCCACCAGCCTCCGCCTCGATCCCGCCCATGGCCATGAGGTTGCCCTGGTTCTACCGACCCCACAGCCCTCTTGAATTTTCGGTCATATTGGGGCATCTTACCCTTTGCCCCCGGCCCCCATGCGTTGCAGCATAGGCCGGGTGCCGCTTTTCCGCGAACGCTTAACTTGGGCCCCGGCCGGACCATAACCGGACGGGCGAATGAACTGACAGACGATGGACAGAGCCATGGAAAAAGTGCCGATGACGGCGGAAGGCCACTCCGCCATGCTTGACGAAATCAAGCACCTGAAATCGGTGGAGCGTCCCCGCATCATCAAGGCGATCGAGGAAGCCCGCACCCATGGCGATCTTTCCGAGAATGCCGAATATCACGCGGCCAAGGACCAGCAGGGCTGGATGGAGGCCCGCGTGGCCGAGCTCGAAGACAAGATCAGCCGCGCCGATGTGATCGACATTTCAAAGCTCTCGGGCGATACGGTGAAATTCGGCGCCAAGGTGACGCTGGTCGATGAGGAAACTGACGACAAGGCTTCCTACCAGATCGTCGGCGAGTTCGAGGCCGACGTGAAGAAGGGCAAGATTTCCATTTCCTCCCCCATCGCCCGCGCCATCATCGGCAAGAAGAAGGGCGATAGCGTCGAGGTCACAACTCCCGGCGGCGGCAAGAGCTATGAGATTCTCAAGGTGAAGTGGCTGTAGGCATCGCCTCTTATCCCTTCCCCCCTGTTAAAAGCCTTTGTCATGGCCCGTATTCGCAAGCCCGATTCACCAGCGCGCCGCAAGAGCCGAAGGCTGCGGACAACAAGAATTGAACGGGCGTGCGTTACCCAAGCCAAAGCTATTGCCACCCATGATCCCGCGGGTGAGGAGATTCAATTCTTCATCGATGCCGCCTACGAATGGCCGCCGGACAAATGACAGCACGACGACCAGTTCAATTTCTCTCCATGGCAGGGGCTTGACCCTGCCATCCAGTCTGGATCACCGGCTCAAGGCCGGTGATGGAGAGAAAAGGATACCGCACAAGTTCACGGTACTTTGCGGTAAATGAGATGCCGCGCGCCGTAGAGGAGCATGCCGGCCACCAGTCCCCAGAAGGCCGAGCCCACGCCGAGCACCGTGACTCCCGAGGCCGTGACAAGAAAGGTGACGAGCGCGCTTTCGATTTCGCGCGGCTCCTTCATCATCGCGGCAACTCCGCCCATCAGCGGCGAGAAGAGCGCCAGCCCGGCGATCGCGGTGATCAGCGGCAATGGTAGCGCGCCCAGAATCTGCACGAAGCTGGCGGCGGCAAGCCCCACCGCGCCATAGAGGATGAGATAGGGCCAGGCGACCAGCCAGCGCTTTGCCGGATCGGGGTGGGTGTCGGGGCCGGTGACGATCGAAGCGGTGATCGCCGCCATGTTGATGGCATGGCTGCCGAAGGGCGCCAGCGCCACTGAACCCAGCCCCGTCACGAACAGCGAGGGCGAAACCGGCGGCTGATAACCCGCCGCGCGCAGCACGGCGAAGCCGGGAAGGTTCTGCGAGGCCATGGTGACCAGGAACAGCGGCACGCCGAGGCTTAAGATGGTGGCGCCATCGAAAGTTGGCGTCGTCCACTCCATCGCGGTCAAGCCCACGGTACAGCAGTCGCCCGTGAAGGAGCCGTCGAACGCCGCCATGGCGACACCCAGCCCCACGATGACCGGAACCGCGAACAATGGAATGCTGAGCCGGAGCGCGAAGAAGATGACAATGAGCGGGATCACGAAGAGCGGCATGGCAATGGCGGCACCCGGAACGCCAAGCACATAACGCAGCAGCACGCCCGCCAGCATGGCGGCGGCAATCGGCGTTGGAATTTTTTCGATGGCCTTTTCCAGGGGCTTGATGAGGGCGGCCACGCACATAAGCACCCCCGCCACGACGAAGGCCCCGAGTGCATTCGGATAGG
>Ga0187892_10004900_pt1 | contig 21824 bp, 17 predicted proteins | sample MA1701073metaG_FD_139345 | JGI IMG/M metagenome (GOLD analysis project Ga0187892, IMG submission 139345) | Bio-ooze microbial communities from a basaltic lava cave in the Kipuka Kanohina Cave System on the Island of Hawaii, USA - MA170107-3 metaG ... | reverse complement strand
TCAACCGCTTCCGCCGCCTCCTGATCCGCTGGGAGAAGAAGGCCGACAACTTCCTCGCGATGCTCCACTTCGCCTGCGCCTACATCACGTTCCGCGCTGCGGGACTTTTCGGATAGGCTCTTACATGGCCGTACGGCCGTCATATGCCGGCAGTGGCTGCGGCACGCCTTTCGCTGTCCTAGGGCCGGGGGTTCTCATGACGGACCGGCCCATCGGAGACAGGCTTGAGCAGTTCTTCGCGGCCCTCAAGGAGCACGGCCTGACGCGGAAGCAGGCGGAGGTCGCCATGCACATCGCGCTGCATCTCTCGGAGGCAGAAACGGCAGCCGAGATCGGCTGCCACGTCTCGGCCGTCAAGAAGCGGCTGAACGGGGTGAAGAAGAAACTCGGCACCGAGAAGCTGCGCCGTACCGCTGCTCGCGTCCAGGAGATCTACGACGAGTGGCACGACGGCGATAGGACATCACCCAGCTCCCCCGGCTGAGACCCCGACTCGCACGTACCCGCAAAGCGGCAGGACACTCGATCCAGCCTCAGGCGGCATGGCCCCTTCTCCAAACCAAAAAAGGGGCCCGACGTTAGATGTCGGGCCCAGCGCTTTGCGGATCGGCGGAGTCCGTGCAGTGGTCCAGGTCCGTGAGTGCCGCGAGATGCTCGCAGGCCTTGCGGGCCATGCTCGCCGCCCGCGTGATGGCGTGCCTGTCGCTCTTGAGGACTGTCAGCCACGAGTGAAGGTACTCGGGATGGCGCAGGGTGCCGTCCACTTGGAACCGGCGGCAGCAGAAGGCGGACCCAATCTCAGCGACCAGCTCCTCGAGGGCGTACGCGTCGTCGCCGAAGCGCTTCCCGAACGTCCGTGCGCAGCGTGCCTCGTCGCCCGTCCAGTGGACGAGCTCGTGGAACGCGGTCGCGTAGTAGGCGCCCATGTCGGCGAAGGCCTTCGGCTGCGGGAGCTGGACGTATTCGTGGGGGCGCCTCCGGTAGAGGGCCTCAGAGCCGCCGTGGCGGATGTCCGCCCCGGTCGACTTGAGGAAGGCCTCGCAGGTCTTGTCGCGCTGCGGCTCGGGCAGGAGGTCGAACCCATTCGGGGGCAGGTCGAGCCCGTCGCACTGCCGGACGTTGAACACCGTGTAGTGCCGGAGGACGGGGACTGTCTTCGTGCGTTTCTTGCCGTCGGCGTTGGCGGCACACACCTCGATCGGCTTCCAGAGGACGACGAGCGTCCCCTTCTCGCCCTTGCGGACGGAGCCGCCGAGCTTCAGGGTCTGCCGGAACGTGAGCCACCGCGGGTCGTCGTAGCCGCCGACGTCCATGGCGAGCGAGAGCAACATGACGTTCACGCCCGAGTACGGCCGGTCGGTCGCGGCGTTGCGGAGGTCGCCTTGGGCGCCGAGCTTCCGCCACGGCCGGACCCACGGCGCGACGCCCTTCTCGAGCGCCGCGACGATCTTGTCGGTGACCTCCTGGTAGAGGTCGCGTCGTTCAATAGAAGAGGGAGCGCGATGCGCTCCCTTTGTGCTTTTCCGCCTCATAGGAGCCCCGCCTCCTTCATGGAGTGGTAGGCCCCGGCATGGCCAACGATCACGTGGTCGAGGATGCGGAGGCCGAGGAGTTCGGCCGCGTGGACGAGGCGGCGCGTGACGGCGACATCCTCGTCGCTCGGCTTCGGGTCGCCCGACGGATGGTTGTGGAAGAGAAAGAGCGCCGAGGCATTTCTCATGAGCGCCGCCGCGAAGACCTCGCGGGGGTGAACGATCGAAGTCGTCGCCGAGCCGCGGCTCACCTCGTAGTGGCCGCGGTAGCGGTGGCGGGCATCGCAGACCGCCACCATGAAGACCTCTTGCGGCTCGTCGGCGATGATCGGGCCGAGAAGCCTCGCGGCCTCGGCGGGCGACAGGATGGGCTCGCCGACGCGGTACGGCGGATCCGCTTCGCGGATCAGGGTGAGCTTGAGTCTCATGTCTGGTCTCCTTGGTCGTCGTCGACGAACGCCGGCTCATCCCGCACCTCGCCGCAGGACTCGCAGTAGAGGCGGGCGCCCGCCTCGGCGTCCGTGTCGACGAGTTCACCGGGGTTGAAGTACGGGATGCCGTCGTTCGTCCGCGCGACCTCCGCGCGGAACCACGCCGGCAGCGAGATCTGGAACTTCGAGACGTCGCGCTCCCCGCAGACGGGGCAGCGCGCGACAAGCTTGGGTTGAGTCGCGTCCCGCGGCCTCGCCTTGGAGCACGCGGTTGCGGCGGCAGCGAGATCCCTTTCGAGGAGCGATCGGGCCTCGTGGATCGCCGCGCGGTCCTCGTCCTCGAGATCATCGAGGTTGAGAGCGGGGCATCCGAGGAGCCGCCGGATGGCGGCTTCGAGCTTCGCGCGGCTCATCGCCGGCCTCTGCGCGGATCGATGGACGAAGGCATGTGGACGCCGCGCTCGCGGAGTCTCCGGCGCGACCGCCAGATGAGCGCCTTGATGGCGTCGATGGTCGTGCCGAGATCGAGGGCGATCTCCTCGTAGCTCATGCCGGCGGCAATGCGCCGCCAGATCGCGGGCAGCCGCCGGCTGTTCCCGGCGAGCGTCGCGTACCTCCGCAGATTCGGAGGCTTGAAGCGCGCGGGCTCGACCGGCTTCGGCGCCGCGATGTCGATGCGGAGCGGCAGCTCCCTCGGCCGTTCGCGGACGATCGAGATCGCGATGTTCCGGACCGTGGCGAAGACGTAGGGCCTCGGCTCGCCGATGGAAACGGAAACCGCGAGGACAGCGGCGAACGCTTCCTGGACGACGTCCTCGGCGTCTTCTTCGTGCTGCGTGATGCCGAGCGCGAAGGCGAGAAGGGACGGGCGGTACGTGCGGAAGAGGGCGGCGAGCTCGTCGCCGAGCCTGCCGTCCCGCAGACAGGTTTCGTTCATGGGAGTCTCCGTGGGCAGGGCCCGACCGCGGTCGCGAGCGGCACGGGCTGTCTTGAGGAAGCCGCCGCGCGTGCGACCGGACGGGTGCGCCGGAGTGGCGCGGGGAGGAAAACGGGCCGGGCGCGCGGATGCGCAGACCGGCCCGTGGAATCAGGAGGCGCTGATCAGGGTCTCGTCGGCTCTCTTCTTGTCCCCGAGGCAGACCGGAAGGAAGTCGCACCAGGAGCAGTGCTTGCCGGGGCGCTTGTAGAAGCGGCCGGCGGCGATGTCTTGGGCCACGAACCCGGCCTTCCGGAGGAACTCCTCGAGGTCGGGGCCGGACCGGCTGGCGCGGTGCCACTCGATCCGGGGCTCCTTCGTCTTCACGAGGACACAGAGGGCCGTGGCTTCGGCGTCGGGATGGGCGAGCTGATAGGCAGAGAGCTGGTCGGAGAGCACCACCTCGTGCGGCTGGTACGCGCTCGCGCTCGTCTTGAAGTCGACAAGCGTTTTCCTGCCGTCGAGCCTCGCCACGAGATCGACGATGCCGACGAACGGCACGTCGAGGCTCGTGATCTCGAGCTTGAACGGCGTCTCGACGCCGGAGACCTCTGAGAGCTTCGGGAACTCGGTCTCCCGGAAGTCCGCGAGTAGCTTCTCGCCGCAGGCGAGGAGGCTTCCCCACGAGGCGCGGGCGCCGTACTCGAGGTCGACAGAGCGGAACGGCTCCCAGAGCTCGGCGAAGACCCGGACGGGGTCCGCGCCGGCCTGGAAGAGCCGGCCGAGCGCGTGGTGGATCGTGGTGCCGAAGACGAGGTTCGCGGACGGCACCCTGGGGCGGAGCCGCTCGATGTAGTAGAGCCGGTACTGCTCGGGACAGAGCAGGTACTTGCCCATCTTCGAGTGCGAGAGGAAGCGCATGCCGTCCCGCTCGGGACGGGCATCGCCCTCCTCGGCGTAGAGGTCGGGCCTCATCGCCCGTCCTCCCGGCCGCGCCGCTCCGGCGGGAGCACGCGGTCGATGTTCACGTAACGGCCGTCGTCGGAAGGCTTCGTCGTCGCCCGGCACGGCAGGTTGAGGTTCAGGCCCTCCTCGATGTCCCGGGCGCGGTCGGGGTACCCGGCCGCGGAGACGGCCTTCCCGAGCTGCTTCGGCGAGCCGAAGAGCTTCAGGACCTTGCCGTTCACGAGGACATTGATGAAGAGCCGGCGGCCATATCTCGTGTCCATGCCGCCAACGGTCGTCATCCGCGCGGGGAAGGCGCCGTTGCCGAGCTCGTGGTCTGCCGCAGCTTCGTGGCGCAGGCGAGCGCCGCTCTGGGGACGGTCCCCGTTCGCGGAGCTGCCTCCCAGGAAACGCTTGACGATCTCGGACTGGAGGGCGAGGACCTTCGCGGCCCGCGCCATGATCTCGTTGCCGGGGATCCGGTCGATGGGAACCGAGAACTCGACCGACAGCGAGTCGATGCGGCCGTCGGGGCTCACGCTGCGTTTCAAGAGCATCGCGGAGACGCTCTCGCCGCTCGGCCCGGGGACGTTGGGCGGGGGCGGCCCGTCGCCCTCCTCGATCGCGGTGCGCTCCTCGGTGTCGTAGTCGCCCGGCTCGGGCGGCGGGGTCTGCGCGCCGATCCGGTCCTCGACGGCGAGGACGTGCTTGCACCGCCAGTCCGGATCCCGCTCGTTGAAGCGGAAGTCGGGGCAGGAACAGACAAGGCCACCCTCGCCCTCGGAGACGACGTAGACGTTGCCGGGGCTCCGGGGGGAGTGGACGCGGAAGCCGCCCTCGATCCGGGCGATGACGAGAGGCTCGTGCCCGGCGCGCTCGCGCCGTCCGTGCAACTGCTCGACACTCATGGGACTCGTTCTCCTTTCTATGGGATGGGGTTTGAAGGTTCTGACCTCATCCTTGGGGAGGGCGGGGCGGCCTGCTAGGCGGGCCGGCGTGCCACGGCGGCAAGTTGCGCGTGCGGAATGCCGCGAGGTCTTGCGGGGCTCGCGGGTACGCGCGAGCCTCAGAAGATGGACAAGAGGCCGCACGACATCTCGTTCTTCGCGCGCACGAACTGGCGGAACCAAGGGCGTCCCTTCGGCATCCGCCAGGCCGACCGCCTCGCGCACATGTACCTGATCGGGAAGACCGGCACAGGCAAGTCCACCCTCATGGAGGTGCTCATGCGCCAGGACGTGCGGGCCGGGCGCGGCTTCGCGATCCTCGACCCGCACGGGGACCTCGTGCAGCGCGTCCGCGCGTTCGCCGAGAGGGAGCGGCCGGGCGATGTCGTCTGGTTCGACGCGCCGGAACAAGAGCGGCCGATGGGTTTCAACCCGCTCGAGCGCGTGCCAGCGGCGAAGCGGCCGGTCGCGGCTTCCGGCATGATCGAGACATTCCGGAAGCTGTGGCCCGCCTTCTGGGGGCCTCGGCTCGAGCACGTTCTCCGAAACGCGCTCCTTGCGCTACTCGATCAGCCGGAAGCGACGCTCGCCGACATACCGAAGCTCTTCGATGACGGCCGCTACCGGAGCGCGGTCGCCCTCCGCGTCGCGAACCCGCAGGTGCGGCGCTTCTGGCTCAAGGAGTACGAGGGCCTCCCGGCCCGGCTGCGAGCGGAGGCCATCGCGCCGATCCAGAACAAGGTCGGGGCGTTTCTTTCGGATCCCGTGCTCCAGGCCATCCTCACGCAGCCGAGGAGCGCCTTCGACCCTCGGCGCGTGATGGACGAGGGCAAGATCCTCTTGGTGAACCTCGCGAAGGGGCTCATGGGGGAGGACTCCGCGGCTCTCCTCGGGTCGCTCCTCGTGACATCGATCGGCGTCGCTGCGCTCGGGCGGGCAGAGCTGCCGGGGGCCGAACGGCGGCCGTTCATCCTCTACATCGACGAGTTCCACGCCTTCACGACGCTCGCGCTAGCGTCGATGCTCTCGGAGCTGCGCAAGTACGACGTCGGGCTCGTGCTGGCCCACCAGTTCCTGGCCCAGCTTGAGGACGACGTCCGAGACGCGGTTCTCGGGAACGTGGGCAGCATCGTCTGCTTCCGGATCGGCGCTCAGGACGCAGAGATCCTCAAGCAGGAGTTCCGGCCCGAGTTCTCGGCCGAGGACCTCGTCCGGCTACCCAACCACTCCGTATTCGTGAAGCTCCTGGTGGATGGGGCTGCAACCAGTCCGTTCAGCGGGGAGACCATGAGTCGCACTTGATACGCCTGCGCGCGTGGACGTGCGTCACCGGGCACGAAGCGATTCGATGTACCTTCGACCGACTTGGGAGAGGGTGACCAACGTGATCAGGAACTGGCAGAGGCCGTAGGCGACAACGGCGACCGACGCGCCGACCCATAGCCTCCTGGTCGTGTCGAACGAAGCCGGGAAGACAGCCTCCTTGGACGGCACGACCGCGATCGCGACAATGCACGTGCTGACCATGACCCAGTGAGCGATCGCCGTCCAAGAGAACACAAACAGGAGTTCCTGGTAGGCATCGGAGCTGGCGCCCTTCGGAACCGTCCGCGCCAAGGTGCGGGCGAACTCCTGGTCCGGGAGAGTTACTGCGAGCGTCAACCCTGCGAGGCAGAACCCGAGGGCGATCGAGGCGTACGTGAGCACAACCGTCACGATGTCGCCGACCTCGGCGGCTGCAAGGGCGGCACCATCTCCCCACACACCTACGGCAACGCCGAGCAGGACCGATACCCACGACTCGGAGCCGCAGATGATCGCGCGCCGTCGCTTCCAGATCTCCTCTCGAAGGTAGCTCCATATCGCCGCGATCATGAGTCGCCTCCCGACCTGCGGCGGGACTTGCCGAACGCCTCCATGTGCCGGCGGATGTCGGCGTCATCGACGTGCCCCTCTTCGGTCTTGCGGACATTCACGCGGCGATGGACGATGTACCTGTCGAGCGAAACGGTCGTCTCGGACGGCTCCTCGCCACGCTGCCCGACTACCCTCGCCCCTTTTAGCGCCGCGATCTTCCTCTTGATGAGATCCCGGACGACTCCAATGATCCCGTCGCTCTTCGACAACGTGTCGTTCCGCTGCGCGGTCATCTCCACGGTGATCGTCTGCGCCTTCGACTTCTTGCCGAGATCTCCCAACTCGTCGTAGCAATCCGTCCAACCAGGGTTTGGTCGAGCGACTCGTATGCTCGCGATCCGTATGCGCGTGAAGCGATCCACGGCCTTCAAGAACGACTCGTCACCAACGGCAACCAGATCGAACGTGAGATCTCTGAGCTCACTCAAGGTGCGACCCGCCGACTGTACGACCTCGGCGATGTCGGAGGCCTTCGCACCCCTGTGGTTGTACTCGATGAGGGCTTCGCGCCGTGAGAGATCCACGAGGACGTGCGTCTTGTGCGCGACGACCTCGTCCGCGCGGAGTTGGCCGAAGCGTTCCCGTCCCCGAGCCACGTTGAAGAGCAACGGACGCTGCTCCGGAACCCCCTCGTAGGCGACGAACCAAGCTACCCCCTTGGTGATCTCGATGCGGGAGAAGGCGACGAGTTTCTCGCCTACCGTGGCAGAACGCTTCTCGTCATCAAGCTTGGCGAGGCGGCGAAAGAGCGCTCCATAGTCCGCGGCCCCCTCGCCTACGTGACCGCTGAGAGAGAAGACCTCCAGCTTTCGGGTCGTATAACCGCGAGCCATCGTATGCTCCCCCTAGAGACCCTGGAGTATACGGAGAGACCCGCGGGCGGAAAAGTAGTCCGCCGCGATGCCACGCCCACTCTCACTTCTTGCTCAGTGGCCCCTGGTTGAAACTGCTCGCCTACTCCAACAGGGGAAACCACCATGCGATGGACGGCTTGCGGTAGGCAAGGCCCTTCGGTAGCGTTTGGCGGTTCGGGCGGCCCCCTCGACTAGGGCGCGCGTGGGCGCAGGGAGGCACGCCGAAGGGAGTCGCACAGTGATCAAGAAGGCGGTCGCCGGGGAGGTCGTCGCGCACTGGTCCACGCTCGTCGAGAACTTCCGGATATCTCCCCAGGGCTTCTACGAGGCGGTGGCGGGAGCGATCCAGCGGCGGGAGATCCCAGGCGCGACGACGTCGAAGGTCTTATGGAGCGAGTCCGGCGCTCTGTCCGCGGATCGAGAGTACTTCCGCGTGACGCGGGGCCGGTTGGTCTTCGACATCTGCGCCGCGCCCTTCGGCAAGGGTTTCTTCTTCTCGTGGTGGCTCGCGGAGGCGCGACCGTCGCTGCGGTTCCTCTACGGGACGCTGATCGGCGCGGCGCTCACGGCGTCGTTTGTCGGCCGGCTGTCGAGGGCGTTCCAGGACACGGCTGCCGTGCTCTGGCCGCTGTCGTTCATGTGCCTCTTCCTCCTAACCTGGCGCTCTCTGGCACAGGTCGGAGGCAGCAAACCGCAGCGGTCGTGGATCGACGCCGCCCTCGCCACGATCGGAGTGTGCGCCTTCGGATGGTTCTGCTTCCTTCAACGCCCGGTGGTATTCGCGGGCTCGCGGTGGGTGCCAACGCTCCTGATCCTTCTCGCGCTCGCCGTCCCATGTGTCCGCGCCTGGCTCGGCCAAGCTCTACCGGGTGAGCGGCTACTCCTGATCGTGGGGTTGCTCGCCTTCGTCGCCGGCGCCAGCTCCCGCATGATCGGCTACTACGCCGCGGTCGCGGGCCTCGCCCTCCTCATGTACTCCCTCCCCGCATGGCTCGCGCAGAAGGACAAGCCGAGCTTCCGCGATGCCCTTGAGGGGGTCCCAGTGCTCGGCAGGATGTTCGCGCCCGAGACGTACTACAAGATCGACACGACGAGCATGTTCCGGCTGGCGGCGCAGCAAGCCGTCCAGGAGGCGATCGAGAAGTTCACGACCGCACAGGGCCTCCGCGCTCTCACCGAACTCGAGCGCAAGCCCGTCATGAGGGACTTCTTCGAGCGGTAGCCCGATGGAAGGCACACAGGGAACACCGGCTGAGCGCTTGACCGCGCAGTTCTACGACTGGGAGATGCGCGGCCGCGGCTGGCGGGTGTGGCCCGAGCGGGTCCGGCTGGAGCCTCCGTTCCGGCGATTCACCCCGGTGATCGCGGGCCCTGAGCCCGTCGCGGACGACGGTCGCCGACACACGATCTTCAGCGCTGCGATCGAGCGCATCTACACTTGGCTGAAGGGCCGGCGTGCGACGCCCGCCGAGCCGCCGCCTGAAGCTCCTGACGACGAACCCGAGGCGGCGGAGCACGTCGAGCGCGATGACCTAGTGGAGACGCAGGTCACGATCCCGCCCGGGCTCGCCATCTCGCGCGACGCCACGGAGCAACTCGTCCAGAGCCTCTCGTACGCCGCGCACCCGATAGGCTTCGAGATGATCGGCGACGCGCACTCGATCGCATTGCAACTCGCCTGCCACAACGAGGATACCGAGGTCGTGCGCCGTCAGTTCGTGGCGTTCTTCCCGGACGCGGTCCTCGGCGAGAAGCAGCACGCGCTGGCGCGGCGCTGGGACAGCGCCGTCTCGACCGACCTAGCGATCGTCGACTTCGGCCTCTCGCAGGAGTTCGTGCGGCCGCTCAAGACCTTCCCGCGGTTCGACGTTGATCCCCTGATCGCGGTCGGCGCGGCGCTTTCGGGGCTCAGGGAAAACGAGATCGGCGTCCTCCAGGTGCTCTTCCAGGCCTGCCGCGGGCCGTGGGCGGAGGCCTCGATCCAGGCGGTGACGGGGTTCGGGGAGGGCTCGTTCTTTGCCGACGCGCCCGAGATGGTGCCGCTCACGCGTGAGAAGGTAGCGAAGCCGCTCCTCGCGGCGGTCGTCCGCGTCGCGGCCAAGAGCCCGCTAAAGGGGCGCGCGATGGAGATCGCCCGCGCCCTGGGCGGGGCGCTCCGGCAGTTCTCACGACCCCCCTCGAACGAGCTCATCCCGCTCTCCAACGACGACTACGATGAGCTCCGCCATGAGGAGGACCTCCTCCGTCGGCAGAGCCGGCGCTGCGGCATGATCCTTAACAGCGAGGAGCTCGTCTCCATCGTCCACCTGCCCGGGCCGTCCATGCGCGCCGCGAAGCTCGTCCGGGAGACGAAGAAGACCAAGGCCGCGCCGCAGCTCGCGCTCGGGCACCGGCTCGTCCTCGGCGAGAACACGCACGCCGGGAAGTCGGTGGAGGCGTCCCTCGCGCCTGCCCAGCGCATCCGGCACACGTACGTGATCGGCGCCTCGGGCACGGGCAAGTCGACCCTGCTCCTCAACATGATCGTGCAGGACATCGAGAATGGCGAAGGCGTGGGCGTCCTCGACCCGCACGGCGACCTGGTCGACGAGATCCTCGGCCGCTTGCCGGAGAGGCGATTCGAGGATGTCGTCGTCCTCGATCCCTCGGACAAGGAGTATGCGGTCGGGTTCAACGTTCTCCGCGCGCACTCGGACCTCGAGAAGCAGCTTCTTGCCTCCGACCTCGTGGCTGTCTTCCGGCGCCTCTCGACGAGCTGGGGCGACCAGATGACCTCGGTCATGGCGAACGCGGTGCTAGCGTTCCTCGAGTCGAGCGAAGGCGGGACGCTCGCAGATCTGCGGCGGTTCCTCGTCGAGCCGGCGTTCCGCAGGCGGTTCCTCGAGACCGTCGGCGACTCCGAGGTCGTCTACTACTGGACGAAGGAGTTCCCGCTCCTCTCCGGGAAGCCACAGGCGCCGCTCCTCACCCGGCTCGACACGTTCCTGAGGCCGAAGCTCATCCGCCACATGGTCTCGCAGAAGGAGAACCGGCTCGACTTCGCCTCGATCATGAACGGCCGGAAGATCTTCCTCGCGAAGCTCGCTCAGGGCGCGATCGGCGAGGAGAACGCGTCCCTCCTTGGCGCGGTCCTAGTCTCGAAGCTCCACCAGATCGCCCAGAGCCGGCAGGAGGTAGCCGAGTCCGAGCGCCCCGACTTCTATCTATATGTAGACGAGTTCCACAACTTCCTCACGCCCTCGATGGCAGCGATCCTCTCCGGGGGACGGAAGTACCACCTTGGGCTCGTCCTCGCGCACCAGGACCTGTCACAGCTCGGGCGCACCGAGGGCGGGCTTCTCGGCGCCGCCATCTCGAACCCGGCCACGCGGGTCTGCTTCCGCGTGGGCGACCTCGACGCCCGCAGGCTCGAGGAGGGGTTCTCGTTCTTCGAGGCAAAGGATCTCCAGAGCCTCGGCGTCGGTGAGGCGGTCTGCCGCGTCGAGCAGGCGCAGCACGATTTCAACCTCAACACCAGGCCGCTCCCGCCCGTGGACGCGGGCCTGGCGCGGGAGCGCCGCGAGCGGGTCGTGGCACTCTCGCGCGAGAGGTTCGCGCTGCCCCGAGAAGCGGTCGAAGCCGCGATGGCGCGGCCGACCGAAACCGTGGAAGAGGCGCCGAAACCGGTCGAGGAGTCGGTGCCGGCCGAACCGACGGATCGCCCGGTCAAGGCCCCGGCCACCACGCGTGAGACCGAGATGGTCGGGGCGACGCGAGGCCGGGCGCAAGGGCGGCGTGCCTCGCCTTCCCCCGGTCGCGGCGGCCCGGAGCACAAACGCCTGCAGCACTTCATGAAGCTCGCAGCGGAGAGCCGGAACTACCGCGCTACGATCGAGAAGTCGCTTCCCGACGGCGGGCGCGTGGACATCGCCCTCGAGAAGGGCGATCTGACCATCGCCTGCGAGGTCTGCGTGACGACAGGCTCGGAGCACGAGATCGGGAACATCCGGAAGTGCATCGCGGCGGGCTTCAAGCACGTCGTGGTCGTGCTCGAGCGGCCCAACCGCACCCGGCTGAGAACGCTCGTCGCCGACGGCCTCACCGAGGAGGAGCGAGCTCGGGTCTCCCTGCTCACGCGTGACGAGGTGCTCCCGTTCCTCGACGCCCGAGACGCCGAGGCCGCGGCCGCCGAGGGCACGGTGCGGGGCATCAGGGTCAAGACAACGTACCGCCCCGCGCCCGAGGAAGAGGCGAAAGCGCGCGAGCAGGGCGTCGCTGATGCGATCCGGAAGGCCTCTCGGCACCGCAAGGAGGCGGAGGAGTGATTCATGACCACAAGGCACTCGGCGCGCCGAGGAGATGCGCCGACGCGTTTGGTAACCATACCGACGGCACGTTGAAGGCACCGCGGGGCCAAAGCGCGGACGCAGGGAGGCTCTCCGCCGAACTGATCCGCTTCCACGCGCCTTTGGCCCAATCCATGTCGAGCGCGTACTCCCACGCCCAGGGAACGGGCCATGCCACGACGAACAACGTGTTCGGCTCTTGGGGGCTCCTGATGCCGAGACGCCCAGAGAAGCGCCCTATCTCCTGCTCTTCCTTCGCACCCAGCACCCGCGGGATGAACGCGTCTCGACCTGCGGCACTCACGACTTGGAATCTGGGATGACGGGCTTGCCTTACCGAGAGGGTAGCAGAACCCGATCCGCCGATGCTCCACCCGTCGTTGTCGAGGCGCTCGATCCGAAGCCCGGTTGAAGTGCCCCCCTCGCGCCGGCTCTTGAGAAGCGCGTCCACTTCCCTCAGGTCGGCCACGACATGAGCCAGGAAGACGAGGAGATCGCCGCTTCTCGCATTGTCCGGGGCGTGGCTCTCCCACTCGAACTCACGCATGAACCCGGCGTGTGGGAGCATTGCCAGTCCCCTTGCGGCGTTCCCAAGAAGCTCCCTGATGTGCCCCAGCTGGGCCTTGCCCTTCGCTTCCAGGTACAGCTGCAGGCCACCGAGATCGACGAGCCAGTCCTGCGGCTTCTGCTCCTTTGCGCGATGGGGCATGGGCCGACCGCCACGGGTGACCGCATGATCGAGAACCGCCCATTCCGCATGCACCGATCGCAGATCACCCGCCAAACTCGACGATGCTCTTCTTTCGTTCCCAGCACCGTGACGGCTCTTCCAGCGGGTACCTAATGGGCCAAGTGTCGCTGGCGCTCGCGCCTAAGCGCCCCAGAATCACGGAGTACGCTGCGAAGGTTGCCGCGTCCCGCTCGCCACAGGCATACCGAGCGAACTCCTGCACGACCCTCAAGAGGATCGCCTCGTCACCATACGTGCGAACGATGGTCCGCACGACATCCGCGAAGGGGTCTATTTCGGGCGGGAGGCGGAGGTGTGCGAGCCGGTCGGACCAGTCCGTGGGCAGGGTGTAGGCCAGATCGATGTCCATGGCTGAGGGACATACTCTACGCGTCGATCCTTGCCGTCGCCGGTCCTACCCGGGCGCGGGAGGGGAGTTTGGGATAGAGTCTGCGCCGTGGAAGTGAGACTGCCGGTGCTTCTTCTTCTCCTCGTCCTCGCGGCGTGGGCCGGCGAGCCCGCGCGGCTGATCGTCCTCCACACAAACGACCTCCACGGCCAACTCGAGCCGCTTCCCCCCTCCCCCATCCGCAGCGTGCTGCGTGGACAGCCCGCCGGGGGCCTCGCGCATCTCGTCTCGATTGTACAGGCGGCGAGGCGCGAGGCCGCGGACACGAAGGCGTCGATTCTCCTGCTCGACGGGGGCGACATCTTCCAGGGAACGCCGATCGGAAACGAGACGAGGGGAGAAGCCGTGGTCGAGGCCATGAACGCGGCTGCGTATGACGCCGGGGCGCTCGGGAACCACGAGTTCGACTACGGGTTCAAGAACATGCTCCGCCTCGTGGAGCGGGCGAAGTTCCCGATCCTCGCGGCGAACATGAGCGGTACGAGCAAGGTCCGCCCGTACGTGCTGTTTGCGCCCCCGAAGGTGCCGTGTCGGATCGCGGTGATCGGCGTCATCACACCGGGGACGCCGCAGGTCACGACGCCCGGTGCGACGAGAGGCCTGAAATTCTCGGACCCGGTCCCGGTCGTGCGTGAACTCATGAAGGAGGTCGAGGCCGACATCTTCATCGTCGTGAGCCACCTCGGCCGCGACGACGAGCTCCGGCTCGCCAGCGAGGTTAAAGGGCTCGCGCTCATCCTCGGCGGCCACTCCCACACGCCGTATGTGCAGAAGGTCGGCGACACGTTGCTCCTCCAGACCGAGGGCCAAGGCGTGACGCTCGGCCGGGTGGACCTAGACATCGACCCAGACGGATGGAAGGTAGTCCGCGCCGAGGGGAAGCTGCTGCCTGTCGATCCGAAGGCGACGGAGGCCGACCCGAAGGTCCAAGACGTGATCGCGCGCTACGAGAAGGGCCTCGACGCGCGGCTGAAGGAAGTGGTCGGCCACCTGGTGGCGCCGCTCCGTCGCAGCCGCGAACTCGAGTCCTCGTCCGCGGGCAATTGGATTGCCGACGTGCTGCGCAAGAAAGGCAAGGCCGACGTCGGGTTCATGAACAAGGGCGGAATCCGATGCGACCTGGAGAAGGGACCGGTCACGGCCAGCGACTTGTATCGGCTGATGCCGTTCAACGACGAGGTGATGTCGATGGACCTGACCGGGGCCGAACTGCGCGAGATCCTCGAGCGGCATTTCGCCGCCGGTAGGTTCCCTGGCCTCGAGTGGAGCGGCCTCTTCGTCGAAGTGGAGAGAGAGGGCAACGTTGTCCGGATTGTCGCCGTAGAGGTCGGCGGCAAACCGGTCGAAGAGGCGAGGACCTACCGGGTCGCGACGAACTCATTCCTCGCCGCAGGCGGTGACGGATTCGACGCGTTCCGGCGGGGGCAGCGCATGGAGAGACACGGGTTGGTCCGTGATGCACTCGCGGGCGAGATTGCGGCCTCGTCGCCGATGACACCGCCTAGTGAACTGAGGATGCAGGTGCGGGAGAAGACACCTCCCGCAAGATGAGACGGCCAGGCGTCCGGGCAGGGGTCTGGTCGGACCCCATCGTGTGGCGGCGGGCCGACCGCCGACGGCGCGCGTATCGGCCTGCCCACGACGTGGAGAGGCCACCTGACTCCCCCCCCTGATACCGTGTCCGGCGTGCGCCGCGTCGTTGTCTCGCCTCGTGCTTCACTGCGTCTCGACGCTGCCGTAGCCTGGCTCACAGAGCGTGCGCCCGACGAACCCCTCCTTGTCCTGGGAGCCAGTCTCGAGGCCGCAGCGCACATTGTCCGACGCGCCGGCCGTGCAACACTCGGCTGGCGCACGACCACACTTGACCGGTTCGCCGCCGAACTCGCCGCGCCGGCCCTCGCACAGGACGGTCTCTCCATCGCCTCCACCATCGCTACGGAGGCGATCTGCACTCGCGTGATTGACGATCTTCACCGGCAGGGCAGGCTCGGCCGACTTGAGCCCATCGCCCGCACGCCGGGCCTTCCACGCGCGGTCGCACGCACGATCCAAGAGATACGCCACGCGGACACAGACGCTGCGCATGTACCGGACGACCTGCGGCGCATCGTGGAGTGCTTCGAAGGTACCCTCCGTGAGTACGGGCTAGCCGACCGCCCGCTTGTGCTCCGCCTCGCAACGGTAGCCATCCACTCGGTCCCGCCCGTTCTCCTCCTTGATGTTCCCGCGCGTACCCGCACGGAGGCCCGGCTCCTCGCGGCACTCGCCAACGCCGCGAGCCACGTCCTCGCCACCGTCCCCGCGGGCGACGACGCCGCCCGTACCTACCACGAGGAGGCCCTCGGCACGGCAGCCGAGCTCCTGAGCCCCGCTCAGGGAGACGCGCTCTCGCGCCTGCAAGCGCGCCTGTTCGAGGGGGGTGGGACCGGTCCCACGAGCGGTGAGAGCCAAGAGGTCGTCGTCCTCTCCGCCCCTGGCGAGGACCGCGAGTGTGTCGAGATCGCGCGCCACATTCACGAGGAAGCGGCCCGCGGCATCCCCTTCGACCGTATGGCCGTGCTCCTCCACGCTCCCCATCTCTACCGCGCACCCTTGGAGGTGGCGTTGCGCCGCGCGGCTGTCCCGGCGTGGTTCGCCCGCGGCTCCCGCGCCCCAGACCCCTCGGGCCGGAGCCTTCTGGCGCTGCTGTACTGTATCGAGGACGGCTTCTCCGCCCGCCGCTTCGCGGAGTACCTCTCGCTAGGCGAGGTTCCGCAGGCCACCGCACAGGGCACGCCCCCACCTCCGGCACCGCGGGACGAGGTGTTCTTCCCGCCGGATGACGAGTTGCTCGCCCCCACGCCGTCGGTCGAGGGGCCAGAGTTGGACGTGGCCAACGTCGAACACGCCGGCACCGTCCGTTCGCCGCGCAGGTGGGAGGAGTTGCTCGTGGAGGCCGCGGTTATCGGCGGCCTCGACCGCTGGGAGCGCCGTCTCCGGGGCCTCGCGCGGGAGCTCAAGCTGCAGGCGGCTGCCGCGGAGCAACAGGGGGAGAACGAGACGCTCGGCGCGCGCCTCGCCCGCCGCCGCGACGAACTCGACAACCTTAGTGACTTCGCGCTGCCGCTCCTCGCCGAGCTCGACCGGCTGCCGCGGCGCGGTGCGACGTGGCGCGACTGGATCGATGGCCTCGCCCGCGTGGCGTCTCGCGCCCTGCGCCATCCCGAGCGCGTCCTCGCGCTGCTCGCCGAGCTAGAGCCTCTCTCCAGCGTCGGGCCCGTCACGCTACTGGAGGTGCGGGGGGTTCTCGCGCGCCGCCTGGGCGATCTCGCTGTCCCGCCCACCGGGCGACGCTTCGGCCGGATCTTCGTCGGAGATCCTGACAGCGCGCGCGGGCTCGACTTTGACATCGTGTTCGTGCCTGGCCTCGCGGAGCGCGTGTTCCCGGGCAAGGTCGTGGAGGACCCGATCCTGTCTGACGTGGCTCGCGCAGCGCTGCCGGGCCTAGAAACCAACGAGCAGCGGGCGCAGCGGGAGCGCGCGGCGCTACGCATGGCGGTCGGCGCCGCGATGCGCCGGGCATTCCTGTCATGGTCGCGCCTCGACGCCGAGCAGGGGCGCCCGCGGGTACCATCCTTCTACGGCCTCGAGGTTGCGCGCGCAACGAAGGGGGTTCTCCCGTCCTTCGACGACTTCGCGCGAAAGGCTGACCTCGTCGGCGAGGCGCGCCTCGGGTGGCCGGCGCCCGAGGATCCGAAGGATGCCATCGACGAGGCGGAGCACGACGTTGCGCTACTCGCCCGCGCGGCGACGCTGCCGAAGGAAGACGCCGAGAGTACGGGTCGCTGCCTCCTCGACGGCAACGTCCACCTCGGGCGCGCGATACGCGCGCGCGGCCGCCGCTGGATGGCGAGGGCCTTCACACCGGCGGACGGTCTCGTCGATCCCAGGCCGCTCGGCAAGGACGCGCTCGCGGCGCACGCACTGTCGATGCGGCCGTATTCGCCTACGACGCTGGAGCAGTTTGCAACCTGCCCTTACCGGTTCCTGCTCAAGGCCGTGCACCGCCTCGAACCGCGCGAAGAGCCGGTCTCGATTGAGCACATGGACCCGCTCACGCGCGGCTCCCTCGTGCATGACGTGCAGTTCGAGCTACTGACAGCCCTACACAATGAGGGCTCGCTGCCGGTCCGGCCCGCCGCCCTCGCGGAGGTCTTTCGCCGCCTCGACGCCGTTCTCGACGGCGTTGCTGAGCGGTACCGCGACGACCTCGCCCCCGCGATCCCCCGGGTATGGCGGGATGAAGTCGAGGCGATCCGCGCCGACCTGCGCGAATGGCTGCGCCGCGCCGCGGAGGAGCGCGTGTGGACCCCCGCGCGCTTCGAGATCGCCTTCGGCCTGCCGACTCGAGACATCAAGGACGAGGCCAGTACGATCGATCCTGTCACGCTGGAGTGCGGCATCAGCCTGCGTGGCGCGATCGACGTCGTCGAGACGCGGTTGCCCGACCGGCTGCGCGTGACCGACCACAAGACGGGCAAGGTCCGCGTCGAATCTGGCGCCGTGGTGGCCGGCGGTGCGGCACTCCAGCCCGTGCTCTACGCGCTGGCGGCGGAGAAGCTCTTCCCGGGGCGCGTCGTGGAGGCCGGGCGGCTCTACTACTGCACCCGCGCGGGGGGGTTCGAGGAGCGCGTTGTTCCGCTCCATGATGGTGCGCGGGACGCGATCGCGGAGGTCGCCCGGACGATCGGAGCGTTCCTGGACGGCGGACACCTCCCCGCTGCGCCGGCGAAGGGCGCATGCAGGTGGTGTGACTACCTCCCGGTCTGCGGCCCGCACGAGGAGCGGCGCGTCCGCCGCAAGAGCGTCGAGGGGATCGAGGGCCTGGCGAAGCTGCGGGAGATGCCGTGATGGGGCGCGACCAAGATGTGCGCGACCGGATCGAGCGAGATCTCGATCGGACCTTCCTCGTCGAAGCGGCTGCCGGGACCGGCAAGACCACCGCGCTCGTGCGCCGCATCCTCGCCCTCGTGCGCACCGGCCGAACGACGTTGGTCCGCATCGTCGCCATGACGTTCACGGAGAAGGCCGCGGGCGAGATGAAGCTGCGCCTGCGCGCCGGTATCGAAGAGGCACGCAAGACTGCGACCGCAGAGGAGGCGGCGCGGCTTGAACGGGCGTTGCGCGAACTCGAGGCGGCGCGCATCGGCACGATACATGGCTTTTGCGGCGACCTCCTGCGCGAGCGACCGGTCGAAGCTGGCGTCGACCCACTGTTCGAAGTGGCGCCCGACGCCGTCGCGCGCGTTCTCTTCGACGAGGCATTCGAGACGTGGTTCCAAGAGCAACTCGGCGATCCGTCGGAGGGCGTGCGCCGCGTACTGAGGCGGTCGTTCCACGATGACCGCGACCGCCCGCGCCACACGCTCTGGCAGGCGGGCCGGGGCCTCGCCGACATCCGCGACTTCCGTGGTCAGTGGCGGCGCGATCCCTTCGACCGCGACGATGCGATCGACGACGTGATCGCGCAGCTGTCGGAGGTGGGCGCGCTCGCGAAGGTCGCCCAAGACCCGGATTCGTGGCTCGCCAAGAACGTGGAAGAGATCCGCCGCTGGTGCACCGACCTGTCACACCGCGAGTCGGTTCGGGAACGCGATTACGATGGTCTTGAGGCGGAACTGCGAGCGGTGAAGCGCGGCATGCATTGGCACTGGCGGGGCTACGACCAGACGTTCGCCCCGGGGCTGACGAGGGATGAGGTCGCAGCGCGCCGCGACGCCGCGAAGGAGTCGCTCGACCGCCTCGTCGAGCGGTGCGATGCCGACCTCGCGCCGTGCCTGCAATCTTGCCTCTGGTCGCTCGTTGACGCCTACGAACGCCGCAAGGAGCGCGCCGGCAGGCTCGATTTCCTCGACCTGCTGCAGAAGGCACGCGACCTCCTCGTGCGCGATCGCGCGGTGCGCGAGGACCTCCAGAAGCGCTTCACACATGTGCTCGTCGATGAGTTCCAAGACACCGACCCCCTGCAGGCGGAGATCGTGCTCCTCCTCGCCGCCGACGACCCGGCCACGGACGACGCGGAACACGTGCGCGTGGCGCCGGGTAGGCTCTTCCTCGTCGGCGACCCAAAGCAGTCGATCTACCGCTTTCGGCGCGCGGACCTCCAACTCTACGTGCGACTCAAGCGGCGCCTGTTGCAGGAGGGGGCCGAGGTCCTGCACTTGACGACAAGCTTCCGCGGCGATCCGCGCCTGCAGCGCGTCGTGAACGCCGCCTTTTCGGAAGTGATGCGCGGCGACGGACAGGCAGAGTACGTGCCCCTTGAGCCGTTTCGTCCGGAGCAGGTCGAGCACCCTGCGGTCGTCGTACTGCCCGTACCGCAACCCTTCTCGCAGTACGGAAAGATCACGAAGTCGAGCTGTGAGGAGTCGTTCCCCGCGGCGGTCGGGGCCTTCGTTGAGTGGCTCGTGAAGAAGAGCGGTTGGCGGGTGAGCGAGCCGGGCGCGCTCGATTCAGTGCCGGTCACGGCGCGCCACGTGTGCCTGCTCTTCCGACGATTCCAGAGCTGGGGTGTACCGACGACCGACCCCTTCACGAGTGACCTTGAGGCGCGCGGAATCCCCCATGTGCTCGTCGGCGGGCGCACATTCAATGATCGCGAGGAGGTGCTGGCGCTGCGCAACGCGCTGGCTGCGATTGAGTGGCCTGACGACGAGCTGTCGGTCTTCGCGACCCTGCGTGGGCCGCTCTTCGCAGTCGGCGACGACGCGCTCGTGGCCTGGCACGGGCAGGTAGGTCGGCTGCACCCCCTAGGGCCTTTGGGCGATGACGAGTTGCCGGAGGAGTTGGCCGAGGTGCGCGAGCCGCTGCGCATCCTTCGCCGGTTGCACTATGCGCGGAATCGGCGGCCGATCGCGGACACGGTGACGGCGCTGCTCGACGCGACTCGTGCGCATGCGGGGCTACTCTTGTGGAACGCGGGCGAGCAGGTGCTGGCCAACGTGCTGCGCGTCGTCGAGCTGGCGCGGCGGTTCGAGGCGCGCGGCGCCATCAGCTTTCGCTCCTTTGTGGACTTCATCGATGCGGAGCAGGAGCACGGCGAGTCCCCCGAAGCGCTCGTCGTCGAGGACGGCACCGAGGGGGTGCGCATCATGACTGTGCACAGGGCGAAGGGCCTTGAGTTCCCCGTCGTGATCGTGTGCGACTACACCGCGAATGCCACGTCGGAGATGCCGTCGCGGCACATCGAGGCGGAAGGGAGACGTTGGTACGAACCGCTCGCCGGCTGCGTCCCGGTAGAGTTGCTCGAACACCGGAACGAAGTACTGCGACGCGACCGCGAGGAGTCCGAGCGCGTGCTCTACGTAGCCGCGACGCGCGCGCGCGACGTGCTGGTGCTGCCGGGATTGGCAGCGCGAGGATCCGGGTCGGACTGGCTGGAGCGGGCGTGGACATGGCCGATCGAGAGGACACTACGGCCGGGCCCGGGCCTGCGGCGCGACGAGGCGCCCGCGCCGGGCTGCCCGCACTTCGGCGGGGAGCATTACGACGAACGGAACGTGTCGCGCGTGCGACCGGGGCGCTATCGTGACGTCGAAACGGGTAGGGACATCGTGTGGTGGGACCCGGGCGTGCTCGACTTGGCGCCGCGGCGCCTGCCTGGCTTCCAGCGGCACTGGGTACTGACGGCCGAACGGACGCAGGCGGCCGAGGACAGCGTGCGTACCCACGAGCACTGGCGTGCGGCGCGCGCTGAGCGCGTTGCCTCGGCACGCGCCGAGTCGTGGCGCGTGCGAACGCCGACGGAGGGGGAGAGACCGCAAGGAGCTGGGTCGGTGCGGTGGGACCAGACGACCGCGGCGGATGAGGAGCGGTCGAGCGGGCGTCGATTTGGATCGCTCGTGCATGCAGTGCTTGCGGACGTGCCGCTCGATGCCGACAGCGATACGCTAGACCTCTGGGTCACGTATCACGCGCGGCTCACGGGTGTTACCAAAGAAGTGTGCCGAGCAGCGGCACGAGCGGTGCGGGCGGCGCTGGCACACGACCTGCTTCAGCGAGCGGCACGCGCGGAGGACTGTAGGCGCGAGGAGCCCGTAGCATGTCCGGTAGCGGACGGTTCCGTGCTGGAGGGGGTAGTAGACCTCGCGTTTTGCGAGGCAGGCCGCTGGGTCGTTGTCGACTTCAAGACGAACAGGTCGTCGGACCAACAGGCGGCGACCTACGAGGCGCAGGTGGCGTGGTACGTGCAGGCCCTCGAAGAGGCGACGGGCGGTCCTGTCGAGGGCGTCTTGCTGCGAGTCTGAGTCGATCGACAAGGACCAAGAAAGATCGACGCGCATCCGAAGTTGAGCAGGGTTCAGTGCCGCTGCCCGCCGCACCTGAGCGGGCGCGTGTCGGTCAACAATCACAAAGAGGGCGCAGATCTTCCAGCGGAGCAGGCCAAGGGCGGGCCTTCCTCAGTCGGTCCAAGGAGCGGCCATGGACTGGCGTCTTCAGCCACGCATCGGATAGCTCGCGTAGCAGAAGCTGAGTCGGCAAGAGGCTCTGGAAAGCGGTCAGGTCGGCGGGCACTTGAAGAGCTAGGGCAGCGGCGACCTCCAGTGCCCGAAGGTCGCCGGGAACGGTCGAGAGCTCGAGTTGCCGGTTGGTGCGCAGCGCGACTTCCCCTGCTGCATACCAATCGAGGCTCGCCCATCTGGCGATTACCTCATTCAGAGCCTATCCGAAAAGTCCCGCAGCGCGGAACGTGATGTAGGCGCAGGCGAAGTGGAGCATCGCGAGGAAGTTGTCGGCCTTCTTCTCCCAGCGGATCAGGAGGCGGCGGAAGCGGTTGAGC
>Ga0187892_10004899_pt1 | contig 21830 bp, 22 predicted proteins | sample MA1701073metaG_FD_139345 | JGI IMG/M metagenome (GOLD analysis project Ga0187892, IMG submission 139345) | Bio-ooze microbial communities from a basaltic lava cave in the Kipuka Kanohina Cave System on the Island of Hawaii, USA - MA170107-3 metaG ... | reverse complement strand
CGTGCCCGCCGCGGAGTGGGTGGAGGTGACCCCGCAGCTCGTGCTCGTCGTGATCCAGGACATGGCGACCGAGCTCTCGCCCCCGCGCGAGCCGCTCATCGCGCTCGCGCCCGAGACGATCCCGATCCTCCCCGGCGCGATCGAGGAAAGCCCGTTCGGGTAGCGCGCCGGCACGGCGCGACTGTCAAATCTCGTCAACGCATCGCGCCACCGATGCGGTGACGCGAGTGCGCGAGCGGGTCGTTCGGCGGTAACGAGACGCCTCGCCACCGGCCGGCGCTCATGAAGTTCCGCAGATATCTCCTTGATCCGCAATCGGTGTTCGCGCTGGGCGCGCCGCTATAGCGCCGCGCCGCTATAGCGTTCCCCCGCGCAACCAAGTCGTCCGCACAGAGGCAACTACCCGCCCGTCGGACGCTTGACTCCGCCCCGCCATCCGGCAGAGTAGCGGTGACCAACGACGCGCCACGCACCGGTAACGACCGGATCACCGGTCACCATCGGGCGAGTGGCGCCGCCAGCAGCGAAACCTGGCGCCGGGCGAGAGGCTCCCCTCGTCGCAGTCCGCCGCGGCGCCGGCAACCCGCATGGGGACGTGCTTGACATCGATCGCCTGCCCGACCGCCGGGGCGCGGTGAACGCGCTCGCCGCCCGCCGCGCAATGTCCGCCGCCGACTACCAGCTCAACGTGGTCGACGACTGCCTCGCCGCGGCCGAGCTCGAGGCGCTGCAGGGTTTCGTGCTGCGCGCGCCGTGGCACTACGGCTGGAAATCCGATGCGAAGCGCGACCTCTACTCCTACTGGCACATCCACCTCGCGGGCTCGCTGCAGGGGCCGGACCTCGACGACCCCGACACGGTGCGCTACTGCGACGACCAGCTCGCCGCGGCGCCGCACTTCGCGCCGGTCTGGGCGTTGTGGCTCGCGGTGCGCGCGAAGTACCTGCCCCGCCACCGCGTGATCCGCGCCTACCTGAACGGGCACACTTACGGCACCGAGGGCTCGATCCACGTCGACACGCGCTATCCCGACCAGTTCACGGTGATGCTGTACGCCCACCCCGCGTGGTCGGCGGACTGGGCGGGCGAGACCCTGTTCTTCGACGACGAGCGGAGCAACGTCCGCGCGGCGGTCCTGCCGAAGCCCGGGCGGCTCGTCTACTTCGACGGCCGCATTCCGCACGTCGCGCGCGCGGTGACGCGGACCTGTCCGGCGCTGCGGACGGTCGTGGTCTTCAAGACCCAGCGCGCGGAATGAAGGCGGACGCTCCGATGACCTCCAAACCGAACCTCTGGCACGTCCAGCTCCTCGCGCAGCTCGCCGGCCTCGCGGTCGGGCGCGAGCGGCTCGAGAGCCGCTTCGCGCCGGGCGCGGGCGACCTCGACACCGCGGGCGTGATCGACGCGCTGCGCGAGCTCGGCTTCGACACCGAGCTCCGCCGCGGCGGCTTCGACAAGCTCCGCCGCGACGAGATGCCGGTGCTCGGACTCGGCCGCAACGGCAGCCTCGTGCTCGTCCTCAAGGCCGACGCGGACTCGGTCCTCGTGCAGCAGGCCGGCGCGACGCGCGGGCAGCTCGTGGCCCGCCGCGAGTTCGCGCGCGCCTGGGACGGCCGCTGGATCGCGGCGTCGCGCCCCGAGCGGAGCGGCGCCGCGGCGTCGCACGGCGCCGGCCGCGCCGCGGGCGCCGCGGACACCGGCCCGCGGCGGTTCGGCATCGGCTGGTTCTTCGAGTCGATCGCCAAGTACCGCGGGCTCCTCGGCGAGGTGCTCGCCGCCTCGTTCTTCCTCCAGCTCTTCGCGCTCGTCACGCCGCTCATCTTCCAGGTGGTGATCGACAAGGTCCTCACCCACCGCAGCCTCACCACGCTCGACGTCCTGGTGATCGCGCTCGTGGCGGTGACGCTCTTCGAGGCGGTGCTCGGCGCGGTGCGCCACTACGTTCTCGCGCACACCACGAACCGCGTCGACGTCGAGCTCGGCGTGCGGCTCTTCCGCCACCTGATGCGGCTGCCGCTCGCCTGGTTCGAGTCGCGCCGCGCCGGCGACACGGTCGCGCGCATGCGCGAGCTCGAGAACGTGCGCGGCTTCCTCACCGGGCAGGCGCTCACTGCGGCGATCGACCTCGCGTTCACCGTCGTGTTCCTGGCGGTGATGTGGTACTACAGCCCGCGGCTCACGATCGTCGTGCTGCTCGCGCTGCCGGTGCTGTTCGCGGTGTCGTTCGCGGTCGCGCCGCTGCTCCGCGGCCGGCTCGAGGACCGCTTCGCGCTCGGCGCGGAGAACCAGTCGTTCCTGGTCGAGACGGTCACCTCGATGGAGACGCTCAAGAGCCAGGCGGTCGAGGGCCACTGGCAGCGCGACTGGGACAACCGCCTCGCCCGCTACGCGCGCGCCGGATTCCGCAGCGGCGAGCTCGCCGCGGCGACCAACCAGGCGGTCGGCTTCCTCGCGAAGATCCTCACCGCGATCCTGCTGTGGCTCGGCGCGAAGCTGGTGATCGACGGCGAGCTGACGGTGGGCGGGCTGATCGCGTTCAACATGCTCGCCGCGCGGGTGAACGCGCCGATCCTGCGGATCGCCCAGCTCTGGCAGGACTTCCAGCAGATGCGGGTGTCGGTGCGGCGCCTCGCCGACGTCCTCGACTCGACGCCGGAGCCCGCGTTCCGGCCCGACCGCTCGACGCTGCCGGCGCTCGCGGGCCGGGTCGAGTTCGAGCACGTGGGCTTCCGCTACCGGGCCGACGGACCCGAGATCCTCGCCGACGTGTCGTTCGCCGCCGAGCCGGGCGAGATCGTCGGCATCGTCGGCGTGTCGGGCGCGGGGAAGTCGACGCTGCTGCGGCTCATCCAGCGGCTCTACTCGCCGGAGCGCGGGCGCGTGCTCGTCGACGGGGTCGACCTCGCGCTCGTCGACACGAGCTGGCTCAGGCGCCAGATCGGCGTGGTGGCGCAGGACGCGGTGCTCTTCAACCGCAGCGTGCGCGAGAACATCGCGCTCGCCACGCCCGACCTCCCGCTCGAGGACGTGATCATCGCGGCGAAGCTCGCCGGCGCGCACGAGTTCGTGCTCGAGCTGCCGGAGGGCTACGACACGCCGATCGGGGAGCGCGGCGCGCGGCTCTCGGGCGGCCAGCGCGCGCGGATCGCGATCGCGCGGGCGCTCGTGCACGATCCGCGCATCCTGCTGCTCGACGAGGCCACCGCCTCGCTCGACTACGAGTCGGAGCGGCTCATCCACGACAACATGACGCGCATCGCCGCCGGGCGCACGGTGTTCATCGCGTCGCACCGCCTGCCGGCGCTGCGGCTCGCGAACCGGATCCTCACGCTCGAGCGCGGCCGACTGGTCGAGAACGGGCCGCACCGCGAGCTCGTCGCCGCGAACGGCAGGTACGCCGCGCTCTTCCGCCTGCAGGAGGCCGCCCATGCCGCGTAAGGCGACGCCCGGACCTCCGTCGCGCGGACGGCCCGGTTCGCCGGCGTCCGCATCGCCGCTGCGCGGGCAGCCGCCGTCCGTCCAGCCGCGCTCGGGGCCGCCGTCCGGCCGTCCGTCCGGCCCACCGCGCTCGGGGCCGCCGTCCGGCCGGCCGTCCGGCCCCGGCCACTCGGCCGCCCCAGGCGCCGCCGAGTTCAGCACCGCGGCGGCCGCGCTCCTCGCCACGCCGCCGGCGCGCGGCGCGCGGATGATCTCGGCCGTGCTCTGCGTCTTCGTGATCGCGGCGGTCGTGTACGCGTACTTCGCGCGGATCGACGTCGTCGTGAGCGGGCAGGGCCGCGTCATCGCGTCCGGCCGCACCAAGGTGATCCAGCCGCTCGATCCGGGCCTCGTGCGCGCGATCCACGTGCGCGACGGCCAGAAGGTGAAGCAGGGCGACGCGCTCGTCGAGCTCGATCCGACCAGCACCACCGCCGACCAGGAGCGGCTCGCGCGCGAGGCGGCGGAAGCCGACGCCGAGGTCCGCCGGCTCACGGCGCAGTACGCCGGCGACAGCGCGTTCCAGGCGCCGGCGGAGGCGCCGCCGGCGATCATCGAGCTGCAGCGCCAGATCCTCGTCGGCCGCGCCGCCGAGAACAGGGCGAAGCTCGCCGGGCTCGACGCCGAGCTCGCACGGCGGCGCGCCGACCGCGACGCGATCGCGAGCTCGATCGGGAAGCTCGAGACGAGCGTGCCGCTCGTGCGCAAGAAGCACGAGATGCGCGAGTCGCTCGCGCGGAGCGGGCACGTTTCCCAGAACAGCCTGATCGAGACCAACCTCGAGCTGATCGCCACCGAGCGCGAGCTCGCGGTGCAGCGCAACCGCCTCGCCGAGGCGCAGGCGATGCTCGCGGCGGCCGCGCAGACCCGTGCGCAGGCCGAGGCCGAGTTCCGCAGCCGCACCGCGGGAGAGCTCGCCGAGGCGACCAAGCGGCGCGACGGCGCGCGCCAGGAGCTGGTGAAGATCGAGCAGAAGCGCAATCTCCAGACGCTGCGCGCGCCGATCGACGGCGTCGTCCAGAGCCTCGCGGTGAACACCGTCGGCGGCGTGGTGACGAGCGCGCAGGCGCTGATGAGCATCGTGCCGGAGAACGCGCCGCTCGAGGTCGAGGCGCAGGTCCTCAACCGGGACGTCGGCCACGTGCGGCCGGGGCAGCGGGTGGCGGTGCGGGTGGAGACGTTCGACTACACGCGCTACGGCCTGCTCGAGGGGGAGGTGCAGTGGGTCGGCACCGATGCGGTGGTCGACCAGAAGCTCGGGCCGGTGTACCCGGTGCGCGTCGCCCTGAAGACGATCGAGATGCCGACCCTCGTCGGCGGCCGGCGCGGCGCGCTCGCCCCGGGGATGAGCGTGACCACCGACGTCCGGGTCGACGACCGCCGCATGATCGAGTACTTCCTCGCGCCGCTCCTGCGGTATAAAGAGGAAAGCCTGCGGGAGCGCTAGCGCCATGGACACCTTCACCAAGACTCCGGACGCAGCGAAGACGCTGGACGAAGCCGAGCTCGCCCGGCTCGCGGCAATCGCGCGCACGCAGGCGAAGGCGGTGCTCGCGAAGCTGCCGGCGCTCGGGCCGGTGGCGTGGCTCTACATGCAGATGCCGGGGCGCAAGCACGCGTTCCTCGCCGACCTCGAGTGGCTCGCGATGCCGCCGCTCGTGCTCGGCCAGTGCAAGCTGTACGTGCGGGACGAAGCGCCGCTCGCGTTCGCGAGCTGGGCGTTCCTGTCGGCCGAGGCGGCGGCGCGATACGCCGCGAACGGCCGGCTCGCGCCGGCCGACTGGAAGTCGGGCGAGGAGGCGTGGCTCGTCGACCTCGTCGCGCCGTTCGGCGGCGGCGAGCGGATCCTCGAGGACGTGCGCAAGAGCGCGCTCGCCGGGCGGGTCCTGAAGCAGCTCGTGCCGGCGGACGGCGGCGGGGTGAGGGTGCTCGAGCTGAAGTAGTGCGGGCGGCGGGGTGCGGGTGCCCGAGCTGAAGTAGCGCAACGGGCGCCGCGCGCCGGAGGAATGGACCGCCGCGCGCCGGCGGGCGACAATCCGCCGCATTCCACGGGAGCCGCCCACCATGATTCACGTCCTCGCCCTCGTCACCGCCAGGCCCGGCCAGCGCGACCGGATCCTGGAGGCGTTCCGCGCCAACGTCCCCAACGTCCTCGCCGAGGCCGGCTGCATCGAGTACGGTGCCGCGGTCGACGCCGAGAACGCGCTCGCCTTCCAGACCCGCTTCGGGCCCGACACGTTCGTCGTGGTCGAGAAGTGGGAGAGTATGGACGCGCTGAAGGCCCACGCGGCCGCTCCGCACATGGCGGCGTACGCGGCGAAGACGAAAGAGCTGATCGCGGGCCGGGCGATCCACATCCTGTCGCCGGCCTGAGCCGGGCCGACCCGTCGCCGACTCTCCTGCGGCGGGCCGGTCCGTCACCGCCCCTCGCGCGGCGCGCGATTCCGCCGCGCCTCGCCCCACGCGCGCCGCAGCTTCGCGACCAGGCGTTCGCGGCCGGCGAAGATCTCCTCGTTCGTGAGGCGGAGGAGGCTCACCCCGGCGGCCTCCAGCTCGGCCGCCTTGAGGAGGTCGCGGCTGCGCTGCATGCGCGAGCGGTGATAGCCGCCGTCGACCTCGATGCCGAGGCCTACCTCGGGGAAGTAGAAGTCGACGATCCACCGCCCGCCGCACACCCACTCGCGGCGGAAGCGCCCGTCGAGCGCCCCGCCGTTCAGCCCGAGGAGGATCGCGGCGAGCGCGCGCTCGGCGCGCGTGGGCCGGGCGCGTCGCTCGGCCGCGACGAGGCGCAGCGCCTCGTCGTCCGGCGCCGGTCCACGGCGCCCGGGCCCTCCGATCCTCGCGCGCCTTCCGGACTCCACGGCCCGAGTCTGCCGGGAGCGGAGGCTCAACCGGTGAGCCAGCCGATGAGCCTCGTTCGCGGTGTGAACTTTTGTGAAACCGCGGGCCGATTGCACAAACGCCCCCGGCCGAGTGGCAGACTGTGTCCAGCCTGCCGCCCGATCAGCGGCGTTGCAAGAAGGAGTCTGCGATGTTCGGATTTCCACGCAACGACCGGAAAGATGCCAGCCGTACCCGCGCGCGCGAAGCGAGCGCGCGGGCCGGTGCGGGCAACGAAGACCGACTGCCCGACCGGCCGTCGCTCGACGGCTACACCGTCTGCGAGCTGCCCGAATCGCTGTCCGTGCCGCTGCTGAAGGCTTTCCAGACCCGCGCTGCGTGAACGCGGCGGGGTAGCCGCCGAGCGCGGCTTCAGGTCTTCACGAACAGCGTCACCAGCGCCCCCGCGCCGCGCTGCGCGCTCCAGTGCCCGTGCACTTTCGCGTCGAAGCCGGCGCCGTCCGGAAGCGTATCCGCGGAGAAGAAGTGCTCCCCCGGCCGGAACACGCGCGAGCTGCCGTCCTGCAGGCCGATTTCCATCTCCCCGTCGAGGATGAACACCCACTGCGGCTTCGGCGTGCAGTGCCACTGGCTGCGAAAGCCGACGGGGCTGTGGCGCAGCTGGTACCCGGAGGAGGGGAACACCTCCGAGAGCATCGACTGCGGCGTGCCCTCGGGCAGGGCCACCGCTTCCTCGCGAAACCGGGCGCGGCCGTCGCGATCGGTGTAGAGCACGACTTTCGTGAACGTCGCCATGGCGGGCCTCCCGGCGGATGCCGTCTTTCGAGCCGGCATGAGACCACGTCCGTGGCACGTTCGTCTGCGGTCCCGCGCGATGCTAGATTCGCCCGCGGGCGGTCGGGTCGCCCGCCGAGGAGACCGGCATGCGCTACGAGCTCTACTACTGGCCCGGAATCCAGGGCCGCGGCGAATTCGTCCGCCTCGCGCTCGAGGAGGGCGGCGCCGACTACGTGGACGTGGCCCGGATGAGCGGACGGGGGCTGGGCGTGCCGGCGCTCATGCGCTTCCTCGAGAGTCCCCGTGTCCCGCGGCCGCCGTTCGCGCCGCCGTACCTGAAGGCGGGCCGGCAGGTGATCGGCCAGACGGCGAACATCCTCTTCTTCCTCGGACCGCGGCTCGGCCTCGCGCCGCGCGCGGAAGGCGACCGGCTGTGGACGCACCAGCTTCAGCTCACGATCGCCGATTTCGTGCAGGAAGCGCACGACACCCACCACCCGCTCGCGAGCGGCCTCTACTACGAGGACCAGAAGCCGGCGGCGAAGCGGCGCGCCGTCGACTTCCTCCGCCACCGCGTCCCGAAATACCTCGGCCATTTCGAGCGGGTGCTCGCGCGCAACCGGCCGGGCCGCTGGATGGTCGGCGCGAGGCCGAGCTACGTTGATCTCTCGCTCTTCCAGATCGTGGCGGGCATGCGCTACGCGTTTCCGCGGGCGATGGCCCGCCGCGAGCGGCGCTACCCGCGGGTGATTGCGCTGCACGATCGAGTGGCCGCGCGCCCGCGGGTTGCGGCGTACCTCGCGTCGCCACGAAGGATTCCGTTCAACGAGTCGGGAATCTTCCGGCGCTACCCGGAGCTGGATCGCTGAGTGGGCGCCCGGCGGTGCCGGTCACGCGCCGACTGCGCCGGCTGCGGCCCGACCGCGCCGGTCACACCCAGATGAAGTGCGTCGCCCGCAGCTCCGGCTCCCCGTGCCAGCGGTACGCCACGAGCTCGCCGCCGTCGCCGACGTTGTAGTCCACGCACGCCATCCGCGGCGCAAGCGGCGCCGGCCGCGAGGTCAGGCAGTAGTGCCCGAAGAAGACCGGCGGCCCGGCGTAGGGCCTGATCCGGGGATCCGGCGGCATCGGCACGTCGGGAATGCGCTTGAGCACCGCCTGCGGCGCGAGCGCGACCTTGCGGTAGGTCCGCGGCTCCTGCTCCCACCACCGGATGCGGGCCTTCGTCCGCGTCTTGCCGTCGCGGTCGGTGAAGGACATGCCCTGCGGCAGCGGGACCTCGATTCCCTTGCACAGGGTCTCGACGGCCTCGAACGCCCGGTGGCCCCTGCGGTTCGCCAGCACGATCAGCTCGTCGGTGAGCGTCGCGCCCTTGCCCAGATGCGGCCGGAGCGCATCCATATGGTCGTCGTTCCAGCACGCGTGCACGATGCGGATGCCGCCGAGATCCAGCCACAGCGGCAGCGTCCTGAACCAGTCGACGATCTCGGCGTGCAGCGGCTTGCCGGCGACCTCGTCGAGGAACGCCTTGTGCTGCTCGCGGTTCCCGGGACGGTCGTGGCGGCGCAGGTACTCGCGACGGTGCTCCGGGTCGCGGGTCGCCCAGGAGATGGCGTTGAGCTCGTGGTTCCCGAGGATCGCGAGCGCGGCGCCGGTGTCGACCATGCCGCGCACGAGCTTCAGCGTCTCGACCTGCTTCGGCCCGCGGTCGATGAAGTCGCCGACGAAGACCGCGGTGCGGCCGGGATGCCGCCACGCGCGCATCGTCTCGCGGTAGCCGAGCGTCTTCAGCAGCGCGACGAGCCGGTCGTGGTGGCCGTGCACGTCGCCGATGATGTCGTAGTTCACCCCGTGGTTCTCCCCGGACTCCCGATGCCTGCCTGTGGCCTCCGGCGATTCGAACGCCGTGTCTTGTAACGCGATGTTTGAGAACGCGATGTTTGAACGCCATGCGCCCGCGAGGGGCGCGTCGCGGCAGGCTGCGACGGTTCCGTTACGCGATCGGGCGAGTTTCTCCGGCGGAGCGGGCGGGCGCGAGGCAGTCGTTCTCCCGCCCGGCCCCCGCCCCGGCCCGGGCGGGGAGAATGTCACGGGGCGCGCGCCGTGCTAGCTTGCCGTACCGTTGCCCGCACAAGGACCCCCGCGAATGAGCGCTTCCCCGATTCTCCGCTACCCGGGCAAGGACGGCCCGCTGCACATCAAGGGCAACGTGACGATCGCCACCGGCAGCGGCCGCGAACGCTGGCACGGCGCGGAGACCTGGCTCTGTCGCTGCGGCCAGTCGAAGGGGAAGCCGTTCTGCGACGGCAGCCACGGCGCCGCCGGCTTCAAGGCGGGGTGAGGTCATGGCGAACGGGATCGCACTCGTCGTCGGCGCGGGGCAGGGCTTGAGCGCTGCGCTCGCGCGCGCCTGCGCGAAGCGCGGCATGAAGGTGGCGCTCGCCGCGCGCAACGCCGGCAAGCTCGCCGCGCTCGCGGCGGAGACCGGCGCGAAGGCCTACGCCTGCGACGCGTCGCAGCCGGTGGCGGTGGCGTCGCTCTTCCGTTCGCTCGACGCGGACTTCGGCGCGCCGGAGCTCGTGGTCTACAACGCGAGCGGCCGCGTGCGCGGGCCGCTCGTCGAGCTCGATCCGGCCGCCGTGGCGAAGGCGCTCGAAGTCTCCGCGTACGGCGGCTTCCTGGTTGCCCAGGAGGCGGCGAGGCGCATGCTCGCGCTCGGGCGCGGCAGCATCCAGTTCACCGGCGCCTCGGCGAGCGTGAAGGGCTACGCGCAGTCGGCCTCGTTCGCGATGGGCAAGTTCGCGCTCCGCGGCCTCGCGCAGAGCATGGCGCGCGAGCTCGCGCCGAAGGGCATCCACGTCGCCCACTTCGTGATCGACGGCGGCATCCGGCAGCCCGGCGAGCCGCGCGCCGAGCGCGGCGCCGACGGCTTCCTCGACCCCGACGCGATCGCGCAGACCTATCTCCAGATCCACGACCAGCCCCGCAGCGCATGGACCTGGGAAGTCGAGCTGCGGCCGTGGACGGAGACGTTCTGACGCGGCGACGGCGGGCGCGAATCGCTCCGATCCTGCGCAAGTGCTTGCAGTCCGCGGCGCGAGCGGTTGATCGGGCGCGGGATTTCCCGCGCGAGCTCGAAGCTCGCGGCAGTCGCGACGCGCGCGCTCGACGGATTTCCGACGCGCGCACGCGCGCGCTTTGAGGAATGCGTCATCGCCGCGCGCCGCGCGCTTCGAGTACCTTCGCGGCACCCAACGAAACGGCGAGGGCGACGTGAGGAAAGTGGAGCGGTGGTTCTATCCGGGCGAGCGCGTCCGCGTGTACTACAGGAGCGTCGGCGAATGGAAGGACGCGACCGTGCGGTCGATGATCCGCAAGCCGAAGAGCCGCTCGCCGAACCCCGCCTACTACCAGGTCACCGTCGAAGGCAGGGAGAACCCGCGCTACTACCGCCCGCGCGAGCTGCAGCCGGTGAAGCGCGTCGCCGCGCGGGCGAAGCGCCCGGCGGCGCGCGGGGCGGCCCGCGCGGCGGCGACCGGCCGCTGACGAAGCGCGCCCGCGACCGCCCCGACGGCGAGCGCCTCGGCGCCGAACGCCCGTTTCGCCGCCGGCATCACAGCGACCGCAGGAACGTGAGCAGGTCCTCCCGCTCGCGGTCGGCGAGGCGCTCGTAGCGCTCGGTCACCTCGGACGCCTCGCCGCGGTGGCGGCGGATCGCGTCGTTGAGCGTCACCGAGGCGCCGTCGTGCATCAGCCGGGTGCGCACGCGCACGCCCCACCGCCGCGCGCCCCTGCGCGCCGGGCGCCGGGGCGGCTAGAATCCGTCGACCTGCGGGAGGCGCGGCCGGTGGCGATCGACCTGGACAGCCTGGTGGTGCTCGACGACGAGACGGTGGGCCCGGACGAGGAGTCCGCGCTCGAGCGGCTCTTTCCGCTCAACTTCTACGTCGTCGGCAGCGAGGGGAACTACCTCACGACGATGAACAACCTCGACCTCTTCCACAAGGCGCTCGAACTCGTCGCGGCCGATGCCGACCTCGACGACCCGGCCCTGCGCGAGGAGATCGCGGCCATGCTCGAGGACGCCGACGAGCTCTCGCAGGAGCAGTACGACGAGGCGGCCGAGAGCGAGGGCGGCGACCTCGACGAGGACTTCGAGGACGAGGACGAGGAGGACCTCGACCGGTAGGCGGTCAGGCCGCCGCGCCGGTGCCGGCAGCGACCGCGCTCTCCGCCCAATGCGCGATCCGCTGCACCCGCGGCACCGCGAGCGCGCGCGCCTCGTCGAACGTGACCCAGCGGAACTCGTCGTGCTCGGGCCGTCCGAGCTCGGCGCTCACCGGCAGCCGGACCTTCCCCGCGGGCGACTCGGCGACGTAGTAGCGCGCGACCTTGCGCCCCGCGTACGGCGCGGTCTCCAGGAACGCCTCGCCCCAGCGGAAGACGAGACCGGCGAGCCCGGTCTCCTCCTCGACCTCGCGGATCGCGGCGGCAAGCGGCGTCTCGCCGTCCTCGATGCGCCCCTTCGGGAAATCCCAGTACGCGAACGCGCGCAGCAGCAGGCAGCACCACGCGTCCGCGTGTCGGCGCACGACGACAACGCCGGCGGAACGGCGCGCGGAAACGTGATCTTTTGTCAAAGCCGGCATTTCGCAACGCGCGCCATGGTACCTTCGTCGGCGGCGTGTGCACCGCTCTGCAAAAAGTAATCTCTCTGCAACAAGAATAATGAAGCCCGACTACGACGGCGGCGGCATCGTCAACCTCATGGCTTCCGTGGGCGCCGGGCTCGGCGCGCGGAGCGGCTACGCGCCGCTCGCGGCGCTGCTCCCCGACGAGATCGCCGCGCATCGCAACGTCTGCCTCTTCGTGCTCGACGGCCTCGGCGCCCGCCATCTCGCGCGCGCCGGCGCCGGCGGGGCGCTCGTGGCGTGCCAGCGCGCGAGCATCACGAGCACCTTCCCTTCGACCACGGCGACCGCGATCACGACCTTCATGACCGGGCTCGCGCCGCAGGCCCACGGCCTCACCGGCTGGCACATGTACTTCCGCGAGCTCGGCGCGGTGCTCGCGGTGCTGCCGTTCCGGCCGCGCCACGGCGGGCCGTCGCTCGCCGCCGCGGGCGGCACGACGCCGGCAAAGCTGTTCGGCAACACGCCGTTCGCCGACCGGATCGACGCCGCGCCGCACGTGGTCTCGCCGTCGGCGATCGTCGACTCCTGCTTCAACGCGGCCCACTCCGGCCGCGCGCAGCGCATCGGGCATGGCGGCCTCGACGCCATGTTCGCCGCGGTGCGCGAGGTCGTCCGCGCGGGCGACGGACGTAAGTACGTCTACGCCTACTACTCCGAGCTCGATTCGCTCGCCCACGCCCACGGCATCGGCTCGGCGCAAGTCGCCGGCGAGCTCGCGCGGATCGACGCCGGGTTCGGCCGCTTCCTCGAGGAGGTCGCCGGGAGCGACACGCTGGTGATCGCGACCGGGGACCACGGTTTCGTCGACACCCGCGCCGACTCGGTCGTCGAGCTCGACGATCATCCGGAGCTGGCGGCGACGCTCGCGGCGCCGCTCTGCGGCGAGCCGCGCGTCGCGTACTGCTACGTGAAGCCGGGCGCGGGGCGCGCGTTCGAGCACTACGTGGAAACCAGGCTCTCGCACTGCGCCGCGCTCGCGCGCTCGGGCGACCTCGTCGCAGCCGGCTGGTTCGGGCCGGGGCCGGCGCATCCGCGGCTCGCCGACCGCGTCGGCGACTACACGCTCGTCATGAAGGACGGCTACGCGATCCGCGACCACGTGCCCGGCGAGCGCCGGCACGTGCAGATTGGCGTGCACGGCGGCACGAGCGAGGACGAGATGCTCGTGCCGCTCGTCGTCGCCCGGGCCTGATCCGGGCCTACGCCGGCGCCGGCACCACCGCCGCTGCCACACCGACCGGCGTCAGCCAGTCGCGGTGGCCCGCATCGCGGCCGGAGACCGCGTCGAAGTACGCCCGCTGGAGCGCGCACGTGACCGGCCCCGGGCGGCCGTCGCCGATCGTGCGGCGGTCGAGCTCGACGATCGGCGTGACCTCCGCCGCGGTGCCGGTGAAGAACGCCTCGTCGGCGAGATAGACGTCGTCGCGCGTCAGCCGCCGTGCGCCGACGTCGTACCCGCGCTCGCGCGCGAGCGTGAGCACCGTGTCGCGGGTGATCCCGGCGAGCGCCGAGGTGAGCGCCGGCTCGTACAGCCGCCCGTGCTTCACGATGAAGAGATTCTCGCCGGCGCCCTCGGCGACGAAGCCGTCGACGTCGAGCAGCAGCGCCTCGTCGTAGCCGTCCTGCGCCGCCTCCTGCGTGGCGAGGATCGAGTTGGCGTAGGTGGCGGCGAGCTTGGCGCGCGCCATCGTGACGTTCACGTGGTGGCGCGCGTAGGACGACGTCTTCACGCGGATCCCCCGTTCGTGCGCCTCCGGCCCGAGGTAGGCGCCCCACGGCCACGCGGCGATCGCGACATGCACGGCGGCGCCCTTCGGGCTCACCCCCATCTTCTCCGCGCCGTAGAACGCGATCGGGCGGAGGTAGCAGGCGCCGAGGCCGTTCGCCCGCACCACCGCCGCCTGCGCCGCGACCAGCGCGGCGTGCGGGTACGGGATCTGCATCAGGTAGATCCGCGCCGAGTCGAGGAGCCGCCGGGCATGGTCGCCGGCCCGGAAGATCGCCGGCCCCGCGGCCGTTTCGTATGCGCGCACGCCCTCGAACACCGCGAGGCCGTAGTGCAGCGAATGGGTGAGCACGTGGGTGGTGGCGCTGCGCCAGGGCACCAGCTCGCCGTCGTACCAGATCCAGCCGTCGCGGTCGTGCATCGGTCCTCCGCGGGAGCAGGGACTGTATGCCCGGACCTGATACGAATAAACTCCAGAATTGGAGACACTTCATTCGGAGATCCCGAACAATGGACCGGCTCCACGGGATGCGGGCCTTCGCCCGGGTGGCCGAGCTCGCGAGCTTCGCGCGCGCGGCCGACTCGCTCGAGCTCTCGCGCGCGCGGGTGAGCGAGCTCGTCGCCGCGCTCGAGCGCGCGCTCGGCGCGCGGCTCCTCCACCGCACCACCCGGCGGATCTCGCTCACCGACGACGGCCGCGCGTACTACGAGCGCTGCGCCCGCATCCTCGCCGACGTCGAGGAGGCCGAGGCGACGGTCGCGGGCGCCCGCGCCGCGCCGCGCGGGCGGCTGCGGGTCGACATGCCGATGGCGCTCGCGCGCCAGTTCCTGGTGCCGGCGCTGCCGCGCCTCCTCGCGCGCCACCCGGAGCTCGCGCTCGAGGTCCGGCTCGAGAACCGGGCGATCGACCTGGTGGAGGAGGGCGTCGACTGCGCGATCTCCTATGGCGAGCCGCTCGACGGCGACCTCGTCGCCCGCCGCATCGGGACGACCCACCTCGTCACCTGCGCGGCGCCCGGCTACCTCGCGCGGCAGGGCGCGCCGCGCGCGCCGGCCGACCTCGCGCGCCACAACGCGGTCGCGTTCCTCGCGCTCGCCACCGGCCGGCCGGCGGAGTGGGTGTTCGAGCGGCGCGGCGTCCGGACGGCGCTCCGGCCAGCCGGGAATCTCGCGTTCAACTCGATGGAAGCGTGCGTCGAGGCGGCCGCGGCCGGCCTCGGCACGACGCAGGTCCTCTCGGCGCTTGCACACGGCGCGATCGTGGACGGGCGGCTCGTGCCGGTGCTCGTCGACTGGGCGGCGGCGGGGCCGGCGCTCTACCTCGTGTATCCGCCGAACCGCCAGCAGTCGGCGCGGATCCGCGCCTTCGCCGGGTTCGCCGCCGAGGTGTTCGCCGCGGCCGACGCTGGCTGGCGCGACATCGTCGCGACGGCACGGAACATGCCTCGCCGCCGCCGGTCGTAGCTCCGCCGCCGGTCGTAGCCGCGCTACCGCCGGTCGCTTGCCCTGCGCCGGCCGGACGTGGCGCAGCGGCGGACTGCTAGACTAGCCGCCCGTCCCGCCACCAAGAACACCTCGAGGCGGGCAGCGAGGCGGCGGCAAAGGGAGAGCATCATGCTGGCGCGCACCGAACAGGGGAAGGCCGAGCGTCTCGAGCAGGTGCTCGCGCTCCTGCGCGAGAAGGTTCCGCCGGAGGGTCGCGGCCCGGTCGAGGCGTTCGCCCGCGCCTACTACCGCGAGGTCGACGCCGAGGACCTCGCCGAGCGCGCGCCCGCCGACCTCTACGGCGCCGCGCTCTCGCACTGGAACTTCGCCCGCAAGCGCGAGGCCGGACGGGCGCGCGTGCGCGTCTTCAACCCCTCGGTCCAGGAGCACGGCTGGCAGTCGACCCACACGATCATCGAGATCGTGAACGACGACATGCCCTTCCTCGTCGACTCGGTGACGATGGAGGTGAACCGGCAGGGGCTCACCCTGCACCTCATCATCCACCCGGTGATCCGCGTGAACCGCGCCGACGGCACGGCCACCGGCGTGCTGCCCGACGACTCCACCGCGGGCGGCCGCGAGTCGTTCATGCACATCGAGGTCGACCGCATGAGCGATCCGGCGCGGATGGAGGCGCTCGCCGCCGACCTCGTGCGCGTGCTCGACGACGTGCGCGTGTCGGTCGAGGACTGGAAGAAGATGATCGCCAAGGTGCGCGAGATCGTCGCCGACCTCGACCGCCGCCCGCCGCCGGTCGGCCAGATGGAGCTCGCCGAGGCGCGGGCGTTCCTCGAGTGGCTCGCCGACAACCACTTCAGCTTCCTCGGCTACCGCGCGCACGACCTCGTGATGAAGGACGGCGACGACGCGCTCGCGGTCGTGCCCGGCTCCGGCCTCGGCATCCTGCGCGAGCAGCCGGGCGAGGCGCTCGCGACGAGCTTCTCGCAGCTCCCGCCGCAGGTGCGCGCCTACGCGCGGGTGAAGGACCTCCTGATCGTCACCAAGTCGAACTCGCGCTCGACCGTGCACCGGCCCGGCTATCTCGACTACGTCGGCGTCAAGCGCTACGACGACCGCGGCGAGGTCGCGGGCGAGCACCGCTTCCTCGGCCTCTACACCCACATGGCCTACCACGTGCGGCCGGGCGAGATCCCGCTCCTGCGGCGCAAGGTGGCGAACGTGCAGGCGAAGGCCGGGCTCGCCCCGGGGGGCCACTCGTGGAAGGCGCTCGAGAACATCATCGACACGTACCCGCGCGACGAGCTCTTTCAGATCTCCGAGACCGAGCTCGCCGAGACCGCCACCGGCATCCTCCACCTGGGTGACCGCCAGCGCTTTCGGCTGTTCGTGCGCCGCGACCAGTTCGAGCGATTCGTTACCTGCCTCCTCTACGCGCCGCGCGAGCACTACAACACCGAGCTCCGCAAGAAGTGGCAGGGGATCCTGATGCAGGCCTTCAACGGCCAGTCCTCCGAGTTCGACGTGTTCCTGTCCGAGGCGGTGCTCGCGCGGATCATGATCACCGTGCGCACGACGCCGGGGCAGATCCCGCAGGTCGACGTGCGCGAGCTCGAGGAGCGCCTGGTCGCCGCGGCGCGGCGCTGGGAGGACGATCTGCGCGCGGCCCTCGCCGCCGCCGCGGGCGAGGCGCGCGGCAACGAGCTGTACCGGATGTTCGGCGCGGCGTTCCCGGCCGGCTACCGCGAGGACGTGCCGGCGCGCAATGCCGTGCCCGACTGCGAGATGCTCGCCAGGGTCGCGGCCGGCGGCGGCCTCGCGCTGAACCTGTACAAGCCGCTCGAGGCCTCGCCGGGGGGGCTGCGCTTCAAGCTCTTCCACCGCGGCGCGCCGGTGACCCTCTCCGACAGCCTCCCCATGCTCGAGAACATGGGCCTGCGCGTGCTCGAGGAGCGGCCCTACCGCGTGCAGCCGGAGTCGGGCGTGCCGATCTGGATCCACGACTTCGGGCTCTTCGCGGGCGAAGCGGACGTCGAGATCGACACGGTCGGCCCGCTCTTCGAGGAGGCGTTCGGCCGCGTCTTCGCGGGCGAAGCGGAGAACGACGGCTTCAACCGCCTGGTGCTCGCCGCGCGGCTCTCGGCCGACGAGATCGCGGTGCTGCGCGCGTACGCGAAGTATCTCCGCCAGATCGGCTTCCCGCTCTCGCAGCAGTACATCGAGCAGACGATGGCGGCCAATCCGGTGCTCGCGCGCATGCTGGTGAACCTCTTCAGGCTGCGCTTCGACCACGAGCGGCACGACGCCGACGGTGCCGCCGCGCAGACGAGCGCGATCGAGCAGGCGCTCGACCGCGTCGAGAACCTGAACGAGGACCGCGTGCTGCGGCAGTACCTGGCCCTGGTGCAGGCGACGACGCGCACGAACTACTGGCGCCGCGACGCCGAGGGGCGCAGGCGGAGCTTCCTCTCGGTCAAGTTCGACCCGGCGAAGGTGCCGGGGCTGCCCGAGCCGAAGCCGATGTTCGAGATCTTCGTGTACTCGGTGCGGTTCGAGGGCGTGCATCTGCGCGGCGGCAAGGTCGCGCGCGGGGGCCTGCGCTGGTCCGACCGGCCGGAGGACTTCCGCACCGAGGTGCTCGGCCTCGTCAAGGCGCAGATGGTGAAGAACGTCGTCATCGTGCCGGTCGGGTCGAAGGGCGGCTTCGTGCTGAAGCGCGCGCCCGCGCCTGCCGACCGCGAGGCGTTCATGAAGGAAGGCGTCGCCTGCTACAAGGACTACCTCCGCGGGCTGCTCGACCTCACCGACAACCTCGTCGGCGGCGCGGTCGTGCCGCCGCCGCAGGTGCGGCGCCACGATCCCGACGACCCGTACCTCGTGGTCGCCGCCGACAAGGGCACGGCGACCTTCTCCGACTACGCCAACTCGATCTCGGCCGAGTACGGGTTCTGGCTCGGCGACGCGTTCGCCTCCGGCGGATCGGCCGGCTACGACCACAAGGCGATGGGCATCACCGCCCGCGGCGCGTGGGAGTCGGTGAAGCGCCACTTCCGCGAGACCGGCCTCGACACCCAGACGACCGACTTCACCGTCGCCGGCGTCGGCGACATGTCGGGCGACGTCTTCGGCAACGGCATGCTGCTGTCGAAGCACATCCGGCTCGTGGCGGCGTTCGATCATCGCCACGTCTTCATCGACCCCGATCCCGACGCCGCGTCGTCGTGGGCCGAGCGCAAGCGCCTCTTCGACCTGCCGCGCTCGTCGTGGGGCGACTACAACGCGATGCTCGTCTCGGCGGGCGGCGGCGTGTGGGCGCGCAGCCAGAAGTCGATCCCGGTCTCACCGCAGGCGCGCAAGGCGCTCGGGATCGACGCCGGCAGTGGCTCCGACTCCCTCCCGCCGGCCGAGCTGATCAACGCGATCCTCAAGGCGCCGGTCGACCTCCTCTACAACGGCGGCATCGGCACGTACGTGAAGGCCGCCTCCGAGACCCACGCCGCGGTCGGCGATCGGGCGAACGACGCGATCCGCGTGAACGGCGCCGAGCTGCGCTGCAAGGTGGTCGCCGAGGGCGGCAACCTCGGCTGCACCCAGCTCGGGCGCATCGAGTTCGCGCTGCATGGCGGACGGATCTACACCGACGCGATCGACAACTCGGCCGGCGTCGACACCTCCGACCACGAGGTCAACATCAAGATCCTGCTCGGCCTGGTGATCGCCGACGGCGAGCTGACCGCCAAGCAGCGGAACACGCTGCTCGCGCAGATGACCGACCAGGTCGCCGCGCTCGTGCTGCGCGACAACTACTTCCAGACCCAGTCGCTGTCGATCGCCGGGCGGGTCTCGCCCTCGCTCCTCGACGCGCAGCAGCGCTTCGTCCAGTTCCTCGAGAAGGCCGGCCGGCTCGACCGCGCGCTCGAGTACCTGCCGACCGACGAGGCGATCGCCGAGCGCCGCGCGGCGAAGCTCGGGCTCGCCGCGCCCGAGCGCGCGGTGCTGCTCGCCTACTCGAAGATGTGGCTCTACGATTCCTTCCTCGAATCGAGCCTGCCCGAGGACCCGTGGATCGAGACCGCGCTCGGGCGCTACTTCCCGCAGGCGCTGCGCGAGGCCTACGCCGGGGTGATGCCGCGCCACCCGCTCAAGCGCGAGATCGTCGCGACCCACGTCGTCAACAGCATGGTGAACCGCGTCGGCTCGACGTTCGTCCATCGGCTGATGGAGACGACCGGGGCGCGGGTGGCCGAGATCGTGCGCGCGTACCTCCTCACGCGCGAGATCTTCGGCTACGTGCCGCTGTGGCAGGCGGTCGAGGCGCTCGACAGCAAGGTCCCCGACCAGATCCAGTCCGAGATGCTGATCGAGGCCGGGCGGCACACGGTGCGCGCGACCGGGTGGTTCCTGCGCTCGCGCCGGCTCGCCGAGCCGATGGCGCAGACGATCGAGCGCTTCCAGCCCGGCGTCGAGACGCTCTACGCCGCTTTGATGAAGCTCCTCGACGCGCCGGCGCGCTCGCAGCTCGACATCCAGGCGGTGCGCTGGACCCAGGCCGGCGTGCCGCGCGAGATCGCGCTGCGGGTCGCCTCGCTCGACACGCTCTTCGCCGCGCTCGACATCGTCGAGGTCGCGGAGGCCACGGGCCGCCCGGTGCCGCTGGTTGCGGGCGCGTACTTCAAGGTCTCGGCCAGGCTCGGGCTCGCATGGCTGCGCGACCGCATCGGCCAGGTTCCCGGCGACAGCCACTGGCAGACGCTCGCGAAGAGCGCGATGCGCGACGATCTCGCCGGGCTCGCCCGCACGCTGAGCGCGAACGTGGTCGCGGGGGCGACCGGGGCCGACGGCGCGGATGCGCTGGTCGCGCGGTGGGAGGGCTCGAGCCGCGACGCGATCGAGCGGGCGTCGCGCCTGCTCGGCGAGCTGCGCGCCGCGCCCGCCGCCGATCTCGCGATGCTGTCGGTCGGGCTGCGGGAGCTCAGGAATCTCGGGTGAGGGCGGCGGCTCTCGCCGCCCTCACCGCCGCCGCGACCGTCGCGGCCGTCGCGGCCGTCGCGCTCGCGCAGGCGCCCGCGGTCGACCGCACGGCCGCCGCGCTCGAGCTCGACGAGGCCCGGCGAAAGGTCGAGTTCACGCGCATCTACGCGATCGAGGCCGCCGAGCGCGTGCGCGCGGTGGAGCAGGCGGCGAAGGACGCCGCGGCGGCGGAGAGGAGCGGCGAACCGGTGGCCGCCGACCGCGCACTGGCCGAGGCGCGGACGACCGCCGCGCAGACGCGTGCCGCGTACCGCCAAGCGGCGGAGGAGCTCGCGCGGCTGCTGGCGCAGCGGAAGTAGCCGGCGCGGGCGCCGACGCGAGCCGCTACACTTCGCGCGGCTGGCTCGCGCCGCAACGCAGGCACGTGCGCGCCCGTGCCCCGAGCGGCGCGCCGCACGACCAGCAGCGCCGGAGCCAGGCCGCGAGCCGCTCGATTAGAGTGTCGCCTCGCATTCGCACCGATCCTAACCCCGCCGGCCGGGCAGCCGCGTTGAAGGACGGCGTCGCAACCACCCCATCGGAGAACGAAATGACGTCGCGCATCGCTCTCGCCCTCGCCGCCGCCTTCGCCGCTTCCGCAGCGGTCGCGCAAGGACCGGCCGAGCCCCGCTTCAACCAGGTCGACCTCCAGGCCGAGGTCGTGCGCGAGGTCGCGAACGACCTGATGACCGCCACGCTCGCCGCCGAGGCGAACGACCCGTCGCCGGCGCAGGTCGCCGCGCAGCTCAACCGCACCGTCGCCGACGCGCTCAAGACCGCGGCCGAGTTCAAGACCGTCAAGACGCGCTCGGGCTTCACCAACACCTTCCCGGTCTACGACCGCGCCGGCAAGCTCACCGGCTGGCGCGGTCGCAGCGAGATCCGCCTCGAGTCGAAGGACGTCCAGGCGATGTCGACGCTGATCGGCCGGCTGCAGTCGTCGATGCAGCTCGGAGCCGTCGCCTTCGGCGTGTCGCCGGAAGTGCGCCGGCAAGTGCAGAACGAGCTCCTCACCGAGGCGGTCGCGGCGTTCCGCGAGCGCGCGGACATCGCGGCCAGGGCGCTCGGCGGCCGCAGCTACAAGATCCGCCGGATCGGCCTCAACACCGGCGGCTTCGTCCCCGGCCCGCGGCCGATGATGGCCGACCGTGCGGTGGCGGCGTCGTCGCCGTCGGTGCCGCCGCCGGCGTTCGAGAGCGGGACGAGCATGGTGCAGGTGAGCGCGAACGGCACGGTGGAGGTCGAATAGCGGCCCGCCGCGGCACGGGCCCGCGATGAAGCCGGTCGCCGTCGCGCTCGCGGCCACGCTCGTGGTCCAGACGCTGACCTCGATGGCGATGCTCGCGCCGTCGGTGCTCGCGCCGCTCGCCGCGCCCGATCTCGGCCTCGCGCCGCAGTCGATCGGCTTCTTCGCCTCGCTCACCTACCTCGGCGCGATGCTCTCGGGCCTCGCGACCGGGCGGCTCACCGCGCGCTTCGGCCCGCTCGCGGTCTGCCAGGCGGCGGTCGTGCTCGCCGCCGCCGGGCTCGCGCTCGGCGCGCTCGCGGTCGCGGTGCTCGTGCCGCTCGCGGCGATCGTGATCGGCCTCGGCTACGGCGTCGTCAACCCCGTCAGCTCGCACATCCTCGTGCGGCGCGCGCCGCCGGGAAGGATGTCGCTCGTCTTCTCGATCAAGCAGACCGGGGTCCCGGTCGGCGGCGCGATTGCCGGCGCGGCCGCGCCGCCCCTCGCCCTCGCGCTCGGCTGGGCGGGCGCGCTGCCGGTGCTCGCCGCGGCGTGCCTCGCCGTCGCGTTCGCGCTCCTGCCGGCGCGCGCGACGCTCGCGGACGAGCGGGCGGCGCCGGCCGGCCCCGGCGCG